>TARA_R110000868_G_scaffold4155_8_pt1 | contig 55775 bp, 59 predicted proteins | sample TARA_R110000868 | Tara Oceans TARA_R110000868 (sample SAMEA4397489) | marine metagenome | biome: Polar Biome; feature: [SRF] surface water layer (ENVO:00010504); material: water (ENVO:00002006), including particulate matter (ENVO:01000060) such as... | depth 5 m | reverse complement strand
TATGACGTCGAATGCATCGCAAGGACAAAGCGCCGACGGACGCCTTGACTATTTTCACCCGGACGTCGTCGAAAAATTCGAGGCTGGCGTCTCCAGTCATCAGTCCGGCGATCTCGAAGCCGCGGAAACCGCTTACAGGGATGTTCTGAAACTAACCGTCGATCACCCGGGCGCCCTGAACCTGATCGGAACGCTCTACCATCAGAAAGGCGATCACGACGCCGCTCTGGAATTGCTCGGCAAAGCGATCGAAATTGCCCCGAACAACCCCGATTTCTTCAACAATCAGGGTGCCGTCTATTTCAGTCTCAAGCGTTATCAGGAAGCGGAGGACTGTTTTCGGAAAGCTCTTTCTTTTCAGGAAGATAACCCTGTCTCGAACTCGAACCTTGTCTCCGTTTTCGTTGAGCAGAACATGCTGGAAGAGGCATATCCGTTTGCCCGGAAGTCGTTCGACGGTGCGCGCGATCAATGGCGATATGGCAAAACCCTCGGCGACATCTGCAGACAGATAGATCGTCTTGACGAAGCCATAGAAGCCTATCTCGTTTGCATCGGGTTACGGCCCGAAGACCCCGAGACACTGAATAATCTCGGCTACACATATGAACGTCTCGGCAATCTTGCCAAGACGGAAGAATTCTATCGCGCCGCGCTGGCCTTTCAGCCGAATTCGCCGGAAATCACCAACAATCTCGCCGGCGCGCTGGCGCGTCTGGGCCGAAAGGACGAAGCACAGAAACTCTATCAACAGGCGTTGGATGCACCCGCGGAGAACTGGGCGGACCCAATCAAGCGCGCCGCGACCTATCTGAATGCAGGCGACTACGACCGTGCGCTACTTATTCTGGAGAAAATCAAGGACGGGCATGCGGGCAATGCCGAAATGTGGTCGGCTTACGGTTCGGCACTCAGCGCCGCCGGTCGGCTGGATGAAGCAGACGCAGCATTTAACAAGTCCTTGGAAATCCTGCCTGATTCCGCTGAAACCTGGAACAGCCTGGGTACGAATTCGTCGCGGAACCGCATGGGTTCGCAGGCGATAGAGCAGTACAAGAAAGCCATCGAACTCGCGCCCGCGTATCACGACCCTTACATTAATCTATGTCTCGCGCTGATGTTTTTGGGGCGCCTCGACGACGCCTATATGTATGCTCATATGACCCTGAACCTGCCGCGGATGCGGGAGGGCTCATTCTCGAATCCGGTCAAGATATTCAGGGGCCTGTGCGATTTCGATGCGCTGGATGAAGTCGGCGATATCTTCGATCTCGTCGAGCAATACCGGCACAGCGATATCGCTTCGAGTTTTCTCGCGATGTTGCCGGAATGTTCGTCTGTCGAGCAGATTCAAAGGCTTGTCGATCTGCATTTCGATTGGGGAAAATATCTGGCACGGCCAGCGTCAAGCGACCTGCCATTGCCGCCTATGCCGAAAAAGGCATCCGGCAGCAAGCTGAAGATCGGCTTCCTGTCATCCGACCTTCGGTCGCACTCAGTGGCGAATTTCGCGCTGCCTATTTTCCGCAACTATAACCGCAGCAACATCGAAATCCATTGTTATTCGCCGGTGGACGCGGTCGGGGACGCAACGCAGGAACTCGTCAAGGGCCTGGTCGACGGATTCAATATCGTCAACAACATGAACTTCCGCGACGGTGCCGAGGCAATCCGCAAGGACGGCATCGATGTCGTCTTCGAACTCAACGGCTTTACCAAGGACACGATGATCCGCTCGCTCACCTACAAGCCCGCGCCGATGCAGGTTTACTGGTTGGGCTACCCGTTTACGACGGGAATGCCGGAGGTCGACCACATTCTGGTGGATAAGTACTTTGCACCGGAAAACACGGATTGGCTGGCGGAAGACCCTCTGTACATGCCTGAGGCGTGGGTCTGCTTCGATTCATTCGAAGACGTCGCGATCACGGATACGTTGCCGGTGGAGCGGAGCGGAAAACTGACCTTCGGCAGTCTGAACGCCACGTACAAGTTCACGAGGGAATCGATCACCGTTTGGGCGACGATTATGAAAGAGTTCGAGGATTCGGAATTTCTTCTGGTGCGTCCCGAAGCCGATTCCATGGTCCTGCAGCACAACCTGCGGGAGCATTTCGCCCGTTGCGGTGTGGCTCCGGAGCGGATCAAATTCATAAACAACCATCGGTCGCTGGAACCGCATCTGTACTATTACAATATGATCGATATTTCGCTTGATACATTTCCGCAGACCGGTGGCACGACGACCTGCGATGCCATCTGGATGGGGGTGCCGGTTATTTCTCTGGTCGGCCCGTCGCTGCACCAGCGTGTGAGCTACAGCCTGCTCGAAAATGCCGGTTGCGGCGAACTGGCCTGTTTCTCGCTTGAAGAATATATGGGCAAGGCGGTTATGCTCGGAAACGATCTGACCAGCCTGCGCGAATACCGCCACAACATGCGGCCGGCCCTGCTGAATTCGCCGCTGTGCCAGGGCGAACGCTTTACGGATAATTTCCAGAAAGTCGTCTTCGACGCATTCGAAAAAAGCGGCGCCTGAGGCGCCGCTTTTGCATTACGTCGGCCGTTTGTCCGGCGGCGACACCACCGTCTAGCCGATGCGTTTGATATATGCGCTCGGCCAGTAGCTGATCCGTTCCGTCACGCTGCCTTCATTGAACGGGAATTCGGGCTCCTCGATCGCGAATTCCGGATGCATCGCGGTAAATTCCTTCGCAGCCTGTTCCGGATTGTCCCACGTCCAGTCGGGGTCGGTGCGGGGCGCTCCTGCAACGGCGCCCATGATACCGTCACAGGCGACGATGTAGGACCCTTTCGAGACCAGTGGCGCGTATGCTTCCAGTTCGGCAAGCACGTGTCCTTTCGTATGGTTCGAATCCAGAATGACGAGAACCGTTTCGTTCCGGCCGACCTGGTCCTTGACCTTCTGGACAACGCCCTGGTCGGTCGAGCTTCCTTCGACCAGGTTTATGTGCCGCGCCATCTCGTGCTTTTCGATCGCCGCGCGATTGTGCGGGCGGATCTCGATATCGATTCCAATAGCCCGGCCCTTGCCGATCGCCTGAAACAGGCTGGCATAGAAGATCAGCGACCCGCCATGGGCGACGCCTGTCTCAATGACGACGTCGGGCTTCAGCGTGTAGATCAGTTCCTGTATCCGGATCATGTCTTCCGGCAACTGGATAATGGGGCGTCCCATCCAGCTGAACCCGTATACGTATTTGGTATCCCAGCCGCAGCGGAGCCAGGCCTTGCTGACGGCGGAAAACGCCTCGGGAGAATCCATCCCGAGATGCTGTTCGGTATCGCCGTTACGGACGATAACCGTGGAATTTTCCTCATCGATGGTAATGGTATTGATCGCGTTCATCCGAAGGCTCCTTCGGTTATATGTGTGCTGCCCAGGGCGGCACGGGTGAGATCGGGGAGACGGTCGAGCATCGCCGTCGGTTCCCAACGGAGCCCGGCGGCGGCGAAAGCGGCCGAGATGCGTCCTGTGGAAATGGCGGGAAAACCGACCTGCGGTGCGTCGGGGGCCGTCGACCAGGTGCAGCCGGTGAGCTCAGACAGCCGGTCGAGCAATTGTTCATGCGAGACGTTGACGGCCGAGGCCACATTGTAGATCCGGTCTGTGCCGTCGATGGCGATCATGGCAAGCGCGCGGACGACGTCGCCGATATGGATATAGTCCTTGCTCGAGCCCGGCGCTGTCTGCAGTTGCACATGTTGTTTGGTGACGGCGTCGAATATGACGCTGCAGAGAAAATTCTGGAGGCCCTGATCCCCCGAATACATGCCGGTACCGTATACATTCGAAAGCCGCGCGACCCGGACCTGCGGACAGTCGTGGTTCAGGCAAAGGGTTTCGCCGGACAATTTCGATATGTTGTAGAGGTCGTTCGGCGACCACGGATCGACCGTGAAGGTCGTTTCCTCGCTGCCGTGGGATGCGCCGTCGTACAGACGGGTCGACGACAGATAGAGCAGGGAATCGAACGTACCGGCGGCGAGTATTTGGCTGAGCAGGCCGACATGGGCGTCCATGGTGTCGTAGGGCCGGTTGCGGAAATCCGCCGTGACGCCGGCGCAATAGACGATATGTCCCATGGGACCAAGGGACTCCGGCGCTGTGCCGCGCTGGGGTGTCGAGACCGGCAGATCGGCCGATCTAAGGGCACTTGCCAGATGGCGGCCAATGAAACCGTTCCCGCCGAAAATGGTGAAGAGGGTCATCGCCGGGCGCTAAGCCTCCGCCCCGAGAACCTGGCGGGTGGCCTGGTTCTCTCCGCGGTAGGAAATGACCCGGGCAGGTACGCCGACGCATATGGCGTTGCGCGGGATTTCGGTGCGGACAACCGCGCCGGCGCCGACGATGCATCCCGACCGCAGAATGGCGCCGTCCAGCAACACGGCGTTTGCACCGATCCAGACGTCGTCTTCCACGATCACGCCGCCGCGGCTGGCCATGAAGCTTTGCTTTACGATGGGCGTGTCGGGATCTGCGTATTCATGGTTTACCGGCGCAAAGGTACAGTTAGCGGCGATTGCGCATCGCCGGCCTATCGACACGCCGTTGCCGGTATAGATGGCGACGCCTGAATTGACGGTGGAATCGCGGCCGATAAGGACATCGCCGGTACCGCCGGCAGGTTTGATCTTGACGAATGAATCCACGGTTACGCCGTCTTCGATTTCGATAACCGACCCGCGAACGGAATCCTCGATATCGGCAAGCGGGGAAATTCTGGCATTTGGTGATATTTTCAGCATTTGCGGCTCCTACCCGTAGGCCCGGTGTGACGAGACAGCCGATGTTGCCGTATAGTCGCGGAAAGACGGCTGGTGCCGGTCGCGCGCCGACATGATCGGCGCATCGGGATCGGGCCAGGCGATCGCCAGGTCCGGGTCGCTCCACAGGATGCCGCCGGCCAGATCGGGGCGATAGTATTCGGAAATGTGATAGGCGATTTCGGTTCGGTCCTCGATGGTCTGAAAGCCGTGTCCGAATCCCGGCGGAACGTAGACAAGCCGGCCGTTATCGGCCGACAATTCGAAGGCTTTCCACCGACCGAACGTAGCCGAGTCGGACCGAAGATCGACCATTACGTCGAAGGCCCGCCCGCGGGTGCAGCGGACCAGTTTGGCCTCGCTGCACGGTTCGGCCTGAAAATGGATGCCGCGGAGGGTCGATCTGGTCTCGTTGAAAGACGCGCTGCACTGTACGAAGTCGGCGGTAATTCCGTGCGCGTCGAATTCGTCGATGCACCAGGTGCGGGCGAAAAAACCCCGGTCGTCGGCGATGCGCTCCGGTTCGATCAGATAGGCGCCTTCGAGGCCGGTCTCCCTGAAGATCATCCGACTATCCTGACTTCAGGCACGGGCACAACGAACTGCCCGCCCCAGCTTTTCACATAGTCGTGGGCCGCCGTGATTTCACCGGACAGGTTCCAGGGCAGAATCAGCACGTAGTCCGGCCTGGTTTCGTGGATATGGTCCGGCGGGTAGATGGGAATCCGCGACCCGGGCAGGAAAAGCCCCTGCTTGTGAGGGTTGGAATCCACTACATATTCGATGAATTCGGGCCCGACGCCGCAATAGTTCAATAGGGTGTTGCCCTTGGCGGCGGCACCGAAGGCGGCGACGGTTTTCCGCTGTTCCTTCGCGCGCAGCAGGAACGACAGCACGCCCCATTTGACCTTGTGGACCTTTTTCTCGAATCCGGAATAAGTGGCGATGTCGTCGAGGCCCGCGGCGCGTTCTTCCGCCAGCAATTCGTCGACATGCGGCGTTGTCGGGAATCTGGCATCCATATGACAACCGTATATCCGCAGGGACCCCCCGTGGGTGGTCAGTTTCTCGACGTCGAAGACGCGCAGGCCGTGTGCTGCAAACAGGGCTTCGGCGGTGAGAAACGAAAAATACGAGAAATGCTCGTGATATATCGTGTCGAACTGGTTTTCGCGCATCAGGTTCAGAAGATGTGGAAACTCCACGGTGACCACGCCGTTCGCCGCCAGCAGAATTTTGAAGCCGCCGATAAAATCGTTGAGGTTCGGAACGTGCGCCATCACGTTGTTGGCCACAAGCAGGTCGGCCTTGACGCCGTCGCCGACGATACGGCGGGCGCTGTCCCGGCCAAAGAATGAGATCATCGTAGGAACGCCCGCATCGATTGCCGCTTTCGCGACATTGCCGGCGGGCTCGACGCCGAGCACCCGGATGCCCTGCCTTACGAAGTTCTTGAGCAGGTATCCGTCATTGCTGGCAACTTCGATGACGTTGTGGTGCGGTTCCAGGCCGAAACGGACGGACATGCTTGCGCAATAGGTCGCCGCGTGCCGCAGCCAGCTTTCGGAATAGGATGAAAAGTAAGCGTAATCCGAAAAGATCTGTTCCGGGGTTTCGAACTCCTCGAGCTGCACGAGGTAACAGGACGTACATACGAAAGCGTGCAGCGGGTGGTGCATTTCCGACTTATGCAGGTCTGCGGCCCGGAGATAGCTGTTCGACGCCGGGGACGCACCCAGATTGACGAAGGTGCGGGTCAGCGGCGTACCGCAGAAGCGGCAGGAGCTCGTTTTCAGGTTGGCGCGATTGCTCGGGGACAGCACGTCAGTTCACTCCCTGCATCGCCGTGATCTGCGCCAGCGAAAGCGCGCGCATATCCTTTCGCGCCAGGAATCCCTGATACCAGTCGACCGTCGCATTCAGAGCGCGTTCGAGCGACCAGTTGGGTTGCCATCCAAGGCGGGCCTGGGCGAGGGAACTGTCGAGGCCCAGCAATTTTGCTTCATAGGGAGCGTTCGGTGTCGCCGTTGTTTCCCAACTGGCGCCGTTGCCCCATAGCTTGGTCATGATATCGGCCACGGTCCCGACCGTGACTGCGTTTTCGTCCGTTGGGCCGAAGTTCCAGCAGGCCGGCGCCGATTTGTCCGCGACGAGTTTTTCGGTCAGCAGAAGGACCCCGCGGGCGGGGTCGAGGGCGTGTTGCCAGGGGCGTACGGCGTCCGGATTCCGGATCTTCAGTGCGTGCCCGCCGCCGAAAGCGCGGACGGCATCCGGGACGATGCGATCGGCCGACCAGTCTCCGCCGCCGATAATGTTGCCGGCCCGTACCGTTGCAACCGGCACGCCGCGATCGAAATACGACTGCCGATAGGCTTCGACTGCGATTTCGGAACAAGCCTTGCTGGCGCCATAGGGTTCGCGTCCGCCAAGCCGCGCATCTTCGCGATAGCCGGTGCCCGTCTCCGTGTTTTCGTAGACTTTGTCGGTGGTGAAAATCACGGCGGCGTCGAGGTTGTCGCAGCCGCGCATCGCCTGCAAGACGTTCACCGTGCCCATGACATTGGTGCTGAATGTCTCGATCGGAGAGGCGAATGCTTCGCGGACCAGGGGTTGCGCCGCCAGGTGAATAACGATCTGCGGATCGCATTCCCGCATGGCCGCTGACAGAAAGTTCAGCTTGCGGATATCGCCGGTGATCGACGCAATGCCCTCGGCAAGACCGACCGCGTTGAAAAAGTTCGGCCGGGTCGGCGGGGCGAGCGAGTATCCGGTTACGTCGGCGCCAAGATGGGTCAGCCAAAGGGTCAACCAGCCGCCGAAGAAACCGGAATGACCCGTGACAAATACCCGGCGTCCGCGCCAGAAGTCTGAGGTTACGCCGATAACCGGTGCTCCTTCCAGACATGCCAGGGCGCGTTGTCCACGTCCCACATTTCATTCAGAAGCTGCATTTCCCGGTAGGTATCCATTGATTGCCAGAAACCCTTGTGCTGGTACACGCCGAGCTGTCCGTCATTGGCGAGGCGTTCGAGAACGCCTTCTTCCAGGGAAACGTTGTCGTCGGGATGGATGTAATCGAAGGCGCGCTTCTCGAAGACGAAAAACCCGCCATTGATCCAGCCGTCATTGACCTGCGGTTTTTCGCGAAAATTCGTTACGACATCGCCGTCGATCGACAATTCGCCGAAGCGTGAAGAGGGGCGGACGGCGGTTACCGTCGCCAGGCGGCCGGAAGCCCTGTGATGGGCGAGAAGACGGTCGATATCGACATCCGAGACGCCATCGCCATAGGTCGCAAGGAAGGTGTCTCCGGGAATATATCGCAGGGTCTGGTTGATGCGGGTACCGGTCAGCGATTCTTCGCCTGTTTCTGCGAGAACGACGCGCCAGTCCTCGGGGCAGCCGTTGGACAACGTCTCGACGTCCCCGGTTCCGAGGTCGACGGCAAAATCGGTGTTGTAGATCGGGTAGTTCAGGAAAAAATCGCGGATAACGTCTCCCCGGTAGCCCAGGCAGAGAACGAAGTTCCGAAGATCGAAGTGACGGTAATGCTTCATGATATGCCATAGAATCGGCCGCCCGCCGATGGTAACCATCGGTTTGGGCTTGAATTCGGTCTCTTCACGAAGCCGGGTGCCCAGTCCTCCGCAGAGCACCACGACGCTCAAATCCGTCATACGCATGTTTCGTTTCCCATAGCCTGGCGGCGCGATTGCGCTGATTATTGCGAATTAGGGTAAATATTCGTTTAACCCTGCGCGGGTATGTCGGCGCCCGGATCGGCGGCGGGCAGGGCCAAACTCTGGCGGACGGAATACTTTCCGTTCGGCAGCACGTATTGCCATCCGTTTCGGGTTTCGGCGTCCAGTACGATCGGTGCGCGCAGGTTGGTCGTAATTTGCGGCTGGCCACCGGCATCGCGTATCGTAACGATTACGGCGATTACGGCATTTTCCGGCGCGACATCCATCGTTGCACAGGCTGCGACGAGATCCGCTTCGTCGATGATCCCCGCATCGATGTTGATCGGGAGCACCAGGAACGATGTATCCGGGTCCGTGAAGCTTTGCAGCAACATCAGTTGTTCAATGAACTTGTTGGGCAGGTAGGCGAGACCGAACTCCTTGTGTTCCGCGAAGCCCAGCACGCCCCGCGGCATGGAGATCGCCTGCTCGCTGGCGAATTCCATGGTGCCGAACCTGGTTTCGATAGTCCGGCGACCGTCCGCCGCTGCGGCCAGCACCGGCGCGGAGGTTTCGGCGGGAGCCATTTCCTCAGTCAGGGCGGTGGTTGTCATCGTCGATCTCCTTCGTTCCTAGTCATGTTGTCTGCCGGGTCCATTTTCTAACGCAGGAATTGCAGCAGACTGATTTGGCCGAGTCGCGAAAGCGTCATGTATGACGCTTCAAGCGTAACCTGTGTTTCGTTAAGTTTTGTGATGGCGAGCGTGATATCGGTGTTTTCGAGATCGCCGATCGTCTCATTGGCGAACAGGATAAAATCCTGGTGAGTCTTTTCGATCTCGGCGAGAGACGACCGGGTGTTACCGATCTGCGTCCGGATGTTTGCGACATTGTTGGCCGCCGAGTTCGTGACATCGAGCGCGTGGTTCAGCATTGCCGTGTCGGTGGGCGCGCCCTTTATGACGATATCCATGGCGCGAATGACCTGCTCGAACCCCAGGGTGTCGGCCGTTATCCCGTATGTAAGGTCGAGATTATCGTCCGCGCGCGTTTGCAGCAGTTTGGCGTCGCCCTGATAGTAGCCGCTCGAGTCGCCGTCGGAACTCGGTATGGCATATGCGACCGGCAGACCGGTCAGGTCGACAGGGGGGGTATTGGTCATTGAGCCTGCGAACAGGTGGCGTCCGTCGAGGTCCGCGTTCAGCAGGGTCGAGACCTGCGTCATCATCTCGCTGGCATGGTTCTGCAGCCCGAGTTCGGCGGCATTGCCTTCGTTCAGCGCGTTGATCAGCAACGTCTTGAATTCCGTCAGAATATCGAACACCTGGCCGACATTTCCTTCCATCAGCTGTAGCCTGTCTTCGATCAACTGGTTGTTGGCGACATACTGGTTGGATCGCATCTGCGTCGTTTCAAGCTCCACCAGGCGTGCCGAGTCCCGGGCGATGCCCTTGTAGTCCTGCGATTTGCGGCCCGATGCGATCTGGAGTTCGGCCTCGCTGGACTCACGCTGGGTCTGCATGATCAAAGAGACGATGCGGTCGTGCTGGCCAAGATTTGCGACGCGGGTCATGAACTATTCCTAGCGGGCAATGTTGAGGAGTTCGTCGAACAGTGCCGACGTCGTTGTGATGACACGGGCAGAGGCTGCATAGGCGCTCTCCAGAATGATCATATGCGCCATTTCCTCGTCCAGATTGACGCCGCTGATCGCGCGGGTCTTCAGTTCCAGATTGTCGTGAAGAAACGTCTTGGTGGTGAACGAGTCCTCTACGTTGCGGGCCTGTGTCGCGTTCAGAGACAGGATCGCCGTTGCGTAGTCGGACAGCGATTTGCTGGCGTCGGGCAGCTCGCCGATTTCCTCGAAATTCAGGGCGGTGTCGAACAGGTTGGAAAGCCGCTGGATCACGTCCTGACCGCCGGATGTGACGCCGACATCGCCGACCAGCAGTGTGGCGCTGTTGTTCAGTTCGCCACGCGACAGCCTGGACGGGTCGGCGATTATGTCGCTGCGGACCAGCATGCTGGAAGCAACCGAGTGCTCGCGGGCCTTCATGTCCATGCTGCTGATAAGGGTGCCGGAATCCGCGACGAAGAAATTGTCGGCATCGGCGTCCGTGATTTGCAGGCGGTACCCGCTGCCGTCCGCAATGACGGTGGCGGTCACGTTGGCGGCGGACAGGGTGGCGTCCGCGTTGATCGAGGCTGCGATGGTCGCGAGGCTGTCGCCAGCCGTTACGCCGACGGCGGCGGTGCCGAAGGCGCCGGTAAATGTCAGCGTGCCGTTTGCGAGCGCGCCGGCGCCTGCGGTTTGTTGCGAGGTCGTGTAAACGTCGTAATTGTTGGGTTGATCGAACAGATCGTTCATACCGAGAAAGCCCGACAGGCCCATGGTCTGGTTTCCGACCGTTACCGCGCTCGTGCTTTCATTGATCGCGATAACGTTCGATCCCAGGGCGTCGATCTCCACGTTGCCGGCGGCGTTTATGACCGCCGTGGCGTTGGCCATCAGGTTGATGTCGGCAATGAGAAGGCCGACCGTGGCATAGGTGGACAGGTCGAAATCCTGATATTCAACGACGGTCCCGGTATCGTCGACGATGCCGACGCGAACGTCCCCGGTCCATGTCGGTGTATCTGTCGCGGCGACCTCTCGGGTGCCAGTCATCTGCGCAAGCCCAGGATACCCGACCCCGTCGTTATGGACGGCATTGATTTCATGCGTGAAGGACTGCGCGAGTTCCTCGAACTGTGAATGCAGATCGGGGAGGATCGTGTCGCGCATAGCAATCCAGCCGGCAACTGCACCCGAGTCGATCTCGGACGTGATGTCGTTTCCGCCGAGATCGATGGTGCTGACCGCACCGGAGTCCCAGGTGATCGACGGCGAGAACTGGCTTGCCGAGGTATGGCTGAGAGTCTGTGCCGTCCGATCAAGAAGCGGGCGGCCGGAATCCGTGAAAATCACGATTTCGCCGTTTGAGCGCTCGAAATAGTTCACATCGATCAGTTCGGCGATTTCGTCCAGCGCGATATCGCGCTGGTCCCGCAATTCGCTGTCGCCGAGACCGAGTGCCAGGTTCTCGGCGATCCGGACGTTGAGTTCCTGGATCCGCTCCAGCTGGGTATTTACCGTCGTTATGGCGGACGAAATATTGGTGTCCGCTTCGAGGCGAAGGCTTTCGATTTCCTCCGCGATCTGGTTGAACTGCAGCGAAATCAACTGGGCGCGGGATATTATTTCGCTCATCAACGAGTTGTTCTCGGGACTTGCCGACAATGCCTGCATGCGTGTCGCGAGATCCGCGATGGATACGCCGATCGACGAATCCGAGCCGGGCGACCCGAAAAGGTCCTGCATTCTGCCGTAGAACGCGTTGCGTTCATCGAAGTCCGACATGGCGCTGATCTGGACGCGAAGATCCTTGAGCATGAACTCGTTGACGGTTCGCGAAATCGACGAAATTTCGACACCGGCACCCCGGCCTGCGACGACCACGGCCTGCTGGTGGACGGTCTTGCGCGAATAGCCCTCGGTATTGACGTTGGCGACATTCTGCGCCGTGACGTCAAGCGCCCGCTGGTTGAGGTGCAGGCCGGTAACGGCATTCTGGAGGGCGATGCTGAGCGACATTTCGACGTGCTCTTAGATATGGGAGTTGAGGGTCAGCGACAGGGGCCCGGTGCTGTTTTTCCGGGTGTTGTTCGCCGACAGCGTGCCCGCCGGCGAATAGGCGTGGAATGACGCGCGCTGATCTTCGGCGGCCTTTACGATGGCCTTCATGAATCTTTCCTGGGCGTCATGGGCCGCCGACAGCGCCCTGCGGTTTTCGGTCATCGCGACATCGAACCGCTCGGCAATCTCGGCAAATTCGTCCTGGATCGCCGGCGCGACTTTCTTAAGCATGTCGGGCGCGGCCGCGAGAGCCCGGACGTGATCCTCATACGCGACGACGAGCTGCATTTTCTCTGACTGAAGCGTCGCGACATCGGCGGTTTTCATTTCCCGCAGATAATCGACTTCACGCTCGAGAACCGAAATCAACCGGCTGGCGACACGGATCAGTACTTCTACTTTCGCAGGATCTGTCATTTGGCGGTTCGTCCTTTGGCGTTGTCGGCCGGAACTTCCTGGGTTTGGATCAGCTGGCGAACGATCGAGTCGGCGATCCCTATGCCGCCGTTATTGGCGATCGCGGTGGCATATTCCTTGAACTGCATTTCGCGGAACATGGATTCCCCATGTCCCCCGCCGAACGGCCCATCGGTTTTGATACCCTTGAACATCTGGCTCAGGAACTGGGAGAGAAAGAACGACTCGAATTCCTCGGCGGATTCCCGGACTTTCTCCGGGCTCATGTCCTTTGCGAATTTCGGCGGTTTCGCCGTCTGCGATACCGCGTCCGAGGGGGTCTGAAACGTGCCGGGAAGGGCTTCCATTACATCACCTCTATTTCGGCCTGCAGCGCGCCGGATGCCTTGATGGTCTGCAGGATCGTGATCATGTCGCGCGGACCGATGCCGAGGGCATTGAGACCGTTGACGAGTTCCTGAAGGCTGACGCTGCTGGGCAGCACCGCCATCTTCTTGTCCTTGTCTTCATCGATGTCGATGGTTGTGCGATCGACCGTCTGGGTTGCTCCGGTTGCCGCAAAGGCATTGGGCTGCGACACCTGTTTGTTTTCCGAGATACGGATGGTCAGGTTCCCCTGGGCGATGGCGACGGTGCTGATACGGACATGCTCGCCCATCACGATGACACCCGACTGTTCGTCAATCACCACGCGCGCAACCTGGTCCGGCTTGATGCGCAGTTGCTCGATGTCTGTAAGAAGGGCGACGGGGCCGCCCGGATAGCCGGGCGGTACGGCCAGTCTGACCGTGCCGGGATCCACCGAATGAGAGGCTTCGACGCGAAGAAAGCTGTTGATCGCCTGCGAGATACGGCGTGCTGTCGTCAGGTCGGGGTTGCGAAGGGAAATCCGTATATTCGAAAGACGCGTCATATCGAACAGCAGTTCGCGTTCGATGATGCCGCCATTCGGTATGCGTCCGCTCGTCGGCACGCCTTTGGTCACGGTTCCGGCATTGCCCTGGGCGGAAAAACCGCCTACTGCCAATTGGCCTTGGGCAACCGAGTAGACCTCTCCGTCGGCGCCGACCATCGGGGTTACCAGAAGCGTGCCACCGAGCAGGCTTTTCGCGTCGCCGAGTGCCGATACGGTCACGTCGATCCGGGTGCCCTGGCGGGCAAACGGCGGCAGGGTCGATGTCACCATGACCGCGGCGACATTTGCGGTCTTCAGCGTGTCGGTGCGCGTATTGATGCCCAGGCGTTCGAGCATGCCCACCAGGCTGTGTTTGGTGAAGGCGGAATTCGTCAGCGTATCGCCGGTGCCGTTCAGTCCGACCACCAGGCCATAGCCGACCAGGAGGTTTTCCCGGACGCCTTCGAAATCGGCGACATCCTTAATCCGTGATTGTGCGCCTGCGCCAACCGGCGATACCAGCATCGCGAGCGCCAGAATGGCGGCGATGAAGGGGCCGAAAGCGCGCTGCAAACCCGATAGATGGCCCAATTCGGGTGCCGGTCGATGATGGCGAGAGCGAGAATACATTTACGTTACCAATGGTGTTCGTCCGTTCCTCTCCTTGCGAAATCCGTGCCAGTTTGAGAACTTTTTAAATCATTGATTTATAACAATAAAATTATGAGGGTCGGGGCGGAATCGGGTGGCGTCGGCAGAATATTCCGGGTGATCCGGCAATTTCTGCCCGACCCGGCCCGGACTTAACCCGTTGTTAACCGAAATCGGTGCACCCTGACCGCTTCGGGACTATTGCCCGGGAAGGTTTGCGGAATTTCGGAATGAAGATTGCAGGCGCGCACCCCGTACAGAACAACAGCATACGCCGGCGCAGTCCGTCCAAGGGGTCGTCAAGCGCGAAGTTCGCCAGCGAACTGTCACAGACGCGCCAGCCCATGGCAGGCGCGCCGAGCGGACAGGCCGGTGCGATAGACGGCATTCTTGCCCTTCAGGAAATCGACGAAGACGGTCGCGGCGGACGCCAGGCGCGGGAACGGGGCGATGACCTTCTGGACCGTCTTGATGAAATCCGCCACGGGTTGCTGACCGGCCGTGTGAACCCGGCGACGCTTCAGCGGCTGCTCGGCCAGGTTCGTCAGCAGCGCCAGAACATCGCGGATCCTCGCCTTGCCGAGATTCTTGAAGAGATAGAACTTCGCGCCGCCGTCGAGCTCGCGAAGCTCGGGCAGATGACCTGAATTTTCACGTCTGTCCTTCATAGTCGCCCTTGCGCCGGGGCTTGGCCGAAACATATAATCCGGCCCGAAATCCGGGGTTTGCCGCAGATATGACGACCACAATTCCGCCCGATTACCGACCGTCCGAGGACGAGCCGTTCATGAACGAGGTAATGCTCGAGTTTTTCCGGCTGAAGCTTGCAGCCTGGAAGGACGAGCTGTATCACGACGCCAATCTGACGTTGCAGCATCTGCAGGAAGACACCTCGAAATCTGCGGATGTCGCCGACAGGGCGTCGACGGAAACGGGGCGCAGTCTCGAGCTGCGGACCCGCGACCGCGCCCGGAAACTGGTCGTTAAAATCGATCAGGCGCTCAAGCGGATCGAAGACGGAACCTATGGCTACTGCAGCGAAACGGGGGAGCCGATCGGCGTCAAACGCCTTGAAGCGCGGCCCGTCGCAACGCTGAGCCTGGAGGCCCAGGAGCGCCACGAAAGACTCGAAAAAACCCAGCGCGACGTATAACGATCGCGGCAGTGCGACCAGCGATAGCGGCAATGCGACCGAAAAAAGGCCTGTCCCGGTATTGGGGCAGGCCTTTTGTTCGAGCATATCCTGGATCAGAAGGGGAAGAGGATATCGAATAGCTGTTGGCCGTAACGCGGCTGCTGGATATCCGTGATCTGGCCTCTGCCGCCGTAGGCGATCCGGGCTTCGGCGATTTTCTCATAGGAAATCGTATTATCGGATCCGATATCTTCGGGCCGGATGACGCCGGCAATCTGCAGTTCGCGGACTTCGAAGTTTACCTGTATTTCCTGGCGGCCGTGGAGCGCAAGATTCCCGTTCGGCAGACGCTGGGTGACGACGGCCGCCACTTTCAGGTTGATTGTCTCGCCGCGGGTGATATTTCCGTCGCCCTCGGTTTTGTTCGAGCTGTCGAGGTCGATAAGCGAGGCGGGGTTGATGTTGGTCGGCAACAGCCGGCTGAGTGTCGATTCATATCCGAGAAAATTGTTCGCCGAAGCGTCTTCCGTGTTGGTCCGGGTGCGCGTTGTCTTGTTGGCGATCGTGGCATTGTCCGAGATCGCGATCATGACGGTCAGAATATCTCCCACGCCGGCGGCGCGCTGGTCCTTGAAGAACTGCCGTGCGCCCGCGCGCCAGAGCGAATTCGCATGGCGGACATCGGGCCGTTGTGTCGGCATCGGCAACGATACCGGGCGGTAGTTGGGATTCTGAACGGGGTTCTGAACCGACGTCAGCTTGGGCTTCTGGCCGACCGTCGCGAGCCGGTCGACGACATTACAGCCCGACAGAACCAGTCCGAGGGCTCCCAGAGCCGCGAGTGATTTGATGACATTCATGAACGGTTCCATCCGGATCTAGTTGGTTGATAGATAATCGACGGGGATAACGACCTTCGACGGGCTGCGAACGACGGCTTCCACGGTTCTTTTGCTGCGGACATTGACGACCCGTATCGTTTGATTGAGGGCGCCGTCCTCGCTTGCGCGCGCTTTTGCCGTCAGGTGCAGATTGGGCGTGTCGAGGTGGATTGTGACCAGCGCGCCTTTGCGTACCAGTGTGGGCGGTTCCAGGTCGTCGATCATGATCTGCGCGCCGGCCGCCAGGTACCGCCGCGCCGCCTGACCGATTGCGGCCTCGCGCATGCGGACCACATTCCGGCCGACATCGTCTTTGCGGGTTTTCTTCCAGATGACGTCGGCTGCCTCGATCACTTCGCCGCGCCGGATGCGCCGGTTGAGCACCGGGACATCGATAACGGAATAGGTGAATGCGTCCAGCCTGTAGTTCAGCTTGTCGCTGGTTCCCGACGTGACTGTCAGAATAGCAGAAATCCGGCCGTTCTGGCGGTCGATAACAGGATTGTCGATACGGAACGGCGATGCCACGTTGGTCGCCACGCTGATTCTCGTAACCCTGTTCGTCAGTTCCACCTGCTGCGAGTCGGGCATACCGGCACCCGTCAGGGCGCGCCGCAGAGCCGCTTCGATCTCGGATGTGTTCAGGATACGGCTTTCACGCGTTACGACAGCCTGATCGAGGCGCGTGCGCGGTTGCCACAGTACGTTGTGGCGCTTTGCAATCCGTTTCAGCGTATAGGCGTCCAGTATCAGGCGCCGGCCGGGCGCCGGGGTTTTGGCGATAACGGCATTGCTTTCCGCGCCGGGGAACACGTCCTGTACGGTGACTTCGGTCGTGTCCACGGCGACGGCTGCCCTTAGCGAAACCTGTGCGTATGCTGGGGCAAAGCCGGCAAAAGCGATTGCCGCGGCAATGACAGTGAGGATGAAGAATTGCATGGCTATCGGCCTTTCTTCTAGCTGAGCTGCGAAGCGGTTGCGGACATTTCGTCCGATGTCTCGATGACCTTCGCGAGCATTTCGTATGCCCGCTGCGCGGTAATCAGGTTGGTGATTTCCTCGACGGCGTTGACATTCGATGTCTCGACATATCCCTGCAGGATCGTGCCGAAACCGTCCTGGCCCGGCGTGCCTTCGATTGCGGCGCCGGATGCGGCGGTTTCGAGGAACAGATTGTCGCCCATCGCTTCGAGCCCGCCTTCATTCGCAAAGGAGACGAGCGTCAGCTGACCGACATTGGTCGGAGCGATCTGTCCGGCGATCGTTGCAAGAACCTCGCCACTGGCATTGATGGTTACGCCGATGGCGTCCGCCGGCACGGTCAGCCCGGGCTGGACCGGATAGCCGTCGGTCGTCACAATTTCGCCCTGCGGGCTGAGCTGGAACGATCCGGCGCGGGTATAGGCCTCGTCGCCGCTGGGCAGCTCCACCTTGAACAGGCCTTTGCCCTGAATGGCGACGTCATAGGTATTGCCGGTTGAAGCGATGTTGCCCTGTTGCATGATGCGATAGACCGCAGACAGCTTCACGCCGACGCCGAGCTGGATACCGGACGGCACAATGGTGCCGGAATCGGACGACGTAGAGCCGACGCGGACCAGGTCCTGATAGATTAGATCCTGGAACTCCGCCCGCTGGCGCTTGAAACCGGTGGTGTTCATGTTGGCCAGGTTGTTCGACGTAACTTCGACGTTGAACTGCTGGGCGAGCATGCCTGTGGCTGCGATATCGAGTGCACTCATTGAATTTATGGCCCTTTACGATGTTTCTCTGGTGAGGCGGTCGATCGCGCGGCGCTGGCGTTCGTGCTCGCTCTCGATAAACTTGCCGGCGGATTGATAACTCCGCATGGCACGCATCATTTCGGTGATCTCGAGGATCGGCTGGACGTTTGATCCTTCGATCATGCCCTGGATTACCGACGAATTTTCGGCGGGATCGGGCACATCCTCTGATTTCAGCAGGTTCCCCTCGGTACGCTTCATATTGTAGGGGTTCTTGAATTCGACGATATTCAGTTTGCCGCGGACCTGATCCCCGGCGCTGACCGTGCCGTCGGCGCGGACCGAAATCTCTACATCGTTGGGCTGGAACAGGATCGGGGCATCGCCTTCGCCGAGGACCGGAAATCCGTCCCGCGTGATCAGCTTGCCTTCCTGGTCCATGCGGAACTGTCCGTCGCGCGTATAGCGCTGTTGCCCGTTCGGGGCCTCGACAACGAAAAAGCCCGGCCCGTCGATCGCCATATCGAAGGCATTTCCGGATCTTTCGTATTTCCCCGGGTTATGGTTCCGGGCAGTGGCCAGATCCTGCACGAAGTTCATCTGCGTCTTGCCGTTGTCCGATTTCGACAGGTATTCGACGAACATCAGCCGTTCCGCCTTGAATCCCGACGTATTCGCATTCGCCAGATTGTTGGCGACTGTCTCCAGTTGACGGCGAACCGTCATCTGTCGTGACAAGGCGATGAATAGCGTGTTTTCCATAGTCTATCCCAAATCCCGTTCCGACCGGCCTGAATGAACAGGACCTGTCGGTGCGGGTTGGCATATGCAGGATGTGTGCCAGTTGGGAAGCGGCGGAAATGCTGGCATCCGCGCGGCATCAGCGTCGCGCCGCCTCGAATGCTGCCGGATTCAGGCACCAATTGCCCGGCAATTATTTCCCACCGGTCCCCATTGCTCAACCAGTTGTTAACCACTCGGGCGATAGGTTTGCATCTCGGGAAACCATACATACAAGCGAGGCCAGACCGTGGCAGATGATGCAGTAGCGGCAGATTTCGACGAAGATTTCGACGAGATCGCCGGCAAGAAGAAGTTCAGCGGCAAAAAGATGATCCTTTTCGTGGTTCTGCCTGTCCTTCTTCTGGGCGGCGGGGGCATTGCCTTCATGATGATGAGCGGCGGGGAAGAAGATGCGGCCGCAGCCGCCAAACACGCCCCTCCGGCACGCACTGCGCCGGCCGAACTGCCGAAAACGGTTTTCCTGGACCTGCCGGAAATGCTGGTGAACCTCAACAGCAATACGCGGCGTCCGACATTCCTGAAAATTCATGTCAGCCTGGAACTCACCAGCGACCAGGATGCCGAATACGTCAAAACGATGAGCCCGAGAATTATCGATAACTTTCAGGTCTATCTCCGGGAGTTGCGCATCGACGATCTCCGCGGCTCCGCCGGTATCTACCGCCTGCGCGAAGAACTGCTTGCCCGGATAAACATGGCTGTCCGTCCCGCAAAGGTTAAGGACGTGCTGTTCAAGGAAGTACTGGTTCAGTGATCGATCTTCTGACGCAACCGACAACCGGGAATAAATCGTAATGGCTGACGAAGAAGACCAGGAAGAGATCAACGACGAAGACGTTGCCGCCGAATGGGCCGCAATGGCTGACGACGATGACGGCGATGACGACGGCGACAGTGATGGTGGCGGGGACGGAGAAGACGTCGACCAGGATGCCATGGCCGACGAGTGGGGCGCTCTCGCCGACGATGACGATGGAGAAGAGGAGGTACAGTCCACCCGTGTCCTGAACCAGGATGAAATCGACAGCCTGCTCGGTTTCAGCGACGACATGGACGAAGACGGGGCCAACTCGGGGATCAAGGCCATCATCAACAGCACGCTCGTTTCCTACGAGCGGCTGCCGATGCTGGAAATCGTCTATGACCGGCTCGTCCGGATGTTGTCGACATCGCTTCGCAATTTCACGTCCGACAATGTCGAAGTGTCGCTCGACAACATTACGTCGATCCGGTTCGGCGATTACCTCAATTCGATCCCGTTGCCCGCCATGCTCGCGGTTTTCAAGGCCGAGGAGTGGGACAATTACGGGCTTTTGACCATTGATTCCGCGCTGATTTATTCGATCGTGGACGTTTTGCTCGGCGGACGGAAACAAACCGCATCGCTTCGCATCGAAGGACGCCCCTATACGACGATCGAACGGAATCTTGTCGAAGGTATGGTGCATGTCGTCCTCAACGATCTGAGTGCGGCATTCGATCCGCTGAGCCCGGCGACATTCCGCTTCGACCGGCTGGAGACAAACCCGAGATTCGCGACGATCGGGCGGTCGGCGAATGCCGTAATCCTGGCGAAACTGCGGGTCGACATGGAAGACCGCGGTGGAAAGATCGAGCTCTGTCTGCCTTACGCGACCCTGGAACCGATCCGCGAGCTTCTGCTGCAGATGTTCATGGGCGAGAAATTCGGCCGGGACAGCATCTGGGAAACCCATCTCGCGAACGAACTCTGGCGGACCGATGTCGAGATCAATGCGCTCCTTGGGGAAGTGTCGCTTTCGCTGGACGACGTAATCAACCTCGAACCCGGTGCGCAGGTTCTGCTCAATGCCAGTCCTCAGAGCGACGTTGTCCTGCGGTGCGGCAACGCGCCGCTTTTCGTCGGGAAAATGGGCCAGAACGACGGCAATATCGCCATCCGGGTCGAAGATAAGGCGCCTAAGGTACAGGTATGATGATTGCCGATATATCGCTGATATTCGATGCAGCGTTGGCTGCGCTGCTCGCCGTCATGATTTTCTATGCGGTACGTTTGAACAAGCGAATAGCCGCGCTCCGAGATGGAGAGGGCGAATTGCAGAAGATGGCTGCTCAGTTCAGTGAAGCATCGCTGGTCGCGAATGAATCCGCGCGCCGGCTGAAGGCGGCCGGGACCGAGGCCGAGTTCAGCGTAAAGGCGGCGATTGCGAAAGGCAGGGCCCTGCAGAATGACCTCGGGAAGATGATCGACCAGGCGGAACTGCTCGTCGACCGGATGGATGACGATCGGTACAAGGTGCCCGTCGCGCGTTCGGTTGCGCGACAATCCGAACCCGATCCCGCCCGTGACACCGGTGATCGCTATATGCCCGACCGCGCGGCGATCGAACGGGAAATGGCCGACCGCAATCTGACACGCGGCGGGACTGCCGCAGCGTCTTCGGATCAACCGAAATCCGGCGACAGGGGCGTCCAGCCGTTTTCGCCGCCGATCCGGTCCGCTGACGAGGTTGTCCGGGCCGAAGCAGGTACGGTCGCAACAGGTGTGGCCGGGGCAGGTGGAAAAGACCGTACGCCGGCGCGCCTCGAACCCAGAACCGAAGCCGAACGCCATTTGCTCGACGCGATTCGGGCAGCGAAACAGGGAGTAGCGTAGATGACAGCGCGAATCCGGATTCTGCCGGTTATTATCTTTACAGCAACGCTTGCCTTGACCCTTCGGGTCGGCGGAATCTGGACCGATACCGATGTTGCCGTTGCGACGGCGACCGCGGCGGATGCAGCCGGGGACAAACCCAAAGCCGCAGCGAAAGACGGGCAGGTAGGTTCGGATAAGGCGAAGAACGGCGCCCAGAAATCAGGCAGTGACAAGCACGCGGACGATGCGTCCGGGAAGCAGAAGGGTGTTGGAGACACCTTCGACCCCACCAGTGTCACGCAGGCGGAGTTTCAGGTTCTCCAGCGTCTTGCGACACGCCGGGCGGAACTCGACAAGTTGCGGCGGGACCTGGCGCTTCGAGAAAAGCTCCTCGCGGCGACCGAAAAACGGCTGAATGCAAAGCTCGCCGACCTGAATGCGTTGAAGGCAGAGATTCAGGGCCTGCTTAAAAAACACGATAAGGAGCAGGAAGCGAAGCTGAAAAGTCTCGTGAAAATTTACGAAACGATGAAACCCAAAAATGCCGCGCGGATTTTCGAGCGACTTGAGATGGATATCCTGCTCGATGTCGTCGAAAGAATGCGTGAAGCGAAGACCGCGACGATCTTCGCTGCAATGGATCCGGCGAAGGCGAAGGCTGTGACCTCCCGCCTTGCGGAACGTCGCGAACTGCCGCTTCCGGCAGTTGCCGGCGAAGGGGGCTGACCCACGGCGCCTCTGCGTGTTTGCCAACATTAGGGGTGCGTTAACGGATAGCAGGTATTTTAGACAAGTTAATCAATCGCCCGTTCAATTGCCGAGCGTTGCACCTACGGAGTAAAAAGATGACCGTCGATAAAGAAATGAAAATCCTGGTTGTTGACGACTACAAGACAATGATCCGGATTATTCGGAACCTGCTCAAGCAGCTCGGCTTTCACAATGTTGAAGAGGCTACCGACGGCAGCACCGCGCTTACGAAACTGCGCGAAGGTAATTTCCAGCTGTGCATTTCTGACTGGAACATGGAACCCATGACGGGTTTCCAGCTTCTCAAGGAAGTGCGCGCGGATTCGAAGCTGGCGAAGCTTCCGTTCATCATGGTGACGGCCGAAAGCAAGACCGAAAACGTTGTGGCAGCCAAGCAGGCCGGGGTGAACAACTATATCGTCAAGCCGTTCAATGCGGCAACGCTGAAAGCCAAGCTCGTCGGCGTCATCGGCGACTTTTAGGAACAGCCCGATGGTCCGGCAGGCGATCGATCCCGATCTCGCGACGCGTCTCGAAGAGGTAGGTCAGCAAATGAAAACCGGCGTCGATACCGATCAGGTGCGCGCAGTTCTGGAAGACATGCTTTCGACGATGAACGGAAATATCGGCGGTGCCGATCCCCGGGTCATGAAAGAACTCGAAGAACTCTCGTCCTTTATCGAGGCAACGAAGGCGGAAATTGCGGCGATCCGTCCGGAAGAAATTACCGACGAGCATATTCCCGACGCGACGGACGAACTGGATGCCGTTATCGAGGCTACGGAAGTTGCGACCAACTCGATCATGGAAGCGGCAGAGATGATCGAATCCGTGGCCGAAGTGATTTCGGACGAACAGTCGAATGTGCTGTCCGACGCCGTTACCCAGATATACGAAGCCTGTAGTTTCCAGGACATCACCGGCCAGCGGATACACAAGGTTGTGACAGCCCTGCGGGAGATCGAGGAGAAAGTCGAGACCGTCGTGCAGAAATTCGGGCCCGACCGCGAAACCCGTGAAGAGCTGAAACGCCAGCGCCAGGCCGACAAGGAAGTTGTCGAAAGCGTCGACGGAGAGGTCAATGAAGAAGACCTTCTCGAAGGTCCGCAGATGGCGGAAAACGCCAATTCGCAGGACGATATCGACGCTCTGCTCGCTGACATGGGATAGTTCTGATTTTAACGGAGGGGGGAATGCGGCGCCTTTCCGCGAAGGATCCAACGCTCATACAGGTGCTCAGCCTGTACCTGCTGGTGCTCGCCTTCTTTATTCTATTGTTCAATGCTTCCCATCATGACAGCGGCCGTTCCGCCGCTGTAACCGAAAGCCTGGCTTCCACATTCCGGATGCATGGGCAACGCGCCGAGGAAGCCGTTGCACGGTCTTCGGACCGGGGCGCAACGCCGGGAGCCGAAATGATCCTCGACAGCTTTGCCGACCTGATCCGCACGGACCTCTCGGTTGCAAAAATCGAAAATCTTAAGCGCGGACGCCTGCTCCGGGTGACGATGGCGCCAGATGACCTTTTCGTGGCGGGGAGCGCGGCGCTGCGGGAGGACCGCGGGGAACTTCTGGGGAAACTGGCGCAACTGCTCGGGAAATCGGTGCCGGGCCTGCGTCACAAGGTCGAAGTGTCTCTTGTCGGTGGCTGGATCCCGCCTGACAGGATGACCGTGGCGGTTCCGCTGCCGATTGCACGCGCCGCTGCGCTGGCGGAAACGCTGACAGCCCGTGGCGCGCTTCCGGGGACGGTTTCGGGCGGAACCAGTTACGGTGCCACGGAGGCCGTTGCTCTGGTGTACCGCGTCGACCCGAAAGTCCGGTCCGATGACGAACCGGCCGGAACAGCCGCCGGTCCGGCGTCCGGGAAACCCGCCGGCCTGCCCGGTGAAAAGCGATGAACGTCCGCGACCAGTTCAATCAGTTCGGCGATAGCCGCCCGGGATGGCTGGTGACATTCGCCGATCTCGTTGCGTTGCTGATTACATTCTTCGTCATGTTGTTCGCAACCCAGAAAGTCGATGTCGGCAAATGGGAAACGCTGGTCGACGCGCTGTCGTTTCGCCTCAATCCGACCCAGACCGTTCTGATAGCCCGACCTTCCGCAGACCGGAACGCGGAACGGCTGGCGCGCGACCGGGCGATCGATCTGGACTATCTCGAAAAAGTTCTGCTCGATAAAACCCGGACTGCGCCGGAACTGGCCGGTCTTGAGCTCAGGCGCATGGAAGACCGGCTGGTCATTACCCTGCCGGCGGAACTTCTTTTCAGGCCGGGAAAAGCCGACACTGTTCTGTCCGCGCGCCGGATACTGTTTATTCTCGCCGGAGTGCTGGGAACAATCGGCAACCGGGTCGACGTCGTTGGGCATACCGACCCGACGCCGATCGACAATTCGCATTTTTCCTCCAACTGGCAGCTGTCGATCGCTCGCGCGGTCGCTGTGTCGAACGAACTGAGGCGTGCCGGATTTCACCGGGAATTGTCGCCTTCCGGTTTCGGTGCGGCCAAATTCGGGGAAATACCGGGGGATTTGCCGCAGAGCCGTAAAAATAGAGCGGCGCGGCGGGTCGATGTTGTGATCTGGCCCACGCGGGGTGGCCAATGAAGACGTTTATGCTGGCTGTGATGTTGGCTGTGTTCGCCGCTGTGACCTTTGCGCCCGGCAACGCGCTTGCCCAGAAACAGTCCGACAGGAAAGAGACCGATACCGAACGTATGATGCGGCCGCTTCGGGACAGCGATGCCCCACCGCCCGCCGCGCCCGAAGTGGTGATAACCCGTGGTTGGGGCAACAAAAAATTCGGCAGACTCGTCTTCGACTGGCGGGCGCCGGTAAAGTTTACGGCGAAGATCGTCGGCAACCAGTTGCGCGTCACCTTTTATCGCCCGCTAAAGACGAAATTCGATGTGGCCTCCGAGAATTTGAAGGGTTACCTGTCGGAGCTTCGGGTTCAGACCGACGCCCGAACCGTCCTTGCCAATTTGCAGGGCTATTACAGCATCCGCTCCTTCGCGAACGAAAATGCGGTAGTTATCGATCTTGTGCCGGAGGAATCGGCGAACGGCCGGCCGGCAGAAGATCCCAATGCCTGGCTTGCACGCACGCCCAAGATTCCGGTGCGCGCGGGAAAGCATCCCGGTTTCGGCAGGCTGGTCTTCGACTGGTCGGACGAGGTTGGTTACAGCATTGACCAGGATGGCGATCTGCTGCGTATGCGGTTCGACCGTCCTGCGCGCATCGATGTATCCCGGCTGTCGTCTACGCTGCCGGGACGGGTTTCCGCCGCAACGTCGGAAACGACGAAATCGGCCGTCCGCGTCGGTTTTATCATTCCGCCGACTGCCAGAATTCGGCATTTCCGGGATGGCGCAAGGGTTGCCGTCGATATCATCACGCCCGAACAGGCGGAAAAAAAGAGCGACCACGCCGCCGACGACCATGGCGCCGAAACCGAGGCACATAGGAAAGCGCGGACGACGAAGAAGGTTTTTGCCAAGGACGAACAAACCAAACCGGACCGCGCCGAGACCAGGAAGCCCATTCGGCTGACGAAAAAAGCCCGCCGGCTGAAGCGCCTGGCGGAACGTCAGCAGCGCATCAGCGATAAAAAATTCAGGGGAGCCCCCCTGGTCACGTCGGAGGCCACCCGCCGGGGTTCGGCGCTCGATATCAAGTTCAACTGGCGCAAAGACGTCGCGGCGGCGGTTTACCGGCGCGGCGAACATTACTGGATCCTGTTCGACGGCCGTGCCCGGCTTGCCCTCGGCAGCCTCGTCGTGGCCGGCGAAGGCATGGTGGAAGAAGTCGAACAGACCGATGCGTCCGAAAAGTCGATGCTCCGGCTCAAGGTTCCCAAACACCTGCTCGCGACGGTTATGAAGTCCGGGACAAGCTGGACGATACGCCTCGCGCCCGCCCGGATGACAGGGCCGCTGGCAACGCCGATTGAAGTTCGCGGCGATATCGATAGCAATAAAATGCCGGCCGTCCTGGTTGCGGCGAAGGGGATCGGGCGATCGCATGTTTTCATCGACCGGACGATCGGCGATATCGTTCATGTATATCCCGTTCTGAAGCCGGGATTGGGGAACCGGGTCGCCCGCAACCTGGTCGACGTCGCGATTCCGGCGAGTGCCGCGGGGCTGGTTCTCGTGCCGCGCCGGGACGATATCGCGATGATCCGCAACGCGGACGGTATCTATATTGCGGCGCCTGGCGGGATGAGCGTGTCACGTTCTCTCGAAATCTCCGACAAATCGGAGGCGGCAGACACCGGACATGTTTTCGGGGCGATGTCTGACTGGTCGGGCGGCGGACCGGATTCCTTCGAGAAAATAAAGTATGAGCGTCTTCGGCGAATCCTGACGGCGCCCGAAAAAGACCGGAATCGCGCCCGTCTCGACCTCGCCAAGTTCTATATCGCAAACGATATGGCGGCGGATGCGATGGGGGTCCTCCAGATCGTCGAAAAACAGGACCCGAAACAGGCCGAGGAAGCGCCTTTTATCGCCATGCGGGCGGCGTCGCATTTTCTTATGGGACATTACGGGTCTGCTGCACCGGGTTTCTCGCATCGCCACCTGCTCAACGATCCGTCGGTTTCCCCATGGCTGGCGGGTATTGCCGCGGCGAAGGGCGACTGGGTGGAATCCTACAGGAAAATTCGCGATTCACGCGGGATCGTCGCATCTTTTCCGAAGTGGCTGAAAACGCGCTTCCAGATGATCGGCGCCGAAGCCTCGCTCGCGGTGAAAGACACCGATGGTGCGAAGCTGTGGCTGGACGCCCTGCGGGGCGCGTCGCTTGACCGAAAAGACGCGGATTATCTCAAATTTCTAAGCGCCCATGCGCTTCGGCTCGAAGGAAAGCCCAGTGCGGCCAAAAGCATCTGGCGCGAGGTCATGGCCTCTCCGGATCGCCGGGTTCGCGCCAAAGCCGGTTTCGCCCTTGTGAATGCAGACCTGGATTCCAAGCATATCGACCGGAAAGCGGCGATCGACAAACTCGAAAAACTGAGTTTCGCCTGGCGGGGCGATGCATTCGAGTTCGACCTGAAACGGCGTCTTGGCGATATTCACGCCGAACAGGGCGATTTCCGGGCGTCGCTGTTGCGTCTTCGCCAGGCTGCCAGCCATTTCAAGGACGTCGAAGGCGCCGGGGCGATCGCCGAGGACATGCGCAAGCGATTCCGACAGCTCTTTCTGGAGGGAAGCGCCGACAAGCTTCCGGCGGTGACGGCCCTTGCGCTCTATGAAGAATTCCGGGAATTGACGCCCGCCGGCAAAGACGGCGACGAAATGATCCGCAAGCTGGCCGATCGTCTTGCAGGGGTGGACCTGTTATCGGAAGCGGCGCGGTTGCTTGAACATCAGGTCCGTTTCCGCCTGACCGGGCCGGAACGCAGCCGTGTCGGTGCGCGGCTTGCCGTAATCCGCATGATGAACCGCGAACCGGCCAAGGCGGTCGAGGCGCTCAAGCTCAGCGATGAGCCGGAACTGCCGAAAGCGCTCGAATTCCAGCGCCGCTACCTGAACGTTCAGGCGTTCGGCGAGGCGGGCAAACCGGCGGAGGCCTTGCAGCTCCTTGCAGGCGACGTCAGCCATGAAGCAGAGATGTTGCGGCTTGCGCTTCACTGGAAGAATGCGAACTGGGTCGAAGTGGGGAGCACCGTCCGGCGCATCATTCCCCAGCAGACCGTCGATTCGCTCGATCCCAAATTTGCGGACCTCGTCCTGCGCTGGGCGATCGCCCTGACCATGGAGAACGATACCGACGGTCTGGCATCGCTGCGCAACCGCTTCGACAAGGCCATGGCGGCGACGAAGTACGCCGAGGCGTTCCGGGCGATCGTGGGTGTCGATGTCGGCGTTGTGCCGGATTTCAAGGAACTGGTCCGCAAAACCGGGGATCTCGAAGACTTTCAGACCTTCCTGACCAGCTACCGCGACAAGGTGCAAAGCAGCGCGCTCAGCGCGATCAACTAACTTTCGATTGCAGGGCGGTGGGCGGTTGCAGCCCAGTCGCTCAGCCCGATGCCGGGCGGAAAACCGGACCCCGTTGATTCGTAGGCAGGAATCACGAATGTTTCACGTGAAACATCGCGAGACGGATTGAAAGGCGTTCGGAAATGCTCCGGAGTTCGATCTGACCGCCCACCCGGAGCCCGGCCCGGAGCCCGTCTGTGGCCCGCGTCGGCGCGCTTCAGCTACTGATCGAGCCGTAGCTTTGGACGAGGCTGCCTGCGACCAGATACCAGCCGTCGACAAGGACGAAGAAAATCAGCTTGAACGGCAGCGATATCATCACCGGCGGCAGCATCATCATACCCATGGACATCAGGATAGACGCGACCACCATGTCGATAACGATAAACGGCAGAAACAGGAGAAAGCCGATTTCGAAGGCGCGGCGAAGTTCGCTGATCATGAAGGCGGGAATGAGCGTCCGAAGCGGCGTATCCGCAGGCGTTGCGGCCACCGGGTTCTGGGCAAGGTCCATGAACAGACGCAAATCCTGTTCGCGAACGTGCTTCAGCATGAATGTCCGGATCGGCGCCACAGTGCGGGAAAAGGCCTCCTCTTCGCTGATCTGATTTTCCATCAGCGGCAAAAGCCCGTTCTTGTAGGACGCCTCAAGCGTCGGTCCCATCACAAAGGCCGTCAGAAACAGGGCCAGACTGACGAGCACGGCGTTTGGCGGGGTCTGCTGAACGCCCATGGCGCTCCGGAGAAACGACAACACGATGACAATTCGCGTGAAAGACGTGACCATCACCAGGATCGACGGCGCCAGGCTGAGAACGGTGAGCAGCGCGATGAGCTGGACAATGCGGCCGGTGGTGGAGCCGCCCGACCCGAGATCGAGAGAGAAGTTCTGCGCCGCAACCGGCGAGGCGATTGCCGCCGCCATCAGGACGAGACCCGCGGAGGCGCACAGGATCGGTAGCCAGCGGCGCTTCATGGCTTGTCTTCGTCATGCGCGGAGGCAGGCGCATTCCGGGCGCTGGCAGCCGCCGCCGGGGCATCTATTCCGGTTTCGATCGCAACAGCGCCGGTCGCGCCGAGCAGGACAAGGTGTTCGACCCCGTCACGGCTGATCAGCACCGCACGATGCTTTGCGTCCACCGTTACGGCTTCGACGACCTTGAGCCGCCGGTCGCTCCGGCGGATGGCGGCTGTCTGCCCGCCGACACCGAACCGGCGTGCGAGCCACGTGGCAAAGGCAATCAGCGCCAGCACGAAGAGCAGGGCGGCGATAAATCTTACATAATTGCCGGCATCGAGGTATTCCAAGGTGTTGGTTCCTGTTCCGGCGTCTAACGGGGGCGGCGGGGTTTGTAGGCGGAGACGGCCGTTTGCCGCCTGCCGATATTCTGGAGAGAGCCGGTGACGTCCCGGTGTTGCTCGGAGAGCTGTTCGGACAGCGAATTTAGTCCGTCAATCAGCGCGACAAGCGTCGGCTTCAGGAATTGCCGGTCGGAGGCCGGCAGGGCGGGAATGGCGTTGCAGGCCTGTTCCACATGCGCTTCGAGCCCGTCCAGGTCGACAGTGCCGCCCTGGCGGAGAAGCGTGCGCGCGACGTCGATCGCGGTTGCGGCTTCCCGCAGGGCGTTCTCGACATTGTGGTCGGCCGGGGGGCCGGAATGGGGCGAATTCACGTCATTATCCCGCGTATTGTGAAGCGGGAAGTGTTACGGACTATGGTTAAGAAACACTGAAGACCGGCGGTGCCTGTCGTGTATTAGTCCAGCGAGAGGCCGTAAAATTCCAGTGTGTTGTCCCACAGCAACCGGCGGCGCTCTGCTTCGCCGAAATCGGCGACGTCGAGAAAGTCGTTAACGGCGCCGGCGCCTGAATCGAAATGCGGATAATCGGTGGCAAACAGAATCTTGTCGGCGCCAAGCCCCTGCACTGCAAGCGGGATGGTCGGGTCTCCGGGATCGCATGAAACCACGCATTGGCGCGCAAAATATTCACTGGGTCTGAGGGCCGGCCCGGTCATGTAGCGGCCAAGCTTGGGATGTTCGAAATGGTCGTCGAGACGGGCGATCCAGTAGGGCGCCCAGGAACACCCGGCCTCGAAGAATCCCACCTTCAGGGTCGGATGGCGTTCCAGCACGCCGCCACAGAGAAGCGCCATCATCGCCATCATCTGCTCGAACGGGTGCGAGATCACATGATTAAACGTATAGCTTTCCGGTACCGCCATGCCGCCATATCGCTCGCCCCCGGCGGTTGACGGGTCGCCTGTCGATTCGTGGACGACCAGCGGCACGCCCAGTTCCGCGACCGCGGCGTAGAACGGCTCGCGGCTCGGGTGGTCGAGCCGTTGTCCCAGCGCCGGATTGGGGCGCACGGTGACCGCGACCGCACCGAGGTCGCCAACGGCACGCCTGGCCTCGCGGATCGCCTCGTCGACGTCGAACAGGGCGATGGATGCGGCGAATTTAAGCCTGTCCGAGAAAGGACGGCACCAGTCCGATATCCAGCTGTTATAGGCCCGCATCATCGCCGCGGCGAAGCCCGGTTCCAGGTAACCGGCGACCAGCGCCGCCGACGGGAACAGAACCGCGAGGCGGATACGTTCCTTGTCGAGCACCTTGAGCCGGTTTTCGGCCGTCATCGGCTTGCGGACGGAGATTTCCCTGGGGAAGGGCGGATGTTCGATCCCGTCGACGACGAACCGTCGGTTGCTGTCGGCATTCAGTTCCCAGCCCCCGGTCCGGTCGCGATAGGCAGGCTCGAGATACTCGGAAAACAGAATGTTTTCCTCGTGGACATGTCCGTCGGCATCGAGTGCGATGGGACCGGTTGTGGTCATGTTCTTATCCTCCGGTTCGGCGATTTACGGCCTGTAGGGGTCGCACCGCTGCATATTGTCGCCAATGGTCTGTTGCAGGGCGGCGATATCGATCTGATGGACGCTGCCGCTGCCGGCGAGGACAAGCGCATGCGCGGCGGCGGCACCCATTGCGATACAGGGCCCCATTACCCGGACCGACGATAGCCCGACAGTGTCCCCGTCGATACACCTTCCGGCAGCGGCGAGGTTATCGGTATCGCAATGCAGCAGGCTGCCGAGGGGAACCGTATGCAGGTGCCCGTCCCCCAGTTCCTCCCAGTAGGCGCGGGCGGGATCGTCATGCAGTTCGATCGGCCAGGAACACCGCGCGACGGCGTCGTCGAAAACGCGGCCGGCGCGGACATCGCCGGCGGTGAGTGTTTGGGTGCCGGTAATCCACCGCGTCTGGCGGACGCCCGGCGCCGCATAAACCCGTATCCGCGCCGATCCATATGCCTGGCTGTATTCCGTCCGCAGGAATTCGAGCAGCCGGTCCGCCTGGTCGCGTCCGGCGAAAACCGTGTCGGCGAATCCCGCGGCGTCCATCGGCGTCTCCACGTGGGTCATGTTCGCCAGTGCGGTCCCGTGACCGGGAAAGGCGAAGACGAAACCGTCCTTGCGGATCAGTCCGTAATCGTCGGCCCTGTCCGCAAGACGCTCCTGCATCTCCCAGCGGTCGATGTTGCCGGCCGCCTTTTCGTCGAAGTTCTCGAACAGGACGACCTGGGTGCCGAAGATGGGGGCTTCGGGCTCGCGTATCGGCAGGCCCGCATGCCAGGCGATCGTTGCGTCGCCGGAAGCATCGACATAACCCTCCGCTGCGACCACGACGTCGCCGTAACGCGTCGCTATTTCGAGCGTCGTAACCCGGCGGCCGGAAAGTGTCGCATTCCGGACGACTGCGCCCAGCAGGACCGTGATGCCCGCCTCTGCGACAGCCTTGTCGATCCAGCGCGCCAGGGCGATCTCGTCATACTGGACGATAATGGAATTGCGCGCAGTCCGGTCGCGTGCGGCGCCCGATGCGTGGAGATCTCGGAGAATTTCATCGGCAATGCCGTAGGTAAGGCGGACGATGTCGGGGCCGTTCGAATAGAGACCGCAAAACGTCCCGATAATGGCGTTGACGGCCTGGCCGCCGAGCGTCGCGGCGGCGTCCACGAGGACCACCCGCTTTCCGGCGCGGGCGGCTTCGAGCGCCGCGGATATCCCGGCTGCGCCCGACCCGACGACGCAGATATCGGCCTCTATCCGTTTGGCGTTGTCCGGCGGACGTCTGACGGTGCGGGTTGGAATGTCCGTTCCGCCCATGACGCTATTCGCCGGCCTCTTCGGGCACCTCCGCCGGCGAGGTCAGAAAGTTCGCGCTTGTCTGGGCGGCTTCCTGGTTTTCCTTCTGGATTTTTTCGTACAGTTCTCGGCGTAGCACCGAGGCGCCCTGCGGGAAGGTAAATCCCAGCTTAACCGACCGACCCTTAATATCGACCACGGTCACTTCGATATCATCGTTGATGATCACCGATTCACCGGCTTTTCGCGTGAGATAGAGCATTCTTCCTCCGTCACTACTTGCAACGTCGGGCAGCGCCGTGCATGCGCGCGCTGCCGCCGATTTACAGTTTATTAACACAGGCTTGGGAAACTGCAAATTCCCGTAAAGTTTTATCTGCATTTTCTGCACGAACTGGGACATGGCGCGAGGCGATGGATCTTACCAACCTAAAACTGTTTCAGATGGCGACCAAGCGCATGGACTGGCTGTCCAAGCGCCAGCAGGTGCTGTCGCAGAATATCGCCAACTCGGATACCCCCGGCTATGGCCCACAGGATCTCAAGAAGCTCAAGTTTCAAGAATTAATTCGCCCCCAGCTCAAGCGGGCGACACTGAACCAGACCAGTTCGATGCATATCGAAGCAAGCCGCAAGAACGCGAAATACCGCCCTGATTCAGAAAAATCGACCTATGAGACCGCGCCTGCCGGAAATGCCGTCATTCTCGAAGAACAGCTGACAAAGGTCGCGGAGACCCAGGCCAATCATCGGCTGGCAAGCAATCTCTATTCGAAGCACATCGCGATGCTGAAACATGCACTCGGAAAGCCGCTGCGGTGATGCCGAATGAACCTGTTTTACGAAAATTCCGGGGAGTTGAATTGATATGGACCTGATCAAATCGATCAAAATCTCCACTGCCGGCATGCGGGTTCAGGGCACCCGGCTGCGTGTCATTTCCGAAAATATCGCCAACTCGGATTCTTTGCCCTCCGGCCCCGGCGACGAGCCCTATCGGCGCAAGCAGGTATCGTTCAAGAACACTCTGGACCGGGCGCTGGACGCTAAAAAGGTTCAGATCGACAAGATTCATGTCGATAAGAAGGAATTCGACAAGAAGTACGACCCTCAGCATCCCGCCGCCGACGAAAACGGCTATGTCGACGTGCCGAACGTCAATCCTCTCGTTGAAATGATGGATATGCGCGAAGCGCAGCGGTCTTACGAAGCGAATCTCAGCATTATCCAGGTTTCCAAGAGCATGCTGAGCCGCACAATCGATATGTTGCGCCAGTAATGCGCCTCGTCCCGCAGCGATTTAAGGAGATGGAGCCATGAGTACTTTCAGCGTTGCAAATGCCGCGGCAGCTTACGCGCGCAATGCACAAAAACCGATGACCGACGGCGGGATGGAGCCGCGGTCTTCGGATCCGGGAAAAACGTTCTCGCAATTCGTCGGCGAATCGCTGAACGAGGCGATGAACACCGGCAAACAGGCCGAAAACATGAGCGCCCAGGCGATCGTGGGCAAAGCCGATCTGACGGAGGTCGTCGCGGCGGTCACGAATGCCGAAGTGACGTTGCAGACGGTTGTCGCCATCCGCGACAAGGTTGTCACCGCCTATCAGGAAATTGCCCGGATGCCGATCTAGTCGAACCGGTCGCCGTATTTATCCGGGGGGATAATGAACGCAGTTGAAGTGATCTCGGTCTCCCGGGATGCAATTTGGGTACTTTTGAAGGTCGGGGCGCCGGTTATGCTGATCGCGCTGATCATCGGCCTTGGCGTGTCGTTGTTTCAGGCGCTGACCCAGATTCAGGAAATGACGCTCGCGTTCGTGCCCAAAATCATCGTGATCTTCGTGTCCGTGCTGATCCTGATACCGTTCATGCTCGCAACGCTGAGCACCTTCATGGAACAGATCGTCGATAAGATCGTGGCGCTGGGCTGACCGCCGGATGCTCAACGAACTTTTGACCACGGATGCCTTTGCCATCGCCCTGGTGTTTGCGCGTCTGGGGTCGGCGGTGATGCTGATGCCGGGTTTCGCCGAATCCTATGTCAGCCAGCGCATCCGGCTGATGTTCGCCCTGGCCCTGGCGGTGGTCGTCACCCCGGTTGTGTCGGTTCACCTGCCGCCCATGCCGACGTCGATAATAGCCGCCGCGGTCCTGATCGGCAGTGAAATGATCATCGGGATATTTCTCGGCGGATTGATGCGGTTGCTGGTTTCCGCGCTGCATATTGCAGGCGTCATTATCGGGTTTCAGGCCAGTATGTCGAATGCGACCTTTTTCGATCCGTCGAGCGCCCAGCAGGGCGCGCTGATCGCCGCGTTCTTCAACATTGTCGGCGTGCTTATGATTTTCGTAACCGATCTTCATCATCTGATGCTGATGGCGATCGCCGACAGCTACACGCTTTTCCGGCCCGGCGGCGCCCTGTTGTTCGGAGATTTCTCGCAAACGATCGTCAGCCTTCTGTCGGACAGTTTCGTGCTCGGGCTGCAACTTGCCGCGCCGTTCATTGTCGTGGGCACCGTGTTCTATGCCGGGCTCGGCCTTCTCGGGCGGCTGATGCCGCAGGTGCAGGTGTTCTTTATTGCGGTTCCGCTGCAGATCATCATCTCCTTCAGCGTCATGTCGATGACGCTGTCGGTAAGCATGTTCTGGTTCCTGTCCCGCTTCGAGGACAATCTGCTGCGCTTTACCGGTCAGAACTGAGGAACGGCTGAACCATGGCGGAGGACAGCACAGACCAATCCCAAAAAACAGAGGAGCCGACACAAAAGAAGCTCGACGATTCCCGCAAAAAGGGCCAGGTGCCATCCTCGCGCGAGGTCAATAACTGGTTCATGATCCTGGCCGGAACGATCATCGTGGCAATGATCGCGCCGTCGATGTCGACCGACATAAAAGGCGTATTGCTGAAATTCCTGGCGGCACCGCATGCAATTCCGGTCGAGGCGGGCAGTCTGGTCGATATTCTCGGCCAGACCGCGACCGAGATCGGTTTCATTATGGTTATTCCGATCCTGCTGCTGCTGGTTGCGGCGTTCTCGTCCACGATGGTCCAGAACGGCCTAGTCGTCGCGGTCGATCGTATCCAGCCGAAACTGGAACGCGCTTCGCCCATGGCGGGCGCAAAACGCCTGTTCTCGCTGAAATCTGTCGTCGAATTTCTCAAGGGCGTTGCGAAAATCACTATTGTCGGCGCGATCGCCACCATGCTGATGCTGCCGTCCTTCGAAGGACTGGATCAGATCGTGCGTATGGAGATCGGCGGAGCCGCCAATCTGCTCCATGCGCTCGTGTCGAAACTGCTGTTCGGGGTGCTCGCCGTCGTGACGATTATCGCGGCGATCGATTTCCTCTATCAGCGGTTCGAGCACATGAAGCAGATGCGCATGAGCCGCCAGGAAATAAAGGACGAATACAAACAGACCGAGGGCGACCCTGTGATCAAGCAGCGGCTGCGCCAGGTGCGACAGGAACGGGCCCGTCAGCGCACGATGGCCGCCGTACCCGACGCGTCGGTGATTATCACCAACCCGACCCATTTCGCCGTCGCGCTCAAATACGAACTGGACGACATGGAAGCGCCGGTGCTGATCGCGAAAGGGCAGGACTTTCTTGCCCTCAAGATTCGCGAAGTTGCCGAAGAGCACGATATCCCGATCGTCGAAAACCCGCCCGTTGCCCGGGCGTTGTATGCGAATGTCGAGGTCGATCAGGAAATTCCGCAGGAACATTTCAAGGCCGTCGCGGAGATTATCGGATATGTCTTCCGCCTTAAGGGCAAATTGCCGGCACAGCGCTGATTTCCCGGCAGTGTTGATCCGCCGTCCGCATCGACGACGGCAGGCAGGGACAGGGGGAGTACAGGCGGGCGCGTTATGCTAATAACTCCGGGATCGTCCCCATTGCGGAGTTTTGAGATGTCCGAACCCTTTGTTGCCGCCAAGCAGTCCTGCATCCTCGGAGAATCCCCGATCTGGTCGGTGGCCGAGCAGGCGATGTACTGGGTGGATATCCGCAATCCGATGATCTACCGCCTCGACCCGACAACCGGAGAGGTCCGGAACTGGCGGGTCCAGACCGAAATCGGGTCGATAGGTCTCGCCGGAGACGGCCGCCTGATCGCGGGGACCCGGATGGGGTTTGCCTATATCGACCTCGCAGATGGCTCGTTCGAGGAACTGGCCGACCCGGAAGGCGACGGTCGGATGAATGCGGTGCGCATGAATGACGGCAAGGTGGACCGTCAGGGCCGGTTCTGGTGCGGCGGCATGGAAGACCCCGGCGCCGGCGAGGTCGCATCGCTCTACCGGTTTGACCCTGACCATACCGTACATAAAATGGCGGGGCCGGTCCGTATCGCAAATGCGCTCTGCTGGAGCCCCGACGACACGGTCATGTATTTCGCGGATTCCCGGAAAGGAACCGTCTGGTCCTACGATTTCGATTCAGCAGCGGGCACGATCGAGAACCGCCGCGTATTTCTCGAGGTCGCCGATAGCGACGGCGTGCCGGACGGGGCGACCGTCGATTCCGACGGGTTTGTCTGGATTGCCCATATGCGGGGCGGGGCGGTCAGGCGATACGACCCTGCCGGCACGCTCGAGCGGACGATCAGGTTCCCGGCGTCGTTGACGTCATGCCCGGCCTTAGGCGGACCGGATCTGAGCACGCTGTATGTAACCACGGCGTCGTCCCGGTTCGAGCCGGCCGATTTCGAGCGCGAACCGGATGCCGGATCGCTGTTCGCCGTCGAGACCGATGTAACGGGAATCCCCGAACCGGTTTTCGGGTGGCAACAGGCCTGAACTCAGTACCGTAAAAGGACGGAAGAAAAACATGACCGAATCCGATATCCGCCCTCGCCGCAGCCTGCTTTTCGTGCCCGGTCTGCGTCCCGACCGTTTCGCGAAGGCTTTGGACAGCGGTGCGGATATTGTCTGCGTCGACATCGAAGATGCCGTGCCCCTGCCGCGCAAGGAAGAAGCGCGCGAACTGACATTCCCGATATTCGCGGAAACCACGCATCCCCATGTCGAAACGATGGTGCGGATCAATCCGCTCTCTACGCCGGACGGGCTGAAGGATATCCTCGCCCTGCGGGAATGTGCCGTGCCGCCGCGGGCGGTGATGCTGGCAAAGCCCGGCTCGGCGGCGGAAATCCGGCTCTACGATGAATTGCTGCAGGGCAGCTGCGCCGATATCCGGTTCCATGTGATTATTGAATCCACCGACGGGCTGGCGAACGTGATGGAAATCGCCGATGCGTCGGGCCGTATCGATTCCCTGCTGTTCGGCGCCGTGGACATGTCGGCCGATCTGCGCGCCGCGAAAACATGGGAAACGCTGCTCTACGCCCGGTCGCGCGTCGTGCACGCCGCGGCCCGTTTCGATCTCGACCTCCTCGATGTGCCGTGGCTCAGTCTCGACGACCCGGACGGGCTGCGCCGGGAGGCCGAAATGTCGGACGCGCTCGGGTTTACAGGCAAGGCGGCGATCCACCCGAAGCAGATTCCGGCGATCAACGATGTCTTTTCGCCGTCGCCGGATCTGGTCGATCGGGCGCGGCGTATCCTGGCGGAGTTCGAGAAAGACACCAGCGGCCTGGTCGTCGTGGATGGCGAACTGATCGAGCGCCCGGTGATCAGGTCGATGCTGCGCGTGCTTGCGATTGCGGATCACCTGGAGAAGACGGCTTGATCGATTTCCGCCAACAGGCGTTCGATGCCTATCAGGCGGGTGATTTCGGCGCTGCGGAAGCGGCGTATCGTAAAGCGCTGGCCGCCGATCCGGCAGATATAGATTCCCGAATGGCTCTGGGTGTGGTGTTGCGCCGTCTCGGTCGTCTCGACGAGGCGCTGGAGATGCTGGAACGGAGTGTGACCGAAGCCCCCGGTGATTTTCGAGCGTATGCGAATTACGGTCTGGCGCTGCAAACTGCCCGGCGTCTCGATGATGCTGTCTCGGCTTATCGGTCCGCCTATCGATTGGAGCCGAGAACGATCCGCCAGATTTCCGTCAACTTGTCGGCATTGGGAACCGGGATGCTTTTCCTCGATCCGCGCGAACTGGAAGCCTTTCTTGGCGCTGAATAAAGCCTATTCTTCCGTTGCGGCGCGGCGGAAGTTGTCTTTATAGAAGCCCGGCGTGGCCGAAATTTTCGCTTTCAGTGCCGAAGATTCACGGGCTTCGCTCGCGGTCATTTCCGAGATTTCAAGATCCAGGCTTTCCCGCCGTATGGGAATGCAATGCGCAACGGGCGTGCCTTTCTCGAGGATGCCCGCGAAGGTCGGGTCGGTCCATTGTGCGGGGAAATGAACCGGCAAATCCGTAAATCCGTCCGTATCGACGAGCCCGGTCAGGGTTTGGAACGGCAGATCGGGACGGTTGAACGGATGGGTAAACAGGACCGAGACGCCCGGTTCGGTCCGCATGGTCCAGAAATTGATGAATTTCAACACTGAGACATTGTCGATATCGAACGGGGTGCCCGCCACCTGGCTGGCAAAATGGAAGGCGAGTGGGGATTCGTCATGCGGCCAATTCCAGGTGAATCGGCCCTTATCGATCTCGATGTCGCAAGGAAGGGGGATGACGAACCCGGCTGTCATGGCATCGATGAACGGCGGGCATTGTTTGACGGTCCGGTCTTCGCCGAAAGCGCCGAGATCTTCCGTCATGGCCATACTGCGCAGCCAATCCGGCAGCGTTCGACCTGCCGGAACGGGGCGCGGCAGGATGGCCTGAAGTCCGGGAAGGCATCGGAAACTGATTTTCATGGCTGTCACGCTGTCGCAGTCAGGCACCGGCCGCCTATTTCGACCACTTGGTGACGGGTTTTTCGGTTTCCGTGCCGTCGACGAAAACGGCATCCACCTTTTCGTTATAGAAGCACATCAGGTCTTTGATCTTCGGGCATTCGGGAACCGGATCGGGATAGGCCCACACGATATCGTCAAACGTCTCCTCCCCGATTCTCGCCGTCCAGTACGATGCGGTACCCTTATACGGGCATCGGGTTTTCGTGTCGGTCGGCGTGAGGAGGTCCATGCGGACGTCCTCTGCCGGGATGTAGTAGCGCGTCGGCAGGCCGGTTTCGAACAGGAAGTGAGCGCGGGTCGTATCCGCCACGGTCTCGCCGCCGAGTATCACCCGGACGGGGCGCGACGACGGCACCGTGTCGACCCGCTTGTGGGGGTCGCGCGGATGCACGAACACTTCCTCGTCTTCTTCGTACCAGTGATCGACGCGATCCCAGTAGAACGCACAGTAATCCTGCAGGTTGATCGTGGTCATTTCATCGAAGGGTTGCTGATAGGTCCAGACGGCATTTTCCGCGGTCTTGCCGCCGGCCTCGATCGTCCAGTAGGACGCGTCGCCCTTATAGGGACAATGACTGGTGTGATCAGTCGGGTGCAGCAGGTCGAGGCGGACACCCTTTACCGGGAAATAATAGACCGGCAGGTGATTGGCCTCGTACATCAGCACCATGTCGGTCGAATCGGCGATCCATTCGCCGCCGAACTTTACCCGCAAGCGGCGGGGCGACGGCTCGAACCGGATGTGGTGGTCCGGGTTTTTCAGATATCCGGGAGCGGGGTTTGCCATGTGCTGCTTTATCCTTCGAAATCAGAGGCTGCAGGCTAGAGCGATTGACGGCAAAAGCCTATGATGCTTCTAACAATTATAACCATATGGGATGTCGGGAAACATGGCCACTTCGCTCAAGAACGACCTCGTACCGGATGTCGATGAATTCCGGCTCCGCCGCTTTGTCGACAGGATGATCGACGAAGGCGAAGTCGAGGTCGTCGATGAACCGGTCGCGCTTGCCGATGTCGCCGCCCGCATGGACGGTAACGAAAAGGCAGTGCTGTTCCGTCAGGCCGGACCGGAGAAGGCGGAACTGATCGGCAGCATGACCGGCGGCCGGCGGCGCATGGCAAAGGCCTTTGGCGTCGAGCCGGGCGATCTGCTGACCGAGGTCAATCGGCGTCTCGCCACGCCGCAGGAGGTTGTCGAACTCGATTCCGGCGATGCGCCGGTCCATGAAGTGATTCTGACCGGTGACGATGTCGACCTGACGAGGCTGCCGGTCCATCTGCAGCACGAAATGGATGGCGGGCCTTATATTTCCGCGTCGCTGGACTATGTCGTGAACCCCGAAACCGGCTGGACGAATACCGGCGCGCGGCGCCTGATGCTGCGAAGCAGGACGGAAACCGGAATCGACCTGGTGGCGCCGTCGGACCTGAAGGCGATTTACGAAAAATCGGCGTCGAAAGGGGAAAAACTGCCGGTGGCCTTCACGGTCGGCGCGCATCCCTGCGACCACGTCGCCGCCGTCATGCGTCTGCCGGTGGACGAACTGCCGCTGGTCGCCCAGCTGCGCGGCGCCACGCTACCGGTCGTGAAATGCGTGACCAGCGATATCCGTGTGCCGGCGGATGCCGAATACGTCATCGAAGGTTATCTCGACGAGCGCGGCCATGTGGAGCCCGAGGGGCCTTACGGCGAGTTCCTCGGTTATTACGGCGTGGTGAAACGGAATCCGGTATTCCACGCCACGGCTATCACGCACCGCAGGGACGCACTGTTCCAGACATCGACCATTTCGGGAGAGCATATCGGCTGGACCGACACGACCCAGCTCAACGCCATTCGCGCCGAGGTAACGGTCTGGCGGGCACTGCAGACGGCGGTGCGCGAACCTGTCGCCGTCAACATCACCACGTCGTCGGGCGGCAGTTTCAACGTCCGCGTTGCCGTACGGCAGAGGGTGCCGGGCGAGGCACGCAACGCCATCGCCGCCGTGATGGGGTCGCTCGCCAATTCGAAGCATGTCTTCGTTGTCGATCCCGATATCGATATATTCGACGATGCCCAGATGGACTGGGCGCTGGCGACCCGTTTCCAGGCCGACCGCGACCTCGTCGTCGAATCCGGATTCCGGACGCTGCCGCTCGACCCGTCGCTTCAGGGCGCGCGGATCGGCGCCAAGGCGGGGTTCGACCTGACGCTTCCCCTCGGCGACCGGTCGCTGGAACATACAGTGCCGAAATCGTTTGTATCCGGCGAAAAAACCCATGATAGCGTTGAGGCCGCTCTGGCCGACGGCCCGCTTGCTTTCGGTGCGATCATGGTGGCGATCGGGTCGCGCGACGGTCGCGACGTGGTGGTTGAACTCGACCGGCTGCGCCAGGCGGGGCGCCTCGACCGCGTCGAAGACGGGCTCTACGCGTTGACTGGCGCATGAGCACAGAAGGTTCGGCTGCGAAATCGCTTGCCGGCGTCGGCGCACCGGTTCGCCGGCGGGAAGACCGGCGCCTGTTGCGCGGGCAGGGGCAATATTCCGACGACATGAACCTGCCGGGGCAACTGCACGCTGCCATGGTGCGTTCGCCGCATGCGCATGCGGAAGTACTGTCGGTCGATATCGGCGCCGCCGCCGCATTCCCCGGTGTGGTCAGCGTGCTGACCGACGCCGACTACCGAGCCGACGGGATCGGCGATCTCGGCCATGTCGCAAACCCGGCCGGGGCGGAGGAATGGCAGGTGCCGGCCTTCGTAAACCGCGACGGGTCGGTTCCGTTCGATGCTGCACAGCCGCCGATTGTCGGCGACCGGGTGCGGCACGCCGGGGAAATCGTCGCTGTCGTGATTGCCGACACGGACGCGATCGCCCGTGAAGCGGCTGATCTCGTGATGGTTGATTACCGGACGCTGCCTGTTGTCACGGACGCCCTGGCGGCGATCGAACCCGGCGCCCCGCTTGTCTGGGAAACCTGTCCCGGTAATACGCCTTTGGATGCCGAGATGGGCGACAGCGCGGCGACCGATGCGGCCTTCGCGCAGGCGGCGCACGTGGTCGAAGCGCGGTTCTTCAACAACCGGGTCATCAATTGCCAGATGGAGCCGCGTGCGGCGGTCGGCGACTGGGATGCGGATATTGGCAAGCTGTCCCTCCATACCGGCGGGCAGGGTGTGCATCGCCACAAGATGATCCTCGGGCAGATGTTCGGGCTCGACGCGGACAAGGTGCGGGTGACGTCGAAAGACGTCGGCGGCGGGTTCGGGCCGCGCAACATGATGTATCCGGAATTCGTAATGGTGTGCTGGGCAGCGAAGCGCCTTGCGCGGCCGGTCAAATGGCTCGGCGACCGGTCGGAAGCCTTCGTGACGGATTACCAGGCCCGTGATCTGTACACCGACGCCGCCCTGGCGCTGGACGCGGACGGCAATTTCCTGGCGCTCCGGGCCGATCTTGTCGGAAATCTCGGCGCGCATACGGTGTCCTTTGTGCCGTTGTCGAACGGCCCGCGTCTGCTGCCGTCGGTTTACCGGATGAGAGCGGGCTACGCCCGGATTCGGGGTGTCCTGACCAATACGGTGCCGACCGGGCCCTATCGTGGCGCCGGGCGTCCCGAAGCCATGCATGTGATCGAACGCCTGATCGACATGGCGGCGGCGGATATGAAGATCGACCGGATCGCCCTGCGCCGTCGCAATCTTATTGCCGCCGATGCCTTTCCGGCGACGAACCCGATGAACACGACCTATGACTGCGGCGAATTCGAGGTTTGTCTCGACATGGCGCTGGAGATGGCTGACTGGGACGGTTTCGAGACCCGGCGGGCCGAGTCCGCGTCGCGCGGTCGCCTGCGGGGCCTCGGCTATGCGTCCTATATCCAGGCCCCGGTGGGCGCACCGGTCGAATTCGCGGCCGTTACCGTAAACGGCGACGGCACCGTTACCGTGCCGATCGGCACGCATTCCAGCGGCCAGGGGCACGAAACGGTGTTTCCGCAGCTTGTGTCCGAGATTCTCGGCGTGCCCTACGATTCTGTGCGTATCGTCACCGGCGATTCGGATGTCGTCGGCATTGGCGGCGGTTCCCATTCCGACCGCTCGATGCGGCTGGGCGGGATCGTCATGCGCGAAGCGTCCGACAAGGTGATTGAAAAAGGCCGGGAAATCGCTGTCGACCTGCTTGAGGCGGCGGCGGCGGATATAACCTTTACGGATGGCGTATATCGGGTAACGGGAACCGATAAATCCGTTGGCTTGTTTGAGGTTGCGGCACAGGCAGAGGGCGCGGCCCTGAGCGCGGATTCGATTTTTCGCGGCCGGTCGGCGGCCTATCCGAACGGCGCTGCGGTCTCGGAAGTGGAAATCGATCCTGAATCGGGCGCGCTGACGGTGATTGCCCATTCGACCGTGGACGATCCCGGGCGGGCGATCAATCCGATGATTCTCGCCGGACAGGCGCACGGCTCCATCGTGCAGGGGATCGGCCAGGCGATCATCGAAAACGGCTATTACGACCCGGAAACCGGCCAGCTGATCGCCGGCTCGTTCATGGATTACGGCATTCTGCGGGCCGACGATGTGCCGGAGTTCAACACGGGGCTTCACGAGGTCCCGACGGCGAACAATCCGCTGGGGGTCAAGGGCGGCGGCGAGGGCGCAACCGTGTCGGCGACCGCGGCATTCATCAATGCTGTCTGTGACGCCCTCCGCGATTACGGCGTCCGCGATATCGAAATGCCGGCAACGCCAGAGCGGATCTGGCGGGCGATGAAACCGGTGGCACCCTAATTTGACGTTTCAGGCGCTGTTGCTCGTTGCCCTCGGCCTGTCAATGGACGCGTTCGGTGCGTCCGTCAGCCGTGGCGCTGTGATCCGGACCCTCAGTCTGTCGTTGTCGCTGCGCATTTCGCTGGTTTTCGGCGTTTTCGCGACGGCGGCCCCGTTACTGGGGGCGTTTCTCGGGCTGGCGTTTGTCGATGTTATTTCCGAGGTCGATCACTGGATTGCTTTCGGCCTGCTGGTTGCGGTCGGGGCAAAGATGATCCGCGATGCGTATGTTGTTTCCGACGGGCCTCCGGTCGCACTCGGGTTGCGGTTCGGGGTCATCGTGGCGTCGGCACTGGCGACCAGTATCGATTCCGGAATATTCGGTATCACCCTGCCCACGACCGAGATAAGCCTGTCCATGAGTGCGCTCACCATTGGCAGCGTGACATTCGCCGCCGCGTTCGCCGGGCTTCAGGTCGGCAGGATATCGGGGGTTGCTGTCGGGCGCCGTGCCGAAGTATTCGGCGGTGTCCTGCTGATCGCTATCGGGACCAAGATCCTTCTCGATCATACCCTGTTCTAGGCGCGGAACGGACGCGCCGGTCCATCGGTCTAGGTGGCGTGGATGCCGGGCATGACCTCGAAGCCGGGAATTTTCCTGATCCGGGAACCCCAGCGGCGGATGGCGGGATAATCGTCGAGTGAAATGCCGCCGTCGCCGCTGAGCGCGACATAGGGGAAACAGGCAATATCGGCAATGGTCGGGCTGTCGCCGACGATCCACTCCCCGCCGTCGATCTCGCGATCGGTGAGATGATCGTCGAGGACTCGGAACGCGGCATGGGCGGCGGCGCGCACCTTGTCGATATCGACGTCGTAGAAAAGCATGTCGTGCAGCCGCGCGGCGGACGAATTCATGATTTCGCCGCCGGCGAAGGACAGCCACATGGCAATCCGCCCCTGGGTTTCCGGATCCTCGGGATACCATGTCCGCGCGGCGTCGTACTTGCCTGCCAGGTAAACCAGTATGGCCTGTGCATCGCGCAGGACCAGGTCGCCGTCTTTCAGGACAGGTATCTGGCCCAGCGGATTCAGGTCGAGAAAATCCGGCGTCCTGTGTTCGCCGCCGGGATAATAATCCACCGGCCGAGCCTGATAGTCCTGGCCGATCATCGACAGGAACAGTCGCACCTTGTAGCAGCTGCCGGACAGGACATAATCATAGAGCTCGATCATGCGGCGCGGTTGTCCTCGTTGTCCCGATACGTGCCGAAGGTCAGTCCCTTCTGACGCAGCCAGCGGCGATAGAGCATCGACGAGCCGTCGGCCCGGATCGCGGTTTCGAATTTCGGCGACAACGGTAGTCCGACCGGCAACTGGTTTTCGAGAATGCTGCGATCCTGCAGGAAGATTTCGTGCTGGAAATGGACCAGGTCGGTATAGGTGGACGTATCGTCGAAGACGAGCATGAACGTGTGGACGTCGCATACCCCCTCGTCGCGTGGCTGCACGAATATACCGACGAGATCCCAGGCGCCTTCGACCACCGGGCAGGTCTTGTAGAGCACCGTCACGAAGGGGGAGCTGACACGGTACATGTATTCGCTGACCTGGCCGTCATCCGCCGATGCCGCGGCCTGGGGCTGGAAAAAACTGCATTCCGTCGCCCACAGTTCGTCGTCGGGCTGGCGGATTTCGAATTTGTAGTCGGAAACCTCTGTGATGGGCTCTTCCCCCAGAATGCCGGTATGCACGTAGGGAAAGTGCGACATGTCCAGGAAGTTTTCGACGATGCGCAGGGGGGATGCCCGCACGGTTACCGCGCCGCAGGAAATCAGTCGCCGTCCGTCTTCCAGGAATTCCGGCATGTCGAGGGGCGGCTTGACCGGCGTTCCCAGGGTCGTCCAGACATGGCCGTACAGGACCTGCGCAGGATGCTCCCTGCCCATGCCGCCATTGGCATTGGCTTCGAACACGCGCGGGCGGTCGCCGTCCATCTCGGCGATGATGTCCTGGCCGAGCAGGCGGGTATTGCGCCGTTTGCCGGACGCGATCTCGTCGATATTGCCGATTGCCTCCCAGTCGTTCAGCGCCACCGTGTCCGTCGTGATTGCCATTTGTCCGAACTCCTATGCCGCCACGGTTTCGGCATGCCCGCGAAACCGGCGCGCCCATGCCGAAAAATGCCGGCGAAGGGCCGGGATGTCGTCATCGGCGACCGCCGCCGTCGACAGGACATGCAGATGGGTTTTGGTCTCGCCCGCCGGCTGGAGCGCGAGAACCAGGGATTCTCCGATATCGGGTGCCGTTTCGATGACGATAATACCCGGCGCCGGATGCCGGGACAGGAAAACGCCGGATGGCGGCGCTGCCGAGAACGGCGTGAACGACGTTTTTGCCGCTGCGGCTTCGATCGTCGCCGCGGCGCAGTTGACGGCGACTGACCGGCAGAATGTCAGCTTGTCGAATTCGGACAGGTCCGGCGGCGGACCGTCGGGCGTACCGATGGATGTCCAGATCAGGCCGTCGGCTTCGGCGGACGGGGCGGCGGGTACGCAGAAATCGTCCGGCGGAGTCATGTCGGGGTGGGCCGGGATATAGGCGCATTTGCCGTCGCCGCCGAACCGCCATCCATGATAACGGCAGGCCAGCCGGTCGCCGTCTACGAAACCGTATTGCAGACGCATGCCGCGGTGAATGCAGCGATTGTGCCATACGTGGCTTTTGCCGTCGGTGCCCCGCCAGGCGACGCGTTCGACGTCGAACAGGTGTACCGGCTGCACGTCGCCGGGACCGAGCAGGGCCGACCCGCCAATGGCATACCAGGCATCTTCCCGAATTTCCTTCACGCGCATATCCGATTATCTGTCACGTCACACCAGGGCAATCAGCCGATCGTATAGTGTCACCCAATTCGAGGAATTCCAACTGCGACCGCCGGTCGCGCCGGGAAATCCGCTGGTATATATTCAGGCCGGTATTTCAGACGAAGGACGGACATATGGCGAGACTGGAAGGTAAAACCGCGATCGTGACCGGCGCGGCACAGGGAATCGGCGCGGTTTATGCCAAAGCATTGGCGGACGAGGGCGCGAAGGTCTGTCTGTCGGACATTCTCGATACCGGTGCGGCGGTCGAAGAAATCGGAAAAGCCGGCGGCGAGGCGATCGGTATGGAAACCGACGTCACCGACATGGATGCCTGCACAGAGATGGTCGCCCGGACCGTTTCCGCTTTCGGGTCCGCCGATATCATGGTTACCAACGCCGCGCTGTTTGCCGCGCTTCAGCGCCGGAGCTTCCTTGAAATCGACGGCGATGAATGGGACAGGGTTATGGCCATAAATACGCGCGGCGTGTTCAACTGCATAAAGGCCGTGGCACCGGAGATGAAGAAAAAGGGATATGGCAAGATCGTCAATATTTCATCGAGCACGATTTATTCCGGCGTGCCGCTGATGCTTCACTATGTGGCATCGAAGGGCGCAGTGGATGCCATGACCAAGGCGCTGGCCCGGGAACTCGGCGGCGACGGGATCACGGTAAACACCATCGCGCCCGGCTTTACGATGAGCGACCAGATCGAAGCCCAGCGCGACAAGCTGGAATTTTATGTGAATCTGAGCCTGAACAGCCGCGCCGTGAAACGCGAACAGGTGCCGGACGACCTGCTTGGCGCGCTGATCTTTCTGGCGTCGCCGGAATCCGATTTTGTCACAGGCCAGGCCATCGTTGTCGATGGCGGCATGATAATGCATTAACGGGAAAGACGGAGGACCGGCGAATGACATTCCTGCGAAACGCCTGGTATGCCGCGTGCTGGGCAGACGACCTTGCGCCCGGCGCGCCATTGGCCAAGACGATCCTGTGCGATCCCGTGGTGTTGTGGCGGGACGGTACGGGCGCCCCCGTTGCGCTGGAAGACCGCTGTTGTCACCGTCATCTGCCATTGTCGCTCGGCGAGGTCACCGGCGATACCGTACAGTGCGGCTATCACGGTCTCGAATTCGATGCGACAGGCGCCTGCGTCGCGGTGCCGGGACAGAGCAGGGTACCGCCCGGGGCCGGCGTCCGGTCTTTTCCGGTCCGCGAAAAATACAGCATGATCTGGATCTGGCCCGGCGATCCCGCCCGTGCCGATGAAAACGCGATTCCGGAACTGCCCTGGCTCGATCATCCCGACTGGGTGCATACCGGCGGGCTTATCCATATGAAGGCCGACTACCGGTTGCTGGTCGACAACCTGCTGGATCTCACCCATGTCAGCTACATCCACAGAAACACGATTGCCGGCGACCCGAAGGAAGCGCTGGTGCCGGTCAAGACCGTCCGCGACGGCGACGCGATCCGCGTCGAACGCTGGATGCTCGGCTTCACGGCGCCGCCGATGTACGATCAGGCGCGCAAGTTCGATGGCAAGGTCGACCGCTGGCAGCTGATAAAGTGGCAGGCGCCGGCGACGGTGACCCTGGATATCGGTTGCGCCGACGCGGATACCGGCGCGCCCGACGGCGATCGTTCCCGGGGAATCACCATGTGGTCGAACCACATCATCACGCCGGAAACCGAAACCACCACCCATTACCACTGGGCCTTTGCCCGCAATTACAAGCTCGACGATGACGGGGTCTCCGACGTTCTCGCCAAAGGCGGGGTGCAGACCTTCATGGAAGATGTGGTCGTACTCGAACGCCAGCAGGAAGCGCTGGACCGGATGGGCACGCGGCCGGTTGTCGATATCAATATCGACAATGCGCCGCTGCAGTTCCGCAGGATACTTGCGGACAGGATCGCTGCCGAACAAAGCGCGGTATCTGCAGGTTGAGCATTCATCCGGGATATTTGGGGGTATTGGTCGGGGCGCTTGCGGTCCTGGCGAATCCCGCCGGCGCGCAGGATAAATCGGACCGGCTGAAGATCATCAATTGTCATGACGTGGGTCGGAATATTGTCCGCCGCACCGCCCTGTGGAAGTGCAAGGGCGACATCGTATCGGACGCGCGGGCGGCCGAAATAAAGGCCAGCCGTATCCGGCGTGCGCGGGGGAAACTGCAGCCCGGTGCGGCTTTGTACCCCGGTCTGAAGATGCGTAGCAGCGGCTCGGGCTTTTTTGTGTCTCGGGACGGTCATTTGCTGACGAACGACCACGTCATCAAGGGCTGCCAGCGGGTCTCCGTGAAGCCGACTAATGCCCGCGCGCATCTGCCGGCATCGGTGATCGGGTCGGATGGACCGGACGACCTCGCCGTGCTCCGGTATTCCGGCCAGACCGGCGCCGTGGCGAAATTCCGCAAGCCGCTGGACCTTCGCGTCGGCGACAAAATCGCCGTCATCGGGCACCCGCTGCACGGCCTGGTCGCGATCAAGCCGATCTTCGTAACCGGCAAGGTGAGCCCGTACAGGGAAGACGAGATGCAGCGCTGGGGGCGGTTTGCAGTCGATGCCGATATCCGCCGCGGCAATTCGGGTGGGCCGGTGATTGACGACCGGGGTTATGTCGTCGGCGTGGTCTCGGCAAAGGTGAACACACCGGCAATGTTCCGGCGGACCGGCGAAGTACTTCGCGATATAGGCGTTATCATTCGTCAGGACCGGGTACTGCGCTTTCTCGACCGTTTCAGTGTGGCCTATACCGGCGGCGACCGGCGCCCGCCGCTCGACGACGACGTGTTGTCCGGTCTTGCCTTTGCGTTTGTTGCGCGGGTCGGGTGCTGGAAATAAAAACCGTGAACGCTGGCGCTGCGCCGATCAGTTCGGACGATTGTTCAGCGTATCGAGATTTATCGGCAGCCAGACGGTCGCTTTAGTGCCGCCCTCGGCGCCGCTTTCGATGGTCAGCCCGCCGAGATGCGTTTCCATGATCGATTTGCTGACGCTGAGTCCCAGACCGGCGCCGCGGTCCGGTTTATCGACGATCTTCGGTGTCTGAAAACAGGGAGACGTGAGCCGCGAAATCCTGCATTCCGGGATTCCCGGGCCGTTATCTTCGACCGTGATCGAGAGGCGTCGCGCGTCGAGCCGTGCAGACAGGATTATTTGCCCGCCAACCGGCGTGAATTTTATGCCGTTGGCCAACAAATTAATGAGCACCTGTGCGAGCAGGCGGGAATCCGCACAGAATTCCGGCAGACTTGCGGGAATATCGAACTCGACGGCAATATTTTTCTCAGAAGCCTGCATCAGTGTCATCAGCAGGACATCGTCGATCACGTCATGAAGAGAAATATCTTCGAGCTCGATTTCGAAGCGGCCGGCTTCTAGAAGCGACAGGTCGAGCAGATCGTTGATCAGTTTCAACAGGTGCTGGCTGCTCCGGTGGATATCGTCGATATAGCCGTTATACCGATCGACGCCGGGGCCCTGTATTTCACCGAAAATCCGCTCCTGGATGGCTTCACTGAACCCGATGATCGCATTTAGCGGGGTGCGAATTTCGTGGCTGAGAGTTGCCACAAAATGCGCCTTGTCTTCGCTGGACATACGCGCCTGTAAGGCGATTTCATTGGACATGCGCACCTGCAAGGCGATCTCCCTGTGATACAGTTCGTTGGCCTTCGCCTGCAGCACCTGTTCGTGATTCTTGAGCGTGAACCGAACGGTTCGGTTCAAAATCTCGGACGACAGCGTTCTCTTGTCGATATAGTTCATCGCGCCGGCATTTAGCGCCTCGGATTCGACATCCTGGGTTCCGTGGCCCGACATCAGAATCATCGGAGTCGTGCATTTGCGGCCGCCGGCATCCCTGATCAGGGATGTGCCGGTTTCCGCACCCAGAAAATGATCGATGAGGGCGATGTCGAAATCGCCGTTCTGCAGATGCCTCCGTGCGACATCGATATCTGCGACATGGACCAGTGCGTCGGCGAAGATATCCGTGTTTCGGAACAGAGATTTGATCAGAAACGCTTCGGCTTCCGAGTCTTCGACGATCAAAATTCGCATATTGAAATTCCTACCCCGGCCAACGAATACGCTTGGCGTCTGCACAATTGTTACGGCTGCAGGTTATTCAAGTGTTCGTTTGTAAGACGCCAACACGTCAGATCGTATCGGGTTCGCCGGAAATCAACTAAAAATAGCATGAGGGTTTACACCGCAACATGCGCATCTGGTCAGATGTTCCCGTCATCCGATTGCCTGTATGCCGCCCGACGTATTAGTCTTGCGAAGTTGGCAGGCCGGAATCATGAGGATCAGGACCACCGGATGGACGATATCAAGGGCGACGACATCATGCTCACCGTGTTCCTGAAGCACGATCAGTCTCAGGCACTCGACGAATTTCAGACCAAGCTGGACGATCGCGGATGGTGGGAAAATTTTCCGCCGGACGGGGTCGAAATCGTGTCCTGGCACGTCGTGATGGGGATCGGGCAGATCGCGACGCTGAAAATGCCGCCGTCGAAGCTCCAGGCCGTCAATGTTGCGCTCGAAAAATATGCATGGGGCGTTTTTCGGACCGAGGCCTTTCCGACATACGATTTCAGGGCGGTGCGCGAACGTCTTGCCCGGGAATCGAAAGCCAGGCGGAATGCCGGCGTCATGCAGCCGGGTGCGACCGATGCAATGCGCGAAAACAGCGGGGCGGGTGGTGGAAACCACCCCAGGTTGCCGCATAACGGCCTGTATATGGAACAGTGGCAGGCCGGCAGCGGGACGTCGGACCCCTATGAAACGGCGCTCGGGGACGCTCTCGAAGAGATATTCGGGAAGGGTCATCACGATCTCGCCGAAATTGTCTCCGCGTTGAACGACAAGGGCATCATGACCCCCGAAGGCGATGTCTGGACGGAGGAGAATTTCCCGGCGATGATGGAGCGACTCGGACGCTGATTTCGTTGGTGTAAGGAACTGGGGAACGATGGCACAGCAACCGCCAAGATACCGGATCGGCGCGGAGGCCCGGAACATTCTCGATACCGGACTGCGCAACAAATGGTATGGCATCTGTCCGTCGGCACGGGTCAGCAATAATCCGGTGGCGATCCGGCGCTGGAGCCGCGACCTCGTTCTGTGGCGCGATCGCGACGGAGGTGTGCATTTACAGGACGACCGCTGCCCGCATCGCGGCGCGCCGCTGTCGATTGCGCGCCATGACGGCGACCGCCTGACCTGTGTGTATCATGGCGCGGAAATACTCGGCGACGGTACGGTCGCCGCCCTTCCAGGAGAGCCCGGCTGCGATCTGGTGGGGCAGTGTGCGGTAAAGACCTACCCGGTTCAGGAACACCGGGATGTCGTCTATGCGTGGCTCGGCGACGACCTCGGTACGCCGGCAAGGCCGTTGGTGTTGCCTGATCGGCTGACCAGCGGAGATTACGATGCGTTTCTCGCCTATGCCGAATGGCGTACGCCCTATCGTTATATGATCGATAACAATATGGACCCGATGCACGGCGCGTTTCTGCATCGTGTTTCGCATTCCATGGCCGAAGGTGCGAGCGAGGCGGAATTCACCAGCCGGACGACGGATGCCGGGTTCGTATTCGAAAAAAAAGGCCAGAAGAATGTCAATTTCGACTGGTCAGAGTGGTACGACGTTGACTTTCAGGCTGTCTGCCTGGAAATTCCCTATCCCGCGACGGGCGGCCCCGGCGGGAGCTTCGGGATCGTGTTTCACATCACGCCGATCGACGAAACGTCGTCGGCATGTTTTTTCTGGCGTCACCGCAAGGTATCGGGGTGGCAGCGCGATGCATGGCGCTTTCTGTACAAGAACCGTCTTGAAGGGCGTCACTGGCATGTTCTCGAACAGGACCGCCTTGTCGCCGAACGAATGGCAGCGGATGCCGACCGGCACGAATATCTGTATGGTCACGATGTCGGGGTCGTCCGTGTCCGCAAACTGATGGCGGACGAGGCGGAGCGTCAGGCCCAGGCACTGAAAAAACACGCCATGGCGGCGGAATAGAACAAGGGAAAACGACTTTGGACAAGATCACGAAAGTTTCGGTTACAACGGTCCCGGAGCCCGCGGGCAATATTTACAGCAATTGCCTGAAGGTCGGGAACCATCTCATCCTGTCGGGCATGATCGCAAGCGATACCAGCGGCGACGCCTATACGCAGTCGGTGGACTGCCTGGAAAAGATCAAGGAACTGGTCGAAGCGGCCGGCGGCCGGATCGAAGACGTCGTAAAGCTGAATATATACCTGACCGACATGGACAACCGCCCCGCTTTCGGCAAAGCGCGGGGAGAATACTTCTCCGGCCGCATGCCGTGTTCGACGCTGGTGGCGATCACGGCACTTGCGCAACCGGGAGCCCTGGTCGAGGTCGAGGCGACCGCGTTCATCGGCGCCGGAATGTAGCTGCCGCGCGCCTTTGCGTCGGCGGCCGACATTGTTCGAGATCAATTTGTCGGCCGGGACAACCCTTAGAATCCCCTGTCGTCGACGCGCTGCGCGTTGGCGTATCGATCACAGCATCGGGGATGTCGGATGGGCAGGGGACCGGAACCGTTAAAGGCGGATGCCGCTTACAGGGCGGTCGATACGACCGCGCTCGGGTTCGATACGACCGCGGCGGCGGAGCCTTTGACCGACGGGATGGGGCAGGGACGGGCGATCGAAGCGATCGCTTTCGGCACCGGCATCGCCCATGACGGTTATAATCTTTTCGCCTTCGGCGACCCGGGTGTCGGCCGGCACACGCTTCTAACCGCCTATCTGACCGAACAGGCGTTAAAGCTTCCGGCGCCGGCGGACTGGTGTTACGTGAATAACTTCGCGGACAGTCAGAAGCCTGAGGCGATTAGCCTGCCCCCCGGCGCTGCCCGCACCTTTTCGTCAGACATGGAATGCTTCGTCGAAGATCTGCGTCTTGCTGTCCCGGCGGCGTTCGAAAGCGAAGATTATCGTGAACGGCGGCACGCGATCGAGGCAGAGACGAACGAGCGCCAGGAGACCGAGTTTCAGACCCTTCACGAGCAGGCATCGAAAGCGGGCGCGGCACTCGTCCGCACGCCCATGGGGTTCGCGATCGCGCCCGTGGCGAATGGCAAGGTGGTCGAACCCGCCGTATTCCAGGCGCTTCCGGAAGACCAGCAGGAGAAAATCCGCAAGACCGTTGCGGACCTTGAGAAAAAACTGGAAGACATCGTCCGGCGGATTCCCGGGTGGCGAAAGGAACTCGCCGAGAAAGTTCACGACCTGAACCGGGAGGTAACGGCGTTTGCCGCGACGCATCTGATCGAGACGCTGAAGCAGCAATACAAATTACTGCCCGAGATCGTCGAATGGCTTGAACGTGTCCGATCGGACATTGTCGATAATGCCGAGATGTTCTGGCGCGCCGTGTCCGAACCCGAGGCCGCACAGATACCGATGGAGTTCGTTGAATCCCCCTATGAACGTTATCGCGTCAACGTGATCGTCGACAATCAGGGCGGAACCCATGCGCCCGTGGTGACGGCAAGCCATCCGACGTTTTCGAAACTGTTCGGCCGAATCGAACATCAGGCGCGGTTCGGAAACCTGGTGACGGATTACCGGATGATCCGGGGCGGCGCCCTTCACGAAGCGAATGGCGGGTTTCTGATGGTCGATGTGCGCGATCTGCTGATGCAGCCCATGGCGTGGGAAAAGCTTAAACGCGTGCTCAAGACACGGCGGCTCGAAATCGAGAGTATCGGCGAGGCCATGGGATATTCCGGCCTGACGACGCTGGAACCGGAGACGATTCCGCTGGATGTGAAGGTCGTCCTCATCGGCGACCGGATGCTGTATTACATGATGTCCTCGCTCGATCCGGACATCGCCCGGCTCTTCAAGGTCGCCGTGGACTTCGACGAATCGTTCGAGCGGACGGCTGAAACCGAGTCCCTGTTTGCCCGTTTCATCGCCGGGCTGATCGCAGAACATGACGTCCGGCCGATGGATGCGGCGGGCGTGGCGTGCCTGATCGAACATGCTTCCCGCGTTATCGGGGACTCCGCACGACTGTCGCTGCATATCGGGCTGATAAGGGACCTGATCGTCGAAGCCGATCACTTCGCCTCGGAGGCGCGCCGCAGGATAATTTCGCGAAAAGATGTTGCAGGCGCGATCGACGCCCGCCGCCGTCGCGTGGACCGCATCCATCAGCGCAGCATCGAGAGCGTGATGCGCGATATTTCCCTTATCGAAACGAAGGGGAAGGTCGTCGGGCAGGTCAACGGCCTGTCCGTGATCTCAATCGGCGAGCTATCGTTCGGAAAGCCGAGCCGGATCACCGCGAACGTGCGGCTCGGTCGCGGCGAGGTGATCGATATCGAACGCCAGGTCGAACTCGGCGGACCGCTGCATTCCAAGGGGATTATGATCCTGACGGCGTTTCTCGGCGAGAAATTCGGTCAGAACCGGCCGCTCGCCCTGTCAGCCAGCCTTGTCTTCGAACAGTCCTATGGCGGTGTCGACGGCGACAGTGCCTCGGCTGCCGAACTTCTGGCGTTGCTGTCGGCTCTGTCCGGGCACCCGATCAAACAGGGACTGGCGATAACCGGCTCGGTCAATCAGAAAGGCCAGATACAGGCCATCGGCGGGGTGAACGAGAAGATCGAAGGGTATTTCGAAATTTGCAGGAAGCGCGGGCTGCGCGGCAGGCCGGGGGTGATTATTCCAAAGGCCAACGTGCAGCATCTTATGCTGCGCGAGGATGTCGTCGCGGCAATCCGCAGGGGCAGTTTCCGCATCTATCCGATCGAGCGCATCGAGGAGGGCGTCGAACTGCTGATGGGATCCCCGGCGGGACGCGCCGCCGCCGACGGCAGCTACCCTTCCGGTTCGATCTACAAGCTTATTTCGCTCCGTCTCGACCGGTTCGCAGCTGTGGCGCGCCTTCAGGTTCAGGCGGCCGTGCAGGGTTCTGTGAAGGACGCCATGAAATGACCGCCGATAACCGGTCCGGAATCCGCAAGATCGCGGTCGCTTTCGACCCGGGGTGCGCCGCACCGGCCCTGCTCGAAGCGGCTATGGACCTCGCGATTTCGCTTGGCGCCGACCTCGAGGCGCTTCTGGTCGACGACCCGGATATTGCGCGGATGTCACAATTGCCCTTCGGCAG
>TARA_R110000868_G_scaffold132180_1_pt1 | contig 55938 bp, 32 predicted proteins | sample TARA_R110000868 | Tara Oceans TARA_R110000868 (sample SAMEA4397489) | marine metagenome | biome: Polar Biome; feature: [SRF] surface water layer (ENVO:00010504); material: water (ENVO:00002006), including particulate matter (ENVO:01000060) such as... | depth 5 m | reverse complement strand
AACATAGGTACAACAAATATTGATTTTAGATGATATTAAATCAAATCAATTAAAATTAAATTATTGTTAATCAATTGATTATAAGAGTAGTTAATGAATTTTGGTGTTAAATTCGCTGGATTCAAAATCCAGTTCCTTTGGAGTGTGGGTTCGATTCCCACCTCGAGTACAAGAAAAAAGCCGAGATAATCATCTCGGCTTTTTTGTTTTAGAACCAGCCTGACATTCTCTGCAATTCCCTGTTCAAAGGTCAATTTGGTACAATTAACCGCGATTGCCTATTTGAAGTTAGACCCCGCCAAAACCAAGGAAAATTAATCTGTTCGCCTATCCTATATCTATGCAATAAACCTTTACCATTCTAAAAAGGCGCCAAACCTATATTTCATTTTGATACCAATCAGTAGTTGGAAAATGACCAATTAAGCTTTTAATGCCGTCTTTCGAAACCGGCTTGACCAAATAACCCGAAAGTGTACTAATTTCATGAGCCTTGGCTATGTCTTCGGGATTATTGGAAGAAGTTAACAGGTAAATATTGATATCCTTTTTAATATCAGTTTGGAACGATTTGTATTCATTCAGAAACTCCCATCCATCCATAAAAGGCATGTTTACGTCCAATAGAATAATATCGGGTAAATTGGTTGCTGTACCCAAATTCTGTTTTAAGAAATTGATTCCTTTTTCCCCATCGGAAAAAAATTCAATTTTTATACCCGGATTGACTTCTGCAATGGTATTTTTCATGATAAACTGAAAAATCTCATCGTCATCGATTAGAAAAAAATGTAACTCATTCATAGTTTTCAAATATTATTTTAAACATAGTAACCTTTCCTAATTCACTAAATACTTCAATGCTCGCATTTAACGACTCCAATTGCGTTTTCACCAAAAACAAACCCATTCCTTTTCCGGAAAGTCCACGATGAAATCTTTTATACAATTTAAAAATATCCCTGCCGTAGCGATTCAGATCTACCCCAATGCCATTGTCTTCAATTACCAAAACTTTCTTGTTGTTTTCCCATAAAGTACGAATGCCAATAACTGACTTTTTGTTTGGATCCCTATATTTTATGGCATTAGATATTAGGTTCTGGATTATACTTTGCAAATAGATTTTGGAGAATTTTATTTCTTTCCATTCACTAAGATCGGTCCTCACCTCAATAGTTTCCTTATCCAATGTTTCCAAATAAAGATCTAAGGTGGCCAATATTAGTGGTTCCAACTCCAAATTTTCCAATACGACCTGATCATCATCGTTAAGAATCCTAACATAGACCAGAAGATCATCCACTAAAGTGTTTATGGCATGGGTTATCTTATGCAATTTAGGGAAATAACCCTTGGCCTCCTCGTAATTTTTGGATTCCATTAGCATAGATACCAAGGCAGAAACGCTGGTAGTGGGAGCTCTTAAATTGTGGGCCACAATATTGTTATACTCCAAAAGTTGGGCATTGCGCACCTCCAACTTATTTTGAATAGTAGCCAAGGCATTGTTTTTATTTTGCAATTCAGCGCGTTTTAGCAACAGCCTATTATTCATTAATTCTAGGGACTTCAAATATTTCCCCTCGGCATTTTCACTTTTGGTCTCAAGAAAGGACATGCAAAATATAGCCAGTATAACCAAGGCGTTGATCAGCAAAACTGAAAATATTTCCCTTTTAATCCCAGCATTTATAAGCTGGGAATCTATATGTTTTAGTAGTACCCATTTATTAGTGGTCTTAATGTCCGCTAGTTTGTTTTGGAATATGGGAGTTTGGGACAGTTCATTTTTAATATCCAGTTCGGTTTTCACCCACAAATCCCCGTTCCAGAATAAGGATGTAGATGCTTTGGTATTCAGGGAATCCCACACAATAGGGTGCTCATCATTAAAAGAATCATTTTGCCCCTCGGAAATTAAATGGGCAAATTCCTTATTGGTATCCTTGCTCACTAGGTAATTGCCAAAACGGTCCAACAACATAAAGGGATACTGGTTGTCCTTTTTTATCATATCCAAGAGTTTTGAGGCGCCAAAATTTATGACCACAATGCCCAATTTTTTATCTAGACTATCAAATATCGGAGCTACCCCACGAATCATTGGTTTATAGGGCAATTCCAGTACACCATTTTCTTGATTAAGATTTAATGGGGACAAATAAATTTGGTTTTTTCTTAGATCTTTGGTCACCTGATAATAGTCCCTATCCGCCTTATCTTGGAGCTCATTACTTTTTACTATTTGCCCTTTCTCGTTCCGATTAAGCCTAAATACTTCCTTTCCTGATAAATTAATGAGCCTAAATTGACTATAACTGTCCATTCCAATTAAAAAATCGCCTATTTCTTTGTTCAAATGGGCATTCTTATCCGGATTAAAGTCGTTCTCGCTAAAATGGTATTGCTCCCAATAATAGAGGTTGGCCATCATAGGTTTTAAAAGTTCAACGATCAGTTGCTTCTTATGGGAGAGATCATTTTGCTGCAAGGAGATCAGATTGCTATGCTCCTTTTTATATAGCCATAAAACTGCCAAAACACTCAATATAAGTATTGGGAGATAATATTTGACAAATTTTAAAAGTAATCGTTTAAGCAAATTCAGGGCTATTTATGGTTAAAACAGGTATTGTATCAATACCAAAGGTCAATCTCAAACATTATTTGGGGGAAGGCTGTAAATTGAAGGTTTATCAGTAAACCAACAATCAAATATAATTAAAATTAGATGTCTTAAATCAATTTTAATTATTAATTCATGCCAAGTTATGCCCTACAGCAATTAAGTAAAAATTAAGTGGACACCCGTAATTACCACCGATAGTTAAAACTATTTTTATACTTTTATTAGGTATGGTTCATTAACTAAGGGAAAACTTTGATTAATATGGGTTTATTAACCATGCCCAAAGTAGTACATTGAGTCAATTGGATAGATCTTAAAATTTAAAAGTACTTTCAACTCTAAAACTATACTCATGAAACCATTAAAAAAAGAGGACATTAAACAAGAGGTTTTCGACCTCTATGACGACTATGCCCACAACAGGCTAAGCAGAAGACTGTTTGTGGATAAATTATCGACCTATGCAGTTGGAGGGCTCACTGTAGCGTCGCTTCTTAGCTTTATCTCTCCGGATTATGTAAAAAAAATTCTGATTCAGCCAGATGATCCACAACTAAAATCAGAATTTATCCATTACAATTCTCCCAAGGGAGGAGGTTCCATAAAGGGTCTGCTTTCTAGACCTGCAGATGCCACGATAAAACTTCCAGGTATAATTGTAGTCCATGAAAACCGTGGATTGAATCCATATATCGAGGATGTTGGGCGCAGGGCAGCACTTGCAGGGTTTATCTCCTTGGCCCCCGATGCATTGACACCCCTGGGTGGTTATCCCGGCAACGATGATGATGGCCGTGAATTACAGGGCAAGCGAGATCGCAATGAGATGTTGGAAGATTTTATCGCTGCCTTTGAACATTTGAAAACCCACCCTGAATGCTCTGGCAAGGTTGGCGTGGTAGGATTCTGTTTTGGAGGTTGGATTTCCAATATGATGGCAGTAAAGGTTTCGGATTTAGGCGCAGCCGTACCTTTTTACGGAGGACAACCTACAGAAGATATTGAAAAAATAAACGCTCCCCTATTACTCCATTTTGGCGAATTGGACAAACGTGTCAACGAAGGGTGGCCGGCCTATGAAGAAGCTTTAAAGAAGTACGGCAAAAAATTTACGGCCTATATATACCCTAATGCAAACCACGGCTTTCATAATGATACCACACCAAGATATGACCGGGAAGCTGCAGAATTGGCTTGGGAACGGACCATTGATTTTTTTAAAGAAAATCTGGGATAAGGACGTACTAAACCAAAACCCATAAACTACATTCCAAACCTCTGATTCATCAGAATACTTGTATTACCAAATAAGCTCCTCCAAGGGATCAATTACAAAATAATTGATCCCTTGGTTTATATAGGCAACTACAGGGAAAGCGTACTAAAGGATACCATGATATACACGACTATGATCACTACCAGTACCGAAGCTACAATATCCCAAATATTATAACTGGCCTTATTTTCCTCCTTCTGTTTATCCGTAAGTGTACCAAAGGTAAGGCCCGACAATTGGGCCGCCGATGGGGCTGGATAGAACATACTTACTATAACGGCAATGGCTACACAAAGGGCAAAGAAATAAGCAGCAAATACCAACCAATTAATATCAGCCAGGTTAAAAAGAAAACTGCCCTCCGAGAAACTGGATTTCATTATTTCCAAGGTAAGTTTGGAAAATCCAATGATCAATCCACCTACCAAGGTAGCAATGGCCCCATTGGCATTAATGCGTTTGTAAAAAATCCCTAATAGGAATACTGCCGTAATAGGTGGGGAAATATAGGCTTGTACATTCTGCAAGTATTCATAAAGTCCATCCGAAAGCCTTGTAATGACGGGAATCCAAAGCAACCCAAGACCTACAACAAAGAAAGTTGCCGTCCTACCGGTTTTCACCAATTCCTCTTCAGGTTTATTAGGTTTTAGTTTCTTATAAATATCCAGGGTAAATAAAGTAGAACAGGAATTAAATACGGAGGCCAGGGAGCTCATCAATGCCGCCAATAATCCTGCCGCTACCAAACCCCGGAGACCGGACGGCAGAAGGTTGCTCATTAGCACTGGGAATGCCTCGTCAGGATTGTCCCAATGCAATTTCCCCTGCATTTTAAGTCCCAAGGCAACAACTCCTGGAACAAGAAAAAGAAAAACGGGCATCAGCTTTAAAAGTGCCCCAAAGATACTGCCCCGCCTACCAGCTTTAATACTTTTTGCAGTAAGCACCCTTTGTACAATGACCTGATCGGTACACCAATACCAGATACCTACAATGGTACTGGTAATAAACAATGGTAGCCAAGGATAGTCTGGATCAGAATTAGGCCGCCACATATTAAAATAATCCGCACCAATGGTTTCCTTCAGTTCTCCCCAACCTCCAACAGCTTCAAGTCCCATAAAACTTAGAATTCCGGCTCCAAGCACTAAGACGATCGCCTGTATGGTCTCTGTATAGACTACGGCCCTCATTCCACCCAAAATGGTATATAGGCCCGTAAGCGCCACTGTTGCTACGGCACCGACCCAAAAAGGTATTCCCAATAAGGCAGAAACCACTACCCCACCTGCATAAATGGTTACGGATACTTTGGTGAGGATATAGGCAATCAGAGAAACTATGGAAAGAACCCAACGGGAACGTGCATCAAACCTCTTTTCCAAAAATTCTGGCATCGTAAAAACTCCGCTTCTGGCATAAAAAGGCAAAAACACCCAACCCAACATAAGAACGATCCAGGCGTGCATTTCATATATCAATAATGGCATTTTATCTGCTGCCCCATTGCCTGCCAATCCTACCACATGCTCGGACCCAATGTTGGAGGCAAAAATAGAAGCCCCTACCATAAACCAACCAATGTTTCGTCCGGCCAGAAAATAGTCTTCTGTATTCTTCTGCTTTTGTTTTATTACCCACCAGGCAACACCAAGCAGTATTACGAAATAGGCAGTGATCACGACCCAATCCAGTACGTCCAATCCCTTCATTATAATTTAGTTTAGTTGGTTTTACTATAAATAAAATATGGTATTTAGGTATGTATGAAATCCAAAAAGCTCAATTCTTAAACTTGTAGGCCTCGACACCAGTAAAACCAGATTCCTTGATAACAAATAATGACCCGGCCAAGGGTTGCTTTTCCAATTCCGCTACGCTAAGGCCTTTCCTTGCCGAAGTAATGTACAGATCTTTCATGGATTCGCCCCCGAAAATACAGGAGGTAACGTTTGAAACTGGTAATTTAATCGCTGATAATTTTTTGCCAGTACTTGGGTTCCATCGGGTAACTTGCCAACCTCCCCAATGGGCTATCCAAAGCATTCCCTCGTTATCTATGGTCATTCCATCAGGAAAGCCTTCTTCCTTGGGTATATTGATTATGGTTCTTTTGTTGGTTATATTTCCATTTTTCATGTCAAAATCATAACCTACCACCTCTAAGGTAGGCGTGTCTATATAGTAGAGCACTTTGTGGTCCAAACTCCAGGCCAAGCCATTGGAAATGGTGATAGCTCCCTCTCTTTTAACAGCAGAACGATCCGCAGCTATCATATATAAACTTCCGGTTGGTTTATCCTCTGATAATGGCATAGTGCCTGCCCAAAAACGACCAGCAGGGTCACATTTCCCATCATTAAACCTATTTCCAGGTAAATGTCCCTCAGGATTTTCAATCATCTCTACTTCGCCAGTTTTAGGATTCACAAACCCAAATCCATCTTTTATGGCAGCAATATAATTGCCATCGTTACAAATAGCCATAGCCCCGATCATTTGACCCACCTGAAGGGTATTAAGGGTTTTGGATACTGGTGACCATTCATGTATATGGCCATTTAGGATATCTACCCAACATATTAATTTCCTGGAAAGATCCCACAGCGGACCTTCCCCCAGTTCGCTTACTTTTTCACAAACAACTTCTGGATTCATAGTAAGAATTGTCATTTTATTTTAGACCAATTTAAAGTCAAATTAGATTTGATTACATATTAGGGAGACGGCTATTTCTTATAGGGCGACGGACTCACCGATGTCCAACCCCCATCGATTACCAAACTTTGTCCCGTAATGTGTTTTGCATTATCGGAAATCATGAACATTACTGCCTGGGCAATATCGTTGACCGTTGCCGGACAACCCATTGGTGTGATTTTTTCCCAAGTCCCAAAATATTCCGTATCCCTCAATGTCCTCTCCGTTAAGGTGGCACCGGGTGCCACCGTATTGACATTTATTTTATAGGGCGAAAGCTCTATCACCAAATTCTTGGCCAGCATTTCCAAGGCCGCCTTACTCATACCATAAGCCGCTAAATTTTCATGCGCCTGATGCCCTGTTACCGAAGACATAAAAAGAATAGAACCGCCTTGGCCCTGCCTCTTCATTTGATTGGCCGAGGCCTGGGCCAAAAAGAAACTTCCGCCCAAATTTACTTTCATAACCTCAAAGAAGGATTCCGGGGGATACGTAAGAAATTCCCCAAAAAGGGTAATCCCGGCATTGGCGACCACTATATCCAGTTTTCCGAATTCAGCCACTGCCGTATCTACCATTTGTTGTATGACCGATAACTCACTGGAATCCCCGGAAAGGCCAATACATTTTCCTTTTTTACCATCTATATCGGCCACTGCTTCCATCGTCAAAGTGGCATCCAAATCGTTTAGTATAACATTGGCCCCATTAGCCACCAATTGTTTACAAATCTCCAAGCCTATTCCCTGTCCAGCTCCAGTAACAATGGCTACTTTACCCTTAAAATCCATAATCAATCCATAGTATTAATGTGAATCCCTAGGGACTTCACTTCCCATTTCCCTCGTAAAAAATCCATATCCGCGCCCAAATGTGCCTGTTGCACTAGGTTGACATAAAAATTTACATAGCCCCTATCCACAATTGGGGGAGGTATTGCTCTTTTTTTCCTGCCATAGTTTTCATGGTCTACTATTTATAAACAAATAATTTGGCGCTGTTAACAAACAACCACAACAATAAATCTCATTTGGGTTTACAAAAAAAATCTACAAAAATGTAGTTGCTCCACTATGATATTCTATTGGAATACGTTTTTATAAATACTCATTTTATTGTGAATATTTCACTCAATCCTTATTTGCAGGCTTCAATATCGTGAACTTTTCCGAAATAAATAGGGCGTTTTTTAAGGAATTTATATAATTACTTAGGTTGATTTTATAAAAATGTCACTACTGCTAATTGAAAAAGGGCTGGACTATTATATAGTCCAGCCCTTTCAAAATGTTTTTTACCTTAAGAATGAATTATTAATTCTTTGCAGCGTGATTATTTAATAGCTACTTTCTCTGGAATTCCAGCCGTTTTAATTTCCAATTTCAGACTAGCTTCCTCATTGGCAGAAAAAATACAGTCGACCTTTATCTTATGATCTCCACTACTGATATTCAGTTTTTCAGGGTCGACCGGGATACTCCTTATTATGTTCCATGATTTATCATATAGCACCACCTGATTTCCGCCATCGTATTTAAGATTCTCACCCTTATCAATGGAAATGTCCAATTCTACTTTTTTGAAATCATCGATCTCAATATTTATCGCAGAAACCTTGGTGTTCTTTGTGGTCAATATAAATTGCATCGGTTGTGAAGCAAATTTATTTTTGTACTGGAATACCGACCAAACCGGCTCTCCTGGTTGTCGGATTTTCAAATCGTGCTCAAAACGTTGTACTTCATAGGGAATTAAATTCCAACTATTTTCAGACACAGTTTCCAAGGAAAATTCATCCTTAATATTTTCCATTCTTTTCTTTTGTTCAAAAGAAAAGGCTCCACCTAATCTTGCTTTTTCCCATTGTTTTATTTTCTCTAAAATAACATCTCCAAATCCATTCTTTTTCACTAGATCCACAGAAGTAACCAAGGCATATCCGGCATCAAAAGCAGCGCTTCTGGCCAACATCCATTCTATATCCTCTAAACTAGTGTTGTCCCGCATACTAAACCATCCCAGCATACAAGGAATGAAATTTCTCCTAAAATAATCCTGGTTGAGGAGTCTATAAGAGGTCTGACTTTCCCTGAATCCGGCATACCATGGTTCACCCCAATTCATACGGGTAAACATATGCCAAAAATAATGCCCTGGCCTACTGGCATCCATTATATAATCGTTTTTGATCTCGGGCAACAAATTATTGAACCAAGCATCCACGAATAATAATTCTCCATAAGTACCCATACCAGTGGAATAATTACCCTCCAAACCATCAAAGGATATTTGTTTTAAACCCGTTTTATTATATAGATCACCTATTCTTGTGGCCATTTCCACTCCCAAGTCGGTATTGGTCAAAAAAGTTTTGTAGGCATGGTCTGCCAATTTGGATATTATATCTTCCTTGTTGTGACTGCTGGCTTGTGTTCCAAATGCCCCACGCTGAGAATTGGTCAATATCCACGGTGCAGTTTCTGAAACACTTTCGTACCTAATTATTTCACTTCCGATTACGACTGCATGAAGGCTATTATTACCCATTTGGTTAAAAAAGGTAGGGTCTTTAATTTCAATATTTTTTTCCTGTTCACTTATGTCATTTACAAGAACACTAGATCCTACTTTGGCCAGTCTATCATCTGGAATAGGAGTTACATAGGGGTCATTTGTGGTTATGAAATTTGAAAGAGTGTGGGCTCCCAATTTAATCCCCTCCTGTTCGGCCTTATCCACACATTCTTTCATACTATCCCAATTCTCAGGAAATGCCTTCTTTTGTAAATCGAAATGACCCCAATTAAGAAACGGCCCGGAATGATACAAATATTGCAGTCCAGCCTTTTTGGTAAGTGCAATAGCTTCATCTATGGTGGCGGTTCCAAAATCCTGAATCAAGTATGCCGCTGTAGCTGTTTTTGCCCTTTTGCTCCACACGCCATCTATGGTAGGATGCGGCAATCCCTCTGCAAGCTCAATGACCTCCAAAGTATTCAAGACTTCTTCCGGGGCGCAACCAAATAGAGCAATTTTGGAGCCTACAATTCCTTCGTCCTTAAATGCTGGGGCCACATAATGTTCATGGCCCATGGTAGCAACTACCCTTTCTTTATTCCTATTCCTTGTGTAAGCCTGTAATGAACTCCCATAATCCTTAGGTAATGCCGTATGACCTCTATAAAGAATATTCAATGAATCTGAAATATCTACTAAACTGGTAGTTCCAAAGATGTCGTAGGATGGCGTGGAATCATCATCATTGCTTGGATATCCGCCCAATGTTCTTTTGTTCAAGGCCTGAATGCCTATGGAAAAGTCCTTGTTCCTAACCACCCCCACAGTTTCTCCAATGGTTTCCTTAATGTTGGTCTCAAAAGGTCCCCACAACACCAATTCAATATCATTTTCTTTAGTGATTGAGGTTAGCTCAAAAGTAAGATACCGTTCCTTTTTTATGACTTTAACCTCTGCCTCCACCTCATTCTTTGGATAGTTCAACAAAATAACTTCCTCCCCTTCCTTAATGTCAAAAGATGCAGGATATTCCAATTCTCCATTAACCCTGATGGCCAATATAGATTTGGAATTCTGGTTTACATAAGCATATTGGGTATTATTTTTAGAATCTGTCAGATCTGTAATTTTTCCCTGGGAATCAAACCCAATTTTTAGCTCTCCGGCAGAGTATATATTTTCATTACTGGTAGTACAGGCCGTGAATGCTCCGATTAGAAACAATGCTGCAATTTTTATAATTTTCATGATTTATTGGATGGTTTTAAATGGCGTTTTATAATTGATAATTTTTTTTATTGGAAATTTAAAATCTTTACTTCTTTCGGCATAAGCTGTATTTTTACCTCGGAGCCGTAGACAATTTCCTTCTGCAAAAATTCCGTGACATTTTCCAACGGGGAGGAAACAACATATTTGTTTTTCCCTGCTATTAACCCCAACTTACGGTCGAGTTTTACGCTATATGTTTGGGGCTGATCTGAAGGATTGTGGAACGAAATATACCCGCCATCCTCATTCCATCCCGCATACCCGTACACTTCGGATTCCTTTGGATTACCTCCGTGCATTTTGGCCCGTTTAAAATATGGAAATACTGATTTGGCCCATTTTAGGCCCTTGGCCAAAACATCCCAATCTCTTTCAGAAAGTTCCTGCGTTTTTATGTAAAGTTCTATAAAGCCTGTCCCTCGGGATAGATTCATCCATAAATATTGTGAGAATTCTTCTGGACTTTCACCTGATGTTACCTTTTTTGGTTCATGATTAAACACTGAATTAATAGGAAATTGGGTATTTTCCTTTTGCCATGTGTCGTAGTAAACCCCATCCCTATAAACCAATTCCTCTGTTCTATTACTTCCCCCGGCTGCATCCCCTGCATTGATCATCCACACGGCATCTATATACATAAGCCACCATGGACTAAGGTAAGCCCCGTTGGAAATTACGACATAAACATTAGGGTCAAGGGCGTGCTGTTTCCTAAACAATTCCATTAACCGCTCGGTTCCGGCAACGAGATAATACGTTTTTAATTCATCAAATTTGGAATCGTTCAGAAGTGGGTCTGATGCCGATAAACCATCTGTTCCCAATTGAGGCATGTAAGGGATACCGTATCGATTTCCATGAAGTTCAAATTCCCTAGTATTGAGATGTCCAAAAATCCCATCGAGTTTAAAGTAATTAACGCCATTATTGGTCAATTCCAACATCCTGTCCTCCAACAACTGCATATACTTTGGTCCAGCCATGGACATCCATTTCCCCATGGTTTCAAATCCTTGTTCCTTGTAATTCTGTGCCGCAGGTTGGGCCCCAAAAAGACATCCGGGGCTCAACCACAATCCGAGTTTTGAGGCTGCCAATTCTACATTCTTAAAACTCGTTGAGAAGTCTGCATCGAATTTTGAGTTTACCTTCCAAGCTTTGTCGGACCAATCGGCGCTTACATCTTGCCAACCATCGTCAATGACATAGGCCTTAAGTGGATCAACATTCCTTTCGCCAACTAATTCTTGGTGAACTTTCGACACACTTTGGTTAAATTTTTCCTTGTCCACACCACTATAAAAATCAAACCAACTGTTATATTGGATCTGCAACCTAAGTGGCCTTATCCGAATCCTGTCTATATAATCAAAGAATGTCTCTTGAATATATTCGGAATCATCTCCCACACCAATCACGGCCTTATGGGAAGTGTATATTTCGTTTGCCTTAATTTCCTTACCCCACAAATAGCCACAATAGCCCTTATTATTTTCTACATAATTGTCAGCTGCGGGAAACTCGATCCCAAAAAAGGTGGCTGATGCCGATCCATACAAGGGTTGACCAAGACCCGGCCGCCATTCGGCTACTCCTTGAGAGGTTATTTGTTTGATCTGGTATGGTTGATAAATATCCTCCAAGGACAAAGACTCAACATCTATCCGTTCTATGGTAATAGGTGTAGTTGACTTTATATTCAGATATTTACGAATATAAAAATCCTCCTTTCCTACTTCATAATAAACCTCAACTTCCAATTGGTGCTCCTTGTTTTTTAATAGGAAGCCAAGGGAGTTACTGTCTTCTTTGAGTACTTTTACAAATTTGAAATCCTCCGAGGTTAACACTAGATCCGAACCTTCTATGTGCGTTCCTTGGGAAATACGCAACCTAAATTCCTCTTTATCCTTTGGAGTTAACTTTTTACCTACAATTTTATTAAAGACCTCCGAGGTAAATAAATGGCCATCAGTACTTACATTTATAATCCTTGCTACAGATTCGTTTTCTAACGTAAATTCATTTTGGGTTTTGCAGCTTATGGCTATAAATAAGATTATAAGAGTAAAGAGCTTTGAAATAGACTTCATTGATAATTATTTAATTGGTATTTTGAATATTAGTCCTTAATAAAATTGTTCTTTATAAGAAAGAAATCGAGTCCCAAGGCAAACTTCTTGTTGGTCATCCTAGCTTCTTGGTTGTTCCCGACAAATTCAAATCGCACAACATAAGCATTGTTTACAGGTTTACATTCCCCTAGGTTTAAATATGGATTCGTAACCCCTTCATGTTTGGAATAAAGATCTTGACTATTTTTTTTGATTCCGTTTACATAGATCTCAAACACACCGCTGTTAGGTCCAACAGCAGTACAAAGATAGATTTGGGAAGTTTCAAATTGTTCGGTAATATTAAACTCAGCAAAGTCCCCTGGCTCCTCAAACCATATGTTCTTAAGTGCCCCAGAGCTTATCTCCCCCCACATTGGGATTTCATTGAAGTCTTCCTTGACGGTTGCACTTTTATCAGCAATTGCGAGTATTTCTGCCTCTAAAGTCCCATCAACCACATACTGAGACCCCTTCGTTTTTTCAATTAAATCTTCCAAATCTTCAATAGTCGGTAAGTTGGCAGAGGCAAATTCCGGCAATGCCGGTTTATTGTGGGTTACACCTGGTATACCATACCAAAAAGTAGTCTGTGCATATTGAAGGAAATGAGACTTGCTACGCTTGCCACAGGACGATTCCATATCAAATTTAATTTGACTTCTAAAAGGAATAGCATCCAATACCCTTGTTCTTGTACAAACATTATATCCCTTGGATTTCTCCCCTACTATGATATTTCCCAAAAATGGCTTCGAAAACTGATCAACTGGAGTAGGAACAACACCGCCGGCCCATCCGTAATAGTCTTCTGTACCTGTCCCAAAGTGGGAAGGAAAATTTCTTTCAAAATCTTCATCTATATAGATTTTCTCATCACCTTCACCCCACCATCCTACAATTGGGTTAAGTACGGACCACTCGTCACCAACAATGACCCCTTTACCCGTAGCACTTAGAAAATTATAATCATAAAGTGGAAATGTAGGTGTGGGATTATCCATTTGCCATGTGGCATAAAAGTGCATGGAATTGGGGTTCCACTTCATTTTCTTTGTGGTAACGGACATTTTAACCACTACTTTTTCTTTTCCAAGATTCTTAACAACCAACTGACCGCTTTTCTTATATGGCATTACCCAACGACATATCATATTGCCGTCTTCAGTAACGGAACGCTCCCACATATCATAAGGTTGTAATTTGCTCACATTGTTGAAAAAGTCGCCCACCGGGGCCCATATAGTTTTCTCATCATCAAAATTGGACTGTAATACCAACGAACGTAAGGCTTGCGCCATATCTGAAGTAGCTGTAAGTTTGATTTGAAATTCCTGAACGGAATTATTTCCTTTTGGAAGGTCAAAAATTATGGATTCTAAGGGGCCTATGGCCTTTTCCTGTACTTTTTTGGTTCCTCTCGGCAGCCTATAGTGGGTTAAAATTTTACCCACTTCATTTCTTACTTTCAAAGCCTTATCAAAATCTTCCATAGTAAAGGTTTTCACCTTGGTGCCTATAGGGTATTTTCTAAAATTGATAATATTATAGAAAGCTTTCTTATCCATGGTAACCTTACACCCCTTGGCATAAGGTATTGGAAAATAAAGATTGCCCGCCCTTGTTGATTTATCTGCAAAAGGTGGCTTTACAAAATCATTCCCTTGCACAAGGTCGAAGAAATTAGTAGAAATTACAGGCTTTGGATTGCCATCCAAGTAGATATTAATATTTGCACCCTCTGTATTGTCCAAGCCATAATAAAAGCAGACCGCCCAAATTTTAGTAATTACACCTGGACCTAAATCTTCCATCAGCACCCATTCCTTTTTACCGTTCAATTCCTCAACACGTTCGTAGGAGACTCCATCACTATCAGCAAACCATCCTGGCAAATCAGGTGAAACTGATTCCCTATTATAACTACTTGCCTGTTTGCATTGATAGTTGGTTGTTGGAAATTGGGTAATCTTCTCGCGATCTACCATTTCACTCAACAGACTTGAGATATTTACCTCATCTTCCTGAGCATTTAGTCCTGCACTGGAAATGAGATAAATTATACCCAATAAAAACCCAAATAACGTTGCTCTATTATTCACCAACTAAAATTTTAACGTGACTGATTATTATTAACAATTGAACAAGTTTAAGCAACAAAATTCTGATTTTAGACCTTTAGTGAGGATTGGGACAATCAAAAGTTCTTAAAATGAACCTAATGACCATTGAGACTGTTGAAAAATAATTTAAACAACACAAACCAATTCTCACCTAATGATTGGATAAATTACACAAACAGATAATAAAACCTATTCAGTTATTATTTGAAAACAAGCAATGGTCCGTTGTTCTCCCCTGCCAATACCACGACTCCGGTTACAGTCACTACTTTTTCCACCGCCTTTATATTTCCCGGAACAAAAAATCCACTTTCCCTACTAGAGACTGCTTCAAATGCCCCATTTTTACTACCTCTTAACAGCAAGCCTGTACCTGCATCCGCCCTACTGGTTTCCACCTCGGCCTCATATTTATTCCCTGCGAGTATTATATCCTGATACCCGTCATTATCGAAATCGTGACAAACAATTCCGTTTATAGGTGCGTACTGTGCTTCAAGTGGGAGAGGCTCTAGCTTGAAATTGCCTTTTGAGTTATTTCTAATGATAACTGACCTGAATTCCTGAACCTCCAGGTGTAGGGCTTCACTTAAATTAGAAGACCCATATATATCTATGATATTGGCCTCGGCAAAACCAGCAAAGGATGGGAATTTATCACTAATAAAGGGCATTTGTTGCGTTGAACACATCTTACCCCTAACCGGGTACAGTTCGTTGTCAATGTCTTTTGCCAATACTATGTCCACGGTTCCAGTCTTGTCAAAATCACTTCCATAAATATGAAATGGCTTTTCTTTACTCGCGTGAAACTTATAATTCAACCCTAAGTTCCCAACGACATAATCCAAATCGCCATCTAAATCAATATCAGCTTGTTCTATGGTGTTCCACCATCCCGAAGTACCCTCAAAACCATATTCCTTTGTCCTATTCCGAAAAACTCCATTGTCATTTTCCAAAAATTTTATAGGCATCCATTCACCTACTACAATCAAATCGTCGTCCCCGTCATTATCAAAATCAGAAGCTACCGCATCAGAAACCATTCCGAGATTTTCTATTTCATTGACCGCCGGTCCTTTAAGAACATTGAAGGTTCCATTATTATTTACCAACAGATAACTAGGTGCTGCAAAGGGGTATTCCCCTTTTGCGGTTCTTGCACCGACAAACACATCCATGTCTCCGTCTTTATCAAAGTCGATGGCCGTAGCACAAGAACCATAATTTTTTAAAAATGGCAACTGATCAGACTTTGTAAATTGCCCTTGCCCATCATTTAAATACAATCGGTCCAAAAGGGAGGCGTTATCACTATCCATCTCATAACTACCACTTACCACATATAAATCCAAGAATCCATCCCCATTGGCATCAAAAATAAGGGAGGCGGCATCTTCGCTCATTTTGTCCAGTTCAAAAGCGGGCTGATTAGTCTGAACAAAATTTCCTGTTTTTTGTTGAAAATAAACTTCACCTGGAAACCAAGCTGCCCCACCAACAAAAAAATCATCCAAACCATCATCATTTAGATCACCTACGGATATACATGGGCCTTCATTGGACAATTTATGGGGCAATAATAATTGATCCTTAAAATCGTCATAGGAAATATCTGTATGAATAAATTGTGAGTCCAAAAATCCGGGTTCTTCCTTAAATACTGTCTCCCGATCAAGGTCTATTGAAACTGGAATAATAGCGTTCTTATAATGGATTACCAGTTCTTGATCCGCCTTTATATCCTGGATAACTTGAATTTTACCATCGGGCCATTTTACCTCAATTCTCTTAATCCTTTTTGTTTTTCCCAATCCAAAGTGTAAAATAGGCTCAGAAGCAGAAAAATAACCCCTAGTGGTATGCAATTCTTTTAGCTGTGCTTTATCATCAGTAAATAGCTTCACTTTTGCCCCAATTCCTAAACGATTATTGGGCTGCCCTTCCAGCCTGATTTTCAAATAGTGAACTCCTTTCTTAGACGATAAATTTTCAAACAAAAAGGCATTATCGTTTACGTTATTACAAACTAAATCTATATCACCATCATTATCAAAATCGGCATAAGCAGAACCATTGGAAAATGACGGCAAACCCACATTTTTCACTGTACTGACATCCTCAAAAGTGAGATCACCATTATTTCTAAATAAATAGTTTGACAACTTCACGGAAGGATAGAGTTCTCTTACCTTTTTTAATTGATCAAAACCAACAACTGCGTTTATATCCGACTTTAATTCCGCTACATATTCCTTTTCCTTAATCCTAGAGTCCACATTAGTGACATCTCTTAGAATACCATTAGTTACATGAACATCGTTAAACCCATCCAAGTCAAAATCTGCAATTAAGCAGGACCAACTCCAATCTGTATTTTCGATCCCAGAAAAATAACTTAAATCTTTAAAATGAGGTTTGTCTTCTGAAAAAATTCCATTGTTAATTTGTAGGACATTATGCATATACTGCCATTGATAACCGGATTCCACCATATTGTACATGACGTCCCTGGGCATCATGGTCATCGAAGTCTTGGACCTCTTGTAATCTTCCGGCAACATATCCAATACAAATAAATCCTGAAATCCATCATTATTGATGTCAGCCACATCCGCTCCCATACTATAATTTGAGGTATGCTGAAAAAATTGGCCAGCTTTATCTTCAAACGTCCCGTCCCCATTATTCATATAAAGGAAATCAGGGCCAGCAAAGTCATTGGCCACAAAAATATCCTGATGGCCATCATCATTAAAATCCGCCACAGCCGCCGTAAGACCAAAAAATAAATCGGGCAATATTCCTGACGATTCCGATACATCGGTAAAGGTTAAATCGCCATTATTCCTAAACAATTTGTCCGCCCCACCATATTTTCCTAACGACTGGTCATTTCTTATTTTTTCAAGATCAAAAATTTCATTAGCCAATTTAAATTCTACCGGCGTATTTACAATATAAACATCCAAATCACCGTCATTGTCGTAATCAAAAAAATTGGATTGTATAGAATGACTATTAATTTCCGCTAGACCCAACTGCATTGAAGACTCTGTAAATGTTAGATCTCCATTATTAATAAAGAACAAATTCTTTTGAAGTCGATCAGTATCAGTTCCGGACCTACACACATAGATATCCAACCAACCATCATTATTTATATCCACCGTAGTAACCCCTGTGTAAAAGCCACCTTCTCCCTTAATTTGAGCTTTATCAGTAATGTCTTCAAATTTTAATCCCCCCTTATTTAAAAACATTTTGTTAAACCCCCTGTTGGAAGTAAAAAAAATATCTGGCAATTGATCATTATTAAAATCACCGGTAGCCACTCCTGCTCCCATATACATATGCATAAAAATATAGTAGTTGAAGTCGGGGGTTTCCTCAATAGAATTTTTAAAATATAACTGGGAATGTTCTGGTTTAATTTCATTAAACATGGAGTCTTTACCCTGACCGGAACCTATGTGCCAGAGAAAGAAAAAACACATAAAAAGTAAATTGCCTAATGCCCTTACCTTTTCCATTTCTAATTATTTATTTTAATGAGTTTTGCCCTACCATTATTTACCCCTACTACAAGTGCCTTTTGGTTCCCATAACCAATGAGTTTTAGTTCCTTTACATCTTGAGAAATGTTTAGCCCTGATTTACCCATAGGTACTGACTCAAAACTAAATTGGCCCCGTCCTTTTAGAAATAAGCCCAAACTCGCATCGTTTCTAGTTGTTTCTATTTCAGATCCATATAGATTCCCAGCGACAACAATATCCATTATTCCATCATTGTCAAAATCAAAGATCACTGAACTGTTGATGTTGGAAATTTGGGCCAAATCTGGCAATTGCCTAATTTCATATTTACCCTTCCCCAAATTTTCCATACTAACACTCGCAAAAGTCTTAGCTTCATAATGCAGGGCATTATCCAATTTGGAATCTCCATATACGTCCTGCAAAGTCGAGGATGCAAATTCATTGTAGGTCGCGAATTTCTTTTTTATTTCCGGAATTTGCTGGGAGGAACAAGACCTTCCTCTCAGTGGATATTGCGTCCCGTAGTTATAATAACTCAACACTATGTCGTTCTTTCCATTTTCGTCAAAATCACCATAGTGCACGGAGAATGGTTCATTCTCCTTTGCCTTGTATTTGTAGTTTAATCCCAAATTCCCGAACACATAATCATCATCCCCATCACTATCCAAATCCCCTTTGGAAATGCTGAACCACCACCCTGTGGTATTTTGTAAATTGAATTTATCCGTGCTGTTCTTAAATTGCCCTTCAACATTTTCCAAAACGGTAATGGGCATCCACATACCTGTAATCAACAAATCCAAATCTCCATCCCCTTCAAAATCTGTCCAAATGGCGTCTGTCACCATACCCAACTTATCCAATACATTTGTATTGGTTTGGATAAAACCTAATGACCCAGTTTCCACAAGCTGATTTTTCAACAAATAACTATCTGCAGCTTCCGGATAATGCCCAGGCACCTGCCTACCACCAACAAACAGATCTAAATCGCCATCATTGTCATAATCCGCCACTTTGACCCTAGACCCACTAGCATTAATTTGGGGAAGCGCACTTACAGATAGTTGAAAACTACCTTTCCCATCGTTTAGATAAAACCTGTCCTGATAATTTTCAGAATCCACTTCATATTCATTTCCACCAGAAACCACATATAAATCCTGATCTCCGTCATTATCGGCGTCAAAAAAAACGGACCCCATGTCCTCCCTGTTTAGGTCCGGAATAAGTTTTAAGGGGCTTTCTATAAATGACCCCGTGGGTTGTTGCTTATAAAGCTTTCCCAAACCTTCATTTGGTCCACCAATATAAAAATCCTCCCAACCATTACCGTCAATATCTGCGACAGCAATTCCAGAGCCTAGGGTAGACATTCGATGGGGCAATAATACCTCACGCCCAAAATCGTCGAACTTATTCTCCTTATGTACATAATTTATTTTGGCGGTATCAGAAATATCTTCAAATAGCAACAATTCCGATTCTTTATGGGATTGTTTGTTGTTTTTGGCCCTATCAAGGTCATACTCAACAGTGCGATTAACCTTAACATTTTTATATATGGAGGTTTGGCCGTTAAACCAATCTATTCTTAAACTGTCTATTAAATCGATTTGATTCAATCCGAAATGAAGTACTTCCTCACTACTGGAGTTGATTCCACGCGCATTGGTCAATTGTGAGATTTGCACTCCCTTTTTGTGAAACAAGGAAATTTTTGTTCCAAAAAAGCTTTGACTCACCTTACCTTTTTTGAATTTTATCCTTAAATAATTGTTCTCTTTATTTTCAGAGCTATTGTTTTTATATACATGGGCAACCTCATCAATATTGTTTACCACCAGATCTAAATCTCCATCATTATCCAAATCTCCATAGGCAGCACCCGTTGAAAATGTCTTTTGGGATAAGCCCCATTCATCAGAAACTTTTTCAAATTTTAGCCCATTTGTATTGCGATACATATAATTCTGAATCTTATTCGAAGGAAAAAAAGATAGCATCTTTTCTAAATTTGCATATGTCCAAACGTCAAAATTTTTGTCTCCGTCTTTATTAAAATTGGTGTCAATATCACCAACATATTCATCCAATTTCTTAAGGGCATCGGTGTTACCAATTTCATGTCGTATACCATTTGTAACGAAAAGATCTAAGCGCCCATCATTATCAAAATCGGCCAATAAAGGGGACCAACTCCAATCTGTACTGGAGATACCGGCCATTTGTGCTATTTCACTAAAAAGCATGTTTCCATGTAAATCCACTCCGTTATTAAGCTGTAGGGTATTGAACATATATTGATAGTGTCCGCCTCGACTAACATTATTCCAAAACTCAGTGGGGTTCATGGAACTCATATTACTTTTAAGCCTGTAGTTATCCTCAGCTACCATATCCAGCACCACAAAATCGAACCAACCGTCATTGTTAATATCGCCTACATCTGTCCCCATACTGAAGTAGGAAGTATGTTTAATGTTTTCATAAATTTTATTGGTAAAGGTTCCATTGCCATTGTTGATGTAAAAAAAATCCGGACCCAAGTAGTCATTTGCCACATAAATGTCTTGCCAACCATCATTATTAAAATCGGCTATACTTGAACTTAATCCATAACCAAAATTGCTAACGTCTCCATTATCGGAGGTTTCAAAAAAGCGATTATCCATATTCTCAAGTAACCTATAATTTTGGGTGGGCATAATTTTTTTTTCATCGTTTGCAGGTGCCATAAACGAAGAGTTCTTTGGTTGATTCACCAAAAAAACATCAAAATCCCCATCCCTGTCAAAATCAAAAAAGTTAGCTTCTGTTGTTCTATTACTGTCGTTTAAATTGTATTTGACAGCCGATTCCGTAAAAGTGAGGTCTCCATTATTAATGTAAAGTTCATTTTCCCGTAAATCTTCTTTATCATCATAGAGACTTTTACAGACATAAATATCCTTATGGCCATCATTATTGATATCTACTATGCTAACATGTGTAGACCAACCCCCTTTATTCAAAATCCCTGCGGCAGATGTAATATCCTCAAATTTTAAATTGCCCTTATTGAGATATAATTTATCACCAACCTGATTCCCAGTAAAATAAATATCCAAAAGCCCATCGTTATTAATATCTCCAATAGCTACTCCACCTCCCTTGTAAAAGCCCTTGTAAACAAAAATATTGTCTTCATTGGTTTGGTGAAGTTGGTTATTGAAGTGTACATTGGAAGCAGATGGATCTAGTTGGGTAAATAGTAATTCACCTCCAATATTAGATTCTACCTTTTGTGAATAACATGGTATTGCAATTACAAAAGTCCAAACAGTTAGAATTATGACATTTCCTCTTTTCATAATAGGTGTATTATAAATGTTTTTAGCCGAACTTAGCTAAACTCTGCTATAATGCTCGAAATTAACAGCAATGTCAATTCGAATAGCACTTTCCCCACTAGTCCTGCTGAATTTAAAACGCGCTACAAACATTGACATTTTATACTTTCCTTACCTTTACTCATTCAATATGTAACCTATCTTGCACATTATTTATTTTATTTGAATATACTCATTCCCAAGTAATCTTCTTTAATATTGTTATGACGAGCCACAAATGGCGTTGACCAAACAGAAGGAGATAAATTAAATATAAAAACTACTTTATTGTTCGGAAATTTACAATCATTTCAGGGCCCGCATCCCTTCCTTTCCCTTGGTAATCAAATTCAATAACGTTTTCACCTTCTGTTACGGTAAAATAACCCTCGTCTATTATAACCTCATTCTTAATTTGAAGATCCTCAGAAAAATGTTTATAGGTATCGTTTCCTTTATTTATAATAAAATCGCCTGGTGCCAATGTAAACGGAATCACAATTTTTTTTGCTCCTACCTTTAAGTAGATACCTTTTACACTTTCTTTCGATTCTTTAGGAAGACGAATTACAAATTGTAATTTTTGCTTGGGTCCTGCACAAAAATATTTCCAAACAGCAGCCGTAGGTTGTCCTGGTTCCGTGGTCATATTAATATGCTTATAATCTAAAGATACAGGAGCTTCCGGACTGCTTTTTAATATTGAAGATGGCAGACTATTAAAATCTTCTTCTCCTTGAGTTTTTTCTCCTTCTGGTGCCCATGATTCAATAAAAACTAAACTCACACCCCCCTCTTTTTGCTCCAGACCATAGAAAGTATACGGATCACGTAGTTTTTCTTTTTGCGCTTCTGTAAAAAGGCCTTCCATTCTTGCATTTTCCCATTTTTTAATTTCTGACAAAATAGAATTAGCTTCTTTATTAATTTCTTCAATATTAGGATTAATGTAAAAATCCACGCCCGCATCGTAACCAGCACACAAGCCCATTACCCATTCAATATCCTTTTTTGTGGTTTTTGCATTGATTCTAAATTGTCCCATTTTGCGAGGTAACAAGTCTTCTTTTAAAGCTTGTTGCACACTCAATCTATGGTCTAAATGTGCTTCTCTAAAGTTATCGGATGTCCAAGGCTCGCCCCAACTCTCGTTCGCAAAATAATGCCAGCCAAAATGTGTAACATCCGATGAATTCGCTACAATATTTGGATCCTTTAAATTGTCAAAGAAAACTTTTACAAAACGATCACTTCCATAACGTCCATGTCCAGAAGCAAGCCCACCTTCAATACCATCAAAACTAATTCTCTTCAGATTAGCTTCATTAAAGAATTTAGCTAGATTTTTAGCCATTTTATCTTGCAAGTTTATATCTGGGAAAAATACTTTGTAACCATGAGACATTAGTCTACTTACCTTTTCTCCTTTTTTGTGTTTAACCGCTTTAGTACCAAAAGCACCGCGTTTACAATCCTTTAAGACCAATTTGCCTTCGGCAGTTGCAAAAGAATACTCTATAATTTCATCTCCAATTCGAACCGCCATATGCTCGCGCCACCTAGGGTTGACTTTTTCAATATTTGGCTCATAATATGCCTGACGTACAGCCTCATCTTGCAATATCAATTCATTATCATTAACAGAGATACTTTTTTCTAGTTTTGTGATTCCTGCCAAGACTAGACCTCGATCAGGTACAGGAGCAACTAATGGATCGTTAGTCGTAATAAAGTTTGTTAATGTATGGGCTCCTAGATTTATACCATGCTTTTCCGCTATATCGGAACATTCCCTAACCGATTGATAACCTTTGGGAAAGTCTTTATCATCTAATAGAAAAGTTCCCCATGTTTTAAAAATTCCACCATGATAGATAGATGAAATACCAGCCTTTTCAGCAATATCAATACAGGCATCAATGTTGTCTAAGTTGTAAGACATAATAAATTTCGACGAACTAGAGTATTTTGAAACTTTATTCCAGATATTTTTGGTTTTAATGTAAGGTAGGTCTTCGTTTAAAACGATTTCCTCTACAACTTCCAATAATTTACTGGAAGGCACACAATAGAAAGCAAATTTGGCGCCTACAATTTCAGCATCACTATCCTTAACAGGTACAGCCTGTCCTAACTTTTGCTCCCAATTATCTACTGTTTGGAATCTGGAGCGATCACGGACAAAACCAGTTAAGCTTGCACCTCCCTCGATTTTCTTGGCAGCATTTCCAAATCTTTCTCTCGTTGCTATTTCAAATCCACCACGACTCTTAAGATTTAATCCCATAAATCCTATAGCAGTATTATCATCATAGGCTATCCCGATTGATTGACCTATTTTTTCTGAAGGCAAGACATGATAGGGTCCCCAAATAACTTTTTCAATAAATTTTCCACCCTTAACTTCAACAATTTCAAAGGTTAAATAGTTATTTTTACTGTTAATATTTACACTGATTTCGGCACCTAGTTCTTTAAATTTCAATTTCAATATTTCTCCTTCACGTTTCCAGCTTGTAATTGGATAATTTACACCGCCACTTTGAACGGTTAATAGCGATTTACTATAACCATGAATTAATAGGTTCTTCCCCGTTTCCTTCTCTAATAATTCCGTTAATTTACCTTGGTTGTCCAAGGTTAATTTGAAAAAACCATTTTCAAGAAATCTTTTGTCCTGAGAATTGCCATAAGCAGTTATACATACTGCAGTTAAAATTATCCAAAATAGTTTAGTCATAATGTTATATTGTACTTATAAAATTCTTATTTGCTCATATTCTTTAAAAAATAACACATATTGTTATCAAAGAACTATGGTTTTTTTTAATTGGGCGAGAAAAACAAAACGCTTACATGCGTTCAATTTCCTATTATACTTTAATTTCAAGGTTCACTATTTTTTAAATTTGCTGCTTACTTTTCCCTTACAGGTAACAAATGGCTTGGATAGTAAAAAGAGGCTGATAAATATCAGCCCCTTTTTTTTAAACAACTAACTCAATACTTATTTAACTCAACAATCAACTCAAAAACTCCATCTTCTTATTGTAAGGGATCAAAATCCCCTCCAGGCCAACCTGCAGTTTGCTGTAGACTTGGATTTTTATTTAAATCATCCTGAGGGATGTCATAAAAATAATAGTTGTCCAAATAATTGATGGGATCTCCATCTGCATCAACACTTCCAAAGCGTTCCAAACTTCTTAAATTTGTAGTAAAATAGGTATTGTAAACTGCTGGGTCATTTAAATCGATGCTTCCATCCAAAACACCCGCTTCCAATACCTTTCTGTCATCCAATATTTCAGCCGTTGGGCTAAGGGCATCAAAGGCAGCCGTCCTAAGAATTTCATAACCAAATCTATGGGTACCATTAAGTGTTTCATACATTCTACGTCTTCTTAGATCCGCCGATCTTTTACCCTCAAATACCAATTCCAACCTTCTTTCGAGAATTATGGCATCACGTAGTTGACCTTGGTCCATTCCGGCCTGCAATCCGTATAGGTTATCCCCGCCTGCATCAATTCCTGCTCGAGAGCGGATTTGTGTAAGGACCTCATAAGCCACTACAGAATTGGAAATTTCATTGGCTGCTTCAGCCAAATTTAACAGGACCTCTGCAAAACGAATCTCGATCCAATCTGTAGGTGAGCTTAAACTAGCAGCTCCACCTTCCAAAGTTCCGTCCACTGCTTTCCTACAATTAAAGCTGGTTGCTGTGATTCTGGAATTTGCCTGTCCTTCGATTGCACTTTCTTGAAAAGTCCATTCCAAATCACTTGTCCTATTCGGTGCCGGGTTGTTCAAAGGCCATACTGATCCATTCCAAGCAATGGTTGCTTCAAATCTTGGATCCCTATCCAACCAAAGTGCTGTAGGGTCATAAGTATAGGCAGAGGTAGGATCATCAATAGCCTTACCATCTTTCATAGGAAATGCATCTACCAATTGCAGGGTTGGCTTGTCATAGGACTCGCCATTTGTCCCAACAATAAAGGGTCGACATCCAGCCTCTCTATTGTGGGGCCTGTCCAATGAATAGTTTCTTACCATAATGGCCTCTACATTGCTAGCACCTTCTTCAAACCACAGACCGGCATAATCCGGATGTAATCCTTTGCCTATAGATTCAAGATATGTTTTGGCAGCACTATTGGCATCATAAGCAGCTTGCCAACGCCCTTTATCCTGGGCAGGGTCAAATTGCTCGCTGGCATAGTGCAACAACACTCTACCTTTAAATGCCATTGCTGCCCCTTTGGTTATCCTTCCGTAATCTGCTGAATCATAGCTATCAGGTAAATCAACCATAGCCGCATCCAAATCCAGAAGTATTTGAGTCATACACTCTGTAGTCTTATTTCTCGGTACCTGAAGTGCAGTAACATCAGTTTGGTCCTTAACTTCCAACACTAAGGGCACACCACCATAAGTGGATACCAATCTAAAGTATAGATAAGCTCTAAAGAATAGAGCTTGTGCCTTCATTATATCTTGGTCCTCTATGCTGATACTTCCCGTACCTACATCCCTTAACAAAAGGTTAATGTCCTTTATAGTATTATAGCTCCCCGAGTAACGTCCTTGTGAATTAGGTGAAGCCTCTCCATACATGAGGGCATCCGGGCCTTGGGCATCATCAGTCAATCTGGAAGCATTAACATCCCATCCTGGCAAGGCTCCTAAATAAATATTATTTAAAAAACCCTCCGCAAGGTGTGGATCGTTCCAGATAACATCCGAACTAATTGCTCCTAAATCCTTTTTATCCAATACGTCTTCACTACATTGCAAAAACAGTAACGAACACAGTATCCAAATTTTACTTATATTTTTTGCTTTCATCATACTATTTTTTAAAATGTAACATTGATTCCTAAACTGTAAGTTTTATTCACAGGAATACCTCTCCCGATTGTTTCAGGGTCAAACTGATCGATCTTACTATAGATCATAAATAAATTTGTGCCATTGGCAAATAAATTTATCCGCTCTGCCCCAACTTTTGAGGCAATATTATCAGGAATATCATAACCCAAATTTACATTTTTCAACCTTAAATAATCTGCATCCTGTAGCCAAAAGCTCGAATTGTCACCAGCTGAAGGTGATCCAAATCTTGGCAATGCCCCATCGACATTAGTTGGGCTCCAAGCATCCAACCACTGCGTATGCGATGAGTTTCCAATATCCCCAAATTGAAAAATATTGTTGGCAGGCTGGTATCTTTGATGTCCTGCAAATCCTTGTGCAAAAGTTTGCAAAGTGAATCGCTTATAATTAAGATTAAGCCTAATCCCATAATTTATTGGGGGGCTAGAAGCCGATCCTATATAGCTTTGGTCATTGCCATCAATAACACCATCGGGTGTATTCCCTTCTGGATCAACTTGCGGATTCCCCCTTAAATCCCTATAATACAAGGCTCCAATTTGAGGATCTGCTCCATTCATTTTATAACCAGAAGCAATCAAGGCATCCAATTGTGCTTGGTCACGAATGATACCCTCTGCCGTGTACCCAAATAACCTACTGGTACCATGCCCATTTAACAATTGATAAGGTCTACGTGTTTCTGGCTCATCCAAGGTTGCGTATTCGTCCTTGGCATATCCTAAATTAAAGCCAATGTCATAATAAAAATCATCCCCTACATTATCCTTATAGGAAGTAACCATTTCAAATCCTTTGATATTGATCCCTCCATAGTTTGTTGGCCCTAAAGTTAAACCTGAAGAACTAGGAATAAATAATTGCCTGCTTCCGTACAGGTCGGTTTTCTTATTATAAAAATAATCAAAGGAAGCTGATAATCGACTTTCCAATAATTGAAAATCCAACCCTAAGTTAAAGGAACTTTGTTTCTCCCAGGTAATGAACAAATCTGGTTGTGCACCTATTACTGCTGAATTGGATATAGATTCATTTTCTCCAAAAACGGGTCCTAATCCACCAACGTTATAACTTTGTATGTAAGGAAAATTAGAATTACCAACATCGTCATTTCCAGTAGTACCAAACGAAGCCCTCACTTTAAAGAAATTAATAAAATCTACTTTACTGGTGAAAAATTCCTCCTCAGTAACGATCCAACCTAAAGAAAGGGAAGGAAAGAAACCCCAACGTTCATCTTCGGCAAATTTTGTGGATCCATCATATCTAAAAGAAGAGTTTATGAATATTTTCTCTTTATAATTATACCCTAAACCACCAATATAGGAAGCTCTACCAAATTCTGCTCCACCACCGTTGGCAAATTGGCTTTCAACAGCAGGGTCAGTAGCAAATAATTGAGTTACGAATTCGGTTTGCAAACCTCTTCTCCTGGCCCAAAAATTCCTATCATTTCTTTCCCATACCTCATAGTTCACAAAAGCATTAACAGTATGGTCAGTGCCAAAGGTATTTGCATATCCTATTCTAGCATTAAACTGATACGAATCTTCCTCTGCCGTTCTTTCTTCCAAACTATCCGAATCCGCTCCATCATCACTGCGCACCCGTACTCCTAAGACCTCATCTGTCAATAAAAATCTATTGTTAGGGTCTACTCCAAAAGTAACATCTTCCACTACTTTTCTTAGAAGTGTTTCATCCGTTCTAATATTAAGTTTGTTATAAGTAGCACCCAGTGTAAGTCCTTCCAAAAATGGCACCTTATAGTTCATATCTATTATTGTACCTACATTCCTGGAAGTACGCTCCCTGTTCCCAGCTCCACCATCTGCTAGATGAACGGGATTCCAACCATTGAAGTTGGCCACATATTCTCCATTATGAACCCCTGGACCCCATGCGCCTGTCCTGTTGGCAGTCCTAAAAAAGTCCCCAAAATCTTCATCATCCCCATTCCATCGCCAGTAAAACTCATCCCGGACATCATTATTGGTATTCATATTAATGGATACATTTAAATCTTCTGTAATGTCCGCCGACACTTTAGCCCTAAAGTTTGTCTTTTTATAGGACAATTTGCTAAAGTCACCAGTCTGTTTTACATAGGACCCTGACATAAAATAATTAATTTTTTCAGAGCCACCAGAGGCTGTAATTGCTACCCTATTTAACAAAGGGTCTGTAGCCGATTGCTCCGCAAATGAACCCCAATCATTTGCCTTTAGATAGTCCAATTCCGCCTGACTAAATCTACTGGGGTCATCTTGAGGCACGCCATTAAAATCCCTCTGGGCCTCTATAATACCTGCTTGTTGAAAAGCTGTAGTCATAGGAGGAACATTTGTTGGCTCGGTAGTTCCAACCGTTGAGGTAACATTTATTACCGTTTTACCTGATTTCCCTGATTTTGTATTTACCAATACCACACCATTTGCAGCCCTTGCCCCGTAAACCGCCGCGGAAGCAGCATCCTTTAAAACCGTTACATTGGCTACCTCACTAACATCCAAAGCGTCAAAAATTGACTTGGATGCAATTATATTATCAATTACATACAGCGGTTCATTGCTACCTGCAAACTGTCCAGATGTTGCCCCCCTCACTACAATTTGTGAAGTACTACCTGGCTTACCATTGGACTGCGCAATATTTACCCCTGCCAATCTACCCGCTATGGCATTACCCAAAGAAGTTGATGGAATCTCATTTAACTCCTCCGTACTTACCGTAACCACCGAACTGGTCAACTCCCTCTTTATAGTAGTGCCGTAACCAACCACAACTACTTCATCCAAAGAATCGATATCCTCCTGCATGGTTACGTTCAAGGTTGTTGCGCTACCCACTTCAAGGTCAATGCTCTTTAGTCCTAGATAAGAAAACCGAAGTATATCGCCTTGATTAGCTGAAATACTGTAGTTTCCGTCAAAATCAGATTGGGTACCGCTAGAGGTGCCTACCACCAATACATTCACCCCAGGCAGGGGAGAGCCGGTTTCATCTGTTATTGCTCCGGAAATTGTTTGTTGCACCATTTCCAGTGGTCCTTCGATCACCGGGTTACCTAGCATAGAAAAGGATGCAAATGCAAGGAGCAGCAGGGGTATCATCTTTACCCAACTAGCACAATTTTTTTTGTGCCTTTTTAAGTTTTTTAATTTCATTCTTAAGGTTTTGATTGTTATTTATTCCTTTAATTGGATATTCTACTTTTTGAATATCTCTGACCACTTAGCCATTGCGGACTATTTTCCATCCAAAAAAAAATTTAAATCATAAATCATGCTTTTTAAATTAGTTTAGTTTGTTAACATTATTATTGAAAAATGAATAAACGTTTAGATTATCCACTGCGATGTTAACATATAATTAACTCCCTGTCGACCTAAAAGGATTATTGAGACTAGAATTGAAGTTAAAGGATAGTCCTAATGAGCATTAGGACATTGGGAATATTGCGCTTGAGCGATTTAGGTAGCAACCTAAACTACACTAAATTGGTTTTATGGAAGAATACCCAAATTCCTAAGCTATAAGATTCTATTAAAACGAAAGGTTATAAAACCAATGGTATAGGAGTTTTTTATTTTGTGTGATATTCCAAAGAAATGGCCCATTCTGAAAATAGGCCATTGGAAAATAAAAAAATGTCATAATGTTACGGCAATTGCATTACCTAGGATTTCCCAGTTTATCACCAACTGCTTTTATCTGTTCAAAATGACCAGGGAGAATTTCCCCCTTGGAATCCGTTACCACCTCAAGACACAATAAACCATTATTATCCACAATAGTACCGGCCTTATTCAACAAGGAATCGGTATAAAATTGTTGCCCATGACCTCCCCATTTTTCGCCTAAGTAAATAAATAAGAACCATTGAACACCTTCCTCTGCCCATCTACTTGATGGATACTCATCAATGGTAGATTTTTCACCTGAGGTATAATCATCATAAGGAGTATTACCATGAATCTTTCCGAAGCCACTGTTATACGTAACAATACTATTTTTGTTCCCTGCCTTTGCAGCCAGGGTATGGGTACTAATGTTATGTTTAAGGGACATGTCCATGCGGGTACTTCTAATATCGTTCCAAGAATACAACCCATCAAACCACCATCCCTTAACTCCATTACCATAGCGTAAACTCCATTCCTCTATCATATTTTCCAATATGGGCTGATTAAATTGGCTCGTGGCCGAATCCTTTTGGAAAGCATATCTTAATTTCTCTGAAACATATTTATTGTTAATGGGAGGATTACTTGGCAGGTAGAGTATTAAGGGTATATCGTATTTTTTAAGTGCTACTATCAAATCCTTGGGAAGATCCCTTTTGGAACATAGTTCACCTGCCTTTATTCCTACAGCTTTATCAAATGCTTTATTGGGGGAACAATAATATCCAGAGTTTTGTCCTAAAGTAAACATCACAAAACCGGCCCCTGCCTCATGTACTTGGCCAGCAAACTTATCCACATCAAAACTATCTACCGTCCTATTCCATTCTTCGGCTCCTCCTTCAGGGATGATAGCCTCCTTTAAATAATGCACCATTACACCGAAACCGGCATCCTTAAACCAATCCGTATTGGCATTCCCCTTATATTCCACAGGCGCGGACGATATTACTGAAGCAGTTAATTTTTTATCGCTATCCTGGTCATTATATGTAATTTCACATTTGATGTAATTACCCACATACGAAGTGAGTAAAACAATTTCATTGGTCCAAATCCCAGGTAATTGGTTCCATTCACGAGTAGGGCTGGACCCTATATACCAAATGTACTCAAGATTTTCTTTCCCATTTTGAAAATCCAATGGAAGACCAACAACATTTTTGGCATATAAATCTCCAACAAGCGATATATTGCCTTTTTCAGATTTTTGGCAAGCCAAGAGGAATAAAAGACCAACTATCAAGATCGATTTAATTTTTTTCATATCAATTTTAATTAATAGTGATAAAATCAAAACAAGTAAACCCTAGTTTAAATGCCTATTTTGATATTCACTTGGTGTCTTTCCTGTTAAGTTTTTAAAAATTCTATTAAAAGCGGATTTTGAGTTAAAACCACAATCACCTCCAATGGAAGATAATGTTTGTTTTTGATAGTCCGGGTTTTTAAGTCTTGCTTTAACTTCTTCTACCCTGTAATGATTTATGTAATCATAAAAGTTTTTCCCAATATAATCATTGAGCAACATGGACAAATGATTGGTACTCACCCCTATTTTATCCGCCAACTGACTCAGTCCCAATTCCGAGTCCAAATAAAACTTATCCAACTCCATCAATTGATTTAATTCCTTGATTTTATCCATATTCTCTCCCTCCAATTTAGGGTCAATTGGCTTATGGAATCTCTTGACCTTTGAATTATCTTTATTTGTTAGACCACGACTTTTATACTTTTTAAAGGCCAGCACACCAAAAAATAGAGTCAAAAGAAACAATAAAACTATTCCAATTTTTACAATATTTTTGTCCATAAAATTAGCCCTTACCACTATATCGAGGTAAATGGGATTCTCGTTCCAAACACCATCATTGTTTGCCGCTTTTAAATAAAAACGGTAGTTACCTGCCTTCAGTTTGGAATATCTGGCGCTGGGGTCATTGCCCGTTGTATATCGCCAACCCCTATCCAACCCTTCCAATTTATAGGCATATTGATTTCGAAATGGCGAAGTAAAGGACAAGGAGGCAAATTCTATTTCAAATCGATTGTCCTTCCCGGGCAACCTCACAACAGACCCAGAACTCAGGGGTTCATTTAGTACTACGCTATCATCAAGCAATTGCCCTATTTCAATAACCTTACCATCAATCAACAAATCCAAAAAGACCGGGTCAGGTATTATATTATTTAATGTAAAATTATTGGGATTAAAATAATTTACACCAGCTGCTCCCCCAAAAAAAAGAGTCCCATCCTGGGTTTTCCATTTTGCATTTTTTCTAAATTTTCCTTTAAGAACCCCGTCATAAGTGGAATAATTCGTAAAGGTTTCTGTATCAGCATTGAATTCGGAAAAACCCGTATTTGTAGCAATCCATAAATCCCCTTCATCGTCCTCCAAAATGGCATTTATTTCGTTATCGGACAACCCATCAATCTCAGTGTAATTCTGAAAATAATAACCGTCATTAATATCCGATCTGCCATCCTCCTTCAAAAGATTTAACCCAGCAGCAGAGGTGCCAAACCAAACACGTTGCTTAACATCCTCATAAATAACGAAAACCTCGTCGTTACTAATCGATTTAGGATCAGAAGGGCTATGATTAAACCTAAGAAAATTCTTGCTACCCCCTTTTTCCTGTAACAAACTTACTCCTCCTCTATTCATCCCTATCCAAATTCTATGCTTACTGTCCTCGAACACGGAATAAATATCGTTCAAGGGCAAGGAATTGGTGTTCAACTTGGAATATCCCAAATTTTCAAAAGAATACTCAGCCTCATTATGTTCAACCAACAGGGAAAGCCCACCTCCAGTACCAAACCATATTCTTCCCAAATGGTCTTCCAATATTGCGCGTACCGAAGAAGAAGCTATACTTGTCTCATCCGTATTATCTTGCAAAAAATGCTTAAAAATATTGTCTTTTTCATGAATCAAAAATAATCCATTGCTCATGGTTGCTATCCACATCCTATCTTTTGAATCTCTATAAATGCTTGTAACATAATCATTGTTGAGGGACTCAAACCCCTTGTTGCCCATATCCAAATGAGTAATCTTGGGATTTGTGTACCCTTCCTCAAAATTCACCTGGTCTATTCCCTCACGTGTCCCAACCCAAAACGTACCATCCTTGTCCCGAAACAAGGTTTGCACAAAACTACTCCGTAAACTATTTGAATTAACTGGCAGATGCATCAAACTATTGAATCGATGTCTAGAATAATCATAATAATCCAATCCCTCTTGGGTCCCTACCCAAATAATATTTTCATTATCTACAAAGACATCGTACACATCATTGCTGCTTATGGAAAGGTGATTTTCAGGATTTGCCAAAAGTGGTTCAAATATCCCTGAATCTCTTGAATATTTCAAAAGGCCATTCCCATAGCTACCAAAGAAAATATCTCTTTCATTATTCTCCGATATGGAGTTTAGAGCCTTGGAACTATAAACGTCAAGAAATCTATCTCTTTCAGATTGGTATCTTAAGACCCTACTTCCAAGGGTTATCCAAACCTCTCCATAAGAGTTAGTGAAGACCTCATCCAATCCATAGGCAGAAAATGACCCTAAATCGTAATTCTTAATTATACGAGATGTATTGAAATCAAATCTGAGCAATCCCTTATCCGTACCTACCCAAAATAAGTTGTCAAAACTCTTGGCAACCGAAGCAATCCGATAACCATTCAAAATTGGCTCTACAACTAATGACTTTGTATCGATAATAAAATTTTCATTCTCTGTAGACGCCCAAACCTTATCAGATCCATCGCTAAATAGTTGAAGGACGCTATTTTCCCCTATGGTCTTGAGAATATCTGGTGCAGAAATCACCTCTAAAGTAACAGTATTAATGACACTTAATCCGGTTATGGTACCGACCCAGATTTTATCTTCAGTGGTAGTTAAGGAGTATGTCTTATCGCCAATAATCGTGGTACTATCCCCAGGTATATTCTTAAATATTTTGAATCGATATCCATCATAGCGATTGAGTCCATTTTGGGTTCCGAACCACAAAAATCCACGGCTGTCTTTAACAATCCTTCGTACTTCATTATGGGAAAGCCCATCTACTGTAGTTAGATGCTGAAATTTATATTCTTGGGACCAACCTACAAAAAAGGTTATCAAAAAAATAAAAATTGGAGCAACATATTTTTTTTGCATCTTCATAATTACTTTTGAAAACAAGATACAATTTGTATTGCATTTTCAGTACACCTGACCAACGAATTCAACTGGTAAGTATTTAAAACTATAATTTTTGAAAATTTTATATCTGAATCGGCAAAATCTACATTAGTTTTTATTCTATGACCAACCACGAATATGAATTTGCAGGTATTGTGATCTTCACTTTTATCTCATATTCCCTGTTCAACTGATATTTCTTTACAGGGCCTTCTTTTTCACGAACTAAAGCCGTTTTGGATATCCCAGAATAATACAAAGGCAGTTTTAGCTCTCGAACTATTTCTTTATCCAATGGGTTAAAAACCATCACTAATCCCTTCTCTTTCAAACTTGGATTAACATGCATAATTCCATCCCAATCCTTTCCCGAAGGTCTTTTTAAATGAATTATATCGCTATTTAAAATATCCCGGTACTGTTTATACCATTTAATTACCTTGGACACAACCGCCTTTGTTTTTGGCGTGTCATATAACCTTGGACCTCTATAACATGCCTGCACTCCAGAACCATAATTCTGCATCATATGACTTTTATAATCCACCAGATGATCATTTAAAGGCTCCAAGGTCGCTGCCTCACCCCCACCATGATATTCTGTAAGAGGTACAAAAGTCCATGACATGCTGGGAATGGTCTTCCATAAACCATCATATAAATTCTGCCTACCCAGTACCAATTGCCTTGCCCTGGGAAGTGACCAGTTAACTTCCCTATATCCTATTCCCGTTTTATTGGTGCCAGAATTGATATAAAAATCGGGTACGTTCATGTAAATCCCTTGAGACCTCATCCACTTATATAAACCCTGGATCTGGGCGTACTGTTTCCATTGCGAATCCTCCAAGCCATTATGATGGGCATGGGATAATGAAGCACATACATTTCCCGGATATGAACCATCATTTTCAAAGACGCTCATGCCCGTTTCATTAAAAAATGTTTTAATCTTCCTGAAATAATTATAACCCCAATCAGAACTTAAACAAGGTGAAGATCCGAATATCATTCCTCCCCGCTCACCAGTTTGGGGATTAATAACATCGACCTCATCACTAATCCATCTGCTAGACAATAAGGAATATCCTCCCAATTCTATTCCTTTGGATTTTGCATAATCCACATATTCTTTGAATTTTTTATAATATTCGGGTGATTCTTGCTCCATATCCAATCCACTACCAAAACTCAAAATAATCATCTCGTATCCAACTTCGGCACATTGGTCCACAGCAGTCCTTATTTTTTCGGGATCAGTAGAAGTAAGATGAAGAAAAATAGGGTTCTCAGTGGTCCAAGGAGAAATTGTTCTGTACATTTTCCTAAGGAATAGGCCTTTTCGTTCCTTATCATAACTATCAAAAGGCGTTTCCCATACTCTAAAGGTGGTAAGGGTATCTCCCATTGCAATGCCAGTATTGGGTCCTAAAGGTGGTTTTACCTCCAATATTGCTGGTAATTGCATGGCATAATTCGTTTGTGATGTATAGCGTGGATCCGTTTCCCAGGATGTTGTCTTATCAGATGTTTTTTGTTGCATTGCCCCAAAGGCATAATCCGTTTCTATGTGGATATTTGGCTTTTCAAAATATTTGGGGATGTCCACAAGGCTTTCACCTTCTACCATGGCCAATTGTTCCAGTTTAAATTCATTTAATTGAACCATTATATCGCCTTTATTTATTACTTCTATCCACTTACTAAGGGTGGGAATACCATCATAGAGAACGTAATGCACTTTTACCAAAATTTTATCCTTGAACAATGTAAATATTAATTCTTTTCCACTTGGCATGTGCGGATTGGATGCCCAACGAACACGTTTCCATTTCATACGATCGTCAATATCCTTAACCTCAAAATCTTGGATCATAAAAGAATTTGGGGTCACCAACAGGTCATCTACCCATTCCATTAAAGTATAGGCGTACTCCGGTTGCTGACTCAACCCTCCTATGATATACTCTTTACCATCGATTACTAAAACTCCTTCATTGGAAACACCTCTTAAAAGACTCTCACCCGTCATTTGATTTACATAATCAATGGTGGCCAAATTGGGAAACATTCTAAAAACCCTAGCTATTAAACCATTGGACATAACAATATCCTTCCCATTGGCAGATCTATAAACGCTAGCTTTTGCCTTATCATTATTGATTAGCCAATCATAATCAGGTTGTTGCAGAGGCATTTCAATTTCAGGCAGTTGTAAAATTGAACCTGTTAGCATTGAACTTATTTCATCTGATTGCACCGGCCTTTCCCCTTTGTAATCGTAAGCAACCATGATGGGTGGCACCTCAAAATAATTGATCTGTGGATCGGCCCACACTGCATGATCACCGCTCTCCCCATCCCCGGCATCCTCCACTACCATTTCTAATATTCCTCCTTTTAATTCAATATCTACTTCCCTGGCAGAATCACCTGACCTCAAAATGCCGCTGTTGTAAACTTCTTTTCCGTTATGTAGCAAAACAAATACTACACTTCCTTTATCCACTCCTCCATTACGACCTTCAACTCCAACAAATTGCTTTTTTGTTTTAGTGATTTCATAAAACATACGTTTCCCATCGGTCAATGGAACAGACGTTATCCGCTCAGATCCATAATTGATTTTAGAATCATTTACCCCCACCTTTGCACTAAACCGCTGACCATCATTAACTTTAATTTTCATATTCGACTGGGAATGAACCCCTATACCTTTGATAAACTTTTCACCAGCTATAGACAACATTTCTCCAGTGACAGCTTTATTCTTAACCGGAGCACTATAGGTTTGAAGACCTAAAGAAACCTGCATTTCCCCAACATCAACTATATTTTGTGCAAATGTTGCTTCAGAGGTTAGAATACTAAAAATGAGTAATAATATTGTTCCCTTAAATCTCGAAAATTTAATCATAATTAAATGGTTTACTTATAAGTAATACTCCTGATTAACTCACACCTAATTTGCAATTGTTAAAAGCTGAATTGATCCATTTCACGTAAGTTAAAAACAAGAATAAGGGAAGTATCCCCACTAATCGACCTAAAAGATTACATAGGACAATTTCATATTAAAACAATGTCCCAATGATAATTGGGACATTGATAACAAATTAAAGCATCCCAAACTATCTTAATCTAAGGTAACTTTTACTGTTCATTTATATGAGTTTAGATAGAGTCTTAATAAAATAATTAAGTGATTAAATTATATCTATCTTTTGCGTAAAGCACCAACAGGCCCTATATTTGCAATAAAATTTACGGTTGACAAAATCTTCTATGTTACAACTGTTCGCACAGTCTCCCCAACTGGGAAAACTGAGGTCCCGCATTGCCAGTTTTCAAAATAACACCTCCGCGACTTCCAACTTACATACCAATATCAAAGGACTTACAGGTTCCGCTTTATCTTTCGTTATTGCCGAAATCTTTCACAAATCAGAATCCACATTTTTGTTTATTTTAAACGACAAGGAGGAAGCTGCCTATTATTTGAACGACCTGGAGCAGCTGATTGGGGATAGCGATGTCCTCTTCTATCCGGGGAGTTATAGAAGACCATACCAGATCGAGGAAACGGACAATGCCAATGTGCTTTTGCGTGCCGAGGTACTTAACCGGATTAACTCCAGAAAAAAACCAGCGATCATCGTTACCTACGCAGACGCCCTTTTTGAAAAAGTGGTGACTAGAAAGGAACTGGAGAAAAACACCCTTAAAATTAAACTGGAGGATACCCTTTCGATCGACTTCTTAAACGAGGTTCTGTTCGAATATAAATTTAAACGGGTCGATTTTGTTACCGAACCTGGAGAATTTTCGGTCAGAGGTGGAATAATGGACGTATTTTCCTTTTCCCACGATGAGCCTTACCGAATTGAATTTTTTGGGGACGAAGTGGAGAGTATAAGAACTTTTGATGTAGAAACACAGTTGTCTACACTAAAGGTCAAAAAGATTACCATCATCCCCAATGTAGAAAACAAATTTTTGGATGAAAACCGGGAAAGCTTCCTAAAATACATATCCCCAAACACCCTCATTTTTAGTAAGAACCTGAGTTTGCTCTATGATAGATTGGATTCATTTTTTGAAAAGGCAGAAGAGGCTTTTACCAAACTGTCCAACGAAATAAAGCATGCCAAACCCCAGGAATTGTTTACCAATTCCGATTTGATAAAACATCAATTGGCAGATTTTGGCTTGGTAGAAATCGATGGAAGTGCCGTAAATTCCAGGGATTTAAGTGCTCAGGAAAATATTGTTTTCAATACAAAACCTCAACCGTCCTTTAACAAAAAGTTCGATTTGTTGATTGAAGACCTAAATGATAATTACAATAATGGCTTTACTAATTATCTATTTTGCGCCACGGACCAGCAGGCCAAAAGGTTCCACGATATTTTTGATGAGGTAGGTAAAGAAGTCCATTACAAAACCATAGTACTTCCTCTTTATCAAGGTTTTATAGATCAGGATTTAAAAATAGCCTGTTATACGGACCATCAGATCTTTGAACGTTACCTAAAATTCCATTTAAAAAATGGTTATGCCAAAAAGCAGGCCATTACCTTAAAAGATCTTAACAAATTGGAAATTGGGGATTATGTTACACATATAGACCACGGTATTGGAAAATTTGGCGGACTTCAAAAGATAGATGTTGAAGGAAAGAAACAGGAAGCTATAAAGTTAATGTACGGGGAAAGGGACATTCTTTATGTGAGCATACACTCCCTGCACAAAATTTCCAAATTTAATGGAAAGGACGGGGCTCCGCCGAAAATATACAAACTGGGTTCAGGGGCCTGGAAAAAAATCAAGGACAAGGCCAAATCCCGTGTTAAAAAAATTGCATTCGACCTTATTCAGCTCTATGCCAAACGCAGGTTGGAAAAAGGGTTTCAATACGGTCCGGATAGCTACTTACAGCACGAATTGGAGGCTTCCTTTATTTATGAAGATACTCCGGACCAAAGCAAATCTACCGAGGACATCAAGAAAGACATGGAAAGTGAAAGACCCATGGACCGACTTGTTTGCGGGGATGTTGGTTTTGGAAAAACGGAAGTGGCCATTAGAGCTGCCTTTAAGGCAGTGGATAATGGAAAGCAAGTTGCCGTTTTGGTCCCTACAACAATTTTGGCCTTTCAACACCACAGGACTTTTTCGGAACGGTTAAAGGATATGCCGGTAACGGTAGATTATGTAAACCGTTTCAGGACTGCCAAGGAGAAAAAGGAGACCTTGGAAAATCTTGCTAGCGGCAAAGTAGATATTATTATAGGTACCCATCAGTTGGTGAACAAAAACGTAAAGTTTAAGGATTTAGGGCTTTTGGTCGTAGATGAGGAACAAAAATTCGGCGTATCGGTCAAGGACAAATTAAAATCCATTAAGGAAAACGTAGATGTGCTTACCCTTACTGCAACCCCGATTCCCAGAACCCTTCAGTTTAGTTTAATGGCGGCAAGGGATCTATCGGTCATCAACACGGCACCACCCAATAGATACCCCATAGAAAGCGAGGTAATCCGTTTCAACGAGGAGATCATTCGCGATGCCATTTCCTACGAAATCCAACGAGGCGGACAGGTTTTCTTCATTCACAATAGAATTGAAAACATCAAGGAAGTTGCCGGAATGATACAAAGATTGGTGCCGGATGCCAAAATAGGTATCGGGCATGGACAAATGGAGGGCAAAAAATTGGAAACCCTTATGCTGGCCTTTATGAATGGAGAGTTTGATGTTTTAGTTTCTACGACCATTGTGGAAAGTGGTTTGGATGTTACCAATGCCAATACCATTTTTATTAATAATGCCAATAATTTTGGTCTTAGCGATCTTCATCAAATGCGGGGACGCGTAGGCAGAAGTAACAAAAAGGCATTCTGTTACTTTATTACCCCTCCCTATGACGTAATGACCAATGACGCCAGAAAGAGAATTCAGGCATTGGAACAGTTTACAGATCTAGGTAGTGGCTTTAATATTGCCATGAAGGATTTGGAAATTAGAGGTGCAGGGGATCTATTGGGTGGCGAACAAAGTGGATTTATCAACGAAATTGGCTTTGATGCCTACCAAAAAATATTGGCCGAGGCCATAGATGAATTAAAGGAAAACGAATTCAAGGACCTATATGAAGAGGTGGGTGACAAACAAAAAATCTTTGTAAAGGAAACCCAGATCGATTCCGACTTTGAATTGCTTTTCCCCGACGATTATATCAATAATATCACCGAACGCTTAAATCTCTATACCGAACTCAATCAGGTCTCCGATGAGCAAGGTTTACAAAAGTTTGAGTCCGACTTGATCGACAGGTTTGGGGACCTTCCCACCCAGGCAGAGGATCTATTAAACTCGGTTCGTATCAAGTGGATCGCCAACAGTATCGGTCTAGAAAAAATAGTAATGAAGAGTGGTAAAATGATAGGCTATTTTATTGCGGACCAACAATCGGATTTTTATCAAAGCAGCTCCTTTACATCGGTATTACAATTTGTACAAACCCATGCCAAGCTTGCGAAACTAAAAGAAAAACAGACCCGTAACGGATTGCGGTTATTATTGGTATTTGAACACATAAATTCCATTGACAAAGCCTATAAATCCATACAACCATTCGATTCACTTATTCCAAAAACTGGGATAACGGTTCCATAATAACCCTACAGCTGATGAATTTTAAAAATATCCTATTCCTTTTTACCCTCAGCTTCACTTTAATTTTGGAGGCCCAATATACCATTTCAGGAAGTTTATCCCCAGCTGAAGATTTCAAATGGCTAATCGCTTATAAACTCAATCCTGATAACCAAAATTATATAGCGGACACGGCTGTTGAGAATGGCACTTTTTTACTTAAAATTCCAGCCAATGCCACAACCGGCATGTATAGATTGGTATATGCCGTGCCCCAGGAGGAATTTTATTTTGATGTGATATACAACGGTAAAGAAGATGTTGTGTTATCTTTTGATACCCACAATGGCTTATCTTTTAATAGCTCCAAAGAAAATTTACTTTATAGCAATTACTTTAATGAGATACATGGGCTGGAGCAGCAAATTGTTCAATTTTATTCTGAAAGGAATAAGAATCGCACTGTAATCCAAGATCTTTTTAAAAAACTGGGCATCGTCCAAAAATCCTATGAAACCCAATCTAAAGGGATGATCAGTGAACATTTTATTTCTGCAAACAGCCCTTATATTCCTACTGGATTTGAAGAGGTTGAAATCTACGTGCAGCATAAAAAAGAACATTATTTTGACGCCTTGGATTTTGAGGACCCGGTACTTCAGGGATCTGGATTTTTAACGGACAAGGCCATAAACTATGTACTTACAGCGCTTCCCCACCAACAGCTGTCCGTTGATGAAAAAGAGGCCATAATGATAAAGAATGTTAAGGAATTGGCGAGGGTATTGGAAAATGTTAGCTCAACCAATAAAGTGCAGTTATTCAATAGTATCTGGACACAGGCATCCAGCAACGACCATAACAACCTGGCCGATGATATTTATGGGAACTATCTCAAAAGTTTGGCCACAGAAACCAATAATACTGACATCTTAAAAACTATTGAAACCCATGCTCGGCTGCGTTTGGGGGCAAAGGCCCCGGAAATTACATGGCATGAAGGTAATACCCTTAAAAAACTTACTGATCTTACAGGAGCTTTAAATTATGTCATTGTTTTTTGGAGCAGCACCTGTTCACATTGCCTACAACAATTACCCGAACTTCATAAAAGAACAAAAGACCTTTCCGCAGTAAAGGTACTTGCAATTGGCTTGGAGGATGATGATGAAACATGGAAATTGGAGTCGGCAAAACTACCGGCCTTTATTCATGGCATTGCCCTGGGTAAATGGGAAAGTCCGTATACCACACTATACGATATACATCAAACACCTACATATTATATTTTGGATAGGGAAAAGCGCATTGTAAACAAACCGGAGAATTACGAAGAGGTCATGAAATTTCTAAAAGAGAGCAAATAACGCACACTCTTCAATGGCACGTTGTATAACTACCGCATTTTCTTATGGCAACATTGCTCCATTGGTATAATGGTGCTTTGGCACATAGACACTATAAGGTTTTAAGGTCCTTTATGGTCTTAAAGGCGACGTCTACCTGCTCGTCATTTACAATTATAGTAAATTCGTTGGTTGTGGAAATTACCTCATATAAAACGATTCCCTCCCAGGCCAGACGTTGAAAGATAAAGTAATAGATTCCAGGAACGGAAACATTCTCGGCCGGTAATTTTACGGTTATGGAGGAAAGGTTTTCAGCCTTCTGGGTGCACTTCTCATTCTTGAACAACTCCTCCACCGCCTCATCCAAAATATTACTGACAACAATATTAAGTTCGTTGACTCCTCTTGAGGAGGTATAGAAAACGTCTTTATTCCTATTTACTTCCTTCAACAAAACAGTCTGATTCTCTAAAATGGATTCGGATACCAAAAAGGTAAAATCGGTCAATGACGACCTTACCGTAATCTCCCCTATATTTTTTAAAACTTTAATAATTTTATGCGTCGCACGGAACTCCAAATCATCGGAAAGGCGTTTTAAAGCCATTACAATGGCACCGTTCCGAATATCCTTACCCAACTCACTTTCAATTTCTGGCTTTACTATTCTAGAAAGTGATGTTAGATTTATAATGCCTTGAGCTAAAGCACTTTGCAAAAATGGCTTCTTTTTAATGTAGTCTTCCACGACCGATGAAATAGTCTTCATTTTCTTAAACTTTTGGTAAAAATAACAAATTGTTACAAATAAAACAAATAATTAAAAATGATAAAATGCATTTTCCAGGTGTTCAATATTAAAATTCGTACCGTTTTTATGCACTGTAATGATATCGAACCTGGCCTCTACATCAAGATCTTTACTTATAATATAATGGTCCGCTGCCATAACAAGAAGTTTAATTTTCTTTTCCGTAACCGTCTCGGCAATGGATTGCATATAGTCCGAACTTCTAGATTTTACTTCTACAATTGCCAAAATATCCCCTTTTTTCGCAATAATATCAATTTCCGCTTTTAAGTACCTATAATTTCTATGAACTACATGGTAGCCATTCTTAGTCAAATGATTTACTGCCAATTCCTCCCCCCTTTTACCAAATTCGTTGTGCTTTCCCATACTTTTTTAATTCTAATTACCTAAAAACGTGCATTTGGTCGAAAAATCAAGCCCACTGTCGTCCAAATTTCAACAAACCACGTAATTTGTTATGCATTATAACGAAATTATTTGCATTGGACATAATTTCCACTGTAAACCTGCGTTATGCAATGACCCCTTACTAGTAACCTATCAAATGCGGATTAAATTATGGAATATTTCATAAACTGTAATACTTCTAGTTTGGCCCCCTATACCACCTCATTGGATTCACAAAGGGCCGCACATCTATATAGAAGATTGGGTTTTAGTGCCTCGATACAGACTATTGATCAAGCTTCTGGCCAGACTGCCACAAACTTGGTAAATTCCCTAATCGCAGAAGCACAGAGCATACCCACATTGGCAGCCCCTGCTTGGGCCAATTGGACCAACAGCAATTATCCTGAAGATGATGACCTGCGTGGCCCAATAATAAGGTCACAACAAGAAGAATTTAAGCTGGCCTATACCAATTCCCTCCTGGGCAATAACCTAAGGGATCGTTTAAGTTTTTTTTGGAGCAATCATTTTGTAACAGAATTGGACGTTTACAACTGTAATTCATTTCTTTACCATTACATCAACTGCCTTCAGCGCAACGCCATTGGAAATTTTAAAACCTTTGTTAGTGAAATTGGCCTTACCAGTGCCATGCTCTACTATTTGGATGGGGTTTACAATAATGGCAACAACCCCAATGAAAATTATGCCCGCGAACTTTATGAACTATTTACTTTAGGGGAAGGCAACGGATATACTGAAGAGGACATCATTGAAACAGCAAAGGCTCTTTCTGGGTATGTCGTGAGGGGAGAAATAGGTTGTGAGCAAGTACAATTTGATGCCAGCAAATTTAACACAGAAAACAAAACTATATTCGGCAGAACCGGAAACTGGGGTTATGAGGATGTCATAGACATACTTTTTGAAGAGAAAGCGAGCCAAATAGGTTATTTTATATGTAAAAAATTATATGAATTTTTTGTTCATCCGGACTCTACGGACGAAGCAAATAATGCCAAGACTATTATTGATGGCATGTCTGCAACCTTTTTATCCAACAATTTTGAATTGGCCCCTGTATTGAGCCAACTCTTTAAAAGTCAACATTTTTTTGATGATGAAGCCATTGGCGTTATTATTAAAAGTCCGTTCGACATATATCTAAATACTATTAACGAAACTGGTTTTGCCTATAACGACACTACCATTGGAAGTATAATAAATTATAGTGGCATGTTGGGTCAAGATTTATTTGATCCTTTTGATGTTGCAGGATGGCAACGAAATAGATCTTGGATCAATACCAATTTTATGATTGGACGTTGGCTCACTATGGAGACCATAATTGATGGCTTCTATCAGGACAACCCAGAACAATTCAGGACGTTCGCCATGGATGCCGTTGGACCTGCCAATAGCAGTACGAGTAACCCAGAGATTGTGGTGAGGGCCATTGTAAATAAGATGACACCCAAAGGCCTTTATACCGAACAAGAATTTGAAAATGCCATGTCCGCCTTTAAAATTGAGGATGTTCCGGAGGAATATTACGGCCCAGACTATATTCCAGGGGGACAATCCCTATGGATATTAAGCATTAGCCAAGAAGTTCCCTCACAAGTACATCTTTTAATAAGACATCTTTCCAGACAACCTGAATTCCAACTCAAATAAAAAAACAATTATGTGCGATACTCACCATAATTCACCCCATAAAGGTAAAGACCATGAAGGTCATGATCTAGAACACAAGTCTTGGAGCAGACGTTCTTTTATTCAGGCACTGGGCATTGCGGGTTCCGGTTCTATGATGTTGGGCAGTAACTTTTTAACCGCCTCGGCCCCATCCCCCTTGACCTCGGCAATAGCTATGGCGGAAACCGATAATATTTTAATTTTAATAAGATTATCGGGTGGAAATGACGGACTTAGTACCATCATACCAATCAATCAGTACGACATCTATGCCAATGCACGCCCAAATATTTATCTGCCGGAAAGTAAAATTCTAAGATTGACAGATGAATATGGGGTTCCTACCTATATGAAATCTTTGGAGCCCATGTGGGGCGAAGGTCAATTTAAAGCAGTACATGGTGTAGGTTATGAAGGACAGAGCTTGTCGCATTTTACCGGTTCGGATATTTTTGCCAATACCGATCTAAGTACAACCGGATTCTCTGGACGCGATACTGGTTGGATGGGAAGACATTTTGAAAATCTCTATCCTGACTATTTGTCCGATTTTCCGGGTAGTAGACCTGAAGGACCTGCAGCTATTCAAATTGGAAACTACGGAAGTTTGGTTTTTGAAGGGGAAGAAACCAATTACGCCTTTGTAACCAACAATATAGATCAGTTGGAACAGATTGCGGAAACCGGGTTACAATATTCTGTAGACGATGCCCTTTTTGACGACTGTATGTACAGTGACCAAATTAAATTCCTACGCGGCGTATCCAATGTCACCAATGAATATGCCGGAAAAATACATGAGGCCTATATGCGGGGCTCAAACCAAATTGAGTACCAAACCAATGGTTTTGCAAGACAATTGGCTTTATTGGCCAGATTGATCAAAGGTAATCTTGGCACCAAAGTGTATATGATCAGTATGGGCGGTTTTGACACCCACGGAAATCAACCTTTGGCGCACGAAAGGCTAATGTCCAATCTATCCATTGCGGTAGATAATTTTTATGACGATTTGGCTTTTACCCAACAGGATGAAAAAGTATTGAGTATGACTTTTTCCGAATTTGGAAGAAGGATTTTCGAGAACGGATCTAATGGAACCGATCATGGTAAGGCCGCACCTACCCTATTTTTTGGATCCGGACTTAACGGTAGTGCCTTTGTAGGTGAGCATCCATCTTTGGACGAGCCCAACAGTAGAGGTAATCTAGAATACACCATGGACTTTAGAGACCTATATGCCACCGTATTGGCAGAATGGTTGTGTGTAGATATTCCTCTTGTGGAACAACATATAATGGACGGATACACATACACTCCTGTAAATTTAGGATTTAATTGTAGCGGGGTAGATTTTCCAGAAATCACTTATAGTGATGGTAATCCAACACCACCAACACCAACAGATCCTACTGGAGAAAATCCAAATCCTGAATTGGTAAATGCCATTGTCCACAAACCTTTTTATCCAACGGATTCAACACCGCACATTTACCTCGAAATGCCATTTAGCGCCCATGTAAACATACAATTGTTCAACATTATGGGGCAATATTTGGGATCCGTATTTAATGAAATGATGTTGGAAGGATCTACAGAAATAAATATAAGAGAGCGACTGCCAAGTTATTTGGCCTCAGGAAAATACATCTATAGAATACAGGTTCAAAATCAAAATCTCAGCAAGTCTATTATGGTTGCATAATATCACCCCCTACTTACTATGCAAGAAAGCCTTCGTAAATTCTGAATTGTTTTCAGGGTAACGAAGGCTTATTTTTTAAAGGAATACCTCAGCTGCGCGTAAAAATCTTTATTTTTGCACCCTAATCCAAAAATAATGTCGCAGAACCTTCAGAAGCCAGCAAGATATACAATTACCGCTGCACTACCATACACCAACGGACCTATACATATAGGGCATTTGGCAGGTGTTTATGTGCCTGCGGATATCTACGCACGATACTTGAGATTAAATGGCAATGATGTGGCCTTCGTCTGTGGAAGTGACGAACACGGGGTCGCAATTTCCATGAAAGCCAAAAAAGAAGGTGTTACCCCTCAAAACATTATCGATAAATACCACGGCATTATTAAACAATCCTTTGAGGATTTTGGGATTACTTTCAACAATTATTCCAGAACTTCTGCCGAAGTCCACCATAAGACAGCCTCCGATTTCTTTGTGAAATTATATGAACAGGGAGATTTTATTGAGGAAACTACGGAACAATTGTACGACCAGGAAGCTCAACAGTTTTTGGCCGATCGTTTTGTGATTGGTACCTGCCCAAAATGTGGGTTCGAAGAAGCTTATGGCGATCAATGTGAAAACTGTGGTTCCACCTTAAATGCCACGGACCTTATTAATCCCAAATCTACCATCTCGGGGGCCGTACCCTCCCTAAAAGAAACCAAACACTGGTTTTTACCCTTGGACAGGTACGAGGATTTCTTAACAAAATGGATTTTGGAAGGTCATAAAAATGACTGGAAACCCAATGTTTACGGCCAATGTAAATCTTGGATAGATGACGGACTAAAGCCAAGGGCAGTAACCCGAGATCTGGATTGGGGAATACCTGTTCCTGTTGAAGGTGGTGAAGGCAAGGTACTCTATGTTTGGTTCGATGCCCCTATCGGGTATATTTCCTCTACCAAGGAATGGGCCGCTAGGGAAGGCAAGGATTGGGAACCTTATTGGAAATCCAAGGACACTAAAATGGTACATTTTATTGGTAAGGATAATATTGTTTTTCACTGTATTATTTTCCCCAGTATGTTAAAGGCACATGGCGATTTTATATTACCGGAAAATGTCCCTGCCAACGAATTTTTAAATTTGGAAGGCAACAAACTGTCCACCTCAAAGAATTGGGCAGTTTGGCTGCATGAGTATTTGGAAGACTTTCCCAACATGCAAGACGTGCTAAGGTATACGCTAACGGCCACAGCCCCGGAAACAAAGGATAACGATTTTACCTGGAAAGATTTCCAAGCTAGGAACAATAACGAATTGGTGGCCATATACGGGAACTTCATCAACCGCGTAGTGGTCCTTACGAACAAGTATTACGATGGAATTGTACCCACACCGGGAAACTTTAGTGAGGTAGACCGGGAAACTTTGGCTGAGCTTAAAAAATATCCTGAGATTATTGCCAATTCCATTGAAAGATACCGTTTCCGTGAAGCCGGCCAAGAAGTTATGAATTTAGGACGCTTGGGCAATAAGTACTTGGCCGATGAAGAACCTTGGAAAGTAATAAAACAGGATGAGGAAAGGGTAAAGACAATAATGTTCGTCGCCCTTCAAATTGCATCGGCACTAGCCGTATTGAGCGAGCCATTTTTGCCCTTTACCTCCGAAAAATTAAAGACCATATTGGGATTTGATACCCTGGACAACCAGCTTAGTTGGGAAAATGTAGCTCAAAAAGAAGTGCTACTTCCGGCAGGACATCAGGTTAAGCCTGCAGAATTGTTATTTAGTAAAATTGAGGACGAAGCCATTCAAGCACAATTGGACAAATTGGAAGCTACCAAAAAAGCAAATGAAACTATGAACAAAGAAGTGAACCCGCAAAAAGACACCATTACTTTTGATGATTTTTCCAAATTGGATATGAGGGTAGGAACCATTATTGAAGCAGAAAAAATGCCGAAGGCCAAAAAACTGTTGGTGTTAAAAGTGGATACCGGTTTGGATGTGAGAACCATTGTTTCAGGGATTGCCGAAAGCTTTTCCCCAGAGGATATCCTAGGTAAAAAAGTGACCGTTTTAGTGAACTTAGCACCAAGAGCCTTGCGTGGAGTGGATAGCGAGGGCATGATCCTAATGACCGAAAACTCCGACGGCAAATTAGTATTTGTTAATCCGGATGAGGATGGGGTTGACAATGGCGGGACCATCAATTAGGTCTCGGATCTCGACTGCCTGGAATAATTAAATATGCATTTTTATACTTTTTTTGAAAGCAATGTCCGGTCGAGCGCAGTCGAGACCTCATTTAAAGCAAATATCCCATGAATCTTATTTCCTACATTACAAAAAACACCCAACTACCTGTTAAGGGCATAGAAAATACTGTTGCCTTATTAAACGAAGATTGTACCCTTCCCTTTATTTCCCGATACCGAAAAGAACGTACCGGAAATTTGGATGAGGTGCAAATTGGTGCCATTGTACAGTTTAAAGCACAGTTCGAGGCCTTGGAAAAACGCAAGTCGACCATCCTTAAAGCCATAGAGGAACAAGATTCCCTTACTCCGGAACTGGGACAAAAAATCGCCAATGCCGAAGACCTTACTACTTTGGAAGATCTATATCTCCCCTTTAAGAAAAAGCGTAAGACCAAAGCCGAAACCGCCATTAAAAATGGTTTGGAACCTTTGGCCAAAATTATTTTGGCCCAACGCACCGATGAAATAGATTTTGAAGCCTCAAAATATGTTAGTGATACCGTTCCCAATGAAGATGATGCCCTGGAGGGGGCCCGACATATTATTTCTGAATGGATAAACGAGCGTGCCGATATTCGAAATCAGATCAGGACCCAATTGGAAAAATCCGCTTTAATTTCCACCAAGGTTATTTCCACCAAGAAAGATGACGAGAAGGCCCAAAAATTTAGGGATTATTTTGAATGGAGCGAACCTTTAAATCGCTGTCCCTCCCACCGAATATTAGCAATCCTGCGTGCCGAAAATGAAGGTTTTATCCGTGTTAAAATTGAAATTGATGATGACAAGGCCATCTCCAATATGGAACATAGGATCATCAAAAGCAATAATTCCACAACACAACATCTACAATTGGCCATACAGGATGCCTATAAGCGATTGTTATTTCCGTCCCTTGCCAATGAAATATTAAAAAGCGCCAAGGAAAAAGCAGATGAATCTGCTATACAGGTATTTTCCAAAAACCTAAAGCAGTTGTTGTTGGGTTCCCCTTTGGGCGAAAAGAGAATATTGGCCATTGACCCAGGTTTCAGGACAGGCTGTAAGATTGTTTGTCTAAGCGCTCAGGGCGATTTGGAACACAATGAGACCATTTACCCCCATGCTCCCCAAAACGACAGCACAGGCGCTATTAAGAAAATTAGTTCCTTGGCCGATGCCCATAAGATTGAAGCGATAGCTATAGGTAATGGTACTGCCTCAAGGGAAACAGAACAATTGATCAAACGTATTCAATTCAAAAATAATATTGAGGTGTTCGTGGTAAGTGAGGCCGGAGCCTCTATTTATTCCGCCTCAAAAATTGCCCGTGATGAATTCCCCAATTACGACGTTACCGTTAGAGGCGCCGTATCTATAGGGAGAAGGTTGGCCGATCCCTTGGCCGAATTGGTAAAAATAGATGCCAAGTCGATCGGGGTAGGTCAATACCAGCACGATGTAGACCAAAATCTATTAAAAAATTCCCTGGATGCCGCAGTAGAAAGCTGTGTCAATACTGTGGGTGTAAATATTAATACGGCCAGTGTACCCCTGTTAAGTTATGTTTCCGGAATAGGTCCAAAACTGGCAGAAAACATTGTGGCCTATAGAAATGAGCATGGTGCCTTTACCAGCAGGAGCGAAATAAAAAAGGTGCCTCGGTTGGGCGACAAAGCCTTTGAACAGGGAGCAGCATTTTTACGCATCAAACAGGCAAAAAACCCCTTGGATGATTCTGCCGTGCATCCTGAAAGCTATTCCCTAGTGCAAAAAATGATCAAAGATCAGGGCGTTCCCCTTTCGGAAATGATAGGAAACAAGGAAGTACTTAAAAAAATAGACCTTAAGCAATATTGTACAGAAAATGTGGGCTTGCCCACTTTACAGGATATTGTTAAGGAATTGGAGAAACCTGGATTGGACGTTCGGGAAAAGGCAAAGGTATTTACCTTTAACCAGAACATAAGAACCATTGCCGATCTTAGCGCAGGACAATTACTTCCAGGAATTGTAAACAATATTACCAATTTTGGTTGTTTTGTAGATGTAGGTATCAAAGAAAGTGGCCTGATACATATCTCCAACCTATCGGATAGTTTTGTAAAAGATGTAAACGAACATGTTAGCCTGCACCAGCAAATTATTGTTAAAGTGTTGGAAGTGGATATTCCCAGAAAACGAATCCAATTGGCATTGCACAAATAAGCTCAAAACTTAAGTTGCCGGGTAGATAAAAGAATCATTTATTTGTAACTTTAGGTAAAATTTAAAAGTTATGTTGTCCGAAAAATTAGAAAAAGCATTGAACGAACAGGTACGTATTGAGGCGGAGTCTTCACAGGTATATTTGTCCATGGCCTCCTGGGCCGAGGGAAAAGGATTGGAGGGGATTGCCCAATTTATGTATTCCCAGTCCGATGAAGAACGTTTACATATGCTCAAGTTGGTAAAATACATTAATGAAAGGGGTGGACATGCTTATGTATCTGCCCTTAGCGCACCCAAAACCGACTTCGTCAGTTTTCAAAAAATGTTTCATGAGTTATTGGAACATGAAATTTTTGTATCCGAAAGCATTAACGAACTGGTACATGTAACCCTTCAGGAAAAGGATTACGCCACCCATAATTTTCTTCAATGGTATGTCGCCGAACAAATTGAGGAGGAGGCACTGGCACGTAATATTTTGGATAAGATCAACCTGATTGGAAATGATAAGGGCGGCCTTTATCTGTTTGATCGTGATATACAACAGATTACAGCCAATAGTGCTGCCATCACCCCTAAGCCATAATTTTAACATTTAATCTTATTTAGATTGAATTAAAATAGATATTTTTGCTCGGTTGATTTGTATCAAGGGTGGGCAAGAATAAAAAACAGGACAAGAAAATTGAAAAAAAGCTGAAAAAAGCTTTTAAAAAGGAGCAGAAAACTGCTCTTAAAGCAATGGTCCCCCATGGCTGTAAAACCAAGTGTTGCGACAAGTACAAAAAGTCGGAATCCAAGAGGTGCAATCGATGTCCTTGTTTTGATCTGATGCAGAAAGTTGCTTAAACCTAAACCTCCATAGTTTTTCGTCATTGCGAGCTTGATTGTCCGTATACAGACATAGTAAAGCAATCTCAAAGCTTTGAACCCAAATTTAACGGATTGCCACGTCACCAACGTTCCCTGTCTACCGATAGGCAGGCTCGAAATGACGTCTCATTAGAGATAAATAAGTAGAAAGCCTTAACAACCTTAGTTGCACGTCATTGCGAACTTGACTGTCCGTAGGCAGGCATAGTGAAGCAATCCCTTAGATGAGTGCATAGAAGTTCCTTATACTGTTCAAGCAAAATAAAACAACCGTCCTTTAGCTAAATCGTTCCAATTAGGATTCACGCTATTGACTAATTGTTCCTTGCGCCTCCTATTTCCAGTCTTTATCTGTTTCTCCCTTTCTATGGCTTCGTGTATATAACTGAATTCCTCAAAATAAATCAATTTATTACAATTATAACGAGAAGTAAAGCCATGAAATGTATCAGTTTTATGCTCATAAATACGTTTAACTAGATTGGCGGTAACCCCAACATAGATTACGGTATTATTCTTGTTTGTAAGTAAATATACATATGATTTTTTCATAATTTTTATTTCGCCAATGCCAACTTGACTTTCACCAAACAGGTATTTACGGCCACTCTCAAAACTGTTCACTTGGAACAAATAGCAATAAACTAATTAAAGACAGATTGCTTCGTCACTCACGCTCCTCGCAATAACGTCCTGTTAGAAATTGATAAACAGACATCCTTAACAACCTTAGTTGCACGTCATTGCGAACTGACTGTCTGTAAGCAGGCATAGTGAAGCAATCTCTTTGCCTTGCGACAAGAACAAACAGCAACAAACCAATAAAAGACAGATTGCTTCCTCCCTTACGCTCCTCGCAATGACGTTTAATTAAAACCTAAGTAGCAAAAGAAGTAACCCAATAGGCCCAACGGACCAATCAGATTACTTCTAAACACTAACTTATACCTCCCAAGTAGGGGAGCCCAAACTACTTCCCTAACAATAGAAGTTCATTGCAGCGAATTTCGGTGATATACCGCTTTTCCCCTTCCTTTGTTTCATAAGACCTAGTAGTAAGTTTACCTTCAATGGCCACTTCCTTGCCCTTGTTTAAATAGTTTTCCACAATTTCGGCCGTTTTGCCCCAGGCCACCACATTATGCCATTGGGTATCCGTTACCTTTTCCCCCTTCGCGTTTTTGTAGGTCTCATTGGTAGCTATGGAAAATTTAGCCAATTTACTACCGCCGTCCAGATTAATAATTTCTGGATCGTTACCCAAGTTTCCAATCAACTGTACTTTGTTTCTAAGTGCGTTCATAATACATAATTTTTAAATCCCGAAGCCACTCCGGGAATGGTTAAACAGTTAATGATTTTTGATGTGGCAAACTTAGGACCCTCTCCTAATGTTATTCGGTTGAAAAGTATTTAATTTCGTTTGTTATCGTTTGTAGTCGTTTAAAAATGCTTATAGTTCCCCCTAAATCGGCATTTTACCTATAAACTGAACTGGAACTCAATAATATTCTTAAATTTAAAGGGAACAGAATCCATCAACCTAAGACTTTTATATGCAGATCTTAATAAAAATTTTAATAGGCATTATAGCCCTTGAACACCTCTATATTCTATACATGGAAATGTTTGCTTGGGAAACCCTGGGCAAAAAGACCTTTAGAAAAGCACTCAGAGAAGATCTGTTTAAACCCACAAAAGGATTGGCCGCAAACCAAGGACTCTACAATGGCTTTTTGGCAGCAGGTCTTATCTGGACCTTTTTTATCACAGACCCGGCTTGGAGCACCTACATCGCTATTTTCTTTTTAAGTTGTGTGGCCATAGCGGGTATCTACGGGGCATGGTCTGCGAGCAAAAAAATATTCGTGGTTCAGGCCTTGCCAGCCCTCATAACCCTACTCCTGCTACTACTGACAACTTCCAATATTTCATAACAAGGTGCTCTATTAATTTTACATTCAATAGCTAGTACTTCCTTTGCCCCAACCTCACGATATGGAATAATGAACAAACAAAAAATAGCATCCCCAAATGAACAATCCCTTTATTACAGATCTATCCTTTAAAGGATCCGACTTTACCACCAAACCTCTATCTAAAGGCGAATATGAGAATTGCATTTTTGATTCCTGCATATTCTCCAAATCAAATTTATCCAACATTGTTTTTATGGAATGTGTGTTTACAGATTGTGATCTAAGTAATGTAAACCTTACCAACACCACTATTAAGGAAACCGGCTTTAAAAGATGCAAAATGCTGGGGATTAGTTTCGACCATTGCAATGATTTTTTACTATCCTTTAATTTCTATGATTGCACCCTCAACCTATCTTCCTTTTACAAATTAAAGATCAAGAACACAAAATTCCAGAATTGCAAAATGCTTTCGGTTGATTTTACAGAAACCCAACTTACAGAAACTCTATTTGACTCCTGTGATCTTCAAAGTGCTATCTTTGAAAATTGCAACCTTGAAAAAGCTGATCTTAGAACTGCCATCAACTATACCCTTGATCCCGAGAAAAACAACATTACCAAGGCACAATTTTCCAAGGACGGTGTTTTGGGCTTGTTGTCAAAATTTGATATCCATATAGAATAGCTTCATTGACTTCTATAATATGCGTTTGTAATCTGATAATTTGTACCTTATTGGTTTCAAAACGCATTCTAAATGAAGTATCTATTTCTGTTTCTATTATTTGCCTCCATACCAAGTATTGGCCAAAATACCATTCCCTTCTCTGAAGGCCACACCAGCCCTAAGGCCAACTTATCCGATCTTTCCTGGATGGCAGGCCATTGGAAAGGCGAGGCTTTTGGTGGCATAATCGAAGAAATATGGAGTCCGCCATTAGGGGATTCTATGATGTTCGTCTTTAAGTTAGTGGTAGATAACCAGGTTGTCTTTTATGAAATAGGACATATTAGACAGGAAGGGGAATCGCTTATCCTTAGGTTGAAGCACTTCAACGGGGACCTAAGCGGTTGGGAAGAAAAGGATAAGACGATCGATTTTAAATTAGTGAAATTAGAAGGAAATCGCGCTTATTTCGATGACTTCACCATAGAGCGAATAAACGACTCGGAAATAAATATGTATGTAGTCATAGATCAAGAAAACGGGTTGCCGGAGGAAGTTAAGTTTAACTACAAAAAATGACCTTAAACAAAATACATCATATTGCCATCATTTGCTCGGACTATAATAAATCCAAAAAATTTTATGTGGAAGATCTGGGACTACAACCGATGCGCGAAGAATTTAGAGCGGAACGCAATTCCTACAAATTGGATCTGGCATTGAATGGCGAATACATTATTGAACTCTTTTCATTTCCAAATCCCCCAACACGAGCCACTAGACCGGAAGCAACCGGCCTGAGACATTTGGCTTTTGAGGTTGATGATTTGGAAAAAAGTATCTCTTGGATGGCCGAAAAAGGCATTAAAGCAGAGCCCATTCGTATTGATGGGATTACGCAAAAGAAGTTCACTTTTATATTTGATCCAGACAATTTACCCATAGAACTTTATCAAAAATGATTCCAATAAATGATTTCATAGAAAATTTCTACACCTCTTTCCCTAGCCTCAAGGGGGTTTCTCCCTGGGGCATAACCCAATCCATTAAAA
>TARA_R110000868_G_scaffold2321_1_pt1 | contig 55953 bp, 62 predicted proteins | sample TARA_R110000868 | Tara Oceans TARA_R110000868 (sample SAMEA4397489) | marine metagenome | biome: Polar Biome; feature: [SRF] surface water layer (ENVO:00010504); material: water (ENVO:00002006), including particulate matter (ENVO:01000060) such as... | depth 5 m | reverse complement strand
CTGCACCTCTGGTATCTGAAAAACATGTATCGCGACAACAAGCTGTCCAAGGGCGAGCTGGATTTCGACGGCGTCAAGCTGACCCTCGGCGACATCAAGACACCGGTCTATATGCAGGCCTCACGCGACGACCATATCGCGCCCTTCCCGTCCGTCTATCGCGGCGCCAAGGCGTTTGGCGGACCGGTGCGCTACATGATGGCCGGCTCGGGCCATATCGCCGGCGTCATCAACCATCCCGACGCCCACAAATACCAGTACTGGACCAATGACGCTCTGCCCGCCACCGCCGAGGACTGGCTCGCCGGCGCCGAAGAACACCCCGGCTCCTGGTGGTTCGACTGGCGCGACTGGCTCTATGAGCGCTCCGGCAAGGATGTCGCGGCGCGCGTGCCCGGTGAGGGCAAGCTCAAGGTGATCCGCGATGCGCCCGGGGAGAATGTGCTGGTGCGGAGCGATGCAAAGGATGAGGTGAAGGGGGAGGCCGCTCCTCCGGCGGAGGCGAAGCCTGCGGCGAAGGCCAAGGCGGCGGCGAAGAAGACCAGGGCGAAAGCCACCACCAAGCCGAAAGCTTCGGCGAAGAAGTCTGCGAAACCGCGCGCCAAGACACCAAGCTGATCGGCTGCAGTCGGCTCAGGACCTGACAGGCCCCTTATGCCCAGGCTTCAAACCCAGCCCGGCCATGGCTTCATGGCTGGCATGCAATCGTCAATTTACAGCCTTGAAAAATGTCGTTCGGGCTAAAATGCGTGTGTCCCCGGTTTCGAATATCCCCGTTCGGCAAGTCCGGTCAGGCGCCCTTGCATTGCAAGCAGTTCGGGGATGGCTCTGCCCGGTGCCGGGCAGAAACTCTGTAAAGGCAATGAATTTAATGGATTAGGGCGGATTAATTGCGTGTGTCCCCATTTATTGACTCAACGCTCTCTCCCCGCTTCACGCATTGCGCGCATCACAGGGCTCAGCAAGAACGCCATTACGCGGCGGCGGCCGGTCTTGATTTCGACGGTTGCCGCCATCCCCGCCAACAACACTGGGCTTGCACCGTTTACCAATGCGTCATTCGTGGCAACCCTATTCGGGCCGGATAGACCAGCCCGCGCGCTTCATCGACGATGGCGTCGGGCGAGACCTGTTCGACAATGCCGTCGAGATGGCCGTAGCGCCGACAAGGCAAGGCTTCCAGCTTGATGCGGACCTGCTGGTCGCCCATCCGCTTTGGGGCGACGAAGCCGGCATCCTTGTTGAGCAGATTGGCCTCGACATAAAGATCGGCGCCGGCGGGGACCAGGGTGATGACCGGCTCGCCGGGCCGGGCGATCTCGCCGATCATGGTGACATTGATGGCGTTGATAATGCCGTCGACCGGGGCGGTGAGGGATTGCAGAATGGCGCGCGCCTCGGCCCTTAAAGGTTAGCACCAGACACAATTGCCGGCCTGCCGGACCTCGATTCATTGTGTCCGCCCCGGACATTCTCGAGGTCACTCACGGGACTATAAGTCCCCCACATGCCCGCGCTTGAGACCAAGCCCGACAATGATCAGCATCACGCCCTGAACCGTGAGATCCACGGCAATCACGAGCCCCAGCACCCACAGGCTGCTGGTGGGCCAGCTTGCGGCGATCATCAGGCCGATCAGCGTGGTGACGATGCCGCTGAGGCCGATCATGCGCCAGCCGGTGGCTGGGCGCAATTGCAGGGCAAACCAGATCCGGAAGGCGCCGGCGGCGATCAGCGAGACGGCCATCAGGATGGTGATGAGCGCGGAGGCCATCAGCGGGTTGACGAAGGCGAGCAGGCCGGCGGTGGTGTAGAGCGCGCCGCTCAGGCCCCAGAACAGGATATTATTCCAGCCGCGCACCTGGAAGGCGTGGGCAAGAAAGCCGATACCGGCAATGCCGACCAGCGCGCCGACGAAGACGACGGTCGCAACCGTCGCGGCGACGAGATTACCCAGGGCGAGCAGTCCGAACAGCAGGAAGACGGCGCCGAGGCCGACAAACCAACCCCAATGCCGGTTGACGTTGAAGACGCGAATTGTGTCGATATCACTGCTCATGTCGAACTCCTCGGGTTTGCCGGGCCTAAGGCCCCACCGGATTCGGGCACGATATCGCAAAAGCGCATCCAACGGGCGCGGGCATTTCGTCACGCCGCAGCGCGCAAACGAAAACGGGCAGCTCCCGTAAGGAGCCGCCCGCAAACGTGTAACCGATAATCGGGTGACCGATTAGCGCTTCGAGAACTGGAAGCTACGACGGGCTTTCGCGCGGCCGTATTTCTTGCGCTCGACGACGCGGCTGTCGCGGGTCATGAAGCCACCGGCTTTCAGGACGCCGCGCAGGCCAGGTTCGAAATAGGTCAGCGCCTTGGAGATACCGTGACGCACGGCACCAGCCTGGCCGGACAGACCGCCGCCCTTGACCGTTGCGATGACGTCAAATTCGCCAACGCGTTCAGCACATTCCAGCGGCTGCTGCAGCAGCATGCGCAGGACCGGCCGGGCAAAATAGGCTTCCTGGTCTCGGCCATTGACCGTGATCTTGCCGGAACCGCGCTTGATCCACACACGGGCAATTGCGTTCTTGCGCTTGCCGGTGGCGTAGGCACGGCCGAGGGCATCGATCTGAGGCTCGGCAGGAGTGGTTTCAGCTTCGACCTTTACGGTGTCGGCTGCTTTCATCACGACCTTCAGGTCGTCGAGAGAGCGGGCTTCGTCAGACATATCAGCCTCTCGAATTCTTGGAGTTTTGGGACTTGAAGTCGATCAGCTCGGGCTGTTGGGCCTCGTGCTTGTGATCGGTTCCAGCATAGACGCGCAGCTTGGAGAACTGCTGGCGGGCCAGCGGGCTGTCCTTGGGAAGCATGCGTTTGATCGCGTTTTCGAGCACGCGCTCGGGGAAACGGCCATCCAGCAGCTTGGCCGGGCTCGTTTCCTTGATACCGCCCGGGTGACCGGTGTGGCGATAGTAACGCTTGTCTTCGCGCTTCTTGCCGGTGAAGACACACTTCTCGGCATTGACGATGATGACGTGGTCACCGGTATCGGTGTGCGGGGTGAAATCGGGGCGATGTTTGCCACGCAGGCGGGTCGCAACGAAAGCTGCGAGACGGCCGACAACGACCCCCTCAGCATCAATCACGATCCACTTGTTGACGACATCCGCCGGCTTTGCGGAATAGGTTTTCATATCAGTCCTGCCTCATGCCAAATGGCGTGGGTTTGCGTTCGAGCGCGCGGTCTAGGGGGTGAAAGTCGCTTCGTCAAGCGAGCGTCGAATTTCGGCAATGTTTTTATGCAGCTAGGGATGTGGTTACATAATACCACATTCAACTGCAGACGTCATCTTACCGTCGCGATGCACTTGTATTAGCAAGACATTCCTCGCCGCCACGGAGCCTCAAATGTCCCTCACCCGCCGCATTTTCCTGCGTAACTCGATCGCGACCTCGGCCGCATTTTCCGGCCTTGCGACGCTGGCGGGCTGCCAGGCGGGCGGCGTTGTGCCGGGCTATCGCAACCAGGTCACCGGCTATGGCCCGCTGCGCCTCGACAGTGCAGGCATATTCGACCTGCCGCGCGGCTTCTCCTACCAGATCATCTCCACTGTTGGCGACGAGATGACAGACGGGCTGCTCGCACCGGGCGATTTCGACGGCATGGGCTGTTTTGCCCGCGATGATGGCCGCATCGTCCTGGTTCGCAATCACGAGCTCAATCCCGGCCAGGTTGAAGTGTCTGCTTTCGGGCCGGGCAATTCGCGAATCGGTCTGATTGATCGCGACCGCGTGCATGACTGGACCGCCGACGGTCTGCCCAATCTGGGCGGCACCAGCCATCTCGTGCTCGACCCGCAAACTCTGGAGATCGAGGAGCAATACCTCTCTCTCGTCGGCACCTATAATAATTGTGCCGGCGGCATGACCCCCTGGGGCAGCTGGATCACCTGCGAGGAAACCACGGTTGGTGCCGGCGATGCGGCCCAGGTCGAGCATGGCTATTGCTTTGAAGTTCCCGCCTCGGCCACCGGCCTTGTCGAGCCCGTCCCGCTCAAGGCGATGGGCCGTTTCCGTCACGAGGCCGTAGCGGTCGATCCCGAAACCGGCTTTGTCTACGAGACCGAGGACGAATATGCCGGCGCGTGCTTCTATCGCTTCCTGCCGAATGTGCATGGTCAGCTCAGCCAGGGCGGCCGGCTGCAGGCGCTCGCCATCAAGGGGCGCCCCGGCCTGGACGTCCGCAATTGGGCTGAAACCGGCCCGGCCGTCGCGGTCGGCGACTGGCTGGACGTGGAATGGATCGATCTGGACGATGTCGAATCGCCCAATGCCGATCTGTGGCAACGCGCTGTCGCCGCCGGCGCCGCTCATATGACGCGCTGCGAAGGCATCTTCTGGGGCGATGGCGAAGCCTATTTCACCTCGACCGATGGCGGCCCGGCCCATATCGGCCAGATCTGGCGCTACCAGCCCAGCCCGCTCGAAGGCCAGCCGGGCGAAGCCAGCCAGCCCGGGCGGCTGCAGCTTTTCCTCGAGAGCGATGATCCGGAGATCATGGAGAAATGCGACAATATCTGTGTCGCCCCCTGGGGTGATCTGATCGTTGTCGAGGACGGGGATGAGGAACAGTACATCCGCGGCGTGACGCCTGCCGGTCAGGTGTATACGATTGGACGTAATGCCGCCTCCGGCCCGGATGGCGAAAAAAGCGAGATTACCGGTCCATGTTTCAGTCCCGATGGTTCAACCCTGTTCTTCAATATTCAACGCTGGCCCGGCCGCACGTTCGCGCTTCGCGGCCCCTGGCAAGATCGCTCCTTATAGCGGTATCGCTCTCGGTTCTGGCCGCGTGCGGGCAGACGCCGGAAGACGCGGCTGAAGAAGCCGCTGCCGTTGAGAGCGATACGCGCGACGTTTCGGTAACGGCGGCGTTTGACCGGGCTGAGGGCGGCGCAGCTACGATCGGCTTCCTGCCCAATCGCGACGCCCATTCGCTCGGCCTCATCGTCTCGGCCTCACGCGATGGCGGGCTCGACTTCTTTGATGCCGACGGTGTGCTGCGGACCAGCCATGCCGGCGAGCGCATTACCGGCCTGGCGACCGCGCCGGGCTTCCAGCTACGCGGCGAGACACTGCCACTCGTCTTCGGCGCCGCACCGGACAGCAATGCCGTGCGCGGCTATGCGGTCGTCACGGACGGGATTCGCATTCTGGACCTGCCGCTGGCCGCGACCGAATCTGTCGATGGTGTTGCCGGCTTGTGCCTGTTCCGTGAAGGCGTCGGCTATGTCGACCTGGTCATTCTCGGCACGGGCGCCAGCGCCGAGATATGGCGTGTTCGCGACGCTGGCGAAGACACGCTCAATGTCGAACAGCGCCAGCGCCTGACGCTGAGTGCTCCGGCGCGCCAGTGTGCGACGCTCGATGGCGATATCTATCTCGCGGGTCCGGCCAGCGGCATCACCCGCATCGACGCCAATGGCGTCGTCGGCGCCGAGACCTCGACACCTGTCTCCGCCCTGGCGGTCGGTGATTTCAACGGCTCGCGTATCGTGCTGGCAACCGATGGCAATTCCGGCGTGATTCACAGCTTCTATGCCAATGATCTGAGCCCCGCCTATGATCTCACCATTACCGACGGGCTCAGCACGCCGGGCGTCGCCCAGCCGGACGATCTCGCCCTCACCCAGGAATCCTACGGTTTCACCGCCTATGCCTCCGGCATGATCGCGGTCTTTGACCGCGGCGATCAGCGGATCAAGGTCATATCGCTCGATGCCGCCGCACGCGGACTGGTTGCCGCCGAATAGGCGACCGGTTCCGAAAGGAGCAGGAATTCAGGGCGTCCCGCACTCCGGGACGCCCTTTTTCGTTCACATCGCCCGTCGCGCGGTCCAGGTCGCGACCAGGGTGGCGATGAAGAGCAGGATGGCACCGGCCTGGTGCGCCAGGGACAAGCCCAGCGGAACAACCGCCAACAGGGCGGAAATCCCGAGCCCGATCTGACCGATGACCAGCGCCGGCAGGATGATCATGAAGGGCTTCAGCGCCACACGCGGCTCACGCCAGATGGCCGTCGCCAGGGCAAACACGGCCAGCGCCACAAGATACCCGCTCCAGCGGTGGTTCATCTGCACCGCCGCCCGGCTCTCGAATATGGCCTGCAGGAAGGGCATTCCGGCCAGATAGTCTTCAGGCACCAGCTGGCCCTGCATCAAGGGCCAGGTATTATAGATACGGCCGGCATCGAGCCCGGCGAGGAAAGCCCCGAGAATGACCTGGAAGAAGACCAGGGCCAGAACCACACTCGCCATGCCGACAAGCCGTCCCTGACGCACCGGCGGCGGGCCAAAGCGTGCGGTCAGGCCGAGCCAGACACTTGTGCCCAGAATGATGAAAGCCATGCCGAGATGGACGGCGAGCCGGTATTGGCTGACATCGAGCCGGTCGACCAGCCCGCTGGCGACCATCCACCAGCCAATCCCGCCCTGCAGCGCCCCGAGGCCCAGAAGGGCAAGCAGGCGTGGCTTGAGGTAGGGCGTGATGGAACCACGCAGCCAGAAGAAGAGCAGCGGGACGCCATAGACCAGACCGATGAGGCGGCCCAATTGCCGGTGCGCCCATTCCCACCAGAAGATCGACTCATAATCGGCCAGCGACATGGCAGAATTCTGTTCCTGGAACTCCGTCGTCTGCTGGTAGAGACGGAAGGAAGCCTCCCAGTCGGCCGTCGTCAAAGGCGGAATGGCGCCAGAAAGCGGTTTCCACTCGGTGATCGACAGGCCGCTATCGGTCAGGCGCGTGGCGCCGCCGACAAGAACCATCACGCAGACCATCAGGGCGACAATGAAAAGCCAGGTCGAGACCGCCTGGCTGGATCTTGGACGATAGGGCATGAGGCCTCCTGCTCAGGAGGTTTTGGTAAAGCATCCGCCGGCAGGAACAAGCCGCAATGGCGGCGCCTTCTTGTCGCATCCTTGAAGTGGAGCGGCATTCGCCGGCGCCGAAATACGGAGCAGAAATCATGGCGCGAGGCCGGACAAGGAAATGGTCGGAGCGGCGAGATTCGAACTCGCGACCCCTCGCCCCCCAGGCGAGTGCGCTAACCGGGCTGCGCCACGCTCCGACATTCCTTGATCAGGCCAGCCAGACGGCCAGCCTCAACGGGGAAGGCGGTTATAGGCACAGCCCCCGATGTCCGCAACTGCGCGTTCAGCACAAAGGCAGGGCCCGGCGCGGACCCTGCCTTCACGCAGCGCCGGGCTGATTACTTCGCACCGCCACTCATGCCGGCATCATTGTTGATTTCAAACCGCTGGCCGTTGATCGAACAGATATCGACCTCGTATTCCTCGTAGACATCGCCATCGGCGAATTCATAGCGCAGGTCATAATAGCACTCGCCATTCGAGTTGGTCATGGTGACGATGAGATCATCCCCCGGCCAGACTTGCGGGACGTCGAGCGTGTTATAGCCCCAATCCGCCTGGGTCGACGGACCCGCATAGACGGCGGTGATGGCAACACCGGAACCGTTATAGATGGTCACCGAGCTGGAGATGGTCTGTGCGAACGCACTGGCAGACAGCGAGATAGCGGCCACGGCCGACAGCACCGCAGTCGCGAAGAGACGGGTATTCATGGAAATATCCTCGGATAAAGACCAGCGAGACACCTCCGCCCCTTCCCGGGTGCGGGTCTCATGGCTTCAATACAATGCAGCCGCATATCCAGATAGCGGAATCTTGAGCGCAGCCAGCCCTGTGACAGCACGCAAAACGCGACCAGTTTCAGCGTTTGCAGCTAGAGCTTGAGGACAGATTTCAGCCGGGCACGCGCATCCTCGAGATCCTCAAGGATTTCCGCGATCTCGCGTGGACGGGCGGAACCAGACCGGGCCGGCGACGAGGCCGGTGATGGGGGCTGGGACGGGGCCGGAGACGACGGCGCGTCAGCGGAACTGTCCGGCTCCACGGGATCAGCGGCAACCGGTTCGCGGACTGTTACGACGGCGTCCGGGTCGAGCACAGCGGCGACACCCTGGTCGGCGATAAATTTTCGCGCGCCCTTGATCGTGAAACCGTCTTCATAGAGGAGGCGTTTGATACCGCGCAGCAGGGCGAGGTCTTCGGGGCGGTAGAAACGCCGGCCCCCGGCCCGCTTCAGCGGGCTGATTTGCGGGAATTTGCTTTCCCAGAATCGCAGGACGTGGGCCGGTACATCAAGTTCATCAGCCGCTTCGCTGATCGTCCGGAACGCACTCGGCGATTTTTCAGTGACCGACATATCGTCTTCGCGCCAGTCGCCAGCTCACCACAGGACCTAATCCTTGGAGAGAGCCGAGTCGACACGCTCCTTGAGCACCTGGGATGGCTTGAAAACGAGAACACGACGCGCCTCGATCGGAACTTCGATGCCCGTCTTCGGATTCCGCCCAACCCGGCCACGCTTGTCGCGCAACAGGAAGGAGCCGAAAGATGAAAGCTTCACCGAGCGTCCAGAGGCCAGCGTATCCGAAATCATGCCGAGAACGGATTGAACGAGATCTGCTGATTCCTGCCGTGACAGACCGACTTCCCGGTAGACAGCTTCAGCAAGATCGGCTCGCGTTAAGGTGTTATCTGACATAGTCATCCCCAAATCAGAGAAATCACGCTAAGCCTGCTGGAAGATCAGGTCAACGCCAAGGTCTTGATAAGCGTGTGAATCCACCAAATTTAATATTACGCACGCGCCAGAGCGGCGCCCCAGGTGAATCCACCACCCAGCGCTTCCATCAAAACCAGATCCCCCGGCTTGATCCGGCCATCCTGGAGCGCGCGATCAAATGCCAGCGGAACCGAGGCCGCAGAGGTATTGCCATGATCGGCAACCGTCGAGATCACCTTATGGGTCGGGATCGACAATTTGCGCGCCACGCCTTCGAGAATCCGTTGATTGGCCTGGTGAGGCACGAACCAGTCAATATCCGCGATGGCGATGCCGGTACGTGTGGCGATCGTGCTCATGGATTCAGCGATATTGGTCACAGCATGCCGGAAAACCTGGTTTCCCAGCATCCGCAGATGACCAACCGTTCCGGTCGATGACGGGCCACCATCAACGTGGAGCAAGTCCTTGAAACGCCCGTCAGATCGCAGATAGGTCGCCAATATCCCGCGCTCCACAGCCGGATCCTTGCCCGGAGCGTGCGCCTGAAGGACCATCGCCCCGGCCCCGTCACCGAACAGCACGCAGGTCGAACGGTCGGTCCAGTCGAGAATGCGCGACATGGTCTCGGCGCCAACCACCAGGGCGGTCTTTGCCTGGCCGCGGGCGAGGAAATTATCGGCGACCGAAAGCCCGTAGATAAAGCCGGAACACACAGCCTGAACGTCGAAGGCCGCGCCACCCGAGATGCCGAGCCGCGCTTGCAGCAGGGTCGCGGTCGAGGGAAAGGTGAAATCGGGGGTAGTTGTCGCGACAATGATCAGGTCGATATCGTCCGGCGTCAGACCTGCCTGCTCGATCGCCCGCCGGGCGGCGCGCTCGGCGAGGTCCGACGTGTTCTGGCCCTCTGCTGCAATATGGCGCTGGCGGATGCCGGTGCGTTCGCGGATCCAGCTGTCGCTGGTGTCCACCATCAGGGATATCTCGTCATTCGAGAGGATGCGCTCGGGCAGGTAAGACCCGACGCCGACAATACGGGATTTGAACTCACTCATGACGCCGCAGCGATGTCCTGTTCTTCGAAACTGGCAAAGCGGTCGAGATTCTTGCGGATCTGGGTCATGAAGTCGCTCTTCGCCATGACCTGGGCCAGGCCGAGGGCGGAGGCAAACCCCTCCCCGTCAGCACCACCATGGCTCTTGACCACAATCCCCTTGAGGCCGAGCAGCACGCCACCATTGAGATAGCGCGTATCCATGCGGCGGCGCAGCCGGTCGAGGGCGCCGAGGGAAAGAAGCCCCGTTGCCATCTTGGCGAAGAAGGAACTGGTGAGGGCTTCGCGCACCCAGCCGGCGACCAGGCGAGCTGTGCCTTCGGCCGTTTTCAGGGCGATATTGCCGGTAAAGCCGTCCGTGACGACGACATCGATGATGCCGGCGCTGATATCATTGCCCTCGATAAAGCCCTGATAGGCCATGTCGAGACCGGAATTGCGGATCAGCCCGTCGGCCTCGCGCACCGTATCATTGCCCTTGAGTTCTTCCTGGCCGACATTGAGCAGACCAACCGTGGGGTGCTCGCCACCGAAGACGGCGCGGTGATAGGCCTCGCCCATGATGGCGAATTCGACCAGCTGGGTCGCGCCGCACTCGACATTGGCGCCGACATCGAGAACCACGGTATGTCCCTTCGGCGTCGGCCAGTTGGCCGAAATCGCCGGGCGGTGAATGCCCTTTTTCATGCGCAGGATGACTTTGGAGATCGCCATCAGGGCGCCGGTATTGCCCGAGGAGACAATGGCGGCGGCCTCGCCGGATTTCACGCTCTGGATGGCATTCCACATTGAGGAACCCCGGGCACGCCGCACGGCTTCCGATGGCTTGTCCGTCATCTGCACCATCGTATCGGTGTGGCGCAGGTCGCAGACGGCGGCGACTTTGGGGAATTCGGCCAGGAGCGGTTTGAGCTCGGCCTCATTGCCATGCAGCAGGTAATGGATCTCGCGCTCAGGCCAGCGCTTGAGTGCGTATCCGATCCCTTCGACCACAGCCCTGGGGCCGAGATCGCCGCCCATGGCGTCTACGGAGATGGTGGTGATACCGGTCATAGACAATGCGAGCCTGTCCCAAACGACGGAATAAACCGCCGGACTTCGCCGGAACTTAGCCGATGACCAATCAGATGCAAGGCGCGAAGTCGGTGCTCAAGCGACGCCAAAATCGGGGTTTCCTTCCCGCAGCAGGCTGGCCTCGCCTTGATTGTCGAGCGCTGCGGCGGCCCGGCGGACGTAAAGTGCCAGCTCTCCAGCCCTCGGATCGGCTTCCTCACTCGCCAGCAAATTGCGCGAGACAGCCCCCTCCAGAACAGAGGGGTCGGCACTGTCGAGGGCCTCGGCATAGCTCTGCGCCCGGCCGTAGAATCCCTGTGCCATGAAGCGAATTTTCTTCCCGACGCCGGAATCGCCAAGGCCAAGCTCGCGCATGGCGATGTCGAAATCCTCGAACATGGTATCGAATACGATCTGGCTGACCACCCGCCCCTCATCGCTCCCACCCAGCCGCAGTGTGCGGATCACAAGCGAGGCATGCAGGAGGATGAGTTCGAGCCGCCCCTCGATCGTGTCAGGCACAGCGCGCTCGCCGTAGAGCGCGGGCTGACGCGCGGCCTGCACTATGGCGGCGTAGAGGGACTTGCCGATCGCTTTTTCGGGCTTGGGTTTGAACCAGTTGGGCCACATGTGATCGGGGCTCCCTAATCTTCGTGCTTGAAGCTAAGCTGCAGCTTGTTTAGGTCAAGGTTGGCATACAGGCCGTTTTACGGCCTCGAGGAGTGTTTCATGAGCCGTCGCGTTCGCCTGTCCCTTATCATTGCTGCCTGTGCCCTGGGCGCGTCGGCATGCAATCCGATCCTTCGTTCCCACGGCTATCGCTACACGCTTGGCGAAGAGCCGTCGATCATGCCGGACGAGGACACCCAGGACACGGTGCTGCGCCGCCTCGGCCACCCCTCCACCACGGGCACCTTCGATACCGACACCTGGTTCTACATCTCCGCAACGCGCGAATCGCTGGCCTATCTGCGCCCTGTGACACGGGATCGCCGCATCGTCGCGATCCGGTTCAACGAAACCGGCGTGGTCAGCGATGTGGTTGAATACACCCTCGCCGATGGCCGGATGGTTGACTATGTCAGCCGCGAAACCCCGACCCGTGGCCGCGAGCTGAGCCTGCTAGAGCAATTGCTTGGTAATATCGGCCGCCTTCCAACCCAGCAGTTCGGCGGCGAGGAAAACCTCCCCGGCGGTGCTGGTGGCCCCCGCCGCAACGAATAGCCCCGGCCCGCAGGCCGGCGGTCGTCTCAACACACCGGCCCTCGCGTACAAAAAAGCCCCGGCCTATTGGCCGGGGCTTTCTCATGTCTGCATTCAATCCGATCGACTAGCGAGCCAGGAAGGCCAGCAGTAGCAAGGCCACGATATTCGTGATCTTGATCATCGGATTCACGGCCGGACCCGCGGTGTCCTTGTAAGGATCGCCGACAGTGTCACCCGTGATGGCAGCCTTGTGGGCTTCAGAGCCTTTGCCGCCATGATTGCCGTCTTCGATATACTTCTTGGCATTGTCCCAGGCACCACCGCCCACCGTCATCGAGACGGCGACGAAGAGACCATTGACGATCACACCCATCAGCATGGCGCCGACAGCTGCAAGCGCCTGTTCCTGGCCAGCCAGCGCATTGATCGCGAAGTAGAGCACGATCGGCGACAGCACGGGCAGGAGGGATGGCACGATCATTTCGCGGATCGCGGCCTTGGTCAGGATGTCCACGGCGCGGCCATAATCGGGCTTTGCCTTGTATTCCATGATCCCCGGGATTTCCTTGAACTGGCGGCGCACTTCAGCCACCACGGCGCCGGCCGCACGGCCAACCGCCATCATCGACATGCCGCCGAACAGGTAAGGCAGAAGCCCACCGAACAGGAGGCCGACGATGACGTAAGGATTCTTCAGGGAGAAGTCGGGATCGAGGTGGAGCAGGTGTTCCACATCGGTCGTATAGGCTGCGAACAGCACCAGGGCACCGAGACCGGCTGAACCAATGGCATAGCCCTTGGTGACAGCTTTCGTGGTGTTACCGACCGCATCAAGCGTGTCGGTGGTCTGGCGCACGCTCTCGTCGAGACCGGCCATTTCCGCAATACCGCCGGCATTGTCAGTGACAGGGCCGAAGGCATCGAGCGCCACGATCACACCGGCCAGCGCCAGCATGGTGGTGACGGAGATCGCGATGCCGAACAGACCGGCCAGCGAATAGGTCGCGATGATCCCGAAGATGATGATCAGTGCCGGGATGGCGGTCGCTTCAAGCGAGACAGCCAGGCCCTGGATGACGTTGGTGCCGTGTCCTGAGACAGACGCCGCAGCTACCGAACGCACCGGACGGTATTCCGTGCCGGTATAGTATTCGGTGATCCAGATGATCGCCCCGGTGACCGCCAGACCGACGAGACCGGAGAAGAAGAGGTTCTGCCCGGTCAGCATGAGACCGGAAACCTCGGCGATATCGCCCATGCCATTCGGCAGGAAGTAATCGGTCACGAGCCAGAGGCCACCGATCGACAGCACGCCGGCGGCGATGAGACCCTTATAGAGCGCGCCCATCACATTGGTGCCCTTGCCCAGACGGACAAAGAAAGTGCCAACGATCGAGGTCACGATGCAGATCGCCGCGATTGCGAGCGGGTAGAGCATCATGGTGACACCGAGTTCACCGGTGAAGAAGATCGAGGCCAGAACCATGGTGGCGACGATGGTCACCGCATAGGTCTCAAACAGATCCGCTGCCATGCCGGCGCAATCGCCGACATTGTCGCCGACATTGTCTGCGATCGTGGCTGGATTGCGTGGGTCATCCTCAGGGATGCCTGCCTCAATCTTGCCAACCATGTCGCCGCCGACATCCGCACCCTTGGTGAAGATACCGCCGCCGAGACGGGCAAAGATCGAGATCAGCGAGGCACCAAAGCCCAGCGCGACGAGCGAGTCGACGACCGTACGGTCAGCCGAGGCGAAGCCCATCGGATTGGTCAGGATCCAGAAATATCCGGCGACACCCAGCAGGGCGAGACCGGCCACCAGCATGCCGGTGATAGCACCGGAGCGGAAGGCGATGTCGAGACCGGCGGCGAGGCTCTTGCTCGCGGCCTGGGCGGTACGCACATTGGCGCGGACCGAGACCAGCATGCCGATGAAGCCGGCAGAGCCCGACAGCACAGCGCCGACCACAAAGCCGACGGCAACCTGCCAGCCAAGGAAATAGGCAATCAGGACGCCGACGACGACGCCGACCATTGCGATAGTGGTGTATTGGCGCTTGAGATATGCGTTAGCGCCTTCCTGGATGGCAGATGCGATTTCCTGCATCTTTTCCGAGCCGGCACTCTCTTTCATCAAACGCTGCGTCTGGATGACGCCGTAGATGAGTGCGAGAATGGCGGCTGCAATCGCCAATAAAAGCATGTTCATGGCAGGTAGCCCCGTGTTTTCTTCTGCGGATTGGTCGAGGAAGGAAGCGGGGAAAATACAAACGTGAGAATCACGTCGACCTATTCATACTCCCCCGATGGGCCGGACTATGCCCAAAGCCTTCCAATGGCGCAACACGCCTTGTAGGGGAGAATTTACTCGCGCTCCGGGGGCATTCCGAGCGGTCGATAATGCAGGCCCGGTTGGCCTAGCGGCCGAACATGCGCCGGTCATCGCCCACGACCTGGACAGTGTCGACAGCGTCGGCGCCATAATATTCGCGCAGCACCCGGGTCCAGACCTCCGTCGCGAGCTCATGGTCCAGCTCGGCCCCGTCGGCAGTCGTCAGCGATATCCGTCCTGCGGCGCGGACCATGGCATCCAGCGCGTAGTGAGCATGTTCCTGCATGGTCCAGATATTCTGGCCGGCCGCCGCACGGACACGGACCCGCACATAGGCATAACCGGTCAGACGGCCATTATAGGAAAGCGGGGCAACGACGGCTGGCAGGGTAAAGACACGCGGGTCATCGACGGCCTCTTCCTCCACAGGCTCCTCGCGATCCGAACGGTTGAACAGGGTCACGAAGCGATTACCCGAGCCGGAGCTATTGCCGCCGCCACCGCCATGCCCGCCGGACGGCGGAGGGCTGCCGCTACTGGCAGACGCAGCCGAGCAGACGCCGAGCGAAAGAAGAATTGCCAGAAGGATACGCATGATCACCTCACCATTGAGCCTGAAAGTGGCACAGGGAGGTCAAAAATGCGTGAATCCGCCTGCGCCAACAGTGATCGGCTCACCCTTGGCGTCCAGCAGAGTCACTCCCGGCGCTTCAACAGTGCGGCCGATACGGCTCAGAGACAGGCCAAGCCGGCCCGCCAGACCGTTCAGGGCAGCGCGATGGTGCGCGGGGGCAGAGAAGATCAGCTCGTAATCATCGCCGCCCGTCACCAGGCGGATCAGGCCCGCCTCCCCTTCGCCGGCAATACGGCTGCGGGCGGCGTCAGAGAGAGGCACGTCCTGCGCCGCCAGCTCGATCCCGATGCCGCTGGCGCGCGCCAGCTGGCCGGCATCTGCAATCAACCCGTCGGACACGTCCATACAGGCCGAAGCCAGACCGCGCAGCGCAATGCCAAGCTCGAGGCGCGGCTGCGGGCGTTGGTACCGCTCCAGCAGGCCCGGCTCAGCGGCACTTTCTCCGCGCGCGATTTCAAGACCCAGCACCGCATCACCGATTGTGCCGGACACCCAGACATCCTCGCCTGCACGCGCCGTGGTGCGCAGCAGAGCCTCGCCCTGAGGCACCTCGCCGATAAGGGTCAGGCTGATGCTGAACGGGCCAGGCCCCGCAGTGGTGTCGCCTCCGAGCAGGCGGAGCCCGAACGCATCCTGGGCGAGCGCGAGCCCGTCAATAAAGCGCTCGCGCCAATCCGCCGTCGCTGAGCGGGACCAGCCGATCGAGCTGAGATAGCCCAGGGGCATTGCCCCCATCGCCGCGAGGTCGGAGAGATTGCTGCGGATCGCGCGCTCTGCCGCGATTTCGGGTGCGTCAGTATCCAGGAAGTGCACGCCGGCGATCAGCATATCGCTGGCCAGCACGATTTGCTGGCCCTCGCGCGGTGTCAGAATCGCGGCATCATCGCGCAGGCTCAGGGCCGCCGGATGACCACGCGTCAGCGGGGCCAGACGTGTTCGAATGAAGTCGAACTCGCCGCCACCCGCCATGGCCTAGAGCTCGCCGGGACGAGCCTGCCGGGCACACTTGTCGAGCGCCGCATTGACGAATTTCGGCTCGGCGCCTTCAAAGAAGGCATTGGCGACGTCGACATATTCATCGATCACGACGCGGGCCGGCACATCGGCCTTCTCGAATAATTCATAGCCGCCAGCCCGCAGAATGGCGCGGACGGTCGCGTCGAGACGTGGCAGGCGCCAGCCCTCGGCGAGGAGATCATCAATCGCGATATCGACCTTGGCCTGCTTGGCGACGACGCCGGCGACCAGGGCTTCGAAGAAGTCTTCATCGGCCTCGACGAAATCAGGGTTTTCGCCCTCATGGCCGAAACGGTGATCGCGGAATTCGGCGATCACATCGCTCGCACCGCGGCCGGAGATTTCCATCTGATAGAGCGCCTGGACGGCAGCCAGCCGGGCAGCGCGGCGCAGACGTGCACGCGATTCCGACGGGGATTCCTGTTTCTGCGCGCTCATGGAGCTCTCCTGAAGCGGTCTCGAAGGGCGATGAGTGCGAGGCAGGCCCCGGCAACATCTGCGCCCTTATTCTTCTCTATCGCCCGTTTCAGTGCCTGGGCCCGATTTTCCACCGTCAGGATACCATTGCCCACCGGGACACCCCGCAAGGACAGATCCATCAGGCCGCGCGCCGATTCACTGCAGACATAATCATAATGCGTCGTTTCGCCACGAATGACGCAGCCCAGCGCGACATAGCCGTCAAATTCGGCCTCGCCAAGCACGGCCTGCGTAATCGCGCCGGGAATTTCCAGCGCGCCGGGGACCTCGACAATCTCGAATTCGGCGCCGGCCGCGGTCAGCGCCTCGCTGGCACCGGTAATCAGCGCGTCGGCAATGTCGCGATAGAAGGTCGCTGCGACGATTAGAATGCTGCGCTTGGTCATGCCTGCGCCTCCGGAAAATGCCGTTCCTCGGCAATGCTCAGCCCATAGCCCTCAAGCCCGACAATCGTCTGCGGCTTGGTGGTCAGCAGGATCATTTCACGCACACCCAGATCAAGCAGGATCTGGGCGCCAATGCCGTATTCGCGCAGGAGCCGCGCCTTGCGTTCATCATCCGGCAGCACCGGATGCGCACCAAGCCGCTCAACAATCGCGGTATGGCTGGTCTCGCGAATGAAGACCATCACACCAGGCCCATCATGGCTCGAGAGCGCGCGGATCCCGGCCTCGACAAGCCCGCCGCGGTCACCGGCCTCGCTGAGCACGTCGTCGACAAAGCTCACCTTGTGCATCCGCACGAGGGTTGGCGACGCGCCGGAGGGCAGGCCCTTGACCAGAGCGACGTGCTCGGCACCGTCCAGCGTATTGCGGAAGACGACGAGCTTGAACGGCCCACCCCACTGGCTGGAAAACTCGGCTTCCTGGCGGCGCTCGATGAAGCGGTCATGCTTGCGGCGATAGGCGATGAGGTCGGCAATCGTGCCGATCTTCAGCCCGTGCAATTGCGCGAAGGCGACCAGATCAGGCAGGCGCGCCATGGTGCCGTCTTCATTCATGATCTCGCAGATCACCCCGGCCGAACCGGCACCGGCCAGCCGCGCGACATCGACGGAGGCCTCCGTATGCCCTGCCCTCACCAGCACGCCGCCATCACGGGCGACCAGCGGGAAGACATGCCCTGGCGTGGCAATATCCTCGGCGCTCGCCGCCGGGTCGGTGGCGACCTGGATGGTGCGCGCGCGATCATGGGCGGAAATGCCGGTTGTCACGCCCGTGCGGGCCTCAATGGAGACCGTAAAAGCCGTCTGGTGCCGCGAGCGATTATCCGAGGCCATCAAGGTGAGGCCAAGCGTGTTACAGCGCTCCTGGCTCATCGCCAGGCAGATCAGGCCGCGGCCATGCTTGGCCATGAAATTGATCGCATCAGGCGTGGCGAACTTGGCGGGAATTACAAGATCGCCCTCATTCTCGCGATCTTCGGCATCGACGAGGATGAACATGCGCCCATTGCGCGCGTCCTCGATCACGTCCTCAATCGGGGACAGGGGAATATCGCTCACGAGGCAGCCTCCGGAAATTCACTCAGACGCGCGGCGTAGCGCGCCATGAGATCGACCTCAAGGTTCACATACGCCCCCTCACGCAGCTGGCCCAGTGTCGTCACTGCGGCGGTGTGGGGGATCAGCATCAAATCAAAGCGGTCAGACGTCACGGCATTCACTGTCAACGAGACGCCATCGACCGTGATCGAGCCCTTGCGGGCGATGAAACGATTGAGGTCGGCAGGCGGGCGGATGGTCAGCACAATCCACTCGCCATCCTGGCGATGGCTCGTCACCTCTCCAACGCCGTCGATATGGCCAGTGACCAGATGGCCACCCAGCTCATCACCCATTTTCAGGGCGCGCTCGAGATTGACCGCATCACCGACAGCCCAATTGCCGAGCGTCGTCTGACGCAGGGTTTCCGGCGAGACCTCAACGGCAAACCAGCCACCCGGCTCCGCCGCGCCGGTCTCAACCACCGTCAGGCAGGCGCCGGCATGGGCGATGGATGCGCCCAGCTCGATGGTCTCGGGCCGGTAGACGGCCTCGATCTCATAGCGCTTGACGGCTTCGCCGCTGATCGCCCGGATACGGCCCATCGCGGTGACAATTCCTGTAAACATCAGCTCGCTCGCTCGTAGGTTTCCTGCAGATCACGTCCCCGCTCGACCAGGGCGACACGCTGGAATGTGGGCGCTGCGTCGAGCCGCTCAAGGCCAAGAGCTGCCATAACCGCAATGCCATCACCGCCGAGGATGATGGGCGCGCGGAACCATTCGATCCGGTCAACCAGTCCTGCGCCGAGTGCCGCAGCTGCGATTTGCCCGCCCGCCTCTATCATCACCCGGGAATAGCCTGACATCGCCGCAGCAAGATCACGGTCGGCAAAGCACCGGACCCGGCGCGAGGGTTCAGCATGGACAGCGGCGTCTGGGGGCGTGCGGCCCGTACTGTCCATGATCAGCACGTCGGGCTGGCGTGTGACCGATTGCCCGTCAGGCCGCGCCGTCAAACGCGGATTGTCCGCCACGATGGTGCCAATGCCCGTGAGGATCGCGTCATGATCCGCACGCATCTTGTGCACGGCCTCACGGCTCTCTGGTCCGGTGATCCATTGCGAGAGGCCATTGGCAAGCGCAATCCGGCCATCAAGGGAGGTCGCAAGCTTAAGCGTGACACGCGCGGGCTTTCGCTCGCTCATTCGTCCTCGTCTTCCGCATCCGAACGCTCGGCCGCAAGATCCTCATCGGTGATGAAGCCACGGAAATCCTCGACCTTGTGGAAGTCCTTATAGACCGAGGCGTAGCGGACATAGGCCACCGCATCGAGATTCTTCAGCGCCGCCATGACCAGCTCGCCGACGCGGTCGGAGGTGACATCCGTCTCGCCGGTGGATTCCAGGCGCCGCACAATGCCGGAGATCATCTGTTCGATGCGCTCCGGTTCGATATTGCGCTTCTGCATGGCCAGATGGATGGAGCGATTGAGCTTTTCGCGGTCGAACTGGACCCGCCGCCCGGACTTCTTCAACACCGTCAGTTCGCGCAATTGCACGCGTTCAAACGTGGTGAAACGGGCCGAGCAGGCCGGGCATTGCCGGCGTCGGCGAATGGCATTCCCGTCCTCAGCCGGACGGGAATCCTTCACTTGTGTGTCGAGGTGACCGCAAAAAGGACAACGCATCCGAGTATCTTAGGCCAGTTCTGGATAGATGGGGAAGCGCGCAGTTAGGGCTTTGACCTGTTCGCGAACTTCCGCCTCGACAGCGGCATCCCCTTCCGGAGCCACGACGAGCGAATCGAGCACGCGGACGATCATCTCCCCCACCTGGCGGAATTCGGCCTCGCCGAAGCCGCGAGTCGTCGCGGCCGGCGATCCGACGCGCAGGCCGGACGTGACGGTCGGCTTTTGCGGATCGAAGGGCACGCCATTCTTGTTGCAGGTCATATAGGCGCGCTCCAGCGCCTGTTCGGCGATATTGCCTGTCAGGCCCTTGGGACGCAGATCGATCAGCGCCAGATGGCAATCAGTGCCGCCGGACACGATGGCATAACCGCCCTCGGTGACGGCCTGGGCCATGGCGCGGCAATTGGCGATGACATTGCGTGCATAGGTCTTGAATTCCGGACGCAGCGCTTCGCCGAAGGCTACCGCCTTGCCGGCGATGACATGCATGAGCGGACCGCCCTGCATGCCCGGGAAAATGGCCGAATTGAATTTCTTGCCGAGCTCGAGATCATTAGACACGATCATGCCGCCGCGCGGGCCACGCAGGGTCTTGTGCGTGGTCGTGGTGCAGACATGTGCATGGGGCGTCGGGCTTGGAATGGCGCCACCGGCGACGAGGCCCGCGATATGGGCCATGTCGACCATGAGATAGGCGCCGGCCTCATCGGCAATCTTGCGGAACTCGGCGAAATCGATCTCGCGTGGATAGGCGGAGCCGCCGGCGATGATCATTTGCGGGCGCAGCTCATTGGCCTGTTTGCGCAGCGCGTCATAGTCGATGCGCGCATCCTCGGGGCTCACGCCATAAGCGTGGGCCTCAAACCATTTGCCCGACATATTGGGTTTGGCGCCATGCGTGAGGTGGCCGCCTGCATCGAGCGACATGCCAAGAATCTTGTCGCCTGGCTTGAGCAGAGCGAGGAAGACACCCTGATTGGCCTGGCTGCCCGAGCTGGGCTGGACATTGGCGTACTGCACATCAAACAAGGCCTTGGCGCGCTCGATCGCCAGCGTCTCAACGACATCGACATGCTCGCAGCCGCCATAATAGCGTTTGCCCGGATAGCCTTCCGCATACTTGTTGGTCAGCGGCGATCCCTGTGCTTCGAGCACGGCACGCGACACGATGTTCTCGGAGGCGATCAGCTCGATCTGGCTTTGCTGACGCTGGATCTCCGCGTGGATCGCCTGTGCGACCTCGCGATCAGATTCAACAACAGACTGAGTGAAGAACGGGGTCGCTGGCGCGGCGGCTACAACGGTATCGGGCATGGCCTGTCCTCTTGAACGCACAATGGGTCGACGGTTTGATAAGGCCGGTTTCAATCGCAAACAAGCTGCGTGTCACTTCCAAATGCCGGCCCCTCCCTAGTTTAACCCCCAATTTCCACCTGTTCTGCCTGATTTGCCATACTGATTGTGATTACCCATATTCACGTTTTAATCCTTGAACTGCTTAACAACTCGCAATACACACTAAGCAACAAGCAAAGAACCGGCATAGATCCCCCCCGCCCGGTCAGACGAGATTGAAAGGCTTGCCCAATGTCAGATGAAATGATGGACGCGGTTGACCAAGAAGAGCTGCTTCGAATGACAACCGATGTCGTGGCATCCTACCTGTCACACAATTCGATGCCGGCCGACAACGTGCCTGATCTGATTCGCTCGGTTCATTCAGCGATGAAGGAAGTCTCCGGCATTGAGATGAAGCAGGAATCCAAGTCCAAGCCCGCCGTCTCCGTCGCGAAATCGATCAGCGATGACTATATTGTCTGTCTTGAAGACGGCAAGAAACTGAAGATGCTGAAGCGTTACCTGCGCTCGCAATATAATATGTCGCCCGACGACTATCGCCGCAAATGGAACCTGCCATCGGATTACCCGATGGTCGCCCCTGCCTATTCGCGTAAACGCTCACAGTTTGCCAAGGATATCGGACTGGGTCGCGGCAAGAAGGACGCCTGATCCGGCACCGCCTGACGATCAGACGGAAATACCACGGCCGGGCCTTGTGCCCGGCCGTTTTTCGTTCGGGTCCGGTGTTTCTGTGCGGCCCATCTTCCAGGCCAGCTTGGCAAGAGCGAGCTGATTGATTTCGGCCCGGCTCGTGCGAACCGGCACCTGAAAGACGATTTCCTCGCCGGTCGCGGCATCCACAGCGGCCACCCTTACCGAGCTGCCAACCTGCTGGGTCTCGATGTAAACCTCGCGACCGTTCATTGAGGCTCCCGCCTACGCGCCGACGGCGCTGCTCATCTGCGATGCCCGGCTCCAAACATCGCGCAGGGCGATGATGAGCTCATCGATCATGGCGTCATTGTGCAATGGAGTTGGCGTCAGGCGCAAGCGCTCCGTGCCCTTGGGCACGGTCGGGTAGTTGATCGGCTGGACATAGATGGAATGCTCGTCCAGCAGCATGTCGGTCATGCGCTTGCACAGGACCGGGTCGCCGACCTGGACCGGAACAATATGGGTTTCGGACGGCATAACCGGGAAACCGGCTGCACTCAGGCGCGCCTTCAGCGTTGCAGCGCGCTCCTGGTGCTTTTCACGCAATTCATGCGCCGACTTAAGATACTCCACGCTGGCGCGCGCACCGGCGGCCAGTGAAGGCGGCAGGGCTGTGGTGAAGATGAAGCCAGGCGCCAGCGAGCGGATCGCGTCGATGATCACGCTGTCGGCCGCGATATAGCCGCCCATCACGCCAAAGGCCTTGCCCAGCGTGCCTTCGATAATATCGACGCGATTCATCAGGCCCTCGCGCTCGGCAATCCCGGCGCCGCGCAGGCCGTAGAGGCCAACCGCATGGACTTCGTCGAGGAAGGTCAGCGCATTGTATTTATCGGCGAGGTCGCAGACCTCCTTGATTGGCCCGATATCACCATCCATCGAATAGACGGATTCAAAGGCGATGAGCTTCGGCGCATCCTTGGGCGCCGCTGCAAGCAATTCTTCCAGATGGGCGACGTCATTATGGCGCCAGACATGCTTCTCGCAACGCGCCCCTTTAACGCCGGCGATCATCGAGGCGTGATTGAGCTCGTCAGAGAAAATGATCAGACCGGGCAGGATGGCGCCCAGTGTCGAGATCGTCGCCTCATTGGAGATATAGCCTGAGGTGAAGAGCAGAGCGCCCTCCTTGTCATGCAGGTCGGCGAGCGAACGCTCCAGCTCGACATGGTAATGCGTGGTTCCGGAGATATTCCGCGTGCCGCCGGCGCCCGAGCCGACATCATCGATGGCTTTCTTCATCGACTCCACGACGCAGGGCAATTGCCCCATGCCGAGATAGTCGTTGGAACACCAGACGGTGACGTCCTTGAGATGGCCATCGGGAGAGCGCCAGCGCGCGACGGGGAAATCACCCTTGCGGCGCAGCAGATCAGCGAAGACCCGGTAACGGCCCTCGGCCTTGACGCGGCGTACAGCCGACTCAAATGCGTTCTGATAATCCATGACGGCCTCTTAGCGGTCTACCTTGCCCATTCAGTGCTGAATCGAGGTATAGACCGATAAGAAGCATCGGGCGAATGGACGAAGCGCCGCACCCGCGAAAAATCGCAGTCGCCTGCCAGGCTATATGCGGAAGCGCCAAGCCTACATCCGGAAACGAATGTGATCAGCCCAGAAGCGTTCAATCCGGGTCAAGGCCGTGTTGACCGCAGGCAGACTTTCGGAATCGACGCCGCCAACAGGGCTGAGCGAGCTGCCCTGGCGTTCGAACAACGCCGTCAAACGGGCGCGCACAGCCAAGCCGCTCTCGGTCAGCGAGACCCGCACGGCGCGGCGATCAACAGCCGAGCGCTCATGGCGGATATAGCCGGCATCGACCAGCTTCTTGAGATTATAGGAGACGTTGGAGCCCAGATAATGCCCGCGCGTGCGCAGCTCTCCGGCCGTCAATTCCTGATCGCCGATATTGAACAAGAGCAGCGCCTGGACGCTGTTGAGGTCATCAAGACTGTCGCGGTCGAGCTCATCCTTCACGACATCAAGCAATTGCCGGTGCAGCCGTTCAACCAGCTGCAGCAATTCAAGGTATTGCGTGTTGGGAGCCATCTCCGGCGCCAGTTTCTCTGCCAATGCCATATTACCCACTCCACCTGATCGTTCTGATCCTTGGGCACACGCTAGCAGGGACTGGCTAAAAAGCGCTTAACCGGCCTTCCAGCTTCCGTTAAGCATCTTGTAGATGGCAGAGAAGTCGAGATCCTGACCGCCGAGATTGCCGAACATGGCGTAGAGCGCCTCGGCCTGGGCACCCAGCGGCGTCGACGCACCTGACGCCTGGGCAGCATCCTGGGCCAGTTTGAGATCCTTCAGCATCATCGCCGTGGCAAAGCCGGGCTTGTAATCCTTATTGGCCGGCGTCGTCGGGACCGGACCGGCAACGGGGCAATAGCTCGTCATCGACCAGGACTGGCCGGAGGCTTTGGAGGAGATGTCGAAGAATTTCTGCTGATCGAGACCGAGCTTTTCGGCGAGCGCAAAGGCTTCGCACGTGCCGATCATGGTAATGCCCAGCAGCATATTATTGCAGATCTTGGCCGCCTGGCCCGAGCCGGTATCGCCGGCATGCAGGATCGCCTTGCCCATCGCCTGCAGGATGGGTTCAGCGACCGCGAAATCAGCCTCGACTCCGCCGACCATGAAGGTCAGCGTGCCGGCCGCTGCAGCCGCGACGCCGCCGGATACGGGCGCATCCACGAAGCGGAAGCCCTTGTCGACGGCGGCCTTGCCGACGAAACGGGCGCTATCGACATCAATGGTCGAGCAATCCAGGAAGAGCGTGCCCGGAGCGGCATTGGGAAAGACGTCGTTCTCATAGACGGCGCGAACATGCTTGCCGGCCGGCAGCATGGTGACGACGGCTGCGGCGCCCTTGACGGCATCAGCGGTCGAAGAGGCCGCCTTGGCGCCCTGCTCTACCGCGTGCGCCAGCGCGGCAGCGCTGAGATCGAAAGCCCGGACTTCATGGCCAGCCTTGACGAGATTGGCTGCCATTCCCGAGCCCATATTGCCCAGGCCGATAAATGCGATCACCGCCATGTGAAGTCTCCCATATCCGTTATTGCTCGCGACGGGCCTTCAGGCCTCAATCGAGGAATGACATTTCATGCGCCTTGTCGAGCGGCGCGAAAGCCCTGGCGATCACGAGATCATCGACCTCGGCCAGGCCGGCCGGTGACCAGACGGGCGCATTATCCTTGTCGATGATCACCGCGCGCACGCCTTCGTAGAAATCCTTGCCGGTCAGGCACCAGGCGCTCAGGCGCAGATCCTGACGCATAACGCCCTCAAAACTGAGCTCCGCCCCGGCGCGCAGGGCTGCGAGGGTGAGTTTCAGCGCCGTCGGGGATTTACCGGCCATGATCTTGAGCTGTTTCAGCGACCAGGCATCGCCAGCCTCTGTCATGCGCGCGACCATCGCCTCGACATTGTCGCCGGCGAAGGCGGCATCAATCAGCGTCCGTGTCAGCGCCAGATCGCTATCACCGGGATCGCCGGAGAATTCCTCCAGCAGGACTTCCAGTGAGTCCTCACCCGACAGGTCGGCACCCTCGAGCGCGGCCAGCAAGGCTTCGTATTGCGAAGACGGGCAGTAATGCGTCGCCAGGCCCGCCGCGATGCAATCGGGTGCCTTGAGGCGCGCACCGGTCAGACCCATCCAGGTGCCGATCTCGCCATCCAGCCGTGGCAGGAAATACGCCCCGCCGACATCGGGGTGAAAGCCGATGCCCGTCTCCGGCATGGCAAACATGGTCTTGTCACCAGCCACACGGTGGGAACCGTGCACCGACACTCCGACACCGCCGCCCATGACGATACCGTCAATCAGCGCGACATAGGGTTTGGGATAGTGATGGATCAGCGTGTTGAGCCGGTATTCATCGCGCCAGAACAGCCAGGCATTATCATCGCCAGCCTTGCCGCTATCGTGCAGCTTGAGGATATCGCCGCCAGCGCAAAACCCCTTCTCCCCGGCGCCGTCAACGACGATCGCCTTCACGGCGTCGTCATTGGCCCATTCCGTCAGCGCCTCGATCATCGACAGGCACATGCCATGGGTCAGCGCATTGAGCGCCTTGGGGCGGTTGAGGGTGATACGGCCGACATGGCCGGTTTTGCGGGCGATGATTTCGGGCTCTTGCGTCATGACAAACTCGGTTCGCTTATATCATGACAAGGGATGGCGCTTGCCCGCGCCACCGTCAACAGGGCTCTGTCTCTGGACACCAGTTCACCGCCCGATTCGATGGCCAGCGCGAGATAGGCGGCGTCGAACAGGGTCAGGCCGACAGAACTGGCAAAAGCCGTCAATTCATAGATATGCCCGGAGAGGCGCGGTGGCAGGATGGTGATGCGCAGACCGTGGAGTTCGCGAAGCGTATCATCGAGATTGATGCTGCGCCGTACTGCCCAGAGCTGCAGCAGGTTTCCGACTTCCCAGGCAAACACTTCGGGCGCGATCAACCGGTAACTGGTTAGCCTGGCGAGAAATGCTTCACTGCGCGCCCCCGCCTGCGCCTGCCGTACCCAAGCAAGGGCCGCAGACGCATCGACCACAAGGGGTTTTACCGCCGCCAAGCCTCAGCCCTGAGTTCTTCCCAGCTGAGCCCGTCAAGCTCTGGACACGGTAGCTGGGTCTCGCGGAACGCCTTCAAACGCGCCACCAATTCCTGCCCGGCGCGCTCGACGTCGAGATAGGATTCTTCCTTCGACAGGACAGCAATGCGCTTGCCGTGGCGGGTAATCACGATCGGCCCCTCGCCGCGCTCGACGGCATCGAGCAGGGCTGACAGGCGGGTCTTGGCTTCCAGAACACCGACTTCGATCATGCCGCACCTCTGACCATAAACATGGTCAGACTAGCAAATCACGCGTCTTCGGTCATTCGAAAAACTCGCGCACCACCCATTCATCCTCGACCCATTCCGGCTCGAATGAGGCGAAGACCAGACCGACCCAGCCAAAGCGGTCATCCTGGGCGCGGGAGGCGAGCTCGGCATCGTATTGCAGCGGTACCCAGCAGATGAGATCGCCGGGATGAAGCGGCTGTTTCGGCGCGAATGTGGTGCGCGAGATGACGACGAAACCGCCGTCTTCCGACGCGACTTTCAGCGTCACCTGGGCGCAGCCATCGCCTTCGGCCAAGGCACCGGCATCGCCCACCGATTCCAGCACCATGGCGAGCACGGGCTGCTCCGGCGTGATGGTTGTATCGTGTTCGGTGCAGGCGTGTTCGAAGGCCTCCATGGTGGAGGTGAATCTATGGTCGCGCGCGTCCTCGGACATGTCTGTTCTCCTAGCGCATCAGATCCTTGGCAATAATCACGCGCATGATTTCATTCGTCCCTTCAAGGATTTGATGCACCCGCAGATCTCGGACGATGCGCTCGAGCGGATAATCCTTGAGATAGCCATAGCCGCCATGCAGCTGCAGCGCCTGGTTGGCGATGTCGAAACAGGCATCGGTCGCGAAACGCTTGGCCATGGCGCAATATTTCGCCGCCGACGGATCTTCGGCGTCAACCGAGGCCGCGGCGCGGTAGAGCATCAGGCGCGAAGCTTCCAGATCGGTCGCCATATCGGCGAGCTTGAATTGCGAGACCTGGAACTGGCCGATGGCGCGGCCGAATTGCTGGCGCGTCGAGGTATAGTCGAGCGCCAGATCGAGCGCTTCGCTGGCCCCGCCAAGCGAGCAGGCACCGATATTGATGCGCCCGCCATTGAGCCCCTTCATCGCCAGGGTGAAGCCCATGCCTTCATCCGCCAGCCGGTTGGCGACAGGAACGCGGCAATCCTGGAAGCTGACAACCCGCGTCGGCTGCGCATTCCAGCCCATCTTCTTCTCATTGGCACCAAAGGAGAGCCCCGGCGTGTCTTTTTCCACGACGAGCGTGGAGATGCCCTTGGGCCCCTCACCGCCAGTGCGGCACATGACGACGTAATAATCTGACGTGCCGGCGCCCGAGATGAAAGCCTTGGCGCCATTGAGCACATAGTGATCGCCATCGCGCACGGCCTTGGTGCGCAGGCTGGCAGCATCGGAACCGGCGCCCGGCTCGGTCAGGCAGTAGGAAGCGATCTTCTCCATCGACATCATGTCGGGCAGGAAACGCTGGCGCTGGTCTTCCGTGCCCCATGTGTCGATCATCCAGGAGCACATATTGTGGATCGACAGGAAGGCGGCGGTTGCGACACATCCGCGCGATAATTGTTCGAAGATCAGGCAGGCATCAAGACGCGACATGCCCGATCCGCCGACATCCTCTTTCGTGTAGATGCCGGCAAAGCCCATGGCGGCAGCCTCGCGCAGCGCGTCGACGGGGAAGATCTTCTCTTCATCCCATTTCGCGGCATTGGGTTTGAGCCGGTCATCGGAAAATTTGCGGGCGGCGTCCTGAATCAGTATCTGGTCTTCGGTAAGAGCGAAGTGCACAGCGGGCATCCTGTCGGCTATGAATGGCTCGCATGCCGTAGCGCGCTCGCGCGAGCGCCGCAAGTTTCTGATGTCGAGATGCCAAGGACAAACCCCATGGGCCTTTTCCCCGCCACCCGCCTGCGCCGCCTGCGCCAGCACGACTGGACCCGCCGCCTCGTGCAGGAAAACGCCCTCACCGCCAATGATCTGATCTGGTCTGTCGTCGTCACCGACCAGGACAGACCGGAACCCATCGCCGCCATGCCCGGCGTCGAGCGCCTGACGCTGAAAGGTCTCGCCAAGGCGGCCAAAGAGGCCCAGGCGCTTGGGATACCGGCGCTGGCGATCTTCCCGCATATCGACCCGTCCAAGAAAGACGAGGACGGCAGCGAAGCGGTCAATCGTGACGGGCTCATCCCGCAGGCGATTCGCACCATCAAGGACGCGGCGCCCAATCTCGGCGTCATCTGTGATGTCGCGCTCGATCCCTTCACCACCCACGGCCATGACGGCGTGCTCGATGGGGATCAGATCGATAATGACGCCACCATCGACCGTCTGATCCAGCAGGCCCTGGTCCAGGCAGACGCCGGCTGCGATATCGTCGCGCCGTCCGACATGATGGATGGCCGCATCGGCGCCATTCGCGAGGCGCTCGAGTTTGAGGGCCATCACAATACGATGATCCTCTCCTACGCCGCCAAATACGCCTCGGGCTTTTACGGCCCCTATCGCGAGGCCATCGGCTCGGCTGCGGCGCTCAAGGGCGACAAGAAGACCTATCAGATGAATCCGGGCAATGCCGGCGAAGCCCTGCGCGAAGTCGAGCTCGACATTGCCGAGGGTGCCGACATGGTCATGGTCAAGCCCGGCCTGCCCTATCTCGATATCGTCCGCCTGCTGGCCGATAATTTCGACATACCCGTCTTCGCCTTCCAGGTTTCGGGTGAGTACGCCATGATCGAAGCCGCCGCCGCCAATGGCTGGATCGATGGCGAACGCTGCATGCTGGAGAGCCTCTTGGCCTTCAAGCGCGCCGGGGCGAGCGGGATTGTGACGTATTATGCGCGGCGGGCGGCGATGGCGCTGGGATGACGCGGGAGATCGGCAAGCCGCCCGGCTCTGGCTGCCAGATTGCGCTTGTCGCGACCGCCGTAGTGGCGGCCGTCCTTTGGGGGCTGCTGCAATGGGAGGCCTACCGTCACCGCCATCCAACCGAGAATAACGCGCGGCAAACGATTGAACGGCTCGCCGAGATATCCCTGCCTGAGGACACAGCATTCCTCGTCGCTCAGCGTTCCGGGTCGAGCTTCTTCGGTGACCACTCAGCCTGTTTCCTGATAGGCTTGCCCGACGAAGAGTTCGACACTGTCGTCGATCAAATCCCGCAAGTCGACGGCACGCGGATTGAAAACGGATGCCCGGTGCACGACGCTGAGCTGGACGGATTCGCCTGGACGCTGTGGTCAGCTCAAGACCTACCGGACGGGGAAATTGTTTACATATTTTTAGATCGGGAAGAGTCCCAGATTCTCTTGATGTACTTCCTCACATAGGTGCCCATGACCAAGCCCCCCTCCCGCGAATCCCTCACCGCCCAGGCGATGCACGCCATCGACGAAGCCACCGGCGCGGTGATTCCACCGATCCATCCGGCGACGACCTTTGCGCGCGATGCCGACAACCAGCTGATCGGCGAGACGGATTATCGCCGTCCCGCCGGGCCGAACGAGTTTCAGGCGGCAAAAGTGCTGGCGATGCTGGAGGGCGCGCCGGAGGCCAAGCTGTTTGCCTCCGGCATGGCGGCGATTGCGGCCGTCGTCGAGAGCGTGCCCACGGGCGGGCATGTCGTGGCTCAGAGCGAGATGTATTACGGCGCCAAGGCCTTGCTGCAGCGTGCCGCCACGAAGGGGCGGATCACGCTCGATCTGGTCGCGCCCGGCGATGAGGCTGCGCTGAAGGCCGCGTGCAAACCGGGCACGGATCTGGTGTGGATTGAAAGCCCGGCCAACCCGTCCTGGGCGATTGTCGACATCGCGGCGAGTGCCGGGATCGCCCATTCGGTGAGCGCGACCCTGGCCATCGACTCGACTTGTGCCCCGCCCTGCACCACGCAGGCTCTCGCGCTGGGGGCCGACATCGTCATGCATTCGGCGACGAAATATCTCAACGGCCATTCCGACGTACTGGCCGGCGTACTGGCGACGCGCGAGCTCAATGATCGCTGGGCCGAGATCACCGAGATCCACACCCGCACCGGCGCCATTCCCGGCGCCTTCGAGACCTGGCTCATGCTGCGCGGCCTGCGCACGCTCTGGGTCCGCTTTGCCCGCCAGAGCGAGACGGCGCTCTTCCTGGCCGAAAGGCTCACAGGTCACCCGGCCCTCGATGCCGTGCTCTATCCCGGCCTGCCGACCCATCCCGGCCACGCCATCGCCGCGCGCCAGATGACCGGCGGTTTCGGCGGGCTCTTCTCGCTTCGACTCAAGGGCGGATACGCGGCCGCGCGCAAGCTGGCGTCCGGCACGAAGCTCTTCATTCAGGCGACTTCGCTGGGGGGCGTCGAGAGCCTGATCGAACACCGCAAACCCATTGAAGGGCCTGCCAGCCCGACGCCGGACGATCTCGTGCGCGTTTCGGTCGGGCTGGAACGGGCGGAGGACCTGCTGGCGGATCTCGAAGAGGCGCTTGGCCCGCCAGGCTGACCCAAAGGTCAAACCCCAGATATTGCCTCCATCTTGTAGCACTCCACAACATATTGACTATTTATGCTTGCGCCTGGTCGATTACCGGGCGTAACGTCTCGTCTTGTGTTGTGGTTCACGGGCGTTGTTTTCAAACAAGCACTCTGGGGAGACACACATGTCACTGGACAAGATCATCTGGGCTATTGCGGCGGTCGTCGCGATTGTCTTCGCTTTCATCAGCCTCGAATTGGAGGGGCTGATCCTGGCCATTCTCGGTCTGGCCTGCGGTTTCTTTATCAAGGGCGATCATCGCCGCGCGGTCATTCTTGCGGCCATCTTCCTCATCGCCGGAGGCGCCGGGGCACTCGGCTCCATTCCAACTGTGGGGACCTATCTGACAAGCATTTTTGCCAATTACGGTGCCGTGCTGTCGGCGGCTTCCTTGATGGTCATCGTGATGGCCACCGCCGAGCGCCTCGTGCCGGGCATGCCCAGCGAATAGCTCTCACACAACCCGACTGAAACGAGGAGAGCTCCGGGCCCGCGCCTGGAGCTCTTTTTTCATGCAGATCGAATTGACCGCGAGAACAAGGGCCGCTAGGAAGCGGGCACCTTCAATCGGAGCGTTTATGCGCCTTATCTCTGAGTCCTGATACAGCCCGCGAGTTTGCGGGCTGGTTCGAAAACCCAATTCCGCCTGGCCATGCCGGCGCGGACCGATTTTCTATTTCAGGAACAGACCATTGAAAAACAATCAAAACCTACGCATTCGTCCTGCTACGCCGGACGATATTGAACCGCTCACTGCCCTCTCCTACAAGACGATCCGGGTCAAATATCCCGAGCTGATCGGCGCCGAGACGGTAGAGGGCTACATCGCCTCAGGAGCGGTGCTGCAATACTATACCGAGCGGAACGCCTTCACGCGTGTCGCGGAACTTGATGGCGAGGTCATCGGCGCGTGCGCCGTGCGCGACAATGCCATTGATCTGATGATGGTGACACTGGACCATCATCGCCGCGGCATCGGTGAAGCCCTGCTGGCCGATGGCGAGGCGATCCTGTTCGCGACGCACGACCAGATCGGCCTCGACAGTTTCTCTGACAACGCCCAGGCGGTGAATTTCTACACCAAGCACGGCTGGATGGCGGAGACGGAGTTTGTCGATGTCGAGAGCGGCATTGCCATGCTGCACATGACCAAGCAACGCGGCAAATAACGGCTGCGGCCCGGCGTCACTCATGCCTGTCATGGGGGGCGCCGGGCCAAACCGTCCGGCCCCGGCAAAACGCTCGGCGTTCAGTCGCCCATCGTGATGGCCGGCAGCGACCATTTGAACTGGATGGCACAGCCGCGCAGCACGAAGGCCAGCACCGCGGCAAAAATCGTCACCCAGCTCGGATCCAGGCCGAGCGAAATGCCGGCAACATAGGCCGCCGCGCCCGCCAGGGCCGCAAGCGCGTATATATCCTCGCGCAGGATCAGCGGCACATCATTGACGATGATATCGCGCAGCAGCCCGCCGAAGGCCGCGCTCATCACGCCGGTCAAAAGCGCAATCGACCAGTGGGCCCCCACTTCGAGCCCGGCGCGGGCGCCGAGGACACAGAACACTGCCAGCCCGATCGCATCGGCCCAGATCAGCACCGCCCGCCGCGTCGCCAGCCATTTCGCGCCCGGAGAGAGGAAATAGCCGAGCAGCGCCCCGGCCAGGGCCAGCCAGAGATATTTCGGTTCAATCACCCAATAGACCGGAAGACGGCCCAGCAGGACGTCGCGCAGCGTACCGCCGCCCATGCCGGTGACCGCGCCGAGGATCGCCGCGCCGAAAGGGTCAAGCGATTTGCGCGCCGCCAGCATGCCGCCGGAAAAGGCGAAGAAGCCGATCCCGGCAAAGTCGAGGACGAGAAAGACGGTGTCGACATTCATCAGGATTGCGCCGCGCTGTCGCGTGCCTGACGGCGCCGGGCCTGTTCGAACACAAGGAGGTCGGCGAGATCGCGTGCGCGCCACGCCGCGGCCATCTGGACGCCAGCCAGCAGCATCCAGCAACCAATCACGACGGCCAGAGATTCAAGCTGGCCGAAGCCCGTCTCGAGCCAGATGTCAGGCTGTAGCTCATTGATCGCAATCACGGCGCTGACCGGGACGGTGATGAGGACGAGCGCCGAGAAGCGGAAAATTCGCTCGATTCGCTGCGCATTCAGGTCGGCATAGACGTGCAGGAAGTCGATCTGGACATCATCCAGCCCGCCCAGCAGGCCCAGCCCGATCTTCCAGTGCACGGCCCGGGTCAGGGGCGTCAGCTGATCGTTGGAAAACAGTCTCAGCGCCCGGCCGGTGAAGCTCGCCAGAGCTATGGCGCGCCATGTCGCGAAGACGGAGGTCAGCCGCGTCCACACGGCGAGTACGACCGGATCGGTCCGGATCAGCCCGGTTGGAGCCCCGCTTGAATTCGTCATGGCGTTATTTCCCCGGCGGGTAGAAGCGGCGGAACGGGTGTCGCCGCCAGATACATGGCCAGCGCCGTGAGCGCCACGATCATGACCGCCCAGACCCCGGCATTGATATAGACTGAACGCTTGGCCGAGCGCCGTTCGAGCCAGGTGCGCGGCCGGACGCCCTTGAAGAAGAAGACCAGCAGAGCCGCCAGATTGACACTGACGATATTGATCAGCAGCAGCAAGCCGGCGCGGGCTGCCAGGGTGAACTCACCAGACCCGACAAATAGGCCGGTGGAGGCCGCGGGTGGCAGGAGCGCGACCGCCACCATCACGCCGACCAGGGCTGAGGGCAGACCCGCCACGATCGAGAGCGCAGCAGCAGCACCGGATGCGAGCGCAAGCGCCGTCGAATCCAGTCCGACCACACTGCGGCTGGTCAGTTCGGCCGAGCCGAGATTGACGTCAAAAACCAACCCGATCAGCACCGAGATCAACATGCCCAGCAGCAGGCCGGCGATCGCCGTGCGCGCCGCCTTGACCATCAGCGCCAGATCGCCCAGCGCCGAGCCGAGCGCAAAGGCGAGGATCGGGCCGAGCAAGGGCGCGATCACCATCGCGCCGATCACGGCGGCAACATTGTCGGCAGCGAGGCCGAACACGACCACAACGGTCGAGAGCGCGGTGAGAAGGAGGAAGTCGCGGTGCAGCTTGGTCCCGGACTCAATATCCTGGTAGATCTCTTCGCGCAGCGCCACGATGCGGTGTTTCTTTTTTACCTCCGGATCTTCCTCGGCAGCCTTTGGCAGGCTCGCCTCGACCGGCAGCACGACGAGGCGCCAGCCTTCCTCATGCTCCAGCATGGTGGAGATGATATCGAGCGCCTTCTGGCCGTCGCCCTTCTCGAACACCATGCGCAGCAGTCGGCGCCCGCCGCCATCGGCCTCGAAGAGGCTGCAATCGAGCGGTTTGGTCGCCAGCACGGCCCGGTGCACAGGGCCTACACTCTCGCCATCCGCCATGCTGAGTTCGAACAGGCGCATCGTCTCAATCGCTTCCGGGCTGATTGAGGCGATAGATCAGGCTGGACGTGTCCCAGCGATTGCCGCCGGCCTGCTGGATCTCGGCATAATAACCGTCGACCAGCCGCGCGACCGCCAGATCGGCGCCATTGCGCCCGGCTTCGTCGAGCGTGATGCGCAGATCCTTGCGCATCCAGTCGACGGCAAAGCCATAATCAAACTTGCCCTCGACCATGGTCTTCCAGCGATTTTCCATCTGCCAGGATTGCGCCGCGCCCTTCGAGATCGCGCCGATCACCTTGGCCGGATCCAGCCCGGCCTTCCGGGCGAAGTGCAGGCCTTCCGACAGACCCTGCACGATGCCGGCGATGCAGATCTGGTTGACCATCTTGGCCAATTGTCCCGACCCGGCCGGGCCAATCAGCGATGAGGCCTTGGCATAGGCCTGCATCACCGGCTCGGCCGCCGCGAAAATATCGTCATCGCCGCCGCACATGATGGTCAGCTGGCCATTCTCGGCGCCCGCCTGCCCGCCGGAAACCGGCGCGTCGACGAATGCCAGCCCGGCCTTGCGGGCCTGGGCATCAAGCTCGCGAGCCAGCTCAGCGGAGGCCGTCGTGTGGTCCACCAGGATCGCGCCCGGCTTCATCGCCGGCATGACTTGGCTGGCAACGGCGCGAACGTCCGGGTCATCACCGAGGCAGAAGAAGACAAACTCGGCCTCGCTCACAGCCTCTTGCGGCGTGACGGCTGCCCGTCCGCCATGACGGGACGCCCAGTCAGCGGACTTCGCAGCGGTGCGGTTCCATACCACAACCTCGTGACCGGCCTTGACCAGATGCCCGGCCATCGGAAACCCCATCACGCCCAGACCCAAAAATGCACACCGCGACATTGAACGCTCCCAATCAGTTTGATCCCTTGCTAGTCTCACGGGCCTAGGGGAGCAAGCCATCATGATCAAATCCGTGCTGCGTTACGGGGGCATCGCCCTCGGTGTCATCATTGCCGCCATCACCGTCTTTGCACTGGTCTTCGCCAACCGGCTCTACGCCTCACTGCCGCAGACCAGCGGAACGCTCGCCCTGGCGGGGCTGGAGCAGCCGGCCGACATTGTGCGCGACGAACACGGCGTGCCGCATATTTTCGCCGGAACGCCGCATGACGCCTATTACGCGCTCGGCGTCGCGCATGCCCAGGACCGCATGTGGCAGATGGAAATCACCCGCCGCGCGATTCGCGGCCGGCTGGCGGAAATCCTCGGCCCGGACGCACTCGACACCGATATCTTCTTCCGCACCATGGGCCTGGGCGCAGCGGCCGAGGCCTCGGTCGCGCAATTGCCTGCCGATGCGCAGGCCGCCCTTCGCGCCTATAGCGATGGCGTCAATGCCATCATCACCGCACCGGGCTATGTGCCGCCACCGGAATACCAGATCCTGATGACCTCACCGGAACCCTGGACTCCCGCCGATACGGTGACCGTATTCAAGGCCATCGCGCTCGATCTGTTCGGCAATGCCTTTGAAGAGCCCAGCCGCACCGCACTGGAAGCCGTCCTCGGTGCCGAGCGGACGGAAGAGTTCATCGGCCGCTACCCTGCCGATGCGCCGCGCTCGCTGACCATGGCCGATCTCGGCCTCGCCGGTACCGAAACGCCCGCACCGGCTGACAGCCCGGCCCCGGCGATCGGTCCTGAAGATCCCGGCCGTGACGGCTCGAATAACTGGGTCGTCTCGGCCAGCCGCACCACGACCGGCTTTCCCATCCTCGCCAATGATCCGCATCTCGGCCTCTCCGCGCCGGATATCTGGTATCTGGCTGCGGTGACGACGCCGGCCGGCTCGACGGTCGGCGCGACGCTTCCCGGCACGCCTTTCGTCACGCTGGGCCGGAATGACAATATCGCCTGGGGCTTCACCAATACCGGCCCCGATGTAGGCGATCTCCACCCGGTCACCCAGGCCGATGTCATCGGCAGCCGCGAAGAGCTGATCCATGTCCGTTTCGGCGAGGATGTCGCCATCACGCGCCAGGAAACCGCGACCGGGCCCGTGCTCGACCCCAAGCATTTCGACTATCCGGTGCCGGAGGGCTATGACTTCTTTGCCCTGCAATGGATGCTCGACGAAGCCGATGATGGCACGCCCGGTGTCGGGCTCGACATTTCCGGCGGCCATGGCTGGGATGATTTCGTCAATGCCGTGCGCAGTTTCGTCGCGCCGCAGCAGAATATGGTCTTCGCCGCGCGCGATGGCGATATCGGATTTTATGCCCCGGCCCGCATTCCTGTGCGCGATGCAGAGGGTAATTGGGTCGACACAATCCCCTTCGACGCCCTGCCCCACACGCGCAATCCGGAACGCGGCTTTGTCGCGACCGCCAATAACATGATCGTGCCGGACGATTACCCCTATTATCTCACCAATGAATGGTATGGCGTCAGCCGCATCCGTCGCATCTATCATGGCATCGAGGCGACACCGCGCCATGACATGGACAGCATGCAGGCGCTGCAGACCGATACCGTCTCCGACATGGCGCTGCGCATTCTGCCAGTGCTCCTGACCGCCGAGCCGCAAACCGATGCCGGACGACAGGCGCTCGCCCTGCTGGGTGGCTGGGATGCGGATATGGCGGTCGATCGCCCGGAACCGCTGATCTACTCAGCCTGGATGCGCGAGCTGCAGCGGCGCGTCTATGCCGATGAACTCGGGGACCAGTTTGATCGCTGGTATGCCGACCGCCGCGTCTTCATGATGGACGTGCTATTGGGTGATCTGGCCAATTGGTGCGACGATGTCACTACCCCCGCGGCCGAGACCTGTCTCGACCTGCTGGGCGTCTCCCTCGACGATGCCATGGCCGCAACGCAGGCGAGCCAGGGCAGTGACATGACGGCGTGGGAATGGGGTGATGTCCATTTTGCCCGCCACGAACACACGCCCTTCTCCAGCTTTCCGGTCCTGAAAGACTGGTTCACCATCACCACACCCATTCCCGGCGATGGCTCGACGGTCAATGTCGCGCCCTTCTCCTTCCGCCGTGATGGCTATGCTGTCGGCCACGGCCCCTCCTACAGGGCGCTCTACGACCTGTCGGATCCGGACAATTCACGCTTCATGATCACCACGGGCCAGTCAGGCAATGTCCTGTCCCGGCATTATGACGATCTGGCACCGCTCTGGGGCCAGGGTGTGTATTTCCGGATCCGCACGGATTGGGATGTCAGCAACATGCCCGAGGGCGCGTCGCGGCTGGAGCTTCAGCCCGCTTCGCCATAGCCGCCGCGGACGAAAACCAGGGACGGCACACGCCGCGGCGTATCGAGGCTGAGGACTTCACCGACGATAATGTCGTGATCGCCGCCGGGATGAACCGCCTGCTGGCGGCAGACCAGCCGCGCCACCGCGCCCTCGATCAGCGGCACGGCCTCGCCTGAAACACGCGCACCGCACGCCACCAGATCAGCTTCCTGGGCACAGCGGTCGGCCAGCTCGGTCTGGTCAAACGCCAGGATGTTGATCGCGTAATCCGTGGCATAGCGCAGCGGGTCATAGCGGTGTGTGTCATGCTCGATCGACCACAAGACGAGCGGCGGTCTGAGCGAGACGGAGGCGAAGGAATTGACGGTGATGCCGATGGCAACACCCTCAACCCAGGCCGACACAATGGTCACGCCAGTTGGGTAACACCCCATAACGTCGCGGAATGCGCGGCTATCGATCACGGTCGGCCCTTTGGATTGCGGTTTGAAACTTCGCCTTAACGCTAACGGTCTACAAGGGACAGCAGAAATAAGACAAGGTGGGTGGACATGGCGGCGAACGACAGGCCGATCATCATCAAGAAAGTCGTCAAGGGCGGCGGCGGCGGACACCATGGCGGTGCCTGGAAAGTTGCCTATGCCGACTTCGTGACCGCGATGATGGCCTTCTTCCTGCTGATGTGGCTGATCAATACCACCACGCCGGAGCAAAAACAGGGCATTGCCGACTATTTCGCTCCCGCCAGTGTCTCGCCATCGAACTCCGGCTCGGGCCGCCCCTTTGGCGGCACAGCCCCCGGCCAGGACGGCGTGCAGGGCAATGGCGACGCCTCGATGATCCGCCGCCTCGCCCCGACGGCACCCGACGATAATGACAGCCGCGAACAGGAATCCCCGACCGCCTCGCCCGAGTCGACCGACGAGCCAGAGATCCTGCAATCCGCCATGGCCCAGGCCCAGCAACGCCGCGAGGACGCCCAGTTCGAGAGCGCGGCCATGTCGCTGCGCCAGGCCATGCAGTCCATGCCGGAACTGGCGGAATTGTCCAACCAGCTCATTCTTGATGTCACCCCGGAAGGTCTGCGCATCCAGCTGATCGACCAGGAAGGCCGCCCGATGTTCGATCCCGGCGCCGTCGAGCCGAATGAGCGCGCCGTCACCCTGCTCAACGCGATCGCCCGCATCGCGATCCGCCTGCCCAATCGCCTGTCGATTTCCGGTCACACGGATTCCTCTCCGGGCGGCAGCGGCACCTATACCAACTGGAATCTCTCCGCCGACCGTGCCAACGCCTCCCGCGCCGTGCTCCAGCAGGCAGGCGTCGGCGATGACCGAATTTATGAAGTACGCGGCAAGGCAGGCTCGGAACCTCTCTATCCGGACGATCCCTACATGGCCGGCAATCGCCGCATCTCCATCGTGCTGCTGCGCGAAGCGCCGATCATGCCTGCCGGGCACCGCCTCTAGCGCGTCGCGGGCTGAGCCGACTTCAGCGTGACGCACCAAAAGGGCTTCGCAAGCCGTTCAGGCGCATGCTAACCTTGGATCCGGGCCAGACCGGGTCCAAGGTTTCCTGAAATAACAATATGATAGACATTCCATCGGTAGATGCTTGGCAAATGTGGGCCGTTCTGATCGGCCTTGGAATTGCGATCATCTTTTACTGCTGGGAGCGGTTTGCCATCGAGATGGTCTCGGCCTCGGTCGTCACCGTATTGTTGGTCTTCTTCCACTTCTTCCCGCTGGACGCCAACAGCCCGACGACGGGCGACCTGCTGGCGGGCTTCGCCAATCCAGCCCTGATCACCATCATGTGCCTGCTGATTGTCGGCCAGGGTATTTTCCAGACCGGCGCGATGGAAGGACCGACGCAGGCCCTGCTGCACTCCTTTGACCAGCACCCGAAGGCCACTCTGTTTGGCCTGTTTGGCTTCGTCTTCGTCATCTCGGCCTTCATCAACAACACGCCGGTCGTGGTGATGTTCGTGCCGATTCTCGGCGCCATGGCCAAACGGATGGAACAGAGCCCGTCCAAGCTGATGATACCGCTCAGCTATATCTGTATTTTCGCCGGCATGACGACGCTGATCGGGTCCTCGACCAACCTGCTGGTCGCGGACTCACTCATGACCACGAGCGGGGTCCATCTCGGCTTCTTTTCGCCGACGATTCCCGGTCTCTTCCTGGCAGCGATCGGCATCGTCTACGTCATGTTCGTCCTGCCGCATCTCCTGCCGGATCACTCCTCGATGGAGCAGGAGCTGACCGGTGCCGGCGGACGCCAGTTCATCGCCCAGCTTGAAGTCACGCCCGATCATCCGCTGGCCGGCAAGAAGCCGGTCGCAGGCATGTTCACGGATCTGCCGGACATGACGGTGCGCATGATCCAGCGCGGCGAACACGCACTGCTGCCGCCCTTCGACCAGATTGAGCTCAGGTCCGGCGACCTGGTGATCGTTGCCGCCACCCGCCAGACATTGACCGACCTGCTCTCCAAGAACGCCAATTTCATGCGTGGTCTTCTGGAGACCTCGGGTCCGGGCGCCGATCCGACCCCGGGCGATCAACTGAAGATGACCGAGGCCGTCGTCGCGCCGGGCTCGCGGCTGATCGGCCGCACCATCGCGCAGATCGGCTTTCGTCACACCACGGGCTGCGTCGTGCTGGGCATCCAGCGCCGCAGCCGCATGATTCGCTCGCGCATGGGCGAGATCCGCCTCGAGGCCGGCGATACATTGCTGCTGTTCGGAACGTCCAACGCCATGCGCTCGATGCGCGCTGACCGCGACCTTCTCCTGATGGAGTGGTCCTCGACAGCCCTGGCCGACCCGCGCCGGGCGAATATGGCGCGCATCATCTTCGGCACGGTTGTCGTGCTGGCCGCGACCAGCGCCATGCCGATCGCGGTCGCCTCCTTCCTCGGTGCGGTCGCGATGATCGCCGCCGGCTGCCTCAATACGCGCCAGGCCGCGCGCGCCGTCGACATGCGAGTCTATCTGCTGATCGGCTCCGCAATCGCCCTGGGCACGGCCTTGCAGAACACCGGCGGCGCCGACCTTCTGGCCCATGGTGTCGTCTCGGTCTTCGCGCCCTACGGCCCGGTCGCGCTGATGTCGGCGCTCTTTATCCTGGTCGCCCTGCTGACGAATATCCTGTCCAACAGCGCCACCGCCATCCTGTTTACCCCTATTGCCATCGGTGCGGCCAACCAGATGGGGGTCGATCCGACCCTGTTCGCCATGACGGTCCTCTTCGCCGCAAACACCTGTTTTGCCACGCCGATCGGCTATCAGACCAATCTGCTCGTGATGGGGCCCGGGCATTACCGCTTCGTCGACTATCTGCGTGCCGGCACACCGCTTATCATCCTGTTCTGGATCGGCTATACTGGCTTCATCGCTGTATTTTACGCATTCGGCGGGGCTTGAGGGCGTGTGTAAACCGATGATCCGACAGCTAAAGGCCGCGGCGTGACCCATCCCTTTGCCACCCAGCAGATCCCCTTCTTCCTGACCGCGTCGGCACCCTGCCCCTATTTGCCCGGCCGCATGGAACGCAAGGTATTCACCCGCATCGACCCCGGCGAAGGCCCGGCGCTGAACGACGCGCTCACCCATGCCGGTTTCCGCCGCAGCCAGGCCGTGCTCTATCGGCCGGCCTGCGAGCGCTGCGATGCCTGCCGCTCGGTGCGTATTGATACAGCTGAGTTCGAGTGGAAGCGCCGCTGGCGCAAGATTCTCGCCCGTAATGCTGATCTGCGTGTCTCCACCGGCACGGTCGAGGCGACGCTGGAGCAGTATGAATTGCTCGACCGCTATCTCGACGCCCGCCACCATGACGGCGATATGGCCGGCATGTCGTTTGGCGAATATGTCATGATGGTCGAGGACGGCGCCCAGCGCACCCATGTCACCGAGTATCGTGATCATGATGGCGAGCTGGTCGCGGCCGTGCTCACCGATGTGCTGCGCGACGGCCTGTCGATGATCTACAGCTTCTACGCCCCGGAAGCCGAGCGCCGCAGCCTCGGCGCCTACATGATCCTCGACGCGATCCGCCAGGCCGAACTTGCCGGCCTGCCTTTTGTCTATCTGGGGTATTGGGTGCGCGGCAGCAGGAAAATGGCCTACAAGGCCCAGTTCCAGCCCCTGCAAGTACTTGGCAGCGCGGGCTGGCAGGCGCATGCAGAGCTGGAATTCGAGGATGAGGACAGCATAGACTGGCCCGACTCAGGCGACTGAACAGACACGTAATCCGTATCTCGGGGGAGACACTCATGGATCGACGCACATTTCTCAGTGGCGCCAGCCTTGCCGCCGCCACGGTGGCAACCGCCTGTGGCGATACGGGCCAGGAAAACACGGCGGCTCCGGCCTCGCCCGCGATTAGCCGCGGCATCAAGCAATTGCGCATGGTGACGACCTGGCCAGCCAATTTCCCCGGTCTCGGCATGGCCGCGAATAATGTAGCCGCTTTCGCCAATGCCGCCTCGGGCGGAACGCTCGATATCCGCGTCTTTGCCGCTGGCGAGCTGGTCAGCGCTTTCGAGGTCTTCGACGCTGTCTCCGAAGGCACGGCCGACATGTATCATGGCGCCGAATATTACTGGCAGGGCAAGTCGCAAGCCTTCAATTTCTTCACCGCCGTGCCAATGGGCATGACGGCGGCGGAGATCATGGGCTGGGTCGAGTTTGGCGGCGGCCAGGCCCTGTGGGACGAGCTCTCGGCGCAATTCAATATCAAGCCCTTCCAGGCGGGTAATTCCGGCCACCAGATGGCCGGCTGGTTCAAGCGCGAAATCAATACGCTGGAAGACTTCCGCGGCCTGCGCATGCGCATGCCTGGCCTCGGCGGCAATGTGCTGCGCGAACTTGGCGCGGCGGCTGTAACCCTGTCGGGCGGCGAGATCTATCCGGCGCTGCAAAACGGCACGATCGACGCCACCGAATGGGTCGGCCCGTGGAATGATCTTGCCTTCGGTTTCTACCGCGAAGCACCCTATTATTACGGACCGGGCTTTCACGAGCCAGGATCCTCACTCGCTGTCGGCATGAATCTCGATGTCTGGAACGGGCTTGATGCCGATCACAAGGCGATCATCAAGCAAGCCTGCTGGGCGGCCAATAATCAGTGCCTGGCCGAGTTCAACTATCAGAACGCCGTCGCTCTGGATGTGCTGGTCGATCAGCATGGCGTGCAATTGCGCGAATTCAGCGACGAGATATGGACCCGGATCGGCGAGATTTCCGAACAGGTCGTCGCCGAGAGCGGCAATAGCGATGCCATGACCCGGCGTGTCTATGACAGCTATCTCGGTGCGCGCGATCTGATGCGCGGATGGGGCCGGATCTCCGAACTCCCCTATATGGCACAGCGCCAGCGCGTGCTGGGCGGCTAGACCCATGCGCACCGGCGACGGCCTGATCCTGACAGCCAGCGGTCTCGTCATCGCGCTCGTGATCATTGATATCGCGACCGGCGGCGGCGTGGCGGCCTGGTCGGGCGAACACCTGGCCGATCAGGCGCAGGCACTCGGCGGCGTGCTTGGACGGATCGGACAGATTGGCTGGCCGCTCTTGCTCATCCCCCTTCTGGCGGGTCTTGCGGGCCGCTTCATGAGCCTGCCCGCGCCGCTTCGGACCGGATTGCGGCAAGCGATCAGCATCATCGACAGGGTCAATCTCAGCATTGGCGGCGCGGCGCGCTGGTTTGCGCTCGGCCTCGTCATCGCGACGGCCACCATCGTCATCCAGCGCTATGTTTTCGGCTATGCCTCGACCAAGCTGGCCGAGAGCGTCATCTATATGCACGCCTTCCTCTTCCTCTTCGCCTCGGCCTCGACCCTGCTCAGCGATGGCCATGTGCGGGTCGATATTTTCTACGCCAAGGCCAATGCGCGCGGCAAAGCCTGGACCGATATGATCGGCACCTATCTCGCCCTCCTGCCGACCTGCGCCCTCATCCTGTGGACCTCGACGGGCTATATGAACTCGACTTGGCGCATTCTGGAGCGCTCGCGGGAAAGCGACGGGCTGCCGCTCGTCTTTGCGCTGAAAACAGCCATCCCGATCTTTGCGGTGCTGATGATCCTGCAAGGCATTTCCATGGCCTCACGCGCCGCCCTGACGCTGTCCGGCGAGACGGCGCCGGACAAGCCCGCCAATGCCAGCGCGGGAGAGCTCTAGCATGACCCTGCTGCTGGAATTCCTGCCCTTCGCCATGTTCCTGGTCGCCTTCGCGGCTCTGCTGCGCGGCTATCCGGTCGCCTTTACCCTGGCCGGCGTCGCGCTGGGCTTTGCCCTGCTGGGCCTGGCGCTGGGCCTGTTTGACCCGGTGCACTTACGCGCCTTCCCGCAGCGCATTTACGGCAATCTGATGGAGATGGACCGGTCCATCCTGGTTGCGGTGCCGCTCTTCGTCTTCATGGGCGTCATGCTGGAAAAATCACGCATCGCCGAGGAATTGCTTGAGGCGATGGGCGCCCTGTTCGGCACGATGCGCGGCGGTCTCGGCATCTCGGTCATCGTGGTTGGCGCCCTGCTCGCGGCTTCAACCGGGATTGTCGGCGCGACCGTGGTGACGATGGGCCTGCTCTCGCTTCCCACCATGCTCAAGCGCGGCTATTCGCCGGAACTCGCGGCCGGCTCGATCGCCGCCTCGGGCACGCTCGGGCAGATCATCCCGCCATCCATCGTATTGGTGCTGCTGGGCGACCAGATCTCCAACGCCTACCAGCAGGCCCAGCGCGCCCAGGGCATTTTCTCGCCCGACATCGTCTCGGTCGGCGATCTCTTCGCCGGCGCGCTCATTCCCGGCATGCTGCTGGTGACACTCTACATCCTCTACCAGGTCGCGATCGCAATCTTCCGGCCCCAGGATGCCCCCGCCGCCCCGCCCGAAGAGGGCGCGACCAATTGGGGCAAGCTGCTGCACGCGCTTCTCCCGCCGCTGGCGCTGATCGTCGGCGTGCTCGGCTCCATCCTCACCGGCCTTGCCACCCCGACAGAGGCTGCCGGTGTCGGCGCTGTCGGTGCGACCTTTATCGCCGGCGCCCGCAATGCCGGCGCAGCCAGGAACCCCTTCGCAGGCCAGATCGTCGCCTTTGCCGGGCTGGCCTCACTTGTCGGCCTGATCGCCCTGGTAGTGATCGCCAATATCGGCGCAGACCGCCGCCTCTATGTCGCCGATCTCGGCCCCGCCGGCACCCTGCTGGCCTTCGGCCTCGCCGCCATGACATTGATCGGCGCCGCGCTCTGCCTCGTGCGCCTGAAACGCACCGGCGTGCTCGATGAGGTCATGGCCTCGACCGCCAATATCTCGGCCATGGTCTTCGTCATCCTGATCGGGGCCGCCCTCTTCTCGCTCATCTTCCGCGAGCTTGGCGGCGACCTGGTGGTTCAGCACGCGCTCAGCGCCGTGCCCGGCGGCAAGTATGGCGCGCTCGCCATCGTCATGCTGGTCATGTTCCTCCTGGGCTTCTTCCTCGACTTCATCGAGATCACCTTCGTGGTGGTGCCCATCGTCGCGCCCATCCTGCTCACCATGGGGATCGACCCGGTCTGGCTCGGCGTGCTGATGGCGATGAACCTGCAGACCAGCTTCCTCACACCCCCGTTCGGCTTTGCCCTCTTCTACCTGCGCGGCGTCGCCCCGGCCTCGGTCACCACGGCAGCGATCTATCGCGGGGCCATTCCGTTCGTGATTATCCAGATCATCGCGATCCTGGCTGTGGTGCTGGTGCCGTGGTTGGCGACGGGGTTGCCGGAATGGCTTTACGGGTAACGCGGTGGCGCGGCAGCCAATCTCCAACTCCCAAAACACAAATTTTTGTCATCCCTGACGGATGCCCGGACGCGAAGCGATCCGGGCGGAGATCAGGGATCCAGACGCCCGGACGTCTGGGTCCCCGCTCTGCGGCCCGATCAAGTCGGGCCATCCGGCGGGGATGACAAGCGTGTTTCGATTTGGGCGACCCGCCAACCCTCCACCCTTGGCGAATCCCCGCTGCGCGCTAGTATGGCGCCAACCTCGCGCCCAGGAGCCCCATGACCCCGATCCGCAAAATATCCCTCGAGCGGGCCTTCATCGTCGTGCTGGCGCTGGTCATTTCCTGGATATTCCTGTGGATGATACGCGACTATCTCGCGGCGCTCTTTCTTGCCGCTGTGCTCACCCTCTTCCTGCAGGCGCCGCAGGACTGGCTCTCCGGCAAGCTGGGCGGGCGCAAGGGGCTGGCGGCGGGTCTGCTGGTGGCGGCTTCGGTGATGGCCTTTGTTATCCCGGCCTCCATCCTGCTCGGCATTGTTGCGGAGCAGGCCATCCAGGTGACGGGCATGGTGACGCCCTGGGTGCAGGAACAGGTCAGCATTATCCGCGAGGACGGGCTCGACAGCCTGCCCTCCTGGCTGCCCTTCCGTGACGAGATCATCCAGTATCAGACCACCATCGCAACCCAGATCGGCACTCTCGCGGGCTCTGTCGGGCGCATCCTGGTCTCCAGCCTGCGCGCCGGCACGGGCGGGCTGCTGGTGGCGACGCTGAACTTCTTCATCCTGATCTATGCGCTCTTCTTCTTCCTGCTCACCGGCCGCGAGACCGGTCGCCACGCCGTCGCGCTGATCCCGATGACGACGCGCGACCGCGAATTGCTCGCCGAACGCGCCATCTCCACCATCCGCGCCACCGTGAAGGGCTCTTTCCTGATCGCCCTGGTGCAAGGCTCACTCACGGGGGCCGGCCTCTTCGCCGCCGGCGTGCCCGGCGCGATCTTCTGGGCGGCCGTGGCCACCATGCTCTCCATCATCCCGATGATCGGACCGCCCCTGATCTGGGGCCCAGCCGCGATCTGGCTCATGGCCTCGGGCCAGCCGATTGCCGGCGGCGCACTGGCGCTCTGGGGCGCGGTGGTGGTCTCGACCTCGGACAATATCCTGCGCCCCATGCTGGTCGGCAAGGATGCCAAAATGTCCGATCTGATGGTGCTGATCTCGACGCTGGGCGGGCTCACCCTGTTTGGCGCCGTCGGCATCATTCTCGGCCCGGTGATCGCCGCCCTCTTCGCCTCGGTCTGGTTCATCTTCCGCGAGGCGTTTTCCGGCCTGCTGGATGAGGCGGAGGAGGAGACGGAAGAGGCATCACCTGACGCCCCCGACCAGGACTAGACTTGCGGCACGCTCGACATCCGCTGCGGCAGATGGCCGCCGGCATATTGCACCAGCGCCTCGATGCGTTTCTCGATCGGCGGGTGGGTGGCGAAGACGCCCATGAAACCCGTGCTGGGGTTCTCGATGAACATTTCGCGGACTTCCTCGGGCGCCTTGGAGATCTCGGAATGGCCGGAGATTTTCGCCAGGGCCGAGATCATCGCGTCGGGGTTCTTGGTCAGCTCGACCGCACCGGCATCGGCCATGTATTCGCGCCGCCGTGACAGCGCGAAGCGGATCATGATCGAGAGAGCGTAGGCCACCGCGATACAGGCAATGGCGATGATGATCAGCGCGCCGCCATTGCGCGAACCGCTGCGGCGGCCGCTGCCGCCCATACTGCTGTAGAACATACCGCGAAAGCCGATCTCGGCGGCAAAGGAGATGATGCCGACGAAGATGATCGCGATCACCAGCAGGCGTACATCCTTGTGCCGGATATGCGAGAGCTCGTGGGCCAGAACGGCTTCCAGCTCGGCATCATTGAGCGTGTTCATCAGGCCGCGCGTGACCGTGACGGTGTATTGTTTCTCGGTCAGACCGGAGGCATAGGCATTGAGCCCCTCGGTCTCGATGATCGCCATTTTCGGCACCGTCATGCCGCGCGAAATGCAGAGGTTTTCCAGCAGGTTGTAGAAGCGCGGCTCGTCCTTGCGGGTGACGGAGCTGGCGCCTGTAGCGGCATTGATCATCGCCTGGTGGCCAAACCAGGCGATGATGAACCAGATGCCGGCCCCGAGCAGGGCCCAGACAGCGATCTCCGGCAGGATATGCACCGCGGCCATCATGGAATCGCCCAGGCTGGGCTCACCGTTATAGCTGCCGCCCTTGCCGCCGCCGCTATAATTGCCCTCGCCTGTTGTGGCGATGACGAGCAGGGCGACGGCATAGCCGAGCAGGGTCAGAAGAACCGGAAATCCAGCCAGAAGCAGGATGGATTTGAGGTTATTGTTCCAGATATGGGTGCGAAGGCCAGCCGCCCCGAACATGATCGATCAGCCCCTAGAATTTGACCTGGGGCGCCGCCCGCTCGCCTTCGCCGACTTCGAAGAAGTCACGCTTGGCAAAGCCGAACATGGAGGCCATCAGGACCGCGGGGAATTGCTCGATCGCGGTGTTGAATTCAGCCACCGCATTGTTGAAGAAGCGGCGCGCGGCAGCGATCTTGTTTTCCAGATCCGACAATTCGCTCTGCAGCTGCATGAAGTTCTGGTTGGCCTTCAGGTCGGGATAGGCTTCCGACAGGGCAAAGAGCTGGCGCAGGGCGCCGGAGAGCATGTTTTCAGCGCCCGCGAGCTCTTTCACATTCGGCGCGGCAATCGCGGCCTGGCGGGCCTTGATGACATTTTCCAGCGTCTCGGTTTCGTGCGTGGCATAGCCCTTCACGGTTTCCACCAGATTGGGCACGACATCATGGCGCTGCTTGAGCTGGACATCGACATCGCCCCAGGCCTGATTGCAGGTCTGACGCAGCGCGACGAGGCGGTTGTAAATGCCGATCAGCAAAATGCCGATCACGACCACGACGATCAAAAGAATGAGTGTTCCGTCCATGTCTGTCTCTCCTTAAACGGGCCAGCCCGTCCTGTTGGCGTCCTGCAGGTTTACTTATTGGGCTTTCGCCTGTGAAGCGAGGAATTCCGAGCCGCGCGGTGCAAAGCGCAGGCTGCGCGGGAATCCGCGCGGCGCCATCCGGCCCGCCTGGGCGCGTTTGCCGCCCCACATTTTCCAGTCTTCCAGGCCATGGCGGCGGCCGGCGCCGTCCAGCCAGGTCAGGCCGTCCTCGCTTGAGAATACGGTCGCATCGGCCACGACAGCGCCCTTGCCGCCCAGAAGCCGCACGCCCTTGCCGCGTGTCATGGTCGGGATTTCCTCGAGCGGGAAGACGAGCAGTTTCTTGTTCTCGCCGATCACCGCGACCTGATCGCCCATGGCCGGAATACACAGCAAGGCTTCATCACCCGCCGACAGGTTGAGGATCTGCTTTCCGCCCTTCGTCGCCGCGACACAATCCTTCTCCTGCACCCGGAAGCCCTGCCCCTCGCCGGAAGCGATGAGAAGCGTGCGCTCGGGATCAAATTTGAACAGGCCGATCGGGGCTGCATCTTCGGGCAGATCGACATGCAGGCGCACCGGCTCGCCATGGCCGCGTCCGCCGGGCAGCTTGTTGGCGTCGAGCGTGTAGAATTTGCCGTCCGTGGCAAACATCAACAGCTTGTCCGTCGTCTCGCACTTCACGGCGAAGGCCGAGCGGTCGCCTTCCTTGAATTTCAGATCGGTGACATCGCCGGCATGCCCTTTGAGCGCCCTCACCCAGCCGCGCTCGGAGAGCACAGCGGTGATGGGCTCGCGCACCACGAAGGCCTCGATGGAGGTCTCGGCGGTCACCAGCGGCGCATCGGCAAACAGGGTCCGGCGGGCACCGATAGCGGTCTTGGGGCCGTAATATTTCTCGACCTCGGCGATCTCGCCATCAACCTTGGCCCATTGCAGTTCGCCCGAGGCGATCAGGTCCGACAGGCTCTGGCGTTCGCCGCGCAGCGTGTCGTCTTCCTTGCGGATCTCGAGTTCTTCCAGCTTGCGCAAGCTGCGCAGGCGCATGTTGAGAATGGCTTCTGCCTGGCGATCCGTCAGCGAGAAGGTCGCGATCAGCGTGTCCTTCGGCTTGTCCTCGAAGCGGATGATGCGGATCACCTCGTCCAGATCGGCATAGACGATGAGATAGCCGGCGAGCACTTCCAGCCGGTCTTCCACCTTGGCCAACCGCGTCTCGGCGCGGCGCACCACGACTTCGCGCCGGTGCTCGACCCAGATCTTCAGCGCATCCTTGAGCGACATGACGCGCGGCGTGCCCTGCGGATCGAGCACATTGAGATTGAGCGGGAAACGGTTTTCCAGATCGGTCAGCTTGAAGACCGATTCCATCAGGAGTTCCGGATCGACCAGCTTGCTCTTGGGCTCGAGTACGAGACGGATATCCTCGGCGCTCTCATCCATCACATCTTCCAGAAGCGGCAGGCGCTTGGCCTCCATCATCTGGGCGATGCGTTCAACGAGCTTGGATTTCTGGACCAGATACGGGATTTCGGTGATGACGATGCGCCACATGCCGCGCCCGACATCTTCCAGCTCCCACTTCGCCCGCACCCGGAAGCCGCCGCGCCCGGTCTCATAGGCCTCGCGGATCGCCGCTTCCGGCTCGACAATCGTGCCGCCGGTCGGGAAATCGGGACCCTTGACGTATTTCAGGAGATCATCGGTGACCGCGTCGGGCTTCTTGATCAGATGCCGTGCCGCACGGCAGAGCTCATACGCATTATGCGGCGGGATCGAGGTCGCCATGCCGACGGCGATACCCGTCGAGCCATTGGCCAGGAGGTTGGGGAAAGCGCCCGGCAGCACCAGCGGCTCGCGCTCGGAACCATCATAGGTGTCCTCGAAATCGACTGTGCCGTGCTCGATATCCTGCAGCAACAACTCGGCGGCCTTGGTCAGGCGCGTCTCGGTATACCGCATGGCGGCCGCGCTATCGCCGTCAATATTGCCGAAATTGCCCTGGCCCTCGACCAGCGGATAGCGCGAGGCGAAATCCTGGGCCAGACGCACCAGCGCCTCATAGACCGACTGGTCGCCATGCGGGTGATATTTACCGATCACATCCCCTACGACGCGGGCGGATTTCTTGAAGGCCGATTCCGGGTTGAGCTTCAGCTCGCGCATGGCATGTAGCAAGCGCCGGTGCACCGGTTTCAGACCGTCGCGCGCATCGGGCAGAGCCCGCTGGGTAATCGTCGACAGGGCATAGGCCAGATAGCGCTTGGACAGCGCCTCATCGAAGGGTTCCTCGATGATATGACCGGCATCGGGATCGAAATTATCACCCATGAAACTGTGCCTCTTGATTCGTGGGCTTCAGTATAGGGCGATTGGCCTTGCCCCATAGGGCGCGGGCGCAGGATTAGCTGTGGGGAAGCTCGCCGCAGGCCTCCTCGACATTCCGGCCCGGACACCTGGCCCGACACCGCCTCGCACCTGCTCTCGCGATCGTGAAGCCGGTTAAGAAAATTTCAGGCCGGCGTCATCCTGGCCACAGGCGATCGACGACATGCTGCCCGCATCTCAAGGGGACAGATCGATGAAGCTAATCACTGGCATGCTGGCACTGGCACTGATCGCGTCTGCGGCGGACGCGCAGGATGACACCATCAACGCGGCAAGCCGCACCGCGGCGATCGAGGAAATTGGCGCGCTGATATCGGATAATTACTATGATGCCGACCTGGGCCGGGGGATCGCCTCGCAGCTCCATGAGATGGAGGCAGGATCAGACGTGCAAGACGTCACCTCCGGCAATATCCTCGCAGCCCTCCTCACCGAACATCTCCAGCAGATCGATCGGCATTTCGAGGTGCAATGGAGAGGTGTCGAGCAAATTGCGCTCACGCGGGCAGAGTGGGCCGCCCAGGAGGCGCAGGACGCGGCGGGCGGTGATGGCAGTGCTGATCCGAACCGGTGGGCCTCCCTGCGCCGGCACAATTTCGCGTTTGGCGATCTCTCGGTGCTGGACGCCAATGTCGGCTATCTCAACCTGACCGGATTTGCGCCCATCGAACCGGCCGAGCCGACCGCCCGCGCTGCGCTCACTTATCTGGCCAATACCGACACCATGATCATCGATCTGCGCGAGAATGGCGGCGGCGATCCAGACATGGTTCAATACCTCATCAGCCACTTCCTGCCTGCCGGAACAGAGGTGCTGTACAACACATTCCTGCCGCGCACCGGCGATCCGGTCGAAATGCGCAGCCTGCCCGACCATCCCGCCGGCAACCGCCCGGACGTGCCGCTCTATATTCTTGTCAGCCCCGAAACGCTGTCGGCCGCCGAAGCCCTCGCCTATCATCTGCAAGCCATGGGTCGCGCGACGATCATCGGCGAAACGACGGCTGGCGGCGCCAATGCGGGCGATTTCCTCCTCGCCTCGAGCGGCTATTCCGTCTTCATCCCGACCGCCACCTCCCGCAATGCGATCACCGGGACGAACTGGGATGGAACCGGCGTCGCCCCGGATGTTTCAGTGCAGGCCGATCTCGCGCTGGATCAGGCGCTGTTGCAGATCTACGAGCACATGGCCGAGACAAGCCAGGTGCCTGAGCAGGCCATCGCCGCCGACTGGCAGGCTGCTCTACTCGCTGCGGAGCTCAATCCCTGGGTCCCGACCGCAGCTCAGCTTGCGGCCTATGCCGGCGACTACGGGCCGCGCCATATCTCCATTACCGATGGCGAGCTGGTCTATCAACGCGACGGCCAGGAGGCTCATCCGCTCATCCCTCTAAAGGAAGGCATTTTCCGCCGCGCGGACCTTGAGGACTACCGGTTTGAATTTGCCGGCGCTGAAACCGGACACGCGACCGTGCTGGTGCTCCGCCTGCAGAATGGTGCGACGGATTCAAGCCCGCGCTCGGAGTGACGCAAGGCTAAATCCGCCCGGCCCGCTCCAGCTCGGCTGCCAGACGCAGCCGGGCTTCCGGCAATTGCTTGTCGATCGGCCAGAGCACGCGGCGTTCGATGAAATAGCCCGTCAGCGCCAGGCCAAGCGCGATATCACCCGGCTTGACAATGCCGGAGCCCTTCATGAAGCCGGGGATTTCCAGCAGTTTGGCGAGATAGGGCTGGGCTTCCTCGCGGCAGACGGCACGGCCGGTGCGCGGGCTGACATGGGTAAGGTCGTCCATCACGCCGGTCACCGCGCAGGTCTCCAGATCGAGCCCATAACCAAGATCGGACAGCAGGCCCGCCTCCCAGCGCACATAGAGCGCCGGCCAGACATCGGGCTGGTCGAGGACGGACAGAAAGACCTGGAAGCCCTCATAGACCTGGGCATGCGCCTCGCGCTCGGGCAGCGCCATCACCGCCAGGGCACAGGCGGCATTCAGGCCGGCGAGCGCGGTGCGGTCTTCCATGACGGCACCGGCGCCAAGATTTTCCGCCTCGATGACGAACATGCCGAGGTGGTCGGCCAGCCTTGCCCGCCAGGTCACTGCGATCTGATTGCCCGGCTGCAGCACCGGCCGCATGGAGCGCGAACGCCCGCCGCGCACCAGGCCGGCATGACGGCCATTGAGCGCCGTCAGCACCTCGACGATGGCGCTGGTCTCCCCGTGCGGCCGAACCGCCAGGACAATGCCGCTATCAGACCATTCCATGTCTGGTCCCAATCATCGCGGTCAGGCGTCGAAATCGAGCCCGACATCGGAATAGTGCGAGCGCCGCGCCATCCAGCGGGGGTCGACCTTGACGTTGAGGAAGAGGTGGACCCGGCAGCCGAGCATTTCCTCCAGCTCGCGCCGTGAGGCCTCGCCGATCGCCTTGACGGCCGCGCCGCCCTTGCCGAGCACGATGGGCTTCTGGCTGTCGCGCTCGACGATGATGGATTGCTCGACCCGGATCGAGCCGTCGCGCAGCTTCTTCCACACTTCCGTCTCGACCATGGAGGAATAGGGCAATTCCTCGTGCAGGCGCAGATAGAGTTTCTCGCGGGTGATTTCAGCGGCCAGCAGGCGCTGCGGCAGATCGGCGATCTGGTCTTCGGGATAATGCCAGATACCGGCCGGCATCTGCTCGGCCAGCTGGGCTTTGAGCGCCGGAACGCCATGACCCTTCTTGGCGGAGATCATGAAAACGTCGGAATAGATCCCGCTGTCATAGAGTTCCTTCGACATGGCGAGCAGGCGGTCGCTATCGATCGTGTCGATCTTGTTGAGCACGAGGATGGCCTGGCGTTCGGCCAGTTTGAGGCCTTCCATCACGCGGTCATCATCCTCGACCATGAGCCGGTCACCGGGCTTGGGCTGGCCCTGTTCGATGCGGTCACGGGCACCGACATCGATGACGTGAACGATGGCATCGGCATCATCGGCCCCGCTCCAGGCAGCACGGACCATGGCCTTGTCGAGCCGGTTCTTCGGCGCGAAGACGCCGGGCGTGTCGACCAGCACGATCTGGACCTGGTCGAGCAGCGCCACGCCGCGCACGGCGAAACGGGTCGTCTGGACCTTGTGGGTGACGATGGAAATCTTGGCGCCGACGAGCGCATTGACCAGGGTCGACTTGCCGGCATTGGGGGAACCGATTACGGCGGCAAAGCCAAATCGGGTTTCGGTTTCAGCCGACATGGTGTCCCTCTCTTTTTAACAGGGCTTCTGCGGCGGCGCGTTCGGCCGCCTGTTTGGATTTCCCCTCACCGATCGCCGGCTCGAGGGGTGAAATTGTGACTTCAACGGTAAAGACCGGCCGGTGATCGGGGCCGGAGCGTTCGGCGAGCCGGTAGACGGGCACGCCGCGCCCGGTCTTGGCGGCCCATTCCTGCAGGCTGGATTTGGCATCGGCAGGCTTGTGCCGCAAGGCCTCGATCTTCTCGCCCCAGAAGCGGTCATAGAAGACCTGCACGCTGGGCCGGCCGCCATCAAGATAGATCGCCGCCATCAGCGCCTCGCAGGCATCGCCGAGGATGGAGATCTTGGCGCGGCCGCCATTCTTCTCTTCCGAGCGTCCCATCTTCAGCGCCGCACCCAGATCGATGGCGCGCGCGACATCGGCGCAGGCCTCCTTGCACACCAGCGCATTGAGACGCGGTGCCAGCGCGCCCTCATCGGCCTTGTCAAAGGCCTTGAACAGCGCCTCCGCCGTCATCAGGCCGAGCACGCGGTCGCCGAGGAATTCCAGCCGCTCATAGCTGCGAAAGCCGGGACGGCCATCGCCATAGCTGGCATGGGTCAAAGCGCGGTCAAACAGGTCGCGGTCCTTGAAGGTGTAGCCGATGCGCTCTTCCAGCTGGGCGGGCAGATCAATCATGCAGGATCACAATCGGTCGCACTTCGATGACCACAAACGCCTGGGCGTAGGGATGGTCATCGGTGATGGTGATATGGGTGTGGGCTTCCATGCCTTCCGGCGTCAGCGCGATGAGGCGCTCCAGAGCGCGGCCGGTGAAGGCGAGCGTCGGCTTGCCGCCGGGCAGGTTCACAACGCCGATCTCTTTCCAGGACACACCGCGCGCGATCCCGGTCCCGAGCGCCTTGGCCCCCGCCTCCTTGGCCGCAAAACGCTTGGCATAACTGGCCGCGCGCATACGGCGCGCCTCGGACTTGGCCTGCTCCACCTCGGTGAAGACGCGCTGCACGAACCGATCTCCAAAGCGCTCCAGCGAACGCTCGATCCGGCGGATATCCATCAGGTCGGAACCGAGGCCGATGATCATTCGAATACGCCTCTCGGATCCGGCGCAATCAACGCCCCCCAACAAAAAATGACCGTCGGAAAAGCCGGAAATGCCAGCGCGACCCAGCCGTGCTCGCGGATGAGTGGAAATATCGCTGCGGTGATGAAGACGCCACTCACAACACCGGCGCAAAACAGCCAACGACGCGGCCTGCCAATGCTGGCGACGAAGCAAAAAAGCAAGAGGCCGGCAAGCACAATACTCGGACCGTGGATACCGCTGTCGTCGTGTGCGAGACCGAACAGGCCCACCCCGACGGCAAACATCAGCAGGAACGCACGGTTGACCCAAGTCTGGAGTGAAAAATACCAGTGCGGAAGCATCATACCCCAGCCTCGCCGCGCGCTTCGGCGATGAGGCCGCGCATCGTCGTCACAGTCTCGCGCAGACCGCGGAAGATCGCTTCGCCGATCAGGAAATGGCCGATATTGAGCTCCGCCAGTTCGGCGATCGCAGCGACGGGTTTCACGGTGTCATAGGTGAGGCCATGACCGGCATGGATTTCCAGGCCGCGCGCATAGCCGTCTGCAGCGGCCTCGGCCAGGCGTTGCAAATGCCAGGCGACGGCCTTGGCGTCGCCGGCCAATGCGGCTTCGCAATAGGCACCCGTGTGAAGCTCGACCACAGCCGCGCCCATCGCCTGGGCGACGGCGAGCTGGACCGGATCGGCTTCGATGAAGAGCGAGACACGGATGCCCGCCTCGCCGAGCTGGCGCACATAGGGCGCGATGTGATTATGGCCGGCGGCGATATCGAGACCGCCCTCGGTGGTACGTTCCTCGCGCTTTTCCGGCACAAGGCAGACCGCATGCGGCTTGTGACGCAGCGCAATATCGAGCATTTCCGGCGTGGCGGCCATTTCCAGATTGAGCGGCAGATCGATCTCGGCCATCAGCCGGTCGATATCGCTGTCGGTGATGTGGCGGCGGTCTTCACGCAGATGCGCGGTGATGCCGTCAGCGCCGCTCTCGGCGGCC
>TARA_R110000868_G_scaffold392875_1_pt1 | contig 56268 bp, 61 predicted proteins | sample TARA_R110000868 | Tara Oceans TARA_R110000868 (sample SAMEA4397489) | marine metagenome | biome: Polar Biome; feature: [SRF] surface water layer (ENVO:00010504); material: water (ENVO:00002006), including particulate matter (ENVO:01000060) such as... | depth 5 m | reverse complement strand
TTTTGCAAGTGATTTGTCAGATTAAGTCGTGACTTCTACAACTAATGTTAATAGCGCTACCGGTGCTGACAGTTTGAGGTGTCGCAACATTGGCAATAAAGCTTGTGCCCCCAACGGTAACGTTCTCGGCTGCAATATTATATTGGCCGGCCGCTAATTTAATGGCACTGGTGCCATTGGCTAAATCGAATTGATAGCTATTACTAGAGCCAACCCCTGTGAAGGTGACGTGCCCAGTGTGACCATCAGGCAAACCTGACAATGATACATTGGCATTCACTGTAGGAATCGGTTGCGCTTGATACGCGAAACTAACATTCACGGTTTGATCTTTTGTGGCCGTGAACTCTTGCGCATGCGTTTCAGTATAGTTAGGTGTATATAGATTACCGTTAAACTGAAAATCATTCGCCCATACTTGATATTTATCACCCGCTGTTAAATTATCTTTCACAACATGTTGTCCCCAAGCGGCGTTAATCACTTCGGGTTCGCTAGTGTGTGAGATGTTTTTCAACATGATTTTTTGCACAGGTGCATGCAGTGCTGGTGCAGACGGCATGTTGATATCAAGTTTAGCTTGTTGCACCGGTGCACCATAAGTGAGTGTGATAGCTTTGCTTTTATTCGTTTTAGATAAGGTAACAGATTGGTCGGCACCACCAGGATAAGCACCTGACTGATGAATTTTTATTGTGTAATCACCATAAGCTAATTGGGTTAAATTCAGTTTGCTATTCCAAGCAAGGTTAACTGTTTTATTGTAACTGTTAGGGCCTGTTACCGTGACGTTGGCTTGTTCAGCAGCTTGGCTACCGGGTTTACTAGGTGCGGTCATCGCAATGTTACCTTCAAGCACCGGCGCAACACCTTGGGTGTAAACGTTCACACTTTTTTGCACGGCATCAGCATCAATAGCGCTGGATGTACCAAAGGTAATCGTAATGGATGTGCCAACGGGCATCATGGTTTTCACCCATGAGTCACTAGCAAAATTTAGGTTAACTGTGTTTAGGTTATTGCTGGACTGAAAGGCAGCAGGAGCCCAACTCAGTGGTGCGCTATATTGCACGCCATAAATACTATTTAATGTTGTTGGTGTAGCAAAAGTAATGCTGGCATCGCGTAAATCAATCGATTTATCACCAGTATTGGTGAGCTTCATCGTAACAGTTTGCCAATGTTCACTACCTGATGCAGTGACATTGGCTGTAATGTTTGAATTAGCGGAAGGTGATGTTTTTAATCCATCATAATTAGCATAGGCCAATGCTGAGAAAAACACTAATACCCACGCCGCCGTAAAGCGAGTTAAAATTTTCATCTGACTACCCCTGTTGAGTTAAACTTGTTAGTTACTCAACCTCTACTTGTTATCGTTGTTATATGTTTAGGATAGATTGTGTTCAATATATGTCCACTGTTATTTTTGACAGTAAGGCTTAAGTGCGTTTAAAAACATTTGAAATCAAATAGTTATGCTCTTATATGTCTCGATGAATCATGGTTGCGGCACTTTGTGCTGTTGGTGTGATGACAAGTTCGCGGATATCCACATGGGCTGGGCGTGTAGCCGCATAAACCACAGCATTAGCAATATCATCGGCGGCTAAGGGTTGGAAGCCGTGGTAAACACTATCCGCTTTTTGTGTATCTTGCTTGAATCGTACATTGCTAAATTCCGTTTCCACAGCACCTGGCGCAATATCCGTTACGCGTATGGGCGAGCCGTGACAATCCATTTTTAAGCCTTGGCTTAATGCTCTCACTGCAAATTTTGTTGCGCAATAGACATTTCCCTTGGGGTAAACTTCAAGCCCTGCTATCGAGCTGATGTTGAGTACATGTCCGCGTTGGCGTTCTAACATCCCCGGCAAAATCGCTTGTGTGACGGATAGCAAACCTTTGATGTTGGTATCAATCATTTGATCCCAATCGTTTGGGTCAGCATCGACAATGGTATCTAAACCCGCGGCTAGTCCCGCATTGTTCACAAGCACATCGATGGCTTGCCATTCAGGTGGCAGGTTGACAATTGCCGTGTTAACGGCTTCGCGGTCACAAACATCAAAATTCAAAATTTGTGCATCAGTATCCAGTTCATCACGTAATTGTTCTAAACGATCTAACCGACGTCCGGTTATAATCAATTTAGCGCCAATAGCGGAAAATTGTTCAGCGCAAGCTTTACCGATGCCAGAAGTGGCGCCGGTGATGAAAACGATTTTATTAGCAAAGTTGGACATGGTGTTTCTCCAAAGTTTAGGTATAGTACAGAGCAAGTTTCAATACTGATAATAACATATGTACATGCCCCAACTCCCATGTTCCGTCAATGTAGAATTGATTAAATCATTTGTAAGTACCGATATTTCAAGGTATATGACTCGTGCACAATTGAATGAATACTATGATCAAGCACAAAAAATTGAATTATGGATAACGCAATATGTTTGGTTACCTGACACAGTGGAAGTTTTTGTCAGTTTTTTAAATCAACAATGGATCGAGTTGCGGAACAATACAGTTGAGTATCAGAATTTGTGTTGGATCATCGGCTTACTGTATGAAACAGGTTTGATAAATGAATGGTTCAAGCAAGCTGAGCATAAGGCTAAATTACAGCCAATTGCAACTAAAACGGTCTCATCCTCGACGCAGGAGATTGCGCAATTGACTACAACCAGTTTAGCTACTATAGCACACGCCCCGCAGTTAGACGCTGCACTATGCTTGCTCGTTAGTCGATGATGCTGCAACGGAACACCCGTTACTCAATTATGGTAAAGCTAAACGCTATTTGTGCTTGAATTCTGGTGATAACCATTTAGCTGCGTGTGCTTATATTCGCAACACATTCTGTATTCATCGAACATCAGGAGTGTATTATCCTGAAGCCGAATATCTTTGCGAGAGATATATTAATCAGTCGCTCCCTCCATCACATAGTGGCCGATACGTATTAAATAATTTAGAAAAAAGTTTTTCATATCAAAAGCAACAGCTTAATTGGCAAGCGGCAGCGGTACTAGGTGACTTAGAGGCGATGTATAAAGCCTACTTGGCATTACAGTCAAAGACAGAGATTTTCCATGATAACCCATTTGTTAATATGATCAATCAGCTTTGTTGTGTTGCGCTATTTGCTAATCAAAAATTGGAAGATATTAAAGTGGCAGCCGCAAAAGAGGTCAACAATTGGCTTGCGAAATTAAGAACAATAACCCCATATACCTCACCGAAGCTGAAGCGCAGTAACCCTAACGTCGCATCATCAAAATGGCTTGCTGGATACTTGGGTTTGAAAACAAAAAGTGCAGGCGATATGCCAGCAGAGTTAAAATTACATTCTACCACTATCGCAACCTGTTTATATCGTTTGCAACTGTGTCTAACATCAACCACATATCGTTATTCTTGGTTTAGTTCCCCCGAAACGAAAATGTGAATGATTTTAATTTTTTTGCACTTCTAGAAATATCATTTAAGCTTGAACGAATATAATTCAAACAAGCTAAATAATGATAACACCCTTTGCCGCTCTCATTTCCCCGATCGCCGATCGCATGATTGTGGTGCGTGAATTCCTTAATACTAAGTTCCGTGATATTTATCAGCATCCTGCTGCCTTAGCCAAATTCTATCGTCAGGCGCAATTAATTGAATTGTGGTGTGAGCAATTCAAATGGGGCGCTGTAACGTTGTTATAATGTGTTTTCTATTATCACCGCCATTATCCGAGATACTTGAAATTCTATAGATCCCCATTAATCTAAAGCTATGTTACAATCCTGCTATGCAACGCATTCAAACCCTCACACCGTTAATTGCTAACCAAATCGCCGCTGGCGAAGTTGTTGAACGTCCAGCCTCAGTCGTCAAAGAATTATTAGAAAACAGTCTTGATGCCACTGCCACACAAATTGATATTGAAATCAGTCAAGCCGGTAAGCGGTTAATTCGGATTACCGATAACGGCGATGGTGTACACCGTGATGATTTACCTTTAGCGTTGAGCCGACATGCGACCAGCAAAATTTTAGCCTTAGATGATTTAAGCCACATTAATAGTTTAGGTTTTCGTGGTGAAGCATTAGCGAGCATTGCGTCGGTGTCGAAGTTAATGCTAACGTCAAACACCGGTGATGCGGCTTGGCAGGTGGAATCGGAAGGTGAAAAACAAGTGCCGATTGTGATGGCCGCTTCGCATCCAAAGGGCACCAGTATTAGCGTACGCGAATTATTTTATAACACGCCCGTACGCCGTAAATTTTTACGTACAGATAAAACCGAATGGTTACAAATCGAAGATGTGGTGAAGCGTATTGCTCTTAGTCATTTTGATGTTGGTTTTAAACTGACACATGGTGATAAGTTGATTTTTAATCTCCCACCTGCTGAGCGTTTCATTGAGCAAGAAAAACGTGTGGCTAAGCTTTGTGGCCATAGCTTTTTGCAAACCGCTATGCGGGTGGAAGAAGAAGCTGAAGGTTTGCAGCTGCAAGGTTGGGTTAGTAAAGCAGATGCTTGTCGAGCACATACTGATGTGCAGATCATGTTTTTGAATGGTCGTATGGTGCGAGATAAACTATTGAATCATGCGTTAAAGCTCGCAGTCCAAAATATCGTGCCAGCGGGTCGCCACTTAGCTTATGTACTGTATTTGCAATGCGATCCGACGGCAGTGGATGTGAATGTACACCCAACCAAACATGAAGTACGGTTCCATACACCACGTTTAATTCACGACTTTGTGTTTCGCAGTGTTAACCGACAGTATTCGACAGCGGATGTGGCTAACTCGACAAAAAACTTTACCTACCCTTATTTGGACGTGCCGAGCCAATCAACTATGATTGCCGAATCCAGTATCGAATACAGCACGCATCGATTTGGCCGTTTTATTGGTATCGCTAAACAGCGTTATTTATTGGTTGAAAATGATGAAGGCCTATTGTTAATTGATGGGTTGAAAGCATGGGAAATCATGCTGAAGCAGCAGTTCGATAGCGGAAAAATTGCAATGCAACCTTTGTTACTACCGGTTACGTTAAAATTGAATACGCGTCAATTAAATAAACTAAAAAAACTCGATGTCAAATGGCAGCAAGTGACATCAGAAAATATTGCCTTGCGTCAAGTGCCGAGTGTGTTAGAAAAAATTGATTGGAAAGTGGAATTGCCAGCAGCATTGAAAAAAACGGATCCGTTAGCTGAGCTAATCACCTTAGCGGCCAGTGTAAAAACGATTGATGAAGCATTATTAGTTAAGCTGCAAAACTTAGAGCGTGACAATGTCGACTTAGAAGCCTGTCAGTCAATTATTGAGTTAGAAGTCAAATGCCTAAAGAACAAGAAAAAAAGCCTGTCATATGTTTAATGGGGCCCACAGCTTCGGGTAAAACCGATGCTGCCATTGCGCTTACCCAACACTTGCCTTGTGATTTAATTAGCGTAGATTCAGCGCTGATTTACCGTGGCATGGATATCGGTACCGCAAAACCTGATACAGAAACCTTAAAAAAATTCCCCCATCGATTAATTGATATCTGTGATGCCGCTGATAGTTATTCTGCCGCCGATTTTTGTCGTGATGTGCAACGTGAGATTGATGATATACATGCGCAAGGTCGACTGCCATTGTTAGTTGGTGGCACTATGATGTATTTTAATGCCTTGCAAAACGGCTTGGCGAAAATGCCAGAAGCCGATGTGGATGTGCGCGCCACACTGCAACAACAAGCGGATAAACTGGGTTGGGTGGCGATGCATGAACGCTTGCAACAAATCGATCCACAAGCTGCTGCTAAGATTCATCCTAATGATCCACAACGTTTATCGCGCGCATTAGAAGTGTATGAAATCACAGGGCAGTCGCTTTCTCAATTACAGCAAGAGACACATAAAAATGATGCCTATCGTTTTATTAATACGGCCTTAGTCCCTGATGATCGCAGCTTGTTACATCAACGCATCAAACAGCGTTTTGACATTATGCTCGAACAAGGTTTTGAAAATGAAGTGAAGGGTTTTTACGAACGTGACGATTTAGACCTGACGAAACCCGCCATGCGTTGTGTAGGATATCGACAGATGTGGCTTTATCTTTCGGGTAAATACCAGTATGAACCTATGTGTGAACGAGCTATCATCGCAACCCGTCAATTGGCTAAGCGACAGCTCACTTGGTTGCGGGCATGGCAAGATATAGCATGTTTTGATGTGATTGATGAAAAATCGCATACTAACATTCTTGCTTATTTACAACAGAAAGAGTTGGGTTTCTAGAACATGCATGTTAGAATCCCCAGGCTTTGAAAAATAATCGAGGGATTGAATTCCCCAAAGGAGACCAATAATGTCAAAAGGGCAAAATTTACAAGACCCATTCTTGAATGCACTGCGCAAAGAGAAAGTTCCAGTTTCAATCTATTTGGTAAATGGCATTAAGTTGCAAGGCCAAGTTGATTCTTTCGATCAATTTGTTGTGTTATTAAAAAATAACGTGAGTCAAATGGTTTATAAACATGCTATTTCAACAGTTGTGCCAGCACATAATGTTGAAGTACCAGAATATGAAGAAGAAGCAGCTGCTGCTGCGTAACTCTATTGAGTTATTTTATTAGATAGAAAGCCGTTCTTTTTAGAGCGGCTTTTTATATCCTTAAAAATTTCCCCTTACTCTAGACACTAATTACATGTTTGATCGCCAACAGAATAATAACGAAAAAGCCATCTTAATCTGTGTGAATAATTCAACAGAAGATATACAAGAGTTCCATGAACTTGCTACGTCTGCGGGAGCAGAACCGGTAGTTACGCTAACGGTGACGCGTCGACATCCTGATGCCAAATTTTATGTGGGTAAAGGTAAAATAGAAGAAATTGCGACAGCGGTTGAAATGTTCGATGCGGGCCTGGTGATGTTTAACCATGAATTATCACCCGCACAAGAACGTAATATTGAGCAAGCTGTTAAGGCGCGTGTGCTTAATCGCACGGGATTAATTCTCGATATTTTTGCGCAACGCGCACGAACCTTTGAAGGTAAATTGCAAGTTGAGTTGGCACAGCTAGAGCATATCGCGACCCGTTTAGTCCGTGGTTGGACGCACTTAGAACGCCAAAAAGGTGGTATCGGTTTGCGTGGTCCTGGTGAAACGCAGTTAGAGGTTGATCGCCGTTTGATTCGCGGGCGAATTAAAAACATTAAAAAACGTTTAGAGAAAGTACGGCTGCGTCGAGACTTAGGCCGCCAAGCACGCAAGCGTAAACCTGTGCCTAGTTTATCGATTGTGGGTTATACCAATGCGGGAAAATCAACTTTATTTAATCATGTAACGTCGGCTAATGTTTATGCGGCTGATAAACTATTTGCAACCTTAGATCCAACCTTACGTCGAGTTGAATTGCCGGAAGTTGGTGAAGTGGTATTAGCGGATACTGTAGGTTTCATTCGCCAGTTACCGCATGATTTAGTCGATGCCTTTCGCGCAACCCTAGAAGAGGCGCGTGAAGCCGATTTATTATTACATGTGATCGATTTCTCAACAGACAATTATCGTGATACGACAGCAGCCGTGGAAGAGGTATTAAAAGAAATTGATGCGGATACCGTTCCCTATTTAAAAATTTTCAATAAAATCGATTTACTCGAGGATATTGAGCCTCGCATTGAATATGATGCTGAAAACGTGCCACAAGCGGTTTACATTTCTGCGCAGCATGAGATCGGTTTAGATTTAGTGTTAAAAGCTATCATTGAACGTTTATCAAACCAATATATTATGCGAGACATTACCCTGACACCTGAGCAAGGCAAACTGCGCGCCAGCCTTTATGCCGCACACGGTGTGTTGCAAGAGAGTATCGATGAAGAAGGTCATTGGCACTTGCGTGTCAAGTTACCCCCACGACAATGGGCACAGTTTAACTTATGAGCAATTTAGGTTAAGGGCTGAGGTCTTAGGTGATTTTGTTGCTGCGTGAGCGCGGTATTTATTTTATATAAAGCTTGATATGCTTTTACAAGTGTTAGGCTAAGCCCTAAGCAAATGCGCCCTTGCTACTTCATGCCCATCAGCATAAAATAGCGGCTCAAAACTGACAGCAATGGAGCAGCCAATGGCGTGGACAGAACCAGGTAAAGATAAGCAACCTGAAGAACAGAAATCAAATAACGACAATAAGAACAAAGAGCAAGGTCCACCCGATTTAGATGAAGCCTTTCGTCAATTAAGCAAAAAGTTTTCTAGCTTGTTTGGTGGCAGCAAAAAACCATCGGGCAATAACAATTCTCAACCTTCGAGTAGTGGCAGTGGTTTGCCTACTTTTAAAGTGTCACGGTTTGGTGTGATTGCTTTCTTGCTTTTGCTTGTCATCGTTTGGATTTTGTCTGGCATCTTTATTGTTTCGCCACCTGAACAATCCGTGGTATTACAATTTGGACAATATGAAAAAACGGTTGGTCCAGGCCCTCACTGGATTCCACGTTTCATTAATTCTGAAACCACACTGAATGTGGAAAAAATCTCAAATTATTCTTACGACGCGTTGATGCTAACGAAAGATCAAAACATTGTTGATGTGGCTGTTGCCGTGCAATATCGCATCAGCGATGCAAAACAATATTTATATAGTGTGTCTAATCCTATCGCGAGTTTGCAACAAGCAACGGCTAGTGCCTTACGCCAAGTCATTGGTAACACCACCTTACAATCCGTGTTAACCAGTGGTCGTGCGGTTGTACGACAAGAAGTGTCGGTGCAATTAACTAAAACATTAGCGCTTTATAATACCGGTATAGTCATTACCGATATCGCATTGCAACCGGCGCGTCCTCCTGAGCAAGTGAAAGCCGCATTTGATGATGCGATTAAAGCACAAGAAGATGAGCAGCGTTACATTAATCAAGCGCAAGCCTATGCAATGGGCGTCGTGCCAATTGCAGAAGGTGGCGCGAAACGTATTGCAGCCGCCGCTCAAGCTTATCAACAGCAAGTGGTGCTGGATGCACAAGCTGAAACAACACGTTATTTAGCAGTGTTACCGGTTTATATGCGTGCGCCAACGGTTACGCGTGAACGCATGTACTTAAGTACAATGGAAGCTGTGTTAAGTCATACGAATAAAGTCTTTATTGATGCGAATAGCAGCCACAATTTATTGTATCTGCCATTTGATAAATTATTCCAGCATCAACAAGTGCAGGTGCCTATGCGCTTAGCTAACGATAATGATGTGCAAGCCAGCAATCTTGCTGCGAGTGGCAACATTAATAGCAGTGAAAATGGTTCGAGTGATGATAATGGTATCGCGAGGCCGTCACGTTTCACGATAGATAATCCTGATAATAATGTCAGCGGGGGTAACTAATGCACGGTAAAACAATATTCTTATTAATAGTTCTCTTGGTTATTCTGCTTATTGGTGGTTCAAGTTTATTTGTTGTGCGCGAAGGCCAGCAAGCTTTGCTAACACGCTTAGGTAAAATTGAAAAAAATCCACAAGGTGAGCCACAGGTATACTTGCCAGGTTTGCATGTGAAGCTACCTATCGTGTCATCAACTTTGTACTTTGATACACGTATCCAAACCTTAGATACTGAAAAATCACGTATTGTCACGGCGCAACAAAAAGACGTAAACGTCGATTACTATGTGAAATGGCGCATTGTTGATTTAGCGAAGTATTACACCGCAACCGGTGGTTTGAATATACAAGCTGAGCAACTTTTGTCGCAACAAGTGAACAATGCGTTACGTGCTGAATTTGGTAAACGTACGATCCCTGAAGTGGTGTCGGATGATCGTTCTGCGATTATGAATGCCTTACGTACAGCTGCGGATAAAAGTGCGAAACCATTAGGAATCGATATCGTCGATGTACGTATTAAAACTATCGATTTGCCGGATGAAGTGAGCACCGCGGTTTATAGTCGTATGCGTGCTGAACGTGAGCGTGTCGCTGCTGAACATCGTGCCGAAGGCCGTTCAAAATCGGAAGCGATTAAAGCCAATGCCGATGCTGATGTCGTTGTTATTACCGCTAATGCCAAGCAACAAGCTGCGACAGTTAAAGCAAAGGGCGATGCTAAAGCGGCTGCAATTTATGCGAAAGCTTATGGTAAGAATCCAAGCTTTTACGCTTTTTATCAAAGCTTAGATGCTTATCGTCATACTCTGGCTCAACAAAACAATATGTTAGTGCTTAGCCCGAATAGCGAATTCTTTAAGTACTTTAATCAGGCTAATGGTACTAAACATTCAAAATAGAGTGGATGAGTGTGATAAGCACATATCCACCATTAAAAATAAGGCAAAACAACAAATGTCAAAAAATGTCGTAATTCTTGGTAGCCAATGGGGTGATGAAGGTAAAGGTAAAATTGTAGACCTTCTCACCGATCAAGCTGAAGCTGTCGTGCGTTTTCAAGGTGGCCATAATGCTGGCCATACGTTAGTGATCGACGGCAAAAAAACTGTCCTGCACTTATTGCCTTCTGGCATTTTACGTGACGATGTTATGTGCTTTATCGGTAATGGTGTCGTGTTATCTCCTGACGCATTACTGACTGAAATTCATATGTTAGAACAGCAAGGCACGCCCGTACGTGATCGTTTACGTATCAGTGAAGCTTGCCCATTAATTTTACCTGTGCATTGTGCATTGGACTTAGCTCGTGAGAAGCAACGCGGTGAAAATGCGATTGGCACAACTGGACGTGGAATTGGCCCCGCCTATGAAGACAAAGTAGCACGTCGCGCATTACGCGTCGGTGACTTGTTAAATAAAAAACGCTTCGCTGAAAAATTAAAAGTCATTTTAGAGTATCACAATTTCGTACTCGAACATTATTACCATGTTGACCCGATTGACTACGATGTGACATTTGATGTTTGCATGAAGCATGCCGAAGAACTACGCGATATGATTATCGATGTATCAGAAGAGTTGGCCGCGTATCGCAAGCAGAATAAAAATTTATTATTTGAAGGTGCCCAAGGCACCTTGCTCGACATCGACCATGGTACCTATCCTTATGTCACCTCATCAAACACGACCGCCGGTAATGCTGCCACTGGCAGTGGTGTTGGTCCACGTTGTTTAGATTATATTTTAGGGATCACCAAGGCTTACACAACCCGTGTCGGCGGCGGTCCATTCCCCACCGAATTATTTGATGATGACGGTAAACACATGGCAGAGAAAGGCCATGAATTTGGTGCCACCACAGGCCGTGCAAGACGTTGTGGTTGGTTCGATGCTGCTGCGATGCGCCGCGCCGTTCACGTCAATAGTTTGTCAGGCCTCTGCATTACTAAGCTTGATGTATTGGATGGCATGCAAACCTTAAAAATTTGCACAGGCTATCAAGTCGATGGTAAAGCCTTAACTGTACCACCAGTCGATGCGGATGATTACGAGCAATGCCAACCCATCTATGAAGAATTACCCGGTTGGACTGAATCGACCTTCGGCCAGACTGATTATGAAAAACTCCCGGCTAACGCCAAAGCCTACTTAAAACGTTTAGGTGAATTAGTCGAAGCCCCTATCGATATCATTTCAACCGGCCCCGACCGTGTAGAAACTATTGTGTTAAGAAATCCTTTTAATTAAGTATTTCTTTTTAGTAGGGTAGATATGATTCGCGGTGCGAATCTTTTATCGACCCTACATATTGATTTTTCTTCTCCCCGGCGGGGAGAAGATGCCGAAGGGCAGATGAGGGGCGATTAATAAGCTCGCGCAGCGACAAACCCAAAAGGCAATCTAATGAACATCCGCAATCTTTTCATCATACTATCACTCCTATACACACTAACCGCCTGCACTAAGACAGATACACAACCGCCAACCAACCTATTTCCAAAAACCTGCTCAACAAAAACTATCAGCTGGCAAGGCAACACCGCCGTCATCAACACTAACAGCAAACAAACATTAGTCCTAATTCACAACACATCTCAACAATCATTCTGGTTAAACCACCCTACCAATCAACCGATGAGCGCCGGTTGGGCTAGCCAAATCGATGCCGATCATTGGTCAGCCTTAACCGTTGAAAACAAAAAATTTGCGATCAGCTGTAGCACATTAAACCCAAGCAAAATACTTAACTGCAAAAAATTAATCACTGTTTGCGTGATGCCCAAAACTCAATTCCCGAAAAATATGAACGGTGGTTTTTGGGTGACAGAAAATAAATTTCAACCAGCATTGATACCAGCTATTAAAGCGCGAAAGATTACATGGTAAAACCTACAGATACAAAAAAGCCGAGGAAAACCTCGGCTTTTTTATTTCACTAAAAAATTATTTAGCGCCGCAGTTCAATGTTTCAAGCTGTTGGTTTAAGCCAGCTAGTTTTTGTTGAGCACCAGGTGCTGAACGGTCTAACATGCGCATTTGGTTTTTAACCGAAGCACATTGTTGAGCATGGCTCATTGCACCGCTAGTTGATGCTGAACCAGCAGAAGATGATGTACCACTGTCAGCACATGCAGCTAAGCCCATTGAAAGAACGGCAACGCCGGCGATTTTTAATAATGTTTTCATAGTTTCTCTCCGTATTTGAATTTATATTGTTAGTTAAATTAATAAAACGCGCAAGCGCTTTACGAAAATTTTACAATTAGCTTTTAGCCTTTTTACCCATCTTTTGACACTTCAAGGCATCGTATTGAGCTTCAAGATTTTGTCGTTTCAATTCTAACACACCTTGTGCGTATTGGTTACTATTCTGCAGCATGCCTAACTGGCGTTTAAGACCATCACAACGTTGTTGTGGGGTCAAATTTTCGTCATCATAGCAGGCCGTCAATGTTGTGCATAATATAACCACAAACAAGAGTTGGGTGATGAATTTCATGTATGGCTCCTTTGTAAGGGGTGAGAGTATATCGCAATTAGGTGGGGGTAGGGAATAGTGCAAGCGCGAAGCTTATGCCATTTGAGAATAATTATTAATCAAATTTAAATAACTGATATAATAGGCGGCTACAAAATATTGGATAAACAATGCCTAAAAGCCACAATGACCCCCACGCGAAGCGTGAAGCCAAAAAATATGACAAGCCCATCCCTAGCCGTGAGTTCTTATTAGACTTGCTGGCGGAATTGGGTACGCCGATGACGCACGAGAAGTTGGTCAAAAAATTGAAATTGACGGATGAAGATCAAATTGAAGCGTTGCGCCGTCGTTTAAGAGCGATGCAGCGAGACGGCCAATTAATGTGCAATCGCCGTGGGTCTTACGGTTTAGTATCAAAAATGAATTTGATAGCGGGTACTGTCAGTGCGCATAAAGATGGCTTCGGCTTTTTAATGGCAGACAAAGGCGGTGATGATTTATTCCTGAACGCCCGTCAAATGCGTCAAGTGATGCATGGTGACCGCGTATTAGTGTCGCCAACAGGCCAAGGTTGGAAAGGGCGTAAAGAAGCGCAAATTATGGAAGTGATTGAGCGCAACACCGAGTTTGTTGTCGGGCGTTATTTTGAAGAAGGCGGCATGGGATTTGTAGAACCTAACAACAAACAACTCACGCAAGATATTGCCGTGCCACAAAAATTTAATTTAGATGCGACCTCAGGTCAAATCGTGTCAGTGAAAATCACATCACAGCCTACGGCAGTGCGCCAACCGGTGGGTGAAGTGGTTGAAGTGTTAGGTGAGCATATGGCACCCGGCATGGAAATTGACATGGCGGTTCGCACGTATAACATTCCTCATCACTGGTCAGAAGACGTGCTGAAAGAAGTTGAACAATGGTCTGATGAAGTGCCAAAAGAAGCCATGAAAGGCCGAAAAGATTTACGTAAACTCGCTTTAGTGACCATCGATGGTGAAGATGCTAAAGATTTTGATGACGCGGTTTATTGCGAACGACGCACCCTAGGTGGCTGGCGTTTATATGTGGCCATTGCCGATGTTAGCTACTATGTACAAGACGGTACGGCATTGGACGTTGAAGCGAAAGATCGTGGTACCTCCGTGTATTTCCCCGGTCGTGTTGTGCCGATGTTGCCTGAAAAATTATCCAACGGTTTGTGCTCGTTAAACCCAAATGTTGATCGTTTGTGTATGGTTTGCGAAATGAGCATTAGCTCATCGGGCAAGATTACGCGCAATCGTTTTTATTCTGCCGTGATGCAATCCAAACGCCGTTTAACTTACACTAATGTCGACAAGATTTTACGTGGTGATGGCAAGCTAAGAAAACAATTCGCTGAGTTTATTCCTCATTTAGAAAACTTAGAGGCTTTGTATAAAGTCTTACGTCAGACGCGTGAGAAACGTGGCGCATTAGAATTTAACACGCGCGAAACAAAAATCATTTTCTCTAACAATAAAAAAATCGAACGCATCGTGCCTACCGAAAGAAATGAAGCGCATTGTTTGATTGAAGAATGCATGTTGGCGGCCAATGTGTCCGCTGCTAATTTCGCCATTAAAGAAAAATTACACGTGTTGTACCGTAACCATGAAGGTCCCGCTGAAACTAAGCTAAAAGATTTGCGCGACTTCCTCGGTGAATTCGGCTTGAAACTCGGCGGGGGTAAAAAACCTAAGCCAAAAGATTATGCGGTGGTGCTAAAAGCAATCCAAGGTCGTGAAGATTTTGATTTGATTCAAACCGTGATGCTACGTTCATTGTCACAAGCCGTGTACACCCCTGAAAATGGTGGTCACTTTGGTTTGGGTTATGACGCTTACACGCATTTCACTTCTCCCATTCGTCGTTACCCTGATTTGTTATTACACCGTGGTATTAAATCGGTTGTTGATAAGAAAAATGGTGTGACCATCGATGCGGCGCAAGTGCAAGCCTTAGGTGAGCATTGCTCACGCAACGAACGTCGTGCTGATGAAGCCACACGTGATGTCACCGATTGGCTCAAGTGTGAATTCATGCAAGAAAAACTCGGCCAACAATTTTCAGGCAAGATTACAGGTGTCACTAGTTTTGGTGTCTTTGTCGCATTGGATGATATCTTCGCTGAAGGTTTAGTGCATATCACCTCATTGAAAGATGATTATTATGATTTCCATCCCGCAAAACATGCATTGTACGGCCAACGCACTGGCCAGCGTTATCGCTTGGGCGACAAAATTAATATCCTTGTCGCACGTGTTGATTTAGATAAGCGTCAAATTGATTTTGAATTGGTGGGTTAGACTCGTGTTTCTAGTAACCCATTTTTGTAGATAGTGTAAGTTTCGCATTGTGGAATGAGTGAATAGACGACATTGACATATGATTGAGGAATACTTTTTTCGACATTATGATTAAGATAGTATTCAAATGTTTTTTTCTCAGCATTGATGCGAATAGCAAACAAGAATACCTCTTTAGATAAAGGCAACGGATATGAAAATCCGGCACTATGGCAATGTGATACTTGATCTTGATCAATATAAATGGCATAGGTCCAGCGAGTATTGAGATTGCTGGGGGCATAATGTTGTATGTCAAATTTATCTTCATTCCATGCGGTACGTGTATCAAGATGAATGGTGAGACAAGCAGCTGCCGTAATGTGTCCAAGGGTACCTTGGGTAAACAAATATTCAGGTGCTACTGTCGATGTGAAGTAATAAATTGCGCCTACCATTATTATTCTCTGGTTGTTTTCATTCTTTGTCCATCATACTTCAAGATGCGCCGCGCGTGAAGTTAGAAATTCGCATCTTGATGTCCGATGGGTATATAATATCCGACTATTTTCAATGGAATCTTAACACATGAAAAACTACATCTTCGGCATCCATGCCATTAATGCTATTTTACAAACTCAGCCTCAACGCATAACACATTTGTTTACTCAGCAAGGACGCAGCGACAAACGCTTGCAAGAACTTTGCGATTTAGCCAAGCAGAACGGCGTTAGCATGCAAGGTTTATCAAAACCTGAACTCACCGAACGTTGTGGCAGCGAACAGCATCAAGGTGTCGTCGCCGAATGCCAAGAAAGCAAAGCCTTAAATGAAAATGATTTAGACGATATGTTAGCTAGCCTGAATGAACCCGCATTTTTGTTAGTGTTAGATGGTGTAACAGACCCACATAACCTCGGTGCAATTTTACGTTCAGCCGATGCCGCAGGCGTACACGCCGTCATCGCCACCAAAGACAAAGCCGTCGGCCTAACCCCAGCCGTGCGCAAAGTCGCCTGTGGCGCCGCCGAAACCATGCCTTTCGTACAAGTCACCAACCTAGCCCGCACCATGAAACAATTACAAGAACAAGGCGTGTGGCTATACGGCACCAGCGACAAAGCCAAACAAAATTTATATCAAACCAATTTAACCGGGCCTATTGCATTAGTCATGGGCGCCGAAGGCAAAGGCCTTCGCCATTTAACCGGTGAAAAATGTGACCATTTAGTGAGCTTACCCATGGCCGGCAGCGTTTCAAGCCTAAACGTGTCTGTCGCAACCGGTGTTTGTCTGTTCGAAATCGTTAGGCAACGTATGGCTAGCTTAAAATAAGTTGGTATATAACCAAATTAAAAAGTGTAGTTGATATTTATTGTCTGCTAAGCGTATGGCTTCTCATTAATACTTTGAATAACAATAGTTTCACTACCATCAATATCGTTTGTTTTTTGCTGACATGTGGTGTAGCCGCGTTGTCTGAGTGAACCTAGTGTGTTGCTCATTGTAACTTGAGACGATAAGTGAATAATCGCATCTAATTTATAATCGCTAGAAAGTTGCCATGTGACAGCGCATTGAGTCAATTCACGTAGCGCTCTTAGTTGAGAATGTTCTTTAGCCAAATAAGCTTGTAAGAAGTGGTTACTGATGCACGAATAATCAAATCCTGGAGCGGCTTGTTGCAAGATATAAGCGTATAGATACTCAACAAATATGAGGTTCGAATGGCGGTCCTCCAAAAAATCATAACATACACGTGGGTAGGTGATAGCTGTATCACATACGTCAGTGGTGATAAAGAAAGACCTCCATGTGTTTGTATGTAGATTAAACTGTTTTGAGAATATAGGTTTTAGCTCTTTACCTGCTTCCAATAAGTGATACTCAAATTTAGCTTTAAAACGGTCATAGGGTGCAACCCAACGTTCTGCAGAATAAGGCATTGGCCAATAGTCGGGTATTTCGATCACGTTACCTGTTTTTATATCAAAGGCATAGTTTTCTAAGCCTGTTCCCAGTTGTTGAGTGTATGCATTGCACAGTAAATCATGGCCTGGTTTAGAAAATGTCGCATGAGCGTATTGCATGAAGCGTTCTTCAGAATCTATTTTGCAGATCCTCATGCAGAAATCGCGTTTGTCTGCTGTCGCTGTATTGTTAATGGTCGAGCTACTAACTAATAATCCAATAAATGCCATCAATGATTGCTTAGTGGCGGCTGTTTGTTTAATGGCACGTTTAAAGTCTTCAATACTATGCCACTGAAAAGCACTAAGGGGTAGAGGCTTTTTATATAGCTTATAATAAAGCCAACTTAATTTTTTTAATAATTTATTAAAATAAAATTGGGCTTCGCTGGTAGCTAAAAACTTATTTTTCTCGCAAAGGTAAGCATGTTTGATAGTGATATGAAAACCTGACGTAGCTTGCTGATGAAGCGCTGTAAGAATCGCCTTTACATGTGATTTGCTTAGCGGGTTATTGGGTTCACCGCCTAAAAGTATCACTTGAATTTGCTCCGTCTTGTTAAAATGACTTAATAGACGAGGTAGATCAAAATTATACGTATTATCAATATGTATGATTGCAGCATGCGATGGAGAAAACAAAAATGCACTGATGCAGCTGGTAGCTGAGACAGTACCTAAATAAAGAGGAGAATGGTTCGTTATGCGTGTATGTAAGATCTCTCTCTGTACGCAAAGGGCAACCTGATGAGGTTGAACTTGCTTCGCCCGATAATCATGAATCTGAGGAGCTGGCAGTGCCATGGTGGCTTTTAACCATTGTTCAGAATTAAGCGAATCATCGATTTGTGTGTTGCCAATAAAAAATGTCATGTATTGTTCTCTTTGTTATCTTATAAAAACATAGCCATTTTACAGTAAAACACTTTTTTGTGTCAGCCTGAATCCCGCTTATATTGACAAATTTGCGATACATAAAAACAACTATTAGCAACAATCTGAATCAGCGCCACCACTCGTAGATATTAAACCTCAATCAGTTCAGCACCTGCACTAACACCTCAGCCAATTGCTGATAAGTGACACTAGGCTTCGCCGTTTGGTGAGGCATTTTACCCACGCGTTCCGCTGCATCACTTAAACGCTTAAGCACCACCGGAATAGCCTCGTGCGGAATACCTTTCACATTCGCCCCACGGTAGTTCGATGTAATACAACGAATCGCGCCCGATAAGCGCCCCGTGTCCACATCACCATTAGCTTTTAAGTAAGGCAGCTTCCAGGTCTTCACATCACTAGCATCACCCGCATAAGCAAAGCAACGCGCGGGAATTTGATATTTCTTGTGTAACAATTCACTCTCATCAACCGTCGTTTCCGTTGTTTGAGAAAGCATGGGCTGATAACCCTCACGCGCACGATGAATGCCATGACGACTAAACCACCACAAATCTTCTGGAAATGTGGCCGCATCCAATTGCACATAAAGCCGCTCAACTAAATTACCATGCAAAATATCCGCTGCATACAACATATGCCCATCACAAATCGCAATCGTTTTTACTTGCTGACTATCCGCATAACGCCGCGCCTGCTGCAACGCCTTTTCAATTGCCGATGCACTCCACTTAAGTGCCCCTGGTCGTTTAGTTTCAACAATCGCTCGCTTAATCCCCATGTGGCTCAGCAACACATCGGCATATTCAATTTGATAATGGATATGCTCAATCTCCCAATCCAACACCATCGTCAACAAATCTTCTAAAATATTTTCACTAGTTTTTTCATGAATTGTCTCAAACTGCGTTTTCGACAAACGCTGTTGCCGAACTGATTGAAACTCCGCCCAGTTCACTTGTGCGCGAGCGATGAGTTTTTGGTAAGTGGCTAAGTGAGTGGGCATGGGTTACCTCGCATGTGGTGGTAGGGTTGATTGTATCGTAAATGTCTCGAGAGAGGGGTGTTTACGTTACAACCAGTTTCACGGTTCTAACTGAGAAAATTGAAAATCTGCATATTAATTACCCAAGCTGAAAAGTTACTAGCTCCTGATTAAAAGTGTGTTGAAAATAAGACAACGAATTGCTTAACTTGCTTGAAAACAAGCGGTAATAGCCCAATATTGTAGGTTAATAATTATAACCTTGAGTGTCCATGATGAAAAAAATACTAGAGTCTTCTTTATTTGCGCGTTTAATTTCTTGCTTGATGATTGGCTTGGGTGTCTATCTCTTCATATTGAGTCCAGACAATAATTTTTATAAGATTGTTGTATCATTTTTCGCAGCACTAATTTCTTGGTATTTCAATCAGCTAAAAGAATTTAACCTTACTAGCATGTCAGGAAAATTTAAAGAAAAAATCAAAGAGGCTGACCAAGCAATTGAACGTATCAAACGTGTAGAGCTTGATACTTATAAAAATCGAGTGGAATCACTGGTGAATGACATTGGGTGTGAAAATTTTACTTTTATGTCTGGTTTTTCATTTCAGACCGAAAGTCCAGATGAAAAAATATTAACGTTAAAACGAGACCTAAGCTTATCTGAGGATGATGATAAATATGTATTTCAATATTACTATAACTACAAGGTTTTGATTGCTGTGAAGGACCTATATAAAAAATTCGACAAAGAGTTAAATTATGATGATTGGAATACCGTTGGTGGTGGAAGTGAATACGAATTAATTACTAAAGAACATTTAAAGCAGGTGATAGGGAAAGTATTGGAGGTAACTAACCCTAGTGAAAAACAGCTTATTATCGAGTTTAATAAAGTAAACAGTGAATATATTGAGTTGTTATAAAAAACTATTTATAGTTTATTTATCATTTTTCAAGTTGACCAAGGTAGAATCTTGAGGTGAATTAACAATCTAAAAAGAATCTACACTTTCAACAGGTTGTTCATCCACAATTTTAGCTTTTATTCGTTGTATAAAAGTATGAAAATTATGGTGTCCCATATGCTTACGATGCTGATCAACAAAAATGGACATTATATAGCGGTGAGAATTTCTAACGTAATAGTAGGTCCTATCATTTCGGATTTCAGGTAGTCCAACTATATAGTTATGTCCATCAGCAGTAATAAATGGCTCATTGACTAGAATGGTTTGATGGTAACGTAGCTGACAGTCATACCAACTACCAGGACTTCTGTCCGGAAATTTTGCAGTAATGTTGGGTTCATTAAAGCTACTGCCACGATTAATATCATAGATTAAATTAACAGTAAATTCAGGAAAGTCCTTATAATAATACTGCTCGTAATCTTGTGAAATCCATTCTTGCCCAGAAGAGTCATTAGCTTGTAATGTCATGCCCTTTATATTTTGTCTTTCCCATTTTTCTGGTTGATTTAAGTAAATTAGTGCGCGTTCTAATGGTGTTTTATCAAGCCCAAATCGTATACGCCATAATTTTTCCATGGACGTGCTATCGACTGTATGATTAATTGGGGTATTTCTATCTCCCGACCTGGAATAAATTACGCCAGCCCTTAATGGGTTTTTGGATTTTTGTTTTGAGTAGTCCTTTGTTAAATAATAGGGTCTAAAATTAGTTTCTTCAATAATAATCACATCAAGTAGGAAGCTATGTTCATAGTGAATGGTCTCTAGTGTGATTATTGGTATGACATTTAAATTGGCATTATGTAAGAGATCTAGTAAGTTGGCTTGTGTTTTTCGATTTTCAGGCTGGGTGTCAACTGACTTAATTGAAAAATCAGTGTCATCTACACCGATGATAATATAACGATATTGTTTTTTTGATAAGCTATTTGCGAAACATAAGATATCATGAATTAAATCTTTATTTTTAACGTGCCATTGTTCTTTGAAATCGTGAAAATCACTTTCGTTTGCTTTCGATGAGATTAACTGGCGTATTATTTCAGAATGTGTCATTTTCAAGTGTCTCAATGTTTGATTGTTACTTATACGAAGCTCTACTCCGCTTCAGTTGAGTCATTATACATATAATTTTTTTGACATAATTTACCTTTCGACTCATAAACCAACAATAATGTTTGATTACTAAAAATTTTTATGCTGCTTGTCTCAGTGGTTGAATTATCAGGAATCTCATCCTTAATTGTCATGGTAGATCGTGGTTGAAATATTCTATTGACAAGCAAATCACACTCACACCATAAACACTGCACAGTTGCCGTTTGCAATGCGACTATTGAAAAGCGAATACTCAACTAAGCTGACTTTAGAGAAGATGCTCATAGACAGCATATGAACTATGTCATATAGTCTATTTGTTATTCTTTAAAGTTTAAATAGGTATAGGCGTTATATTATGTTCTTGCAAGTTAATAGGCAACTTTATGCTCAAGATGATGACAAAAATACCAGGTTTCATTTAGCAGCACTCCGTAATGATGTGAATTTTTTCAAACAAAACATTCGATATGTTAGCTCTTCTAATCAGATTTTTATTTTTGGGAAAAATAAGAATGGATTCACACCGTTCCACCTTGCAGCTATTCATGGTCATAATGAAATTATATCAGTATGTTTAAACTCCAGAATTACACAAGCATCAACTCCTTATGGTACATACCCGTTAGGATGTGCTGCGGAAAATGGGCATGTTAGCACTGCAACATTGTTATTAGATTCTCATCCTCCTGAACTTAGTCGATATGGTTGTAATAGTTATAATTATGTAACAGATCAGCACAATACGCCTGCGCATTTGGCTGCCCAAGGTGGACATCTTGAGATTCTGCAACTATTTGCAGAAAAAGAGGTGCTCGGCGGTTGGATTCATCGTCAAAACATAAATAAGTTTACGCCTCTTTGTTTGGCGGCTCAATATGGACATCAGGATGTCGTTCGCTATCTGTTTAGCCAGGGCGCTAAGATTAATAAAAACGAGCTTGGCCGTGCTCATCGCTTTGATGGTTTTAGTTCTTATACACCATTGATGCTAGCGGCTGCTAATAATCATCATGAAGTAGTGGGGATCCTATTACGCCGAGAGGCTTGTGTAGACGATCATAATGTTAAAGGTGACACAGCCTTATCATTGGCGGTGGACAAACAGCATCACACGACCGTTGAAATTTTATTGAAAAATATTTTAGATAAGCGTCCTCTTCATCCTAAAGAAAGAGTCACGTTAAATAATATAGCAGACAGAGTTTGGCTGCATACTACCTTACGTCGGCTAGATGATGTTCCTCGTGTAGAAAGAAGTATTCCCTTAAATGATGTAGGCTCTCCTCATTTTATTTGTGCTTTATGTTGTGTTATGTCGTCTCACCTTGAAACCAGCCACTATCAAAAATTAAAGCCGGATGATATCAATAAACATAATGCTCGCCGCCAATTTTTAACAGAGAATGGATGGCAAGCTTTGCTAACGAGTGAAGAACTAAAAATCGTCGGTGAGGGATATTTTGGTGTAGCTTTCCATAAAACTAATCCTCAAACGGGTATACATGAAATTATTATTGCTCATCGGGGTACGTGTTTTGATGAACCAGGCAATGTAGTCGCTGATGTTGCGATTATGGAGAAGGTGGAGCCGACTAAGATAATGGCGCTAGCGAAGGGGTATACCGAGGCTATCTGTTCCCTTTATCTGACTAGTAACATTATTCATGCCGGTTTTTCGTTAGGTGGTTTTATTGCCGCTAACTGTGTGTCGCTTACTAATGAAGAAAGGATAACGGCTGTAACCTTCGATGCACCTGGAATTGATTATTTGCCTATTGAGCCTGTTATTCAATCAACTTTAAATCAACGTATTATTAACTACGTGACTACCCCCAATTTAGTTAATACGGCTAATCGACATATCGGTGATATAAGGCGGTTGGTAGTTTTCCCTGAGTATTTGGATAAAGCTGCTTATAGCAGCAGTGATGTAACAGAAGGTATTCCTGTGAAAATTTTAAACATGAGTACGTGGCACGAGTTAATGAAAACATCAAAAAGTCATAATCTGGATAAAATCATTCAAGCAGTAAGTACCGCGAACTTTTTATGTTATGAAGAAATTGCACAATGGCCAGTTGCTGTCATTGAGGTGAAGCGTAGCAGTCAATGTCCTTTTTTACCGCAGAGTATTCCTTCTTTTGGTTTCAGTAGCGTTGGTGCAGCAGTAATTAGCTCTATATCAATGGCTTATCATGTGGGGACCACAAGTTTTGCCCAATTAGCATGGGAATGGACACAAGATCCAAACTCAGGGCAAGGTGTTGAAAGTTTAAAGTATCAAAGAGGGAATACAATTAAGTATGCGATACCACCAATTTAATTATGAGATTTTATAAAAAATGGTACACAGAGCTTAATCCAAAAATAATTAGTGAAATATTAATGCGCAAGTCTTACTTGAAAATGTGCTTTTACGCAGATTAAAGCTAGAGTTAAAATCGAGCTATGGCGTTTGCTAGTGTCCCAATTTTTTAATCACTCCCCAATATGCCCCACATGCTAATAAACAACGTGTGATACCCCATCGGTTTGATGTATCCGCCCCAAACCAGCCACATCATGCATGTTAAGCTAACAATCCAGCATTCTGTTTAATATATGTAGCTTGCCCAACCCCCTAATCTCCGTTAAAATCACTGCGCTCATCTAATTATTAAGGAGACTTTTCTCATGTTAAAACGTTTACTCGTTGGCGTTACGGCCATTCTTGCATTAAGTACTACGGCTTTCGCTGCATCAGCTGACCATAAAACTCAAGATGGCATGTATATGTCTGCCATGGGTGGTTGGAACTTTATGATGGATGCGAATGTTAATAATTTCGCCGGGACTGGTGATAGATTGTCGCGCAACTCACAAGTTGGTTATAACTTTGGTGGCGCTATCGGTTATCAAATGAATAATGTTCGCGTTGAATTCGCGGTTGATACGTTACGCTCAAATGACCATTCCATTACGCTTGGCGGTGAAAAAGCAACAGGCGATATTGGTTATGCACAAATTTTACCTGTCATGGTTAACGCTTATTATGATTTCAACATGATGCATTCACGCTTCGTGCCTTATGTGGGTGCCGGTATTGGTTATGCTCAAACTGAAGAAGGTGAGTCAGGGGCATTTCTTAATGTTTCAGGCAATACGAATGCCAACGTATTTGCTTATAACTTTATGGGTGGTGTGAAGTATAATCTTAACGATAAAATTAATTTCTTTGCTGAATATCGCTATTTAGGCACCTCACATGCATCTTATATGGCAGCTAATGATGTCAAAGTGGGCACGTCTTATGGTGATAACATGATTAACTTTGGTGTGACACTTCACTTAGGTTAATGCAGTAATAAGCTAATTAACTGAAAAGCGGGAATATTTCCCGCTTTTTCTTGCCCATAAGTTAGCCAATGTTCACGTCGTCATTGTGTGGCTTGAGCGCGCAACCGAGAGAATCCTGCTGCGTTAAACGATGCTCTGGATCCCGCGGTCAAGCCGCGGGATGACGATACACTGAGTTTTCAGCGAACCAAAATATGGTTTAACTGACCAGCATTACGTCTTAAATGCGCCTTTTTGTTGTTTTACCATTTTGCAACTAGCCATACCCGATAAAAGCTTGTACAATGTGCGCTCCTTGCTCCACAGGATTGGCCTGGGCGCAATAACCAAAAGGAAGCATATATGCGACATTATGAAATCGTAGTCTTAGCTCACCCCGATCAGAGTGAGCAAGTTCCCGGTATGATCGACCGCTACAGCAGCATGGTCACAGACAAGAAAGGCGTTATCCACCGTGTTGAAGATTGGGGCCGCCGTCAATTAGCTTATCCTATCGATAAGATTAAAAAAGCACATTATTTCCTTTTAAACATCGAATGCGATCAAGCCACGCACGATGAAATTGAAAACAGTTTCCGTTTTAACGATGCCATCATCCGTCATTTACTCATTCGCAAAGAAAAAGCCGAAACCGATATGACTGCCATGATGAAAAACAAACGATCTGATTCAGGAGAAAGATAATGGGAAAACCAATGCGATTCAGTAAGCCCACTCCACGTAGAAGCGGCGAAAAAAATATTGATTATAAAGATTTAGATAGTTTGAAACCTTACGTCATGGATAACGGTAAAATTATTCCACGTCGTATTACAGGTGCTTCAGCTAAAGCCCAACGTGCCGTTGCTGTTGCAGTGAAACGTTCGCGCTATTTAGCGTTGATAGCGTTTTGTGATAACCACGAATAGACACTTATGCAACGGATTGGCGAATACTTACTACGTAACCCCCTTAATGCTGCATGGATAGCATTAGTGTTGGCAAGCATTAATTTGGTCTTACCAATTTGTGGTTGGGTAGTGGGTGTTATTATTGCCATCGTTACGTTGCGTAAAGGTTGGCGTGCAAGTTTGCCTATTGTGGTGTTAGCTTGTGTACCAGGCATCGTGCAATTGTTTTTTCCGGTGCACAATGTGCTGTTTATTGTGAATGTGATTGCGGCGATGATGACCGTTTGGTTGCTAGCGTGTTTGCTGCACCGAACAGTATCATGGAGCGTAACGATTCAAACGTTGGCTATTGCTTTCGCTATTGTGATTGTAATTATCCACGTGGTGTATCCGGATATCACCAGCTGGTGGGCAACGCATATGCAAGACTATTTAGCGAAAGCTGAAAAGCAAATGCAATTGCCCGTCGCTGAGCAGCAAGTCTTGGCACAACGTGTTAGCCAATGGGCGAAATTGTTTACCGGTTTGCAGTTAGCGTCATTATTAATGACGGGATATTTTTGGTTGATATTGGCACGTTGGTGGCAAGCAGTGATGTTTAATCCTGGCAAGTTAAAGCCAGAATTACACAACATTCGTATTAACCGATTGTTAGCCATCATGATTGTTGCGGCATTATTGTTAGCGTCAATTACGAAGGCAGCAGTTTGTTTTGATGTGTTGCCCGTGTTGATAATTCCCACAGTGGTTGCTGGACTTAGCTTATTTCATTGCTTTGCTGCAACCCGGAAATCGCCAACGATGTGGGTCACCTTATTTTACGCTTTCTTTGTGATGGCGATGATTACAGGTGTTATTGGGGTTATGTTCCTAATGTTGTTGATGATATTCGCAATGTTAGACAGTTTTATGAATTTACGTTTGCGGTTTAAAACGCAAGCGCCAACTGGGAGTAAATGATGGAAGTAGTTTTATTAGAGAAACAAAGTATGGGTGGATTGGGTGACAAGGTTATCGTGAAAGATGGTTTTGCGCGTAATTTCCTTTTTCCACAAAAGAAAGCAGTGCCTGCCACAAAAGCGAATATTGAAAAATTTGAAGCGATGCGTGCAGACTTAGAGAAGCAACAAGCTGAAAAAGTCAGTCAAGCGCAAGTACGTGCTGATGCCTTGGAAAAATTATCCATTGTTATCAAAGCGAATGCTGGCGAAGAAGGCAAATTGTTTGGTTCAGTTGGAACGCAAGATATTGCTGATGCTATCACAGCTGCAGGTTGTGCCGTGGAGAAAAGCGAAGTGCAATTGCCTGATGGCGCATTACGTCAACTGGGTGAGTTCGAAGTTAACTTGCACTTACATTCTGATGTGAATGCAATCGTTAAAATCGAAGTGGCTGCTGACGAGTAATTTTGCATAAGGGCTCTGCATAAGGGCCTAGGTGTTAGGGTTTAGGTATTAGGCAATTTTGTTGCCGCGTGAGCGCGGCAGTTATTTAAGATATTGGGTTTTACAGTTAATCTAAACAGCTTACACTGTTTCCTAAGCCCTAGGCCCTAAGCCCTTGCCATTAATCCCATTTAGGTTTACCGTATCCCCATGTATGAAACCCAATCTGATCCTAAAATTGCCGATATTAAAGTCACTCCGCATTCAGTAGAAGCTGAGCAAGCCGTTTTGGGTGGTTTGATGCTGGATAACAATGCTTGGGACAACGTCACTGAGCAACTGAGTGAAACGGATTTTTATCTCCCTGAGCATCGCACCATTTTTGCAACAATGGCCAGCTTGGCTAATCGCCATTCACCATTTGATGTCTTAACACTTTCTGATAACTTAAAACAACGTGAGGAACTCACGCAAGCACGTGGTGAAGCGTATTTATTTGAGTTAGCAAAAAACACCCCGACAGCCGCCAATATTTTAGCCTATGCGAGCATCGTACGTGAACGTTCTGTGTTGCGACAGCTTGCGGGTGTGGCAAATGAAATTGCTGAAAGTGCTTTTCGACCTGAAGGCCGAACTGCAACAGAGTTGCTCGACAGTGCCGAGCAAAAAGTATTTAAAATTGCTGAGCAAGGTACTATGCAAGGCGATGGTTTAGTCGACATCAATACGGTGATGGCAAACACATTAGAAAAAATTGATGCACTGTATGAAGCCAAAGGTGATTTAACAGGATTAACCACCGGTTTTCATGATCTAGATAAACAAACGACAGGCCTACAGCCCGCTGATTTAGTGATTGTTGCCGGCCGGCCGTCCATGGGTAAAACCATGTTCGGTATGAATTTAGTCGAAAATGCCGCGCTGGAATTAGCGAAGAAAAAAGATAACCGCGCTGTATTGGTTTTCTCAATGGAGATGCCATCCGAATCGTTAGTGATGCGGATGTTAGCTTCCATTGGTCGTATTGAACAACAACGTATTCGTACCGGTCGCTTAAGCGATGAAGATTGGCCACGCATCACGTCCAGCATTGCCATGTTTGCTGAAAGTAAATTATTAATCGATGATACCCCTGCATTATCACCTGCTGATATGCGCGCTCGTGCACGACGTGCTGCACGCGACCATGGTGGTGTTGCCTTGATTATGGTGGATTATTTGCAACTGATGAAAGTGCCCGGTTTAAGTGATAACCGTGTGCAGGAAGTATCAGAAATTTCACGTTGCTTAAAAGCCTTAGCGAAAGAGTTAGATTGCCCTGTGATTGCTCTCTCACAATTAAACCGTTCCTTAGAGCAACGACAAGATAAACGTCCCGTCATGTCAGACATTCGTGAATCGGGCTCCATTGAACAAGATGCCGATTTAATTATTTTCCTTTATCGCGACGAAGTCTATAACGAAAACTCCGCAGAAAAAGGTATTGCCGAAATTATCATCGGTAAACAACGTAATGGACCCATTGGCACCAGTCGCTTAAAAGTTTCAGGCGCACTGAGCCGTTTTGACAACCTCGATTTATATCACGGTGATCCCGGAGCTTAATCACATGCCTTATCCTACTGCGACAATTGATTTGTCCGCCTTACAACATAATTACAACATCGTAAAACAATATGCGCCATCCGCTAAAGTAGCTGCTATGTTAAAAGCCAACGCCTATGGTCATGGTGCGGTACAAGTAGCGAAAGCTTTAGATGCAGCTGACGCTTTCGCTGTAGCACGCGTCGAAGAAGCTATGGAATTACGAGATAACGATATCACCAAGCGTATCGTTACAATGGCCGGCTTTCTTGATGCCGAAGAATTACAAATTTGTGTGGAATATAATATTGATGTTGTGATTCATAGTCATTGGCAGTTAGATTTAATCGATGCACTGTCGTCAGCCTCACTCAACATTTGGTTGAAAGTGGATACCGGAATGGGACGTTTAGGCTTTACACCAGAAGAGTTTGAAGACGTTTATGCGCGAGTGAAAGCCTGTAAGCAAATCAATGAAATGATTATTTTGACGCATTTTCCTGATGCAGACGATATCAGCAAGCCTACCACCGATCGACAAGTGAAAGCTTTTCATGACCTCGTTAACCATTTACCTGAAGCTAAAAGTTTAGCCAAATCGGCGGGTATCATTGCTTTTCCTGATTCGCACTGTGATTGGGTGCGCCCAGGTTTGATGCTATATGGCGTATCATCAGTGAACCACAAAACCACAGCTGATTTAAATTTAAAACCCGTGATGACCTTACGTTCCAAAGTCATTTCCACTCGCACCTTACCCGAAGGTCATAATGTTGGTTATGGCGGCACTTATGTTTGCCCTGAAGCGATGCCGATTGCTGTGATTGCTTGTGGTTATGGTGATGGCTACCCACGCTCTGCACCATTAGGCACACAAGTATTAGTCAATGGCCATCGAGCTGTATTAATCGGTCGTGTGTCAATGGATTCTATCGTGGTGGATATTCGTGGTTGTGGTGAGGTGAAAGCCGGTGATGAAGTCGTGCTTTGGGGTAATGATTTGCCTGCTGAAGAGATTGCGAAAGCGGCGGGTACCATTGCTTATGAATTATTTTGTCGTTTGACTAAACGGGTTAAGTTTGTTTATAAGGGCTTAGGTATTAGGGCTTAGGTGGTTTTGTTGCCGCGTGAGCGCGGCGTTGATTTAAAAAATTGGATTTGACAGTTAACTAGGATAGCTTATGCTGTTTACTAAGCTAAGCCCTAAGCCCAGCGGCTTCGGCAATTTCTAACTTCACACGTTCCATCAATTCTTCTCGTTGAGCAGACTTATATTCCGTTGTATCAATCGGTTTGCCAATATGGACTTCAGCTTGCAATCCCATTTTCACTTTCAAGCTTTTAGATGCCGCAATTTCATGTGCCCCTCGGATACCAACGGGTACAATCGTTGCACCGGTTTGTAATGCCATCATGAAGCCACCTTTTTTAAACGGTAACAATTTTCCATCGCGTGAACGCGTACCTTCCGGTGCAATCCAAACCACAATACCTTGGCGCATTTTTTCTGCCGCAGCTTCTAAATCTTTAATCGCTTGGTGACGATTTTTTCGATCAATAAAAACAAAATCATTTCGTTGCATCGCATGGCCGAAAATGGGAATACGACTTAATTCTTTTTTTGCCACCATACGCACACTTGCATCTAACGCAATGATGCTAAGAGGGATGTCATAAACACTAGTGTGATTGCACATCACGATGTATTGCTTGCCATCATTAAAATCAACATGATAAGGATTGAAGGTTTGATATTTTAATCGAATAAGACGCAGTAAACTGGCAGACCAACATCGGATAACACGATTGGTTCGTGCAAAGCAAGCTCCAGGGAATAGGCTGCCGATTAGCGCCCAACAGCTATGAATAAAGGTTATCAGTAGTGATGCGGGGACAATCCAAAATAATAAGAGTAATTGTTTCATAAAGTTAAACCAACACTAGTCAGTGAATTTAATGTCATTAACGCGAGCGCGTTGCTCAGCGAATTTTAACATTTTGTTTTTCAATTTTTGTTTGTAACCACACATAAAAAATATTTCCGCCACCACAAACATGGGGCCAATGAGGGCTTGAAATAAGTTGTCAAACAAAGCCGGGCGACGGCCTTCGAAAAAATGGCCGATGAATTGAATGACCCACCCCGCAATAAAACACCCTGCAAAAATCCACGCGTTAGTCGCACTAGGCCCATGCCGAGTGAGAAACTCAGCCAACCAACCTAGCAATCCTAAAGCAATAATCATGGCAACGCCAATGACAATATCTAACGCCACATAATAAAGGCATAGCAATGCCAAGGCCAACCACATCAAGCTCGTCGCATAAACACCTGGCACATAAATTTTCACCCAACTCAACACAATCATCAATGAAAACATCACTAATGGAATCCCAACAAAGTGCGTATAAATCGTCGCCTTCTTGGTGTGATAACCGTGATAAAAACTCATTTGTTCCGCAAGTGATTTCATGTGAGGCCCCTTCGATATGAATAACTCACAATATAACGTGTTTTGTCAGGAATGTTAAGTTTTATGAGATAGCTTCTTATTGTTTGCCGTCACTTAATGGAGCTAATGAAGGAATGGACTTGCGTTTAGCCGGCATTCTTTTAATTGATCGCCGTCTTTCGCGCGGTATTAATGTGTACCAAGTATTGCTGTCGATGGCGCCCATGTATTGTGAAATGCTTTTTCTGCATCGTGTAATGAATGCACATCTTGGAAAGCTACGCATAAAATATTGCCACCATAATAGACATTGCTGTAGGCAGTAGTCAGTCGCATGCTCAATAAAAAATAGGATTAATGGTGTTGTGTTTCTACCTAAAGCTGAAAGCACAAGATGTAGAATTGCCGCCGCGATTAAGTTACCAGCTTGCACGCAGAGGGTTAATTGTTCAATCGCATCCGCGGTTTTATTTTTTGATAGAAAATCAAAGGATTGAATTATGCGGTAATTTGAATCAACACTGATGTCAGTTTGTTCCTGAGCTAAGGCTTGTTGTGCTAAGTGGGCATACATTTTTTGAAATGTGATATTTTGATTCAACTTCAATAGCATGGCTAGTGTGCTAGGAGTATGTAGCGGAGTGCCATGCTTTTGGTAGGTGCCACATAGCGTCTGTATTAATGCTGAAGCATTATCAGACAATGGTGGCTCACGAAGAAAATTGCGTAGTAAGATTGAATTAGCCATAAAAGGGCTTGATACGATATGTTTCGTTGCGAGCTGTTCTTCAAGTGCCATATCTGTATAGCATATTAATCCACGGCGGTAAAATGTGACGAGTTCATTTGCATAGTCAACATCAACTTGCGCCAGTATGTACCTGACTGTTTCAACAATATTTGGATCAAGTGATGGCTCTGCATTAAGACCTAACACAATTTGTTGAAACAACGGCGTGCGTCTTTCATCCCATTGCCATTGCATTACTAATTGTTGTAGTAAATTAAGCCCTCTTAACAATGTAAACTTAGGCGTATCTGCCTGATGAAATTGGGTAATATCAAACAAGATAGATTTAACCGTATCAGCAGAGGGATAGAATGCAATATCAGTCGGTGCAGGAGCACCTTCAAAGAGAAAGGTGGAATACATAATTGCTAGCCTTTATTTATTATTGAGGGCCAATGATTTATTTATCGTACTGTGAAAGATTGTAGTGCTGAATGATAGTCGTAATCGATTTCACATACGCTTCACGCCGAGTTGAATAATAGACTAAAGCAGGAGCTAATGCCAACCCCGTAACCGGTTTATTCTGTTCACGTAGCCAGTAGCGAATAGCGCGTAAGTGTTTGTAAGTACTGTGCGTATTTAAGTTATGCATATACACGTTAACTGAAGTTTGGGCGTTGGGGAATTTCGCCACTTCATAAATAGCGCCGGGTGGGCGGCGTTCAGGCACGATGCCGCAGCCTTCGCGATAGCACCAGAGGCCAAAGTAGTTGTTACCTTGTATAGCAAAGCGCGAACGGCCCCAAGCAGATTCATTGATGGCTTGGGCGATGACTAATGAATTAGGGATGATATCGACGCGTTTGAGTGCTGCTTCCCAATCTTGTGCAGTTTTGACTTTAGCAATATCAATATCATAGCGATTGGACAGTTGAACTAACCAGTGGCGATTGTTTAGGTTGATTCGGTCATCGTTTTTATAATCATGATAGAGCGATAAAAGCCTTGCGCGATCTTTTAAAATTTGACGATTACTGATTTCAGAGCGTTGTAAAATATAATGAATGAATTGGCTTTTGGCAGAGCCTGCAACTTTCACGCCCTTAGGGTTTGTCGTGTTCAGTGGATTTGCAGGGTTGGCGTAATCATCACCCATACCAAACCAGCCCAAGCTAATTAAGAGGATGATAAAGATGGCAAGGTTAAGGCCTTTTTGCAACGGGTTAAGTTTCATTCGTTTTATCGCGCTTTAATGCATAATGTAATAAAATTAATTAGCAATATTATACTATAACAATCGTCTATACTGTATCTGATTATAGCAGATAATCTGTAAATTATTTAAACAATCTGGAGCGCTACATGACCCACAAACGTATTTTAAAACCTTTAACTTTAGCCTTGAGTGCCACCTTTGCCGTTGGGATGGGCACAGCTGCGATTGCGCATGCTGATGATAGTATGGCGGCTAATACAATGTCTGCAGGTACACAGCAGGTACAAAAAGCCAATGATGGTAATTGTGGTGAAGGTAAGTGTGGAGCCAACATGGCCACAAATTTAAAAGCACACGATGGCCATTGTGGTGGTGCGAAAGCGGCAACAGGAGCAGCGACAGATGGTAAAGCCGTGGATGCCAAATGTGGCGAAGGTAGATGTGGTGCCAATAAAGCTGAGAACTTAAAAGCGCATGATGGTAAATGCGGTGGTAGCAACTAATTAATGGCCACTATTCGAGGTACAGGATTAGGACTACGAAGAGCGCTTATGCGCTCTTTGTTGTCCTATCCCGATGAAATTGATTTTCTAGAACTCGCACCGGAAAATTGGATCGGTATTGGCGGCCGTAATGGCAAACAGTTCCGTCAACTCGCAGAGCATTATCCTTTGGTCTGTCACGGCTTGTCGCTATCGATTGGTAGTCCGTCACCTTTAGATGAAAACTTCGTATTAGAGGTCAAATCTTTTCTCGATGAATTCAACATCGATATTTATTCCGAGCATTTAAGTTATTGCAGTGATGGCGGTCATCTCTATGATTTAATGCCGATCCCTTTTACCGAAGAAGCCGTGCATTATGTTGCTGCGCGCATTAAACGTGTGCAAGCATTATTAGAGCGACGTATTACGATGGAGAATGTGTCTTATTACGCAGCACCATCACAAGAGATGACAGAGCTGGAATTTCTCAATGCCGTGTTAGCCGAAGCCGATTGCGATTTGCTATTAGATGTGAACAATGTCTATGTTAACAGCATTAATCATGGTTATGATGCACAAGCATTCTTAGCGGGCATTAAAACTGACAAGGTCAGATATATTCATATTGCTGGTCATTATGATGAAGCTGAAGATTTAAAAATCGATTCTCATGGTGCTGATGTAATTGACCCGGTGTGGACGTTATTAGATTTAGCTTACCAGCGCTTTGGTTCAGTGCCCACGTTGCTAGAGCGTGATTTTAACTTCCCTGACTTTAGTGATTTATTAGCTGAGATCAATAAAATCAAGCAGATGCAATCATGAAAGATACGCAGTATCAATTCGCCGCACATATACGCGACCCCGAACACAATGTGAAACCTAGTGATGTCGAAGACCGGCGCATGAAAATCTATCGGGAATTATTTTTTAACAATGTCGAAGCATTTTTAGCGCGCACGTTCCCGGTATTGAAAAGTGTGTATAGCGAAACGCAATGGCAAGCATTAGCCAGAGAGTTTTACAGTCAACATAAGTGCCAAACACCTTATTTTAATGAAATCGCACAAGAATTTGTGTTGTTTTTACAGCATGAACATCAAGCCGATGATGATCCTGCTTTCATGTTAGAACTCGCGCATTATGAATGGATGGAATTAGCTCTAGAAATTGCGGAAGGTGAGATTGAAAAGACAAGTCATGCCGATTGGCTAACAGTTGTGCCACAAGCATCGCCGTTGTTAATGGTTTTACAATATCAATTCCCCGTGCATCAAATTAGCCTTGAATTTCAGCCAACCGAAGCACCTTCAACGCCAACCTTTTTAGCGATTTATCGAAATATGGATGATGAGGTGAAATTCATGGAGTTAAATTCTGTCACGGCGAGGTTGTTACAGTTCATTCAAGAGAATGAAAAACAAACAGGCGCCGAACTTATTCAACAACTTGCCGAAGAAGTGCAAACGCAAGATATTGAAAAATTTACTCAGCAAGCCTTAGAACACTTGGATCGTTTCTACGAACAGGATATGATTACCTAAAGGTGATGAATCAAAGCGTAGCTCATTCTTTCCCTTCTCCCGATTAACGGGAGAAGGTGTCCCGAAGGGACGGATGAGGGCGTGAGCAGAGCGAGCGAAAATAAACTCAAGCGATAGCTTGAACAGTTCCACCACAAACGAGAACAACATGGCAAAACCTAGCATCACTTACACCTGCGCCGACTGCGGTGCTCAATTCCCCAAATGGAATGGCCGTTGCACCGAATGCGGCGCCTGGAATTCTTTAAACGAAGAAACCTTCGCCGAACCCAGCGAAAAGCAAACCGGTCGCTTCAAAGGCTATGCCGATGCCAGCGATGCCAAAGTCAAAAGTTTAAAAGAAGTCGGTTCCGATCACCAGCAACGTATCAACACCGGTTTGAGCGAACTCGATCGCGTACTAGGCGGTGGCTTAGTACAAGGTTCAGTCGTCTTACTCGGGGGCGATCCCGGCATTGGTAAATCAACCGTATTGCTACAAGCCTTATGCCATTTAAATCAAAGCAGTTCAACTTTATATGTCAGCGGCGAAGAATCCTTACAACAAATTGCCGACCGCGCCAAACGTTTAGGGCTGCAAGCTGACGATTTGCGCTTGCTTGCTGAAACCCAAGTCGAAACCATTATTAAAAAAGCCCAAAAAGAAAAACCTAAAGTCATCGTCATCGATTCCATTCAAACTATTCACACCGAATTACTGCAATCGGCCCCCGGTGGTGTCAGTCAAGTGCGAGAAAGCACCGCGCAATTAGTACGCTTCGCTAAACAAACGCATACCTCATTATTTTTAGTGGGCCACGTCACCAAAGAAGGCGCATTAGCTGGTCCGCGCGTGTTAGAGCATATGGTTGATACGGTATTATATTTCGAAGGCGATAGCGGCAGCCGTTTCCGCTGCATCCGCGCGGTTAAAAACCGTTTTGGTGCTGTCAACGAATTAGGCGTATTCGCCATGACAGAAACCGGCTTAAAAGAAGTTAGCAATCCATCCGCCATCTTCCTCAGCCGCGATAGCGAACCGAGCTCAGGCAGTGTCGTCATGGCCGCATGGGAAGGTAGCCGCCCCTTGTTAGTCGAAGTGCAAGCCCTAGTCGATAAAAGTTACTTAGAAAACCCACGTCGCGTCACAGTTGGCCTAGAGCATAACCGCTTAGCCATGTTGCTTGCCGTGTTACACCGTCATGCCGACATCGGCACTTATGATCAAGATGTTTTCGTCAATGTCGTTGGTGGCATCCGTGTGGCCGAAACCGCTGCCGACTTAGCCATCTTGCTAGCTGTCATCTCTAGCCTAAAAAACAAACCTTTACCGCACGACTTGTTAGTCTTCGGCGAAGTCGGCCTAGGCGGTGAAATCCGCCCCGTGCCTTCCGGTCAAGATCGCCTAAAAGAAGCTGCAAAGCATGGTTTTAAACGTGCCATCGTCCCCAAAGCCAATGCCCCAAAAACTTCAGACATCGATATCCTGAGTGTGAAGACATTGCAGGATGTGTTGAAAGTGTTTCGGGATTAGAATGAATTGCTTAAGTTATAATTCCACAGGTTGACACCCATTTCAAATAAATATTGCTGAGTAGATTTAGATTTTCCATAACTATCTAGCGCATCAACCGTTCGCAAATCAATTCTGGTCGGATTGCTAGATTTGTTGTTTTGTTCTTTAACGGTAGCTAATGAATTATTATTGTCATCGATATAAATAAACTCATGCATTGCTAGAAAATTAGTGTCTAATTGAGCTTGTTGATGAATGTTAGCTATTAATGTGTTAAACATTCCGCCTTTCAATTTGTCGATGGTGGCATCACCACCAGTATGACTATTGTTATCATCTGCATATATGTCTTCACCGTTAGTTAGCAAAGGTCGCGTATCTTCATTCGATTCACAGCTTGTTGATCCGGTAACTGTCCGTGTTTGTGCTTGTTGTGCTGCTCTCGCTACATCTAGTTTTGAATCTAGCCAGTTTTCATTTAACCAGTTACACGATATCCTTTTTTCAGCTGCCGATTCTAATGGTCTAATGATTTTTTCATAATGGGTGTTGCTGAGTTTTAGATTGTTTGGACCAGCAAAACAACAAATGCCTTTGTTCTCAAAGAGGTTAAAATGATTTATGTCGCCTGGCGTAATAATGCCGAGTACCTTTAAATCTAATTCATTGAGAAAAGGAATTAAGCGAGCGCGAGAATCACCCACCGTATGATTCCATATCGATGATTGTAACCATAATTTTTTATGCTTGGCGACTTGATATAGGTCCTCATAACCCTCAAGAGCGCTTACTGCATCGTACTTGGTGAATAATATAACGCCTTTAACAAGTTGCTGTTTAGCAACACCACGCAGGGCATTAATGAGTGCCATGTTATAGTATTTTTTGTGGATTGCATTGTATTGGCGGGCTTGACCAACGATTGTATATGGATCTTGAATAATCAACGTCGCATCCACATCAAGCAGAAAGATAATTGGTTTGCTCATTATTGTTCTTCTTTCTTGTTATGATTTTATCATAACATGCCCCAACTTAAGGTTTGCTGAAGCAGGCGTTTAAAGACCCTATTAAGATTCTTTAGCATTTTGTAAAGAACGTGGAGAAACACCTGGGTTACACCCGGAAGTATTTATAGTCGCTAAGTTGCCAGGCAAACGTTTAAATACTTGGATTCAAGATAAATTAACCAGTGCTGTTACTCAATAGTGATAAAACATTGAATTAATGTCATTACAATCTATAATTAATCTTAGTTGTCACATTGATGTTTTTATTGCATTGATCTATAGTTGTTAAATGAATAATAAATATTGGTATAGCGACTCTAAAAATAATCAATTACAAAGCGAGCGAGGCATTGGCTTTGAGAGAATTATTTGAGTGCTGGAAAATCAGGGGCCTTTGGATGTGATTCAACATCACAATCAGCAAGATTATTCAGGGCAAGAGATCATTCTTTTAGAAATTGATCATTATGTTTGGATGGTGCCTTGTAGAACGGGAACAGATGGTACACAGCTCATTACGGCTTTTCGGAGTCGTAAATATACAAAATTATATTTAGGTGATTCAAATGGCTAGGCAATTTAAACAAAAGCTCGATGAGTATGAACAAGATCTAGAAGATAACCTAGAGCGCGGGTCTGATTATTCTGAGACTAAAGCTAAAAAGCGCATGAAAGAATTGCAACAACTAGCAGTTGAGCATAACGCAAGAAAACAAATCAGTATTCGTATCATAGAAAACGATATTCCTAAGTTACGGTCATTGGCTGAGGAAGAAGGGTTGCAGTATCAAACTTTCATCACCTCAGTGTTGCATAAAGTGGCAATTGGAAAGCTTCGTATTTAAATAACCGCCATAAGAATCGAAATCGCTAACGTCAAAAACGTCGGTAGCTTCACCCATTTAAAGCCCCACAATTTATGCGCAATGTTACATAAGGTTAACACGATAAGTGCTGGGTAAATCGCACTAAGTACAGGGTTGCTGGCTTTGACTAACGTATCGAAACCAAAGTTAGCGAAGAAGAAGGTGGCGGTGTAAGTGAATATCAAACAAGCCCAATAAGGCACACGACCACGTAATACACGCAATTGAATAAATTGCGTGACGATAACACCTAATGTCATGGCAGTCGTTAAACAAGCTAAAGCAAAAACAGAACTAGCGGCTAAACTTGCATAAGGTCCCAGCACGGCTTGTGCAGTCGCAAAAATTAATTGATTCATCGGCACATGTTGTAGCGCTTGAGAATGTAGCGCCGCGATGGTGCCAAAGCCAATGTAAACGATGGCTAACAATCCTGCGCCAATTAAGCTCGCTTGAAAGGTCGTGGAGATTAAGTGTTTTTCATCATGGTAGCCTTTTTGTTCGGTACGAATTTTTAATAAGCGATACACCATGGAGGCAAAGAAAAATGCGGCTAATAAATCCATAGTGTTGTAGCCATTATCCAAACCGCTCATAAACAACGCGCCACTGCTTTGTGTTGTGTGAGCGATTTCTGGTGGGGCTATCAAACCGACAGTGATAAGTATCAGTAGAGCGATGATGAGCAACGGGCTGAGTACATAACCTAAAATATTAATGACATGCTTTTCTTTTAAGGTGAGGAAAAATAATGCCACACATGCTACTAAATTAAATTCTGTTAACGGAACCGATGTTAAGTTTAATGTCGAATGTGACAATGCGATAATACGCGGCATTGCCACCGTCGGTCCCAGCGCAATTAATAATACCAATGCGGTGAAGAAACCAGGCCAAGCGCCAATGCGTGAAAAGAAGGGTCGGTAATCGCCGTTAAACAAAATAATCGCGAACAAACCACAAAATGGAATGCCCACACCCATGATTAAAAAACCTAAAATGGCGAAAAAAGCATGGTCACCGGCTTGAGCGCCAATCAATAGTGGGAAAATGACGTTCCCGGCGCCAAAGAACATCGAAAACATAGCAACGCCGATGGGGATGATGTGGAGTTTCTTTTTAAGCATAAAGGATGCCTTGAACTAGGAAGCCTAGAGCAATCGCGACAGTGATTGCAACGGGCCATTTGACCGGTTTGAATCCCCACAATTTATACGCAATGTTACATAAGGTTAACATGATGAGTGCAGGGTAGAGCAATTTTAAAATAGGCAAACAGTAATTAATTAAATTGATGAAACCAAAATTAGCGAATACGAATGTGATAAGGTAAGTGCCGAGTAAGCAACCCCAGTAAGGCACTAAGCCACGGAAGATTTTTTCTTGCACAAACTCACTGACAATTACACCAAGAGTCATGGCTGTGGTTAAGCAAGCTAATGCAAAAATACTGTTGGCCACGATGCTAGCTTTAGAACCTAAAATAACATGCGCGGTGTAATAAATCATTTGCGCTTTATCAGCATGGATTAATTCGGCAGAATGTAAAGCGGCAATGGTGCTGAAGCCTATATAAACCAGGGCTAAAATGATGGCGCCAATGATGCTACCTTTTAATGTTAGCTGTACGTTACTTTCATTATCGTGTTTGGCTTTCAACGTTAAAATCTTATAAACAATCGCAGCAAAGAAAAATGCCGCTAATAAATCCATGGTGTTATAACCATTTTCGACACCGTGACTTAATAATATTAAAGGTGATTGATGTGAGTCTTGCACAGCACTGTGCGTGCTAAATCCGGTGATGATTAACGTAAGTAAGGCTATAATCAATAAAGGGCTCAACACGTAACCTAAAATATTCATGATATGTTTACGACTGAGTGTTAGTGCAAATAATAATGCGCAGGCGATCAAATTAAATTGCCACAAGGACAGGCCAGGAATGTGTAAGGTAGAAAAGGATAATGAAATAATTCGTGGCATTCCCACAAAAGGGCCGATAAGAATAATTAAAAATACGATAGTCAGATACGCGGGGAACACACCTAAACGCGCAAAGAATGCTTGATAGTCACCTTTAAATAATAAAATGCCGAAGAGACCACAAAAAGGAATGCCTACTCCCATGACTAAAAAGCCCAGCATGGCATAAAATAATTGGCTGCCAGAGTTGGCGCCTAAAATTAATGGAAATACCACATTGCCTGCGCCAAAGAACATAGAGAACATGGCGACGCCAATGGGGAGCGCTTGTCTGAAGGTGACTTGTTTCATATTTTAGTGCTTAGCATTTAGAAGGAAAGATGACAGCGATAATTTTACTTATACTCTAATTTCTAGTTCCTAAGCATAGTATGATACTGTACAAATTTTCTAAGTCAATGGTTTATTTATAGGCACCAAGCTCCAAACGCTAAACTCTAAACGCTAAATGCGGTACAATGCGCCGCAATTAAGAAGAGGAAATGACTATGTTCGATAAAAAAATGACGATTGCCGGATTTGATGATGAGTTAGCAGAATCGATCGCGCATGAAGTACAGCGTCAAGAAGATCATCTTGAACTTATCGCATCAGAAAATTACGCTAGCCCTCGTGTGCTAGAAGCCCAAGGTTCGGTGCTAACTAATAAATATGCCGAAGGTTATCCAGGCAAACGTTATTATGGCGGTTGTGAATATGTTGACGTAGCTGAAGAACTCGCGCGCGAACGTTGCAAACAATTATTCAATGCTGATTACGCCAATGTGCAACCGCATTCAGGTTCGCAAGCTAACATGGCCGTGTTTATGGCTTTGGTGCAACCAGGTGATACGGTTTTAGGCATGAGCTTAGCCGACGGTGGTCATTTGACTCACGGTGCGAAACCGAATTTTTCAGGAAAATTATATAACGCTATTCAATATGGCATCACACCCGATACCGGTGAAATTGATTATGATGAAGTACAAGCTTTAGCGACCGAACACCAACCAAAATTAATTATTGCCGGCTTTTCGGCTTATTCGAAAGTCATTGATTGGAAACGTTTTCGTGAGATCGCCGATAGCGTGGGTGCTTATTTACATGTCGATATGGCACACGTTGCGGGTTTAGTGGCAACCGGCCTTTACCCGTCACCTATCCCATTTGCTGACGTTGTGACATCGACGACCCACAAAACCTTACGCGGTCCTCGCGGCGGTATTATTGTTTGCAAAGCGAACCCTGCGTTAGAAAAGAAATTTAATTCATTAATTTTCCCAGGTATTCAAGGTGGTCCTTTGATGCATGTGATTGCAGCAAAAGCCGTTGCCTTCAAAGAAGCCTTGCAGCCTGAGTTTATTGATTACCAAAAACAAGTACTCATCAATGCGAAAACCATGGCGGATGTGATGATGCAACGCGGTTATAAAATTGTATCTAACGGTACAGAAAATCATTTGTTCTTGGTTGATTTAATCGACAAAGGCATGACCGGTAAAGATGCCGAAGCCGCGCTCGGTCGAGCAAATATGACAGTCAACAAAAACTCAGTGCCGAATGACCCACAGTCGCCATTTGTGACCAGTGGTTTACGTTTGGGTAGCCCTGCGATGACCACGCGTGGGTTTAAACAAGCCGAAGCTGAGCAGGTGGCTAATTGGATGTGTGATGTGTTGGACGATAGGAGTGATGCGAATATTGAGCGAGTGAAAAATGACGTACTAGCACTGTGTCAGCGCTATCCTGTTTATGCTTAACTCGTGTAAAGATAGTTTGCTTCTAGTTTGAAAAGCTGTATTATTGGCCGGCTTATTTTAACTAAGGAGATTCTTAAATGAAAAAATTATTAGGTTTAGGTGCGTTGGCATCAATGATGTTATTGACAGGTTGTGCAACTTACCAACCAGCCGGCGCTATTTTCAATAATGCGACGATGGGCGTAGCTGCAAACAACAACGTGAAAGTGACTAAAACAGGTAAAGCCTGTGCAACGTCAGTTCTAGCTTTAGTCGCAACAGGTGACGCTAGTGTTAAAGCCGCAATGAAAGAAGGCAACATCACAAACATCGCAACTGTTGATACAGAGTCTCACAATATTTTAGGTATTTACGGTAAATATTGTACAATCGTTCGCGGTAACTAATCCTTACTCAAAACGACAAAATGGTCAGCTTTAAGCTGGCCATTTTTTTTGCAAACGCGTATAATCCCGTTCATGCACTGTCCATTTTGTACCGCAACTGATACCAAAGTCATCGATTCTCGCTTAGTGGGCGAAGGCTCCCAAGTGCGCCGTCGTCGTGAGTGTTTAGAATGCGGTGAACGCTTCAATACCTTCGAAACCGTCGAACTTGCCATGCCACGTATTGTGAAGCGTGATGGCAAACGCGTGGTGTTTGATGAGCCTAAATTGCGTGGTGGTATTGAGCGAGCGCTGGAGAAACGTCCGGTCTCCGTCGAAGCTATTGATGATGCTATGAGCCATATTAAAGTGAAGCTTCGTAGCATGGGTGATCGTGAAGTTGAGACCCAACAGCTTGGCGAATGGGTCATGGATGAATTACGTAATTTGGATGAAGTCGCCTATGTGCGCTTTGCCTCGGTGTATCGCAGCTTTCAAGATGTCGATGCGTTCAATGATGAAATTCGCAAGCTACAAAATAAAACCCGCGTAGAAATAAAAAAAGTTTAATCCCATGTCTAGTCTCCCTATCAATCAGCACTACATGCAACGCGCACTGGAACTGGCTCGTCAAGGTTTATTTACCACGCATCCCAATCCGCGAGTCGGTTGTGTGTTAGTGAAAGATGATAAAATAATTGCAGAAGGTTGGCATGAAAAAGCTGGTGCTGCGCATGCAGAAATTAACGCTTTAAAAAAAGCCGGTGAAAATGCTAAAGGTGCAACCTGTTATGTGACGCTAGAACCTTGTTGTCACCAAGGTCGAACAGGCCCTTGTATACAAGCACTGATTGATGCGGGCGTGAAACAAGTCATTGCCGCCATGCGAGATCCTAACCCGTTAGTGGCGGGCAAAGGCTTTGCCATTCTCAGTGAAAACGGCATCGAAGTAGAAGTCGGTTTGTTGGAATCAGAAGCGCAAGAATTAAATATTGGCTTCATCAAACGTATGCAACACGGCCTACCTTTTGTGCGTGCGAAGTTAGCCATGAGTTTAGATGGCCGCATTGCGATGCAGTCCGGTGAAAGCCAATGGATAACGGGCGAAGCCGCCAGAGCAGATGGCCAGCGTTTGCGCGCGCGAGCATCGGCTATATTAACGGGCAGTGGAACTGTTTTAGCTGATGATCCAAAATTGAATGTGCGACTCCCCAATTTTGATCGCCAACCCATGCGTGTGATTATTGATAGCCAATTACAAACACCAGCCACGGCACAAATATTACAACAGCCAGGTGAAGTATTAATCTTCACGTTAAATAAGGATGTTGCCACTCAGCAAGCCTTGCGTGATGCCGGTGCTGAAATTGTGTTAGCGAAAGCGCAAAACAATAAAGTGGATTTATTCGATGTGTTAACAGTCTTAGCACAACGAGAATGCAATGAAATCCACGTTGAGGCTGGCAGTGGCCTTATTGGTGCTTTATTGCAAGCTAATCTCATTGATGAGCTCATTTGCTACCTGGCACCTAAATGCCTAGGTAGCGATGCCCAAGCCGCATTTCATTTACCGGGTTTAGCCCAACTGTCAGATGCGGTACAATTGCGCTTCGATTCAGTTGAGCGAATGGGCGAAGATTTACGAATTCGATTAGTTAATGGGATTTATTGATAAGCGCTTCGGTGTGAGGACTTAGGTATTAGTTGGTTTTGTTGCCGCGTGAGCGCGGCACTTGTTTAAGATATAGGGTTTGACAGTTAACTTAAACAGCTTATGCTGTTCCCTAAGCCCTAAGAGGAAATTATGTTTACAGGCATCATACAAACCATCGGCACCGTCAAAAGCTTAAGCAAACAAGCCAATGCTATGCGCCTGCAAGTTGAACTAGCCGTATTACCGCAGGCATTATCTGTTGGTGATAGCGTCGCTAACAATGGCGTGTGTCTAACCATTGTTGAAATAAACGATACCGTATTAAGTTTTGATGTGTCGCCTGAAACACTGGCGTGCACAAGCTTAGGTCAACTTTCAGAAGGCAGCTGTGTGAATATCGAAACAGCCATGTTGCCAACAACGCAATTCGGTGGTCATATGGTATCTGGCCATGTTGATGGATTAGCGGAAATCATTGCGATTGAAGAGCAGGGCGACTACACTCAGTTTGTCTTGAATGTGCCGGCTGACATAAAACACTATATCGCTAAAAAAGGGTCCGTGGCATTGGATGGTGTCAGCTTAACCGTCAACAGCGTGGATGATGCCCAATTCAGTGTGATGATTATTCCTCACACTTTGCAACAAACCATTTTTCAACATTACCAAGTCGGTACCCATGTCAATATAGAGGTCGATATGTTGGCGAGATACACCGAACGATTATTAGAAACCAGAGGTTAACGTGAATACCATAGAAGAGATTATAAAAGATTTACAAGCAGGCAAAATGGTTGTCATCATGGATGATGAAGATCGCGAGAACGAAGGCGATTTGATCATGGCCGCTGAAAAATTAACCGCTGATGATGTCAACTTTATGATAACGCAGGGTCGCGGATTGTTTTGTTTGCCGATGACCGAGAGCTTATGCAAAAAAATTGGCATCAAACCGATGGTTGAAACTAACCGCTGTCGTTTTGGCACGAATTTTACTGTCTCGATTGAAGCTGAAAGTGGTGTTGCCACGGGTATTTCAGCCAAAGATCGCGCTCACACGGTACACGTTGCGATCGCCGATAATGCAACCATGACAGATATCGTGTCTCCTGGCCACGTGTTTCCGATTATGGCAAAAGAGGGCGGTGTGTTAGAACGCCAAGGTCATACGGAAGCGGCTTGTGATTTAATGCGACTTGCCGGTTTTAAACCCACAGGCGTATTGATTGAAATATTAAACGCCGACGGTAGCATGGCTAGACGTCCAGAATTAGAAGTGTTCGCTGAACTACACGGTTTAAAAATAGGTACTGTCGCAGATTTAGTGACGTATCGCCAACAAATTGAGAGTACCCTATGAGCGAGTTAGAAGTTGGGATTGTCGCGAGTCAGTTTAACCAAGAAATTGTTGATACTTTAGTTGCTGATGCTGTCGCCACATTAAAAAAGAATAATTTAACCGATGATAATATTACTATTGTACGTGTGCCAGGTGCCTTTGAAATCCCTTATGCCGCACAACAACTCGCAGCACACGTTGATGCAGTTATTACTCTCGGAGCGGTAATTCGCGGTGAAACCCCACACTTTGATTATGTGTGTGACCAGTGTGCCAGTGGCGTTATGCGCGTTATGCTAGATGAACAAACCCCCATCGCTTTTGGTGTGCTAACGACTGAAACATTAGACCAAGCCTGGGCACGAGCCAAAGGTGAAGTCAGTGATGATGTTACCGGTAAAGCGCCAACGGGTGGCGGTGCATCAGCGGCCCAAGCCGCACTCGATATGATTAATATAACTGAGGATGCCTTATGAAACCATCTGAGAGACGCAAGGCCAGACAATTTGCAGTGCAAGCATTGTATCAGTGGCGTTTAGCCGGAACAGATTTGACTGCTATTGAAACACAGTTTTTCGAAGATTTTGATTTCAGTAAAGCTGACGTTGAATATTTTAAAGAATTATTATTTAACATCCCGCAGCAAGTCAGTGCTATTGATGCGGCCTTCGAACCTTTTTTAGATCGGATATTGGACGAATTAGGCCCTGTTGAAATTTCTATTCTACGCATCAGTACTTATGAATTATTACATCGACCTGATGTGCCTTACAAAGTGGTGATTAACGAGGGTGTTGAACTGAGCAAACGTTTTGCTCCGACAGAAGCGCATAAATTTGTGAACGGTGTACTGGATAATGCCGCCATTAAGTTGCGGGCAGCAGAAGCGGGCACTGAATCTAAATCAAAAGCCAATTTCGATAAAAAACCTGACGTGAAAATAAAATCGACGGTTAAAATCAGCTATAAACCCAGCATCAACGACGATCAAGACGGTGGATGAATTTCAACTCATTAACCGTTATTTTTCTCGGCCTGTGAATGATGCCAGTGTTATCATTGGCAGCGGTGATGATTGCGCATTACTATCCGTGCCGAATGATCAGCAATTAGTCGTCAGTATCGACACCTTAATTGAAGGCACACATTTCCCAACCGACACCTCAGCCGATGATATCGGTTACAAAGCGATGGCCGTTAGCATTAGTGATTTAGCAGCATGCGGTGCTGAGCCGAAATGGATGACGGGTGCATTAACCATGCCTGCGTTAAATGAAGATTGGGTCGCAGGTTTTACAAAAGGCATGTTTGAAATATTGGATGCCCATCACGTGACTTTAATTGGTGGTGATATGACGCGTGGAAAACTAAGTATTACCACGCAAGCCCATGGTTTCGTACCACAAGGAAAAGTGTTAACCCGCAGTGGGGCACAAGTGGGTGATTTAATTTATGTGACAGGTTATTTAGGTGATGCCGGTTATGCATTGCAAAATCCTGAGCATTTATCTGAATCCGAACAAGCCTATATTCAGCAGCGTCTAAATCGCCCAACGCCAAGAGTGGATGTGGGATTAGCCTTGCGTGACATCGCAACGAGTTGTATCGATATTTCCGATGGCTTCGCGCAAGATTTACAGCACATCTTAACCCGCAGCCAAGTGGGTGCTGAGATTGATGTGACACAATTGCCGTTATCAACCGTTTTACAAACACTTCCTAAAGAGCAAGCCTATCAACTTGCGTTAACATCCGGCGATGATTACGAGCTTTGTTTTACACTACCACAACAACATGCCGCGAAACTTGAAAAGCTTTCGACACCTTGTACGCGTGTGGGTGCAATAACAGAAATGATGGGATTGAGATTAATGCCAGACAGCATTAAATTGCCTGAGATTATTGGCTATAAACATTTTTCGTAAGATTAAACTAACTGCGTGATACGTTCTGTCACAACACCAATCGCTTTATGTTCAAAGTCACAAGTGACAGATTCATATTTATGATTAAGTGCTTTTAAATAGCCGCCATTGTCATCGCTAACAAATTGACGAATCGCTGTTTGAGGAATACGAGCGAGAACAAAGTTATTATCACTAGCTGATTTAGATGGGTCAATAATAAGAATATCATTGCGATGTAAACTGGTTTTGTTGCCATCAGAACAAACCATTGAATCATCATTCACACGTAAAGCAAATGCTTTGCTACTCACGGGAATACAAGTTGGTACTTTCGTTCTCGCATTATCGCGAGCATGAGGAACATCATGCAGTTGATGCCATTCAATCAATGGGACTTGACCAGGCTCTGCCGTATGGTCAGCATTTTCTTCAGCAACCAAATGACGAGTGACGGGTTCATCACCAGGACCTAAGGCCAACCAATCCGGTGACACATCCAAAGCGTGAGCAATTTGCACAACGTAACTTGTGCTTTTGACTTTGCCCGCTTCGATACGTTGCACCGCTTGTTGCTTAATACCAACTTGAGACGCCAGTTGTTGCTGGGTCATGTGTTTGCGCATTCGGGCTTTTTTAAGTCGTGTTGATAAGCTCATAATTGTCAATTTACAAACAAAAGGCATTCACAACAAACAATAATCGTTGTTATCTGTCTTGATTTATATCAAAAACCCTTAAATCATATTGTTTAGTGCTTCACATCGGTAGGCTATTTGGCTATATTAACGCCAAATTTGGTAAAAGTGAAGATGATGAGCACAACAGAAATTAAAACTCCCAGTATTGTTAATTTGGCAGCCTATAAGTTTGTCGACTTAGCTGAAGCGCAACTAATTGAATTACAACAACAATTATTGGCCGAAGCTGAACGTTTACAGATAAAAGGTACGATACTGCTAGGTGGTGAAGGCATTAATTTGATCATCGCCGGCGAACGTGATGATATTGATCATTTCACGACTTATATGAAAAACCTCAAGCCCTTTGCTGATATAACATTTAAAGAAAGTTTATCTGAAGAACGTCCATTTCGTCGTATGCGTGTGCGTTTGAAGCAGGAAATCGTCACCATGCGTGTGCCGGGTGTTAGTCCTGATGACGGCGGTCGCCATTATCTTGATGCTAAACAGCTCAAGCAATGGTTGGATGAAGGACGTGATTTCACATTCTTGGATACACGTAATGATTATGAAGTTGAGATTGGGACTTTTGATAAAGCTATCGATCTAGATATTGAGGAGTTCAACGAGTTTCCTGAAAAAGTGAAGCAGTTAGAAGCCGACCGTGAAAAACCTATGGTTATGTTCTGTACCGGTGGTATTCGTTGTGAAAAAGCTTCAGTGGCAGCTGAGCAGGCAGGTTTCAAAGAAGTTTACCAATTACATGATGGTATTTTAAAATATTTTGAAGAGTGCGGTGGCGAACATTACCGTGGCGATTGCTTTGTTTTCGATCGTCGGGCTGCCATTACGCCTGAATTAAAAGAAACTGGCATCACCCAATGTCCACGTTGTGATACCTTCATCCAACCAGAAGACCAAGATCATCCCAAATATGTAGCGTGGAATCGCTGCCAGTATTGCCCTTCTTGAGGTGTTAGGGCTTAGGTATTAGGCGGTTTAGTTGCCGCGAGAGCGCGGCAGTTATTGATATAAGCCCTAAGCCCTAAGCCTATACCAACTCCCCATCCCCTGATATAATCGCCAAAATTTAAATGAAAGGAAAACCCCATGGGCTTAAAACACGTCAATCCAGGTAAAGATATTCCACACGATCTCAATGTGATCATTGAAATTCCTGCACATGCACCACCAATAAAATATGAAGTGGATAAAGATTCAGGTGCGATTTTTGTGGATCGTTTTATGGCGACTGCCATGTTTTACCCTTGCAATTATGGTTATGTGCCAGACACGTTATCAGAAGATGGTGATCCGGTTGATGTATTAGTTGTGACACCACATCCTTTATTGGCTGGTTCAGTTGTCCGTTGTCGTCCCGTTGGTGTGTTGAAAATGACAGACGAATCGGGTATCGATGCCAAAATTATGGCGGTGCCTGTCAGTAAGTTGACGAAAGAATACGATCATGTGAAAACGTATGAAGATTTATCATCCGGCTTAATCAAAAGTATTGCGCATTTCTTCGAACATTATAAAGATTTAGAAGAAGGCAAATGGGTTAAGATTGATGGTTGGGAAGGCGTAGACTCTGCCACTGCCGAAATCGAAGCCAGTGTAAAACGCTATAAGGGTTAAGCTTTAAAGCTTGGCTGCTGAATGATCAGTGCAACATCATGTTTGTCGAGCTTAACTAATTCGCAATGGCCTTTGTATTGAAGGCCATCAATTTTATCGTGAAATGATCCGCTCGTGATGTTGGCTGTGCAATAGAAATTATGCAATTTATTACCCACCGCTAAATTGAAGTTAGCAGGGCTGTATAAACGAGAACGATGTAACACTGCATGGCCAAGGCCGTGTGCGGGCACAAGGCTAATCACTTCAGACCAGTGGCCACTGTGGCTAGAAAAATAACTGATATTGCGATCGTCACCCGATTGATTCCAAATATACAAATGCATATCTCGGCCTTGAAAAGTGTAGATCAACGTCGTCGTCATTGATGCTAATACGAGTAAGCACAGTGTGATAAGAAGCGTTGTATTTAGTTTGTTGTTCATCTGCATTATGTTGTAAAGTTTAACGTTGGATGGGATTATAAGCTACTTCCATTAAGGGAATCTTAACGATGAGCACAACAAAACCGCGTATGGGCAAAGTTATGCCATGGGTCATTTGGTCCATTGGTGCAATTTATGTGCTTTATCAGTTTTTATTGCAATCCTCCACTAGCGTAATGGTGCCTTGCCTCATGCAAGCCTTTCATATTCAAGCCATTGGTGTGGGGGTGTTATCCTCAAGTTTCTTCTGGGCTTACACGCTTTGCCAAATTCCAGCAGGCATTATGGTTGATAGGGTTGGGCCACGCAAAGTCATTATTTTTTCCATTATCATCTGTGTTTTAGCCACCATCGGATTTGGGGTGGCAAATGATGCGCACCGAGCTGAGGCTTATCGTATCTTGATGGGCTTTGCGACAGCACCAGCGGTGGCTATTGCTTTGTATTTGTCTGCGGTCTGGTTTCCCATCAAGAAATTTGCATTGTTAGCGGGTTTAACTGAAGCTATGGGCATGCTCGGTGGTGCCATTGGCGAGCGTTTTTTAGCCCAATGCGTGGGTGATTTCGGTTGGCGTCCCACGTTGTTTATTTCTGCCGCGGTTGGCATTTTTTTGTTAATCGCTGCGATTATTTTTATTCATGATCATCCGGTACAAGCCTTGCAGAAAAAACGTCGTCGGCAACGTGAATTAACGATATGGGCACAACTTAAAAGTGTGATTGGCATAGCACAAACCTGGTGGTGTGGTTTATTCGCAGGATTACTGTTTAGCATTATTGGTGGTTTTGCGTCATTGTGGGCGGTGCCATACGTCCAACTGGAATACCATGTGAATTTATCTACCGCCGCATTAGTCAGCGCTATGATTTTTATCGGCACAGCCGTTGGTGCACCAACCTGGGGTTGGTTGTCCGATCGCTACGGTGGTCGTCGGCCTATCATGGCTATCGGGACGATTATGTCATTAATATCGATGCTGCTATTTTTATATTTATCACACGTATCACTCGCGTGGATGTACGTGTTATTCTTGACTCTCGGTTTTGGTTGCGCCGTCTATGTCTTGCCATTTGCTATTGTCAGCCGTATTATGCCGTTGCCGGTGAAAGGCACCGCGATGGGTTTCATCAACATGCTTTGCATCGTCATCGGTGCACCGTTATTGCAACCGATATCCGGTTGGTTGCTGGAATTACATCACGATGGTGATTATCACTTAGCCTTATCAGTATTTCCGATGGCTTTAGCATTAGGGTTATTAGTGATCTTATTTATTAAGCCAGTTAAAGCTTACTATAATTAAAAGAAAGAAAAGTTATGTTGTTTCATGTGTTAGAAACTGTATATAGCTCGCGTGTTTAATTCCGCTATGCATTATTTGGCTTTGGGTTCACCAGCAGTTGCTATCGGAGCAGATGAATTAGCTATGCAACAGGAAATCCTAAGCAGTTTGGCAAAAAAAATGAGTAGAGCTATCGGCCAAAATTATTATAGGTCGGCGTAAAATCGCTTATACATTCGCTCACAGTACGTCACAAGATTTTCACACTGCTCTGTGTGTTTCTTTAACGGCGATTCAATTGGCGCATGAATAATATTCGCTAAAATACCATAACACGTGGCATCAACCGAGCTGGGGGTGTTGCCGAGCATGAAATCTTTATCGGCTAAAATATCATTTAATGCGGTGACATCTTGTTTGCCGAAGTGATAAATATCATCCCGATCATGACGGCCTAACCCTTGGCCGGCTAGATCACGTTTGATGCGTAGCTGCACCATGTTAGCAATAATGCCACGCATAAAAAATGGCACGGCGCGGAAGAAAACTTTTTTCACCAATGGCCAATTGTCACCGTCCAACCAACGTGAGAATACCACTACCCAATACAAATGATCTTCCACGAGCCGTTGAATACTCAATGCTAGTGCGCGTTCTTGCGGTGTTAAATGGCTATCGAGAATGTCGCCATGTTTTTTATTCAAATAATCAATAATTAAGCTGGAATCAGCAATGGCTGCCGTGCCGTCAGTGACATAAGGCAACTTGCCTTTGGGTGCTTTGCGGGGCACATTTACGGTGATAGTTTCATAGGGGATTTTGGCCATACGCAGGTAAGTCTCAAGTTTGAGACAGAAAGGGCTAGCGTTAGGTAATTTCCAGCTGCCGGGGTATTGATAGAGTTTAATCATATAAAGATTATGGTATGATCTGCTCGATTTGGCAACTATTACAGTAAGAAAAAAATCGAGGTACTTTACCCATGACATACGTCACCCAAACTATTCCTGAAACGCCCTCACGTGAAGCCATGACGCAAGCCTATCGTATTGACGAAACCGAGAGTGTGGAGCATTTATTACAACACGCTACCTTGCCGGACGACATGTTAAAACGCACCTATGACCGTGCCTATAGTTTAGTCGACGGTGTGCGTTCAGAGCGCCTAGGCGCCAGTGGTATGGATGCCTTTATGCAGCAGTACGATTTATCGACTAATGAAGGTATTGCCTTGATGTGTGTCGCTGAAGCCATGTTGCGTATTCCCGATAGCGAAACCGTCGATAAATTAATTCGTGATAAATTAGCCCCGCGTGATTGGAAGTCCCACATGGGCGGTAGTGATTCAAGATTCGTGAATGCGGCGACCTGGGGTTTGATGCTAACTGGTAAAGTCATTACCGATCACGAGCAGCAACAAAAATCATTACGCAGCGCTTTTAAAAAATTAGTCAAAGGTGCGAGCGAACCAGTTATTCGCCAAGCCGTCGGCCATGCCATGAGAATCATTGGAAAACAATTTGTGATGGGTCGCGATATTAAAGAAGCGTTAAAGAATGCTAAAGCTAGCGAAGCCAAAGGTTACCGTTATTCTTATGACATGTTAGGCGAAGCAGCCAGGACCATGGCCGATGCTGATCGATATTATGAATCATACAAAGCTGCCATTATCGCCATTGGCGAAAGCACCAAAGATAAGAACGCCTTTGGGTCAGCGGGTATTTCCGTCAAACTTTCTGCACTACATCCGCGTTACCAATTTTTACAACGTGAACGTGTACTAGAAGAATTAACGCCTCGAGTATTAGAGCTCGTGCAATTAGCGAAAGGTTATGACATTGGTTTTACCATCGATGCCGAAGAAGCCGATCGTCTTGATATTTCTCTCGACATTATTGAAACAATTTTCTGCGATAAAAGCTTAGGCGATTGGAGCGGTTTTGGATTAGCCGTGCAAGCCTATCAAAAGCGCGCTTGGTACGTGTTAGATTATTTGATTGAATTAGCCAAATCACAAGGCAAACGTTTCATGGTGCGCTTAGTCAAAGGTGCGTATTGGGACAGTGAAATTAAAATTAGCCAAGAAGAAGGCTTTGAAGGCTATCCTGTGTTTACACGCAAAGCGAATACCGATGTGTCGTATATAGCCTGTGCCTGTAAAATGCTAGCAGCAACGGATACCTTGTATCCACAATTCGCTACACACAATGCTTATAGCTTAGCCGCCATTTTAGAAATGTTGCCCGCCAGTGGTCGTGATAAAACAGATTTTGAATTCCAATGCTTACACGGCATGGGTCAAACCTTATATAACCAAATTGTCGGCAGTGAACACTTAAATATTCCTTGCCGCATTTACGCGCCAGTCGGCAATCATAAAGATTTATTACCGTACCTTGTGCGACGTCTATTAGAAAATGGTGCAAATTCATCTTTTGTTAATCGTATCGTCGATGCCGATTTACCGATTGAAGACATCATTAAAGATCCCGTGGCATATGTTGCAGCATTAGCAGACAAACAACATCCACGCATCCCGGTGCCTGCTCATATCTACGGTACCTCACGCACTAACTCAAGTGGTTTCGATTTCAGTAACCGTGACGACCTCAATCGATTAGCTGAGCAAATGCAACAATTGGCTGAAAAATCACAGTGGACAGCGGCACCCACATTAGCTTCAAGCGGCGAAGAAAAAGACGTGACATCCCCCACTGATGGCAGCGTTGTCGGTCGTGTTAAAACGGCCAATGCCGATGATATGCAGCAAGCACTAGAAACAGCACACGCCGCCTTCACCGATTGGAATATAAAACCTGCCTGCGAACGTGCGGACGTATTACGTTGCATGGCTGACTTATTAGAAACTAACACCGTTGAATTAATGACTATTTTATCGCGAGAAGCTGGTAAAACCTTGCATGATGCTATTTCTGAAGTGCGTGAAGCGGTCGATTTTTGTCGTTATTACGCGGGCGAAGCCGAAGCTTTATCTGCTGATACACAAGGGAGAGGTGTTATTGTTTGCATCAGTCCATGGAACTTCCCATTAGCGATTTTCTTAGGTCAAGTGTCGTCGGCATTGGTCGCGGGTAATTGTGTGTTAGCGAAACCCGCTGACCAAACACCACTGATCGCCGCGTTTGCTTTCAAATTATTCCACGAAGCCGGTGCACCAAAAGAAGTGTTGCAGTTAATTCCGGGTCGTGGTTCAGTCGTTGGTGCACAATTGATTGCTGATGAGCGTGTGAAAGGTGTGCTGTTCACCGGCTCAACGGAAACGGCTCAAGTGATCAATCGTAACATTGCTGAACGCGGTGGCTACAATGTCACATTCGTTGCCGAAACCGGCGGACAAAATGCCATGATAGTGGATTCTTCCGCCTTGCCTGAGCAAATTATCGATGATGTAATTTTGTCAGCCTTCGGTAGTGCAGGGCAGCGTTGTTCAGCATTACGTGTGCTATTCGTGCAAGAAGATATCGCTGATGGTGTTATCCATATGCTCAAAGGCGCGATGCAAGAAGTCTGTGTCGGTGACCCACGTTGGTTAAGTACTGATGTTGGCCCTGTTATCGATCAGCCGTCATTAAAAGTCTTAGAAGACCATGCTAAACGTATGGATAAAGAAGCTAAGTTGATCTATCAAGTGTCAATGGATAAAACTGACAACGGCACATTTTTTGCGCCACGTGCATACGAGTTAACGAGTTTGTCTCAATTAAAACGTGAAGTGTTTGGTCCTGTGCTACATGTACTACGTTATCGCGGGCAAGATTTAGATAAGGTGTTACAAGAAATTAATGATAGCGGCTATGGTTTAACCATGGGTATCCACAGTCGCATCGAAGAAACCGTACGTCATATTCAAAAACACACACGTGTGGGTAACACTTATATTAACCGCAACATGATTGGTGCCGTCGTCGGTGTGCAACCGTTTGGTGGCGAAGGTTTATCGGGTACCGGTCCGAAAGCGGGTGGTCCACATTACTTGCCGAATTTATGCCAATCAAAAGGCCCCCAATTTCCACATACACCGAATCAAGTGAAACTCGGTCATGAAGAAACGTCAAACTCAGCATTCAATCATGCGCTCGATATGGCGAGTCAAACGGCCAACGTATGGCAATTTGTGCCTGTGGCAGAACGGATTAAAATGATTAAAGCTGTCGCCGATCGCATGACAGCGAAGAAAGCGCAATTCTTAGAAGTGCTACCTGAAAACAGCGCCGAAGAAGAAATGTATTTGGCCGTCGATAATTGTCGCGACATTGCATTGCATGCTGAAAAATTATTGTTAGAACCATTAGTGATGCCAGGCCCAACCGGTGAATCTAACGTTTTATCATTACACCCTCGTGGTGTAGTGGCGTGCTTAAGTTCACTTGATTCACCGTTAGTGTCGGGTGTTACACAAATTTGTGCGGCGTTGATTGCCGGTAACACCGTTATCATTAAACCGTCGTGCAATCGCATTGCCATTAGCAAAGTATTGCATGAAGTCTTACAACAAGCAGGCATCCCCAAAGATGTAGTGCACATTCTTTCGGGCAGTGGCAAAACCATTGGCCGAAAAATCATGAAAGATCCCCGCGTTGATGTGGTCATGTTTAATGGACCAGCCGAGATCGCGAGCTCGATCTGTAAAGAACTGGCCGAACGTGACGGCAAATTGGTGCCACTAATTTTAACGGATGATTACCATCATTATTTAGAACGCCTTAGCACCGAACGCACCGTCACTGAAAACACGACCGCCAAAGGCGGTAACGCCGCATTGCTTTCTTTAGAAGAATAAATCCTTTCCTCTTCTCCCCGTGAGGGCGTTGCTGAATAAATCAATTTATTCAGCTCCGTCATCCCGCGGTCAAGCCGCGGGATGACGTGCTGTAAAGTTGTATAAAAGCTGATTTATTCAATCAACGCCCCGCGAGGGTGGCCAGATACAGAAAATGCACTGCATTTTCCTGGTGAACGCGAGGCATACCAAGGATGGGTAGTACTGAACAGTATTGGAAAAAATTCGCAGCCAAGCTAATCGGATCGGGTGAGGGGTGATATCAATTAACGAGCGCAGCTTATCAAACCCAAGTACATGGGATGAAGCCCAGAACGCTATAATGCATTAATTCATTACCGATATCATTTGACAACATTCATTCC
>TARA_R110000868_G_scaffold76499_2_pt1 | contig 56300 bp, 58 predicted proteins | sample TARA_R110000868 | Tara Oceans TARA_R110000868 (sample SAMEA4397489) | marine metagenome | biome: Polar Biome; feature: [SRF] surface water layer (ENVO:00010504); material: water (ENVO:00002006), including particulate matter (ENVO:01000060) such as... | depth 5 m | reverse complement strand
GGAATGGGCGTGACGGTGGTGCCGTCATCGTCGAACAGGGCCAGATGGGTGGTCCGCGCATTGACCGCGATCTCGCCGCCGATTTCGACCGCATTGCGGGCGTTCGGCGTCCAGCTCAGCGTCTGCCGCAGCGCCGTCTCCTCGGTTTCATTGCCGCTTTCAACAATGATGGCGCCGAGAAAGCCGTTGACCGGGTCATAGGCCTCATAAGCTTGCGGGCCCTCATTCGAGGTTTCCCGGCGCACCAGCCCCATGGTCTGCGATGACAGCGCCGGGCTGAGCTCGAAATTATAGGTCGCCGAAGCGAGGTAGGAAGCGCCATGGTCTTCGGTCGCATCCTGCTCATAGAGCGAGGGCCGCAGGCTGCCCCCGGAGGGCGCATCGATGAAGGAGACCTGCTGGCGGGCCCAGGTCCAGACGGTCGCCTGGGTGTCCAGGCGCAGGCTGGACCGTTCGTCGATCTGCCAGTTGAGCGAGAAGGAGGGCACCGCCTCCTTATAATTGCGCTGATCATTGTCGCGCTGGGATGCCACGAGCGCGTCATTGGCGTCGAGGAAGGTGCTGCGCCGGCGAATCCGGTTTCCTGACAGGCCTGTATCGAGGCCGAAAGTCAGTTCGACCGGTCCCTGGACTGTGGCATAGGAGATGATGCCGCGCGGCCCGAGACGGCCCGCTGCCGAGAGATACATCCGCGCGTCCCAGGAGCCTGAATTGCCGGCCCCTTCGGCGAGAATGACGTTCACCAGGCGCGCATGGCCGCGCATATTGTATTCCGGCTGCGCCTCCTGAACGAGTTCGATGCGCTCGACATCGCTGACCGGAATCCGTTGCAGCACCGTGTTCAGCGACAGTGACTTATTGGACGGTCGGGCGCCATTGATCAGCACATTGCCGAAACTGTCGCCCAGGCCGCGCCGGTCCGTGTCGCCGTCAGAGACAGAGAAGCCGGGGACGCGCGAAACCATGTCCAGCGCGGTCACCGGGGAGAAAGGTTCGAAATAGCCCTTCGAGAAGATTGAGACGCCATTGCGCGTCTCGGCGCTTTCCGCCGTGCTTTCCGTTGCACGGTCCTGGGCTTCGCTGAGGCCTGGAAAGACCAGGCTGGCCAGGAGCGCTGTGCTCCCTGCGGCTGATGTCAGTAATGCTCGCATGTGTCCCCACAATTTCCGCCGGCCCCAAACCGGATTGCAGAGATACTGATTGCTTGCGGCTCGCGCCATGTAACCTTTGGTAAGGTTGCTCACATCGACGTGACAAGTGTAGCATCGGCACCTTGCACGACAGAATAATCGCGCAATTCTTACATTTCAGTCACGCGGCGCCGCCGACAGTCAGACCTGTGATCTTCAGGCTGGGCTGGCCGACGCCAACCGGCACGCCCTGACCGCCCTTGCCGCACATGCCGACGCCGGGATCCATCTCGAAATCATCGCCGATCATGGAGATCTGGGTGAGCGCAGTCGGGCCGTCGCCGATCAGGGTTGCGCCCTTGACTGGAGCCTCGATCTTGCCATTGCGCACCCGGTAGGCCTCGGTGCACTGGAAGACGAATTTGCCGGAGGTGATGTCGACCTGGCCGCCGCCGAAATTGACGGCGTAAATGCCGTCGGTGAGGCTTTCCACCATTTCGGCCGGATTGTGCTGGCCTGCCAGCATGTAGGTATTCGTCATGCGCGGCAGGGGCGGGTGGGCATAGGATTCGCGGCGGCCATTGCCCGTCGGCTTCTGGCCCATCAGGCGGGCATTCATCCGATCCTGCATATAGCCGACCAGTATGCCGTCCTCGATGAGCACGGTGCGCTCGGTCGGTGTGCCCTCATCATCAATCGTCAGCGAGCCGCGGCGCTTGTCCATGGTGCCGTCATCGACAATCGTCACGCCGGCAGCTGCCACGCGCTGGCCCATGCGGCCGGCAAAGGCGGAGGAGCCCTTGCGGTTGAAATCGCCTTCCAGCCCGTGGCCGACAGCTTCGTGCAACAGCACAGCCGGCCAGCCCGGCCCGAGCACGACATCCATCACGCCGGCCGGAATGTCGATGGCGTCGAGATTGACGCGGGCAATGCGCATGGCCTCATTCGCCAGGCCCTTCCAGGCATCCGGCGCAATCCATTGTGCAAACTCGGCGCGGCCACCGGCGCCGGCCGAGCCGGTCTCGCGGCGCCCGTCGCGCTCGACTGTCACTGATACGTTCAGGCGCACCAGCGGGCGGATGTCGGTTTTCATGTCGCCATCAGCGCGCAGGACAGAGATCGAGCGGACCGACCCGGCGATCGAGGCGCTGACCTGGACGACGGAGGGATCGCTGGCGCGGCAATAGGCGTCGATCTCTTGCAGCAGCGCCGATTTGACTTCGAAGGTCGGCGTGGAGACCGGGTCGATGGCATCGTAGAGCTTGCGATTGGTGCCGGCCGGGGCGGGCGCGAGCACGCCTGGCGCTCCGCGCTTGACGGCGGAGGCGGCCTCGGCGGCGCGCTTCACGGCATCCAGCGTGGGGTCAGACGAGTGGGCATAGCCAAAGGCCTCACCGGCAACGCAGCGCAGGCCAAAACCGCGGCTGGTGTCGAAATTGGCGGCTTTCATGCGGCCATCGTCAAAGACCAGCGATTCGGAAATGGCGGTCTCGAGGAAAAGCTCGCCATCATCCGCGCCGTCCAGCGCCCCTGCGAGCACGGGGCGCACCTGGTCTGCATCGAATTCGAATTGGGAAATCGGGTCGTCAGACATGGCAGGCCTCATCAATCATTGCTCGGTTGCCCTAGACATAGTTCAGCCCATGGCCTGAGGGAATAAGCGCGCACCGGGAGAATTGCAGCGCTGGCCTGAAACGGCGTCATGATTCGTCCTCCCGGCGGGTTTGCAGCGGTGAGACGATTGGACGCATGTGGCGAATTGAAAGCGGGCAGCAATCCGATTTCGGCAGTGATTTCAGAAGCAAAGCTGTCAACCAATGCGGTTTTGCGCCTTACTTAAGTGTCTGACTGTGTTTCATTTTTCCATAAATTGGCTAAAGCCCTGCGGAACGCGCTACAAAAAGTGTGCTTGGTGGCCTGACAGCGCAGGTGACCGGCTCTATATTTCGCCGCCATCGGTGAGGGGATCCTCGCCTTCACGCCTGACTTGTATGGGGAAGCCATGCGTTTCTTGACCGCAATCTTGCTCACCTGGATCTTCGCATCCACTTCGGCCTTCGCACTCGACGTGCCTGTGGACGGGGCTTTGGGCCTGCAGCCTGCCGTTACTCCGATCATGGAGCGGATCACCGAATTCCATCTGCTCCTGCTCTGGATCATCATCCCGATCACGCTCTTCGTCATGGGCCTGCTGATCTGGGTCATGGTGCGCTACAATAAGAAGGCCAATCCGGTCCCGAGCAAGAACAGCCACAACACCCTCCTCGAGGTTGTGTGGACCGCTCTGCCGGTCGTGATCCTGATCGCGATCTCGGTATTCTCCTTCCCGCTCCTGTATTACACGGAAGAAATTCCGGACGCCGACTTCACCATCAAGGCGACGGGCAATCAGTGGAACTGGTCGTATGAATATCCTGACCAGGGCACGCCGGAATATCTTTCGGTCATGGTTCCCGATGCAGACCTTCAGCCGGGTCAGCTGCGCAATCTGTCGGTCGACTATCCCCTGGTCGTGCCGCTCAATGCGACGGTCCGCCTGCAGGTGACCGCCACTGACGTCATCCATAACTGGGCGATGCCGGCTTTCGGTACCAAGATGGACGCCATTCCGGGCCGCATCAACGAGGCCTGGTTCCAGGTCACCGAGGAAGGCACCTATTACGGCCAGTGTTCCGAACTCTGCGGCCGTGGTCACGCCTTCATGCCGATCGAGGTCCATGTCGTTTCGCAAGACGCGTTCGACGCCTGGATCGCCTCCGAGCCGGGCAGTGACGAATCGAATGCCGTACTTGCCTCATATGAAGCCGCGCGGAATACGCGCCTGGCGCAACTCGATTAGGATTGGGCTGAATCATGTCTGCTGACGCCGCAAATCACGACGCTCACGTCCCCAGCATGTGGGACTGGAAGCGCTGGGTGTTCTCCACCAACCACAAGGACATCGGCACGATGTACCTTATCTTCGCGATCGTCGCGGGGGTGATTGGTGGCGGTATGTCCGGCCTGATCCGTTGGGAGCTGGCCGAGCCAGGCCTGCAGGTCTTCAACGGTACCGCGTTCGGCGGCTTCTTCGGAAACGCCCAGAACTACAACGTCATCACGACGATGCACGGCCTGATCATGATCTTCTTCATGGTCATGCCGGCGATGATTGGCGGCTTCGGTAACTGGTTCGTGCCGCTGATGATTGGCGCGCCCGACATGGCCTTCCCGCGCATGAACAACATCTCCTTCTGGCTGCTGCCCGCTGCGCTGGCGCTGGCCGTGATGTCGATGTTCGTGCCCGGTGCCGGGACCGATAATGGTTTTGGCGGCGGCTGGGTTCTCTACCCGCCACTCTCGGTCAGCGGACACCCCGGACCGGCGATGGATCTCCTGATCCTGTCGCTGCACATTGCCGGTGCCAGCTCGATCCTCGGTGCGATCAACTTCATCACCACAATCTTCAACATGCGCGCTCCGGGCATGACCATGCACAAGATGCCCTTGTTCGTGTGGTCGATCCTGGTGACGGTCTTCCTGCTGCTGCTCTCCCTGCCGGTTCTCGCCGGTGCGCTGACCATGCTGCTGACCGACCGCAATTTCGGCACCGCCTTCTTCGATCCGGCTGGTGGCGGCGATCCGGTGATGTTCCAGCACTTGTTCTGGTTCTTCGGTCACCCGGAAGTCTACATCCTGATCCTGCCCGGTTTCGGCATGATCTCCCACATCGTCTCGACCTTCTCGCGCAAGCCCGTCTTCGGCTATCTGGGCATGGCCTACGCCATGGTCTCGATTGGCGCGATCGGCTTCATCGTGTGGGCCCACCACATGTATACCGTCGGCATGCCGGTGGATCTGAAAGCCTATTTCGTCGCGGCGACCATGGTCATCGCGGTCCCGACCGGCATCAAGATATTCTCCTGGATTGCAACGATGTGGGGCGGTTCGATCGAGCTGCGTACACCGATGCTCTGGGCGATCGGCTTCATCTTCCTGTTCACCGTCGGTGGTGTGACGGGCGTTGTGCTGGCCAATGCCGGCGTCGATGCCTCGCTGCATGACACGTATTACGTGGTTGCCCACTTCCACTATGTGCTCTCGCTCGGTGCGGTCTTCGCGATCTTTGCCGGCTGGTACTACTGGTTCGAAAAGATCTGGGGCGTGAAATACAATTCCGTCCTGGCGCGCCTGCAATTCGTCTTCTTCTTCATCGGCGCCAATGTGATCTTCTTCCCGCAGCACTTCCTGGGTCTGCAGGGCATGCCGCGCCGCTATGTTGATTATGCGGACGGTTTCGAGCTCTGGAACAAGGTCTCCTCCTACGGCTATCTGATCATGCTCGTCGGTATGGCGCTCTTCTTCGCCGTGCTGATCGACGCAGCGGTCCGCCGCCGCAAGGCTGATGCCAATCCATGGGGTGAAGGTGCGACGACGCTGGAGTGGACCCTGTCCTCGCCGCCGCCATTCCACCAGTTCAACGAGTTGCCACGGATCAAATAGGACAACCCATTGGACACCCTTACGCATCCAGAAAGTCATCCTGCTGAGGGCGAGGCCGTAATAGCGGCCTCGCCCCGCGACTTTTTCGACCTGATGAAGCCGCGCGTGATGACGCTTGTCGTGTTCACGGCCTGTGCCGGCCTGGTCGCCGCGCCGGTCGCCATGGACCCGGTTCTGGCGGTGATTGCCATCCTCAGCCTGGCTGTGGGGGCTGGCGCTGCCGGCGCTCTCAACATGGCCTATGACGCCGATATCGACGCGACGATGCAGCGGACCCGCAAGCGGCCGATCCCGCGCGGTGCCGTGCGTGTGGCCGATGCCTATGCCATGGGCGTGATCGCCTCGATCCTGTCGGTGCTGATGATGGCGCTGGCGAGCAATTATGTTGCCGCTGGCCTGCTCGCCTTCTCGATCTTCTTCTACGCCGTCGTCTACACGATGTATCTCAAGCGCTCGACGCCCCAGAATATCGTGATTGGCGGCGCTGCCGGTGCCTTCCCGCCGATGATTGGCTGGGTCGCGGCGACCGGGCATATCTCGGTGGATGCGATCATCCTCTTCATGATCATCTTCCTGTGGACGCCGCCGCATTCCTGGGCTCTGGCGCTCTATAAATGCGGCGACTATGCCGCCGCCGGCGTGCCGATGATGCCCGTCGCCAAGGGGCCGAAATCAACCCGTTTGCAGATCCTGCTCTATTCCATCGTGCTGGTGGTTTTCGCCGGCGCGCCTGTGCTGACGGGCCTGGGCGGTATTGGCTATGCGCTGACCTCGATCGGGGGCGGTCTGCTCTTCCTGCTGCTCGCCTGGCGCGTTTATAATTCGCGCGCCGGTGAAGCCGGGTCGGCCGAGGAGGGCGCCCTCTACGCCGTGCGCGCCGGCGACAAGGCTGCCCGCGACCTTTTCGCCTACTCCATCGGTTACCTGACAGTGCTATTTGCTGCCCTGATCGCCGAACATGGGTTTGGTGCCTATGTCGCAGTGCCGGGAGTGGGCGTATGACCGAGCAGGACAAGACAGGGGTTGAGCAAACGCCGTTTGGTGGCCGTGAAGGCATTCCGACCGGTGAAAGCGTCAAGCTGACCCCCGAGCAGGAAGCCGCGCGCAAGCGCCGCAATGTCGCAATCGGGCTCAGCCTGCTGGGCTTTTGTGCCCTTGTCTTTGTCGTCACTGTCGTGAGGCTCACCCAGAATTTTGCGCAGGGAGCGGCATCATGAAGCCGTTGCGGGACAAGAATGCGCGCGTCGCAATGTTCGCGGGCGTCGCTGCCCTGGCCATGGTCGGCGCGGCCTTCGCTTCGGTACCGCTCTACAGCCTGTTCTGCCAGGTCACCGGCTATGGTGGTACGACGCGGGTTGCAGTCGGCGAAGCGGGCCAGATCCTTGATCGCGAAGTCACAATCCTGTTCGACGCCAATACGGGCGGCGGCATTCCCTGGGAATTTGCGCCGGTGCAGCGCTCGATGGTGCTGCGTGTCGGTGAGAGCGGCCTGGCCTATTACCGGGCGACCAATACGTCGGACCGGCCTGTAACCGCCGTGGCGACCTATAATGTGGCGCCCTACAAGGCGGCCTCCTATTTCTCCAAGCTCGAATGTTTCTGTTTTACACAACAGACACTTGACCCGGGCGAGAGCATGGATATGCCCGTGCTCTTCTTCGTCGATCCGCTGATCGCCGAGGAGCCTTATCTGGATGATGTCAACACGATCACATTGTCCTATACATTTTTTGAGACCGACGACGCCGCATCTCCTTCCGGTGATGCCGCGCCTTAGCATTGAACCTTTGCTCTGCGGCGGTTATCACCACGCATCAGGGCTGATTTGAAGTCGCAGGAGATTCGCGATGGCTGGGCATGCCGTAAAACACGACTACCATCTGGTTGATCCTAGCCCGTGGCCGTTTGTCGGCTCGGTGGGCGCATTCTTCCTGGCCGTTGGCGCGGTCGGGAATATGAAGGGTCTCGTGCCTGCGGAGCATCCGCTGGCCATCCTCTATGCCGATGGTGCATGGGGCGGCCTGATCCTCGGCTTCGGTCTGGTTATCTATACGATGATCGGCTGGTGGGGCGATGTGATCAAGGAATCGAACCGGGGCGATCACACGCCAGTCGTCGATATTGGTCTGCGCTACGGCATGATCATGTTCATCGCGTCCGAAGTGATGTTCTTTGCTGCCTGGTTCTGGGCCTTCTTCGAATACGCGATCTTCCACGAAGTTCGCCTCGACCCGGCCCTGGCTTCCTGGCCGCCAGCTGGCGTCGAGACCTTCAACCCGTGGCACATCCCGCTGATGAACACGCTGGTCCTGCTGCTCTCGGGCACCACGGTCACCTGGGCACACCACGCGCTGCAGCATGGTGATCGCAAGGGCGCCAAGCTCGGCCTGCTGCTCACCGTGCTTCTCGGCATGTGCTTCACCGCGCTGCAAGTCGTCGAATATGCCGAGGCCGGCTTTGCCTTCTCCGGCAATCTCTACGGCGCGACCTTCTTCATGGCGACGGGCTTCCATGGTGCCCACGTCATCATCGGGACGATCTTCCTTGCCGTCTGCCTGTTCCGCCTGATGGCGGGTCAGATGTCGCCGACGAAGCATTTCGGCCTCGAAGCTGCCGCCTGGTACTGGCACTTCGTCGATGTGGTGTGGCTCTTCCTGTTCACCTTCGTCTACGTCGTCTTCCAGGGCTGATCGCAGCCAATCAAGGAAACTGCATTGTGGAAAAACCCTCCCCCTTCGTCGCTGGCCTGACGGGCCGGTGCCCGAAGTGCGGGGAGGGCGCAATGTTCTCCGGGCTTCTTGCCATTGCGCCGCGCTGCGATGCCTGTGGCGTCAGCTTTTCCAGTGCCGATATCGGTGATGGCGCGTCGGTCTTCGGCCTGTTTATCGTCGGCTTCCTCTCCGTCGTTCTCTTCCTCTTGCTCGCCGTGGCCTTTCATCCGCCCTGGTGGGTTCACATGATCATCCAGGTGCCCTTCATCTTCGGCGCCTCGATCCTGTGCCTGCGCCCGATCAAGGGGCTGCTCTTCGCGCTGCAATTCAACAATGATGCCCGCGAGGCGAGGCTGGACGACTAGTCCGCAGGCCGCAGCCTCCGCGAGGAAGGTGCTTCCCCGACCATGCCCCGCTTCAGACCGCTTCCCATCCTCACCGTCTTCACCGTGCTCAGCCTGGTGCTGCTGGTCTTTCTCGGCACGTGGCAATTGCGGCGCATGGAGTGGAAAACCGATCTGCTCGATGCCTGGGAGCAGCGCGGCTCGGTGAGCTCATTCCAGCAGGCTCTGTGTGACAATGCGCCGGCAGATTTCGGTCCGCACATCACCGCGCCGGCACCGATAGCCGGCCCGACCCTGCGCTATTACGCCCTGCGCGAACAACCGGGCTGGGTCAGGGTTGGCGTCATGCCGGCGCCGCCTTGCACGCCGGGCGAGCCGCAGCGCTATCTCTTTGTCGAGTCCGGCTTTGAAACCCTCGAGGGGGGCACGCTGGTGACGCCGTCGAGCTGGCGGCTGGATCTATTGCCCCGCGCGGGCATGTTCAGCTCCGGAAACGATCCGGATACCAATCAGTGGTATGACTTTGATCGTGAGACGATGGCGCAGGCGCTGAATGTCGATCCTGACCAGGTGCTCTCTGTCTGGGCGCGTTCGGATACGGGCCTGCCGGCCAGTCTCACGCAAACACCGCCGGCCAAACACCTTGGCTATGCGGTGACCTGGTTTGGCCTGGCGGCCGCCTTGATCGGCGTCTATCTGGCGCTGCATATTGCCCGGGGACGGCTGCGCTAGCGCAGCGCCGGCGCGGCAAGGCATGATGTAGAGATCTGGCGATCATGATCGCCGACACAGGAGCAGATGCGTGGCACTCTGGCGTGATGCGGAGCTGGAAGAAACACTGACCGGCCAGGGCGTGCGCCTGCGCGCGCCGATGGCCGAGGACTATGAGAGCTGGGCCAAGCTGCGCGGTGCGAGCCGCGGCCATACCGAGCCCTGGGAGCCATCCTGGACGCCAGACGAGCTCACGCGCAGCGCCTTCAAGCGCCGGCTGGCGCGCTACCAGGCTGATCGCCAGGCGGGCACGGGTTTTCCCTTCTTCGTGTTTCGCAGCCGCGACGACGTGCTGCTTGGCGCCTGTAATCTCAACAATGTCCGGCGCGGTGTGAAGCAGAGCGCCGAGATCGGCTATTGGGTCGGCGCGCCCTATACCCGTCAGGGCCATACCCGCGCTGCCGTGCGCCGTGTGGTCGCCTTTGCCTTCGATACGCTGGAGCTGCATCGGGTCGAAGCTGCCTGCCGCCCTGAAAACACCGCGTCGCGCAAATTGCTTGAAGGGGTTGGGTTCCAGTTTGAGGGCCGCGCCCGGGCTTATCTGAACATTGCGGGGCAATGGCGTGACCATGATTGCTTTGCCTTGCTGCGGCAAGATCCCCGCCTATGACGGATATCGAATTCGAGGCCGGGGCCCGAGCGGCAGGCGCCGTCGCCTTTGCCATCGCCCTCGACGAGGGCCGGATCCGTTTTACCGGCGAGCATGCCCTGTTCGGGCTCGATGCGGGTGAGCTCGACTGGAGCGCATTCTGCACCCGCCTCGGCCCCACTGATCATGCCAGCCTCGATCTCGCCCTCGCCGGTGATCTGATCGACGCACGCGTCCGCCTGATCGGCACGGGTGGCAGCGTCGCCTATGTGCGCCTTCTGGGGCGCCGTGTGGGCGGTGAGCGGTTTGAGGGTCTGATGACACCGGCCGGGTGGAGCGGCGAGGGCGCCCTGCGTATCCGCGAGGAGCACGCCCTGGCCAATGCCGTCACCGGCGGGGAAGTGCGCGCCTATTACCAGCCCATCATTGCGCTTGCGACCGGCCGGCTGGCAGGGTTCGAGGCCCTGGCACGCTGGGAACGTCCCGGTGTCGGCGTTCTGGCGCCGCAGGATTTCCTCGCCATGGCCGATGATCTCGACCTGCTCGGCCGGATCTCCACCGAGGTGCGTGCCAGCGCGATTGCCGATCTTTCTACCTGGCGCCAGGCCGGGGCGGGCTGCGAGGGGCTGTTCGTGGCAGCCAATGCCACGGTCACCGAATTGCTCACGCCGGGCTTTCCCGACGCCCTTCTGCAGGCCGTCGAACTGGCTCGCCTGCCGGCGGGCGCCTTCAAGCTCGAGATCGCCGAGACCGAGATCATGCGTGATCCTGATCTGGCGGCGAGCGCCATGGCACAGCTCTCGCGCGGCGGGATCGCCCTGGCCCTGGATGATTTCGGTACCGGTTATTCCTCGCTGGCGCGCCTCGACATGCTGCCCTTCGACGTCGTCAAGATCGACCGCTATTTCGTGCGCGCCATGGCCGCCAATGAAAGCGCGGGAACGGTCGTGCAGTCAGTCATCCAACTGGCCCGGCATTTCGGCATGAAAGTCGTCGCCGAAGGCATCGAGACGGCCGAGGGTGCCAGCATGCTCGAAGCGATGGGCTGTGATTTCGGGCAGGGCTATCGCTATGCGGGCGCCCTGTCGCCGGACGATGCGCGGCTGGCCGTGCAGCATGGCCTTGCCGGACGTTTCCTGCCGCCGGCTTGACGGGTTATCAGGCGCGGCCGGCCGTGCTGGAGAGGTGTTCCGGCGCGATGCCGAGACTGGCCAGCGCCCTTTGCCATTTGCCATCAATATCGGTGCTGAAGATCAGCGCCTCGTCTGGCTCGGCGATCAGCCAAGCATTGGCGGCGAGCTCGTCCTCGAGCTGGCCGGCTCCCCAGCCGGAATAGCCCAGCGCCAGCAGTGAGCGGCGCGGCGGGGTGCGCGAGGCCATCGCGTCCAGCGCATCCTTGGTCGAGGACAGGGCGATATCGCCGGTCACGGTCAATGTCGCTTCCACGCTGGTGAAATCGCGCGTGTGCAGCACAAAGCCGCGCTGACGTTCCACCGGGCCGCCCAGCAGGACCGGCATGTCGAGCGTATCATCACTCGTTTCCACGCCGAGCTGCTCGAACACCTCCGGCAGACGCAGCCCCTCGACCGCCTTGTTGAGCACAATGCCCATCGCGTGGTCGGCGGAATGGTCGCACATCAGGATCACTGACCGGTCAAATCGCGGATCGCCGATACCGGGCGATGCGATCAGCAATTTTCCGGCGAGATAGCCTGATGGCTCTGTGTCGGGATCGTGACTGCTCATTTCCACATGATGAGGCCAAAAAGGGGGATGCGTCCAGCGGTGTTCCCGCTATCTTGCCGTGCGCATTCGCGACTAGTCTTATCAGCAGGAGAAACAGCCATGACCATTTCGGTGGGAGATCGCATTCCGGACGCCAGCTTCATGACCATGACAGCCGACGGCCCCAACAAGCTGACCACGAGCGATGTCTTCGCCGGCAAGACCGTGGCGCTGTTCTCGGTCCCTGGTGCCTACACCCCGACCTGTTCGGCCAAGCACCTTCCGGGCTTTGTCGAGAAAGCGGCGGATATCAAGGCCAAGGGCGTCGACACCATTGCCTGTATCTCGGTCAATGACGTCTTCGTCATGAATGCCTGGGGCAAGGATCAGGGCGTCGGCAGCGATGTCATGATGCTCGCAGACGGTAATGGCGATTTCGCCCGCGCGGTCGGCCTTGAAATGGACGGCTCGGGTTTTGGCATGGGCACGCGCTCGCAGCGCTTCTCGATGATCGTCAAGGACGGTGTCCTGACCGAGCTCAATGTCGAGGCTCCGGGCGAGTTCAAAGTGTCGTCGGCTGATCATATTCTCGGTCAGCTCTAAACCATTATGGGGTAAACGGACCGGGCAAGCCTGCCCGGTCCGGGAGACAAAAAGGGGAGGGTTCGCATGGAATTGATCATCACGGGTGTCTTGCTGATTCTGGCGCTGTTCATTGTTGCGTCAGTGGTCAAAACGGTCCCGCAGGGCCGTGAGTTTACAGTTGAACGCTTCGGTCGCTTCACGCGGACCCTCAAGCCCGGCCTTCACTTCATCATGCCGTTCATCGACTCGATCGGCTACAAGATGAATATGCGTGAACGCGTGCTCGATGTGCCCAATCAGGATGTCATCACCAAGGACAACGCCACCGTTTCCGTTGATGCGGTGATCTTCATCCAGGTGCTCGATGCGCCGCGTGCCGCCTATGAAGTCGACAATCTCGACTTTGCCATTCTCAATCTCTGTCTGACCAATGTGCGGACCGTGATCGGCTCGATGGATCTCGACGAGACCCTGTCCAAGCGCGACGAGATCAATGCGCGCCTGCTCATGGTGCTGGATTCAGCCACCAATCCCTGGGGCGTCAAGGCGACCCGGATCGAGATCCGTGACCTGTCGCCGCCCAATGACATCACCGAGGCCATGGCCCGGCAGATGAAGGCGGAACGCCTGAAACGTGCCGAGATCCTCGAGGCCGAGGGTTCCAAGCAATCGGCCATCCTGCGCGCCGAGGGCGCCAAGGAGGCTGCTATCCGTGAGGCTGAAGGCCGCCGGGAGAGTGCCTTCCTCGACGCCGAGGCGCGCGAGCGTGAGGCCGAGGCCGAGGCCAAGGCGACCGAGATGGTGTCCAACGCCATCGCTGCGGGGGATGTCTCTGCGATCAATTACTTCCTGGGCCAGAAATATATCGAGGCCTTCGGCAAGCTGGCGACCAGCGACCAGCAGCGCACCGTGATCATCCCTGCCGAATTCTCCAATATTCTGAGTACGATTACCGGGGTGGGCGAATTGGGCAAGGCAGCCCATGAGGCGATCCGGGAGAATACGCGCAAGGACTGACCCCCTGGGCCTGGCCCTGGCGAGATGGATGATGGAGACCGGTTATGGATGCCTTGATTGCCCTGTTTGAGCGTATGAATCTGTGGACCTGGTGGGCGCTGGCCGGCCTGTTGCTGATCGCTGAACTGCTCACCGGCACGACCTATTTGTTGTGGCCAGCTGCGGCGGCATTCGTGACCGGCTTCATCGCCATGCAAATGATGGGGATCGCCTGGCCGGTCCAGCTCGTCGTTTTCGCCCTGCTATCGCTTGTTCTGGTCTGGGCCGGCGATCGCTGGGTCAGGCCGGCTTTCCGGCGCGGTGCCGATAGCGGGCTGAATGATCGCGGCGGGCGCATGATCGGCATGCGGGTCGTTGCGAGCAGCGATTTCGTCTCGGGCCGGGGCCGGGTTCATGTTGGAGACACGGAATGGGCGGCTGAGACCTCGGACGGCTCCAGCCCTACTGCAGGTACCAATCTCGAGATTTCGGGCGTGAGCGGGGTCACGCTCGCCGTTCATGAATTATGACAGCAGGGCCAAACTTCAACCGACGTAAACTGATGGGGTTCAGGTTGGTCGGCTAAGGTTCGTGGGCTTCCGCCCCGGACGCTCGGGAAGAGGCCCCAATGGACGAAATCGAGGAAGAACGCCGCCTCGCCGCACTGCGCGAGCTTGGATTGCTCGATACGGAGCCTGAGCCCGGATTCGACTCCATCACCGATCTCGCTGTCGCCCTGACAGGCGCGGAAATGGGTGCGGTCTCGCTGATCGATTGCGACCGGCAATGGTTCAAATCGCGCATTGGCCTGGATGTCAGCGAGACGGCGCGGGACATCGCCTTCTGCGATCATGTCATCCGTGGAACCGGCGTTTTCTATATTCCCGATACCCGAAAAGATGAACGGTTCGTCGATAATCCGCTTGTGGTCGGGGAACCGAATATTCGCACCTATGTCGGCGTTCCGATCAATTCTCCAGATGGCTATCCTATTGGCGCTTTGTGCGTCATGAGCAAACAGTCATTCAAGCTGAACGAGACCGGGCAGCGGCGTCTGCAGAGCCTGGCGCGCCTTGTGCAGCAAGAGATCGAGGGTAGAGCGCGCAACGCCGCCCAGCTCAAGACGAACCGGCTTCTCGCCGCCATTGCCGAAGCGCAGACGCGTGTGATTGCGGACGCAAGTTCACTGCGTGAGACATTCGCGACCCTGCTTGCGACGGCCCTTGAATTCACCGGCAGCGAGTTTGGCTTCATCGGGGAGATTCTTGAGGAATCCGGCGCGCGCTACCTCAAGGCACACGCGATCACGAATCTTGCCTGGGATGCCCGGACGCAGGCAATGTTTGACGCGCAGGCCGTAAACGGGCTTGAGTTTCGGAATCGGGACACGCTCATCGGGCGTGCCATTGCGACAGGCGAGTCGGTTTTCAGCAATAACCCGGCTGCGGATCCGCGTGCGAGTGGAGTGCCTGATGGTCATCCCGCTTTGACCAGCTATCTGGGCGTCCCCGTGTATGCGCAAGGTGATTTCGTCGCCATGCTGGGGCTGGCCAACCGCCCGGGCGGTTATGCTGAGAGCCTGCTCGAAGCCTGCCAACCCCTCCTGATGATGATCGGCAATCTGGTGCGGGCTCACCGGATGGAGGCAGCGCGCGATCAGGCGGCAGCGGAATTGCTCGCGACGACGAGCCGGCTCAACCTGGCCATTGAAGGCAGTTCGGTCGGTCTTTGGGAGCTCAATCCGCAAACCGGCGAAACCTTCGCATCAGCCCGGCTGATGCAGATGGTGACCGGAGGCCCGCTTCTGGAGGGCTCGTCCGGTCTTGTTGACACGCAGGGCTGGTCGAACTTCATCGACCGCGTCCACGTCGCCGACCGGTCCCGGCTTAAGGCGGCAATTGACGTGCATCTGGAACGCCGCGAGCCTTTCGAGATCGAATTTCGCTCCCTCGACGATAACGGCGAGGAGAAATGGCTCTATGCCCGCGGTCAGGCGCAATGGGATTCGGACGGCCGCGCCGTTCGCATGGCGGGATCGCTTGAGGACCATACAGAGAAGCGAAGACTTGCTCTGGAGAAGTCCCGTGCCAGTGAACGGCTCGAGGTGGCAACCCGGCTGGGTGGAATCGGTGCGTGGGAAATCGATCTGGAGTCCGGCAAGTTGTTCTGGGACGCGGTGACCCGAAAAATCCATGACGTGTCCGATGACTATGTCCCTGATTTCGAAGCGGCAATACAATTCTACCTGCCTGAAGCGCGCCCGATCATATCGGCAGCCGTCCGGGCGGGGATGGAGACGCTGACGCCGTGGGATGTTGAACTGCCCATGATCACGGCGAGCAAAAGGCAAATCTGGGTGCGCGTTGTTGGCCAGCTTCTTGCCGCATCGGATGGCAGGCCCAGAATGCTGATCGGGTATCTGCAGGATATTACTCACAGAAAGGTCCGCGAGGATGAGCTTGAGACCCTCGCCAGCCGCCTCGCTCTCGCGCTGGATGCCTCAGGCATCGGGCTGTGGGAATATAATCCCGAGACGGGTGCGATGTGGTGCGATGAGGAGACCCGGGCTCTGTTCGGGATTTCCGGCGAGGACAGCGATTTCACGGCCGAGGGCTGGATGTCGAGCATCTACCAGGAAGACCGCGACAGGGTGATTGAGGAGATCAACGAGGCAAGGCGCTCTCGCGAGCGCTGCACGGTGGCCTACCGGATCAAGCGGCCTGACGGCTCTGTTCGCCATGTCCGCGCCCATGGGGTGTTCCGCAGGCGGCTGCAGGGCGATATCGTGATGAGCGGTGTGAATATCGACATGACCCGCGAGGTCGAGCGCGCCGAGGAACTCAATCAGCAGCGCCAGGCTGCGGAGGAGGCCAACAGGGCCAAATCGCAATTCCTTGCCAATATGAGCCATGAAATCCGGACACCGCTCAACGGTGTGCTGGGCATGTCGCAATTGCTGCAACTCACGGAGCTGACGCCGAAGCAGGCCAGCTATGTCGGGACTCTGCGCTCTGCGGGCAAGGCCCTGCTGGATCTGATCGAGGAGGTTCTCGATATTTCCCGGATCGAGGCCGGGATGATTGACACGACCATCGCCGGATTCGAGCTGGCCCCTCTGGTCCAGTCGGTTCTGGACATGCTCGACGGCACGGCCCGTCTGAAGTCGCTCAAACTGGATATGAGCTGTGCGCCGGACGTGCCGGAGCGCGTGCTGGGCGATCAAAAGCATTTGCGCCAGATCCTGGTGAATATCATTGGCAATGCCGTCAAGTTCACTGCCGCAGGCTCGGTCTCCGTGTCGGTGGAAACCGGTGATCACGACGAGATCTTCTTTCGGGTGACAGATACAGGACCGGGGATCGCCCGCGATCAGCTCGACAGGATTTTCGACCGCTTCGCGCAAGTCGATGCTTCCTTGACCCGGGAGCATGGCGGCAGTGGCCTGGGGCTGGCGATCTGCCGCGAGCTGATTCAGCTTGCCGGCGGCGATATCCGGGTCGAGAGCGAGGTCGGCGTCGGCTCAAGCTTCTGTTTCCATCTTCCCCTTCCGGCCGAGGGACGCTCCGGCAGCAGCTCTGAACAGGCGAGGGGGGCCGGCGAAGCGAGCGGCCGGCAGCCGCGACAGCGTGGCCGCGTTCTTGTCGTCGATGACACCGCCACAAATCAGCTTGTTGCCGCGGCGCTGGTTGAACATGCGGGTTATGAGGTCGCGCTTGCCAGCAATGGGCAGCAGGCGATCGACGCTGTTGAGGCGGGTAATGTTGATGCCGTTCTCATGGACATTCAGATGCCCGTCATGTCGGGCGATGAGGCGATGCAGCGCATCCGGGCATCGGGCAAGTCCTACTCCAATGTTCCGATCTTCGCCGTCACGGCCGACGCAACCAAGGGGGCACGCGAGCGCTTCGTCTCAATGGGGGCGACCGGCTATCTCTCCAAGCCGCTTGATATCAAGGCCGTCATTGCGGCCCTCGGCGATGCCTTGCGGCCGACGGGCTAGGGCCGCGCGGCTATCGGGACGGACGAGCGGCTTCAAGTCCCTGGCGCGCGAGTTCATCGGCGCGTTCATTGCCCGGATCGCCGGTATGACCGCGCACCCATCGCCAGTCGATCTTGTGGTTCTGCGCCAATAGCTCGAGACGCTGCCAGAGATCGACATTCTTGACGTCTTTCTTGTCAGCCGTTTTCCAGCCGCGCCGCTTCCAGCCGTGAATCCACTTGGTGATGCCGTCGCGCAGATAGCCACTATCGGTGATCAGGACGATATCGTGATGGTTCTTCTTCATGGCCTCGAGGGCCATGATTGCCGCCATCATTTCCATGCGGTTATTGGTCGTGTCCGATTCGCCGCCGCAGATTTCCTTGCGGTGGCCATTCCATTCCAGGATCGCGCCCCAGCCTCCCGGGCCGGGATTGCCGGAACAGGCGCCGTCGGTGTGAATGGTGACTATGCTCATACGGGGTATTTCCGCGCCATTTCATCGAGCCCCGCTCGAATGAGTTCTTCCAGGACAGCCAGGTCCACATCGGCCAGCTTGGTGATGTAGAGACAGGATTTCCCCTCCTTGAATTTGCCGAGACGGTCAAGGATGAGGCTGAATTTGGCGTAGCCGGGCATGATATAGACCACCAGGCCTGATTTGCGCGGCGAGAATCCGGTGCGCATGGAGTCGCCTTCGCGGCCGCTATCATACCGGTAGTGGTATTGGCCGTAGCCGATGATCGACGGCCCCCACATTCGGGCCGGCTCGCCGGTGATCCGGCCCATCAGCTCAAGCAGGGTTTCGGCATCGGCGCGGCGTACCGGGTGCTCGACCCCGGCGATGAAGTCTCGCGGGTCAATCTCGGTCACCTGGGTCTTGTTCTCGGTCTCGCTCATGGGATCAGGCCACCACGCGGGGAAGTTTGAAGATGACATCCTCGTCGGTGACGCGAATATCCTCCTGGGTGACTGAGTAGCGGGCGCGGAACGCAGCGATCAGCCCCTCCACCAGGTCTTCCGGCGCGGAGGCGCCAGCGGTGATGCCGACGGTGCGAATCGCGGGGAGGGTGTCCCAGTCGACATCCTCGGCGCTCGAGATCAGCAGCGAGCGCGTTGCCCCGGCCCGCCTGGCCACCTCGACCAGACGCACCGAGTTGGAGGAGTTGGGCGCGCCAATGACAAAGACGATGTCAGCGCGCGGCGCCATCGCCTTGACGGCAGCCTGGCGATTGGTGGTCGCGTAACAAATGTCTTCCTTGTGCGGCGCCTCGATCTGCGGGAAACGGGCCTGCAGGGCCGCAACGATCGCCGAGGTGTCATCGACCGATAAGGTTGTCTGCGTCACGAAGGCGAGCCGGGAAGCGTCCTTGGGCGCGAAGGTTTCGACATCCTCGACGGTCTCGATCAGGGTGATGGCGCCGTCGGGTAATTGCCCCATCGTGCCGACGACTTCGGGATGGCCGGCATGGCCGATCAGCACGATTTCATGCTCGGTGGCGTGGTGGCGCTGGGCTTCGACATGCACCTTGGAAACGAGCGGGCAGGTCGCATCGACATAGATCATCTTGCGCCGTGCTGCCTCGTCGGGCACGTGTTTGGGTACGCCGTGTGCGGAAAACACCACCGGCCGGTCGCCAGGGCATTGGTCAAGCTCCTCGACGAAGACTGCTCCCAGCGCTTCCAGGCGTTCGACGACATGGCGATTATGCACGATTTCGTGGCGCACATAGACCGGCGCACCGAAGCGTTCCAGGGCGCGTTCGACGATCTGGATGGCGCGGTCCACACCGGCGCAGAATCCGCGTGGCGCTGCCAGCAGGACAGTCAGGGGTGGGCGCTCGCTGCTCATCGGTCTCAGTTCTCCATCAGCGATACCGTTGCGCACTCATCCTGCGCATCGTATGACCGTCCTAACAAAGTGGCTTGGCGCTATCCAGAGGCCGGGCGGGTATTCAAGTCAGGTAGTGCACAATGCGTCCTTTTGCTATCCTCGCTGCGGCGGCTTTCATGCTTAGCGGTTGTCAATCCGTTGTCGGTGCTCTGAGCACGCCAGTTCCGAATATCGGCCCGTGCCCCGCTGCACTCTCCCTTTATGACGCCCATCGTATCGTCCAGCTTGAGGGCGGTGAAGTGCGCTATGAGAATGTCGGCTTTACCGGCGAAATTCTCGCTGTGCGCTCGCTGTGCAGCTATTCGGGCGAGCGGCCGATCCTGGCCAATCTCGAGCTTGATATGGGTTTCGGGCGCGGCCCTGCGGCTGTCGGCGAGAGCCATACCTATGAGTATTTTGTCGCCGTTACCCGGCGCGATACGGCCGTGATCGCCAAGGAAGTCTTCCCGGTCACAGTGCGCTTCAATGCCGGCCAGGACCGGGTTTTCCGGACCGAGACCATTGATGCGATCTCCATCCCCCGCGCCAATGCCGACACATCGGGGATCAATTTTGAAATCCTCGTCGGCTTCGAGCTAACGCCGGAAGAACTTGCCTTCAACCGCAGCGGACAGCGCTTCCGCGTGGGCGCCGGCCAGGACTAAACCATGCCGTCTATTGCCGATCAGCTCAGCGCCCGTCTGGGCGATGCCTTTGCGTCGCTTGATCTGCCGCGCGAGTTCGGACGGGTGACGCCCTCGACCAAATCGGGCACTGCCCCCTTCCAGTGCAATGGCGCCATGCCGGCCGCCAAGCAGGCAAAGTCCAATCCTCGCGAACTGGCGCAGAAGATTGTCGACGCGATTGCCGGCGATCCGCTGATCGCTGCCGCCGAGATCGCCGGGCCGGGCTTCATCAATCTGACGCCGGCGCGTTCGGCCTATGATGCCCGCGCGGCCGAGATCGCCGGTGATGACCGCGCCGGCGCGCCGCTGACCGCGCATCCGCGCAAGGTGATGATTGATTTCGGCGGCCCGAATGTCGCCAAGCCGATGCATGTCGGCCATCTGCGCTCGTCCGTTCTGGGCGACAGCCTGCAGCGCCTGCTGCGCTTTCGCGGCGATGATGTAGTCTCCGACATCCATCTCGGCGATTGGGGCCTGCAAATGGGCCATCTCATCACGCAATTGCGCGAGGAGCAGCCCGGCCTGGTCTATTTCGACGCTGATTACGCCGGCGAATACCCGTCCGAACCACCGGTCGATATCGATGATCTCGCCCGCCTTTACCCGCTCGCCTCGAAACTGGCGAAGGAGAGTGCTGAGCGGCTCGAACTGTCGCGCACGGCGACCGCCGAACTCCAGGCAGGCCGGCGCGGCTACCGCGCATTGCTGGATCATTTCATCCGCGTCTCGATTGACGCCCTGAAGCGCGATTTCGATGCGCTGGGCGTGCATTTCGACCTGTGGAAGGGCGAAAGCGATGTCGATCCGCTCATCGCTGCCATGGTCGAGGATTTCAAGCGCCGCGGCGTTGCCGAGCAGAGCGATGGCGCCTGGGTCATCCATGTCGCCCGCGAGGACGACAAGAAGGAAGTGCCGCCCCTTATCCTGGTCACCTCTGGCGGGGCCTCGCTCTATGGCACGACCGATCTGGCGACGATCCTCGACCGCAAGGCACAAGTCGGGCCCGACCTGACGCTCTATGTCGTCGATTCGGCGCAGGGCACGCACTTCCAGCAGGTCTTCCGCGCCGCCGAGAAAGCCGGCCTGGTCAAGGAAGGCGCGCTCGAGCACGTCAATTTCGGCTCGGTCAATGGCACGGATGGCAAGCGCCTGCGCACCCGCGATGGTGGCACTTTCCGCCTCGCCGACCTGATCTCCGGCGCGATCGAGCGGGCCGGGCAGCGTCTCACCGAGGCGGGTCTCGCCGCTGATGCCGGGGCGGAAGAGCATGCCCGCGTCGCGCGCATGGTCGGGCTGGCGGCGATCAAGTTTGCGGATCTGCAGAATTACCGGACCACGAATTACGTCTTCGATCTCGACCGCTTCACCAGTTTCGAGGGCAAGACCGGTCCTTACCTTCTCTATGCCGCCGTGCGCGTGAAATCCCTGATGCGCAAGGCCGCCGAAGCTGGAGTCGCGCCGGGTGCGATCTCGGTCGAGGCAGACGAGGAGCGTGATCTCGTGCTGGCGCTCGACGCATTCGGGGCTGCCATCGACCAGGCGATCGATAATCGGGCGCCCAATGCGCTGTGCGATCATGCCTTCACCCTGGCGCAGGCTTTCTCGAAATTCTATTCCGCCTGCCCGATCCTCGGTGCCAGCGATGACGCGGTAAAGTCCTCGCGTCTCGCCCTGGCGCAGGCGACGCTGAAACAGCTTGAGCTGAGCCTGCAACTGCTTGGCCTGGAAGCTCCTGACCGCATGTAGCCGGCTCCCCTGAACGGGGGAGGGCGCAGCCGCGGCGATCCGCTAGGCTTTCATCTTCACCTTGAGGAGGATGACTGCGCCCGGATCAGTTTTGCTTGCCACACTCCTCCTTCTGCAGCCTGCCGATCCGGTGTTCAGTGATGATCCGGCAGAGGTCTCAGTGTTGATGCAGCAGGCCTGCCGGGGTCAGCAGGTCAATCGGGGTGGCGCTGGGCGTCTGCGTGGGCCAGTCGCCAGCTCTGCCTCTGACAAGCCTGCCGCAATAGCCGGCACTGCCGGCCTCTGCGGCGCAAGCCCATACTCCCGACATTGATTTCAAAGGATAATTGATAATGTTTGCCAGCCTGCTCCTCGCACTTGCCGGTCTTGCCCAACCCGGCTTCTCCGATGATCCGCAACAGTATTCCACCTGGCTGCAGCATGGCTGCCGCCTGCAGCAAGTCGGGCATAGCGGCGGCGTGCCGGCTGATCACACTGAATTCTGTGCCTGTTTCGACGCGAATGTGAGCGGAACGGTTGGTGAAGAGACATACCGGGTCTTCGCGCTGGGGATGCAGGGTGCCCTGCGCGAGCAATCGTTGATCGAGGATTGGGAGGACGCGCGCGATGCGGCTGCCGCCCAGGCCGCCACCATGTCTCCCGAAGCGCAGGCCGGCTTCGGCCAAATTCTCCAGAATTCTCTGCTGTCCTGCCTCTCCCTGTCCTATCAGGCTGAGTAGGCGGTGCGACCGGAGGGTTGGTGATCTTGCCCGCTTCCCGGCCTGATTGCGGTCCCCGCGTCTTCTGCCGCAAAAGGGAGGCTTGATCCGCCCTGGCGCATTGACTCTGCAGCGGCAGATACTAAGAGTGCGCGCAACTGACAGGCCCGTCGTGAGACGCGCCTGGCGGGCCAGATCTCCTCGCGGGAGAGACCGGCGAATATGCCGGCGCCGAAGGCGCAACCACCCCGGAAACGCTCAGGCCGAAGGACCGCGAAAGAGACGAACGCTGGAAAGCGGGTAGAGGCTGAGGCCTTTCACCCCACCGACGGAGCAAGCGTATCCCGAAAAGCGGGTTTGCGCGGAATCTCTCAGGTCACGGGACAGCGGGGGTAATGACTTGCGAGCGAATCGTCGCTGGCGAGATCGGCGCTCTTGTCAGGACCTGCAATGACCGAAATTCTCCATAAAACACCCCTCCACGCTCTGCATGTCGAACTCGGCGGCAAGATGGTTCCGTTCGCGGGCTATGACATGCCGGTCCAGTATCCGCTCGGCATTATGGGCGAGCACAAGCAGACCCGCGAAAAGGCCGGCCTGTTCGACGTCTCCCATATGGGCCAGGCGCGCTATACCGGCGATGAAGCCGCGCTCGAGGCGCTGCTGACCTGCGATCTCGCCCTGCTGGGGGCCGGCGAACAGAAATACACCCTCCTGCTCAATGATGAGGGCGGCATCCGCGACGACCTCATGGTCTCGCGCCCCGATGGGAATGGCATTTTCCTCGTCGTCAATGCGGCGATGAAGGATCAGGACTTCGCCCATCTCGCTGCCGGCACCGCTGGCAAAGGCAAGCTGGTGCGTCTGGAAGACCGCGCGCTGCTGGCGCTGCAGGGCCCGGCCGCAAAGGACGTGATGGCCCGGCTCTGCCCGGATGCCTGCAAGATGATCTTCATGCAGTGTGGTGCCTTCACGCTCGATGGCTCAGCCGTGCTGATTTCCCGCTCCGGCTATACCGGCGAGGACGGGTTCGAGATTTCCATTCCCGAGGCCGATGCCGTGCGCATTGCCCGCCTGCTCCTGGCCCAGCCGGAAGTCGAGGCAATCGGCCTGGGCGCGCGCGATTCGCTGCGTCTGGAAGCCGGTCTCTGCCTCTATGGCCATGACATGGACACGACGCGCACACCGGTCGAGGCCTCGCTGATCTGGGCGCTGGCCAAGACGCGCCGCGAACGCGGTGATTTTCCCGGCGCGGCCATCATCCAGCAGCAGATTGACGACAAGGCCTGCCAGAAACGCGTGGGCCTGAGCCTGTCAGGCGCACCGGCGCGTGAAGGTGCCGAGATCGCCACGAAGGACGGCACCATTATCGGCATGGTCACGTCGGGCGGCTTCGGGCCGACCGTCAATGGACCCGTCGCGATGGGCTATGTCGATCGCGAGCATATGGCAGAGGGTACCGAGCTGGACCTGATCGTGCGCGGCAAACCGCGTCCGGCTGTCGTCAGCAAGCTGCCCTTCGTGCCGAATAATTTCTTCCGGGGCTAAAGCCACTTTTTCCAGATAATCGGGGCAGGAGATACACCATGACCACACGCTATACCGAAGACCATGAATGGATCACCGTCGACGGTGACACCGCCACTGTCGGCATCACCGCTCACGCTGCTGAACAGCTCGGCGATGTTGTGTTCGTTGAATTGCCGGATGTCGGCAAGACCCTCGCCAAGGGCGATGAATTCGCCGTCGTCGAATCGGTGAAGGCCGCTTCGGAAGTCTATGCGCCGGTCGATGGCGAGATCGTCGCTGTCAATTCCGATCTGGAAGGCGAGCCTGCCAAGGTCAATGAAGATGCTGCCGGTGCCGGCTGGTTCGTCAAGATCAAGCTGTCGGACGCCTCCCAGCTCGACGGTCTGATGGACGAAGCCGCCTATAACGCTCACATCGCATAAGGTTTTTTCCATGCGTTACCTCCCCCACACAGATTCTGATCGCAAGGCCATGCTCGAGGCGATCGGCGTGGCCTCGATCGACGAGCTTTTCACCGATGTGCCCGAAGCGGCGCGCCTGAAAGGCCTGGTTGATCTGCCGCTCCACCAGGGCGAACTCGCCGTCGAGCGCGCCATGTCGGCTATGGCCGGCCGCAATATGTCGGCCGGATCGGTGCCATTCTTTGTGGGGGCAGGGGCTTATCGCCACCATGTTCCGGCGACGGTGGATCATTTGATCCAGCGTTCCGAATTCCTCACCGCCTACACGCCCTACCAGCCGGAAATCAGCCAGGGGACCTTGCAGACCCTGTTTGAATTCCAGACCCAGGTTGCGCTCCTGACCGGCATGGATGTCGCCAACGCCTCCATGTATGACGGCTCTACCGCCTGTGCCGAGGCCGTGATGATGGCCGCGCGGGTGACCAAACGCACCAAGGCCGTCATGGCCGGCAGCGTGCATCCGCACTATGTCGAGGCCACGCGTACGCTGGCGAAATACTCCGCCGTCGAGATTGCTGTCACCGAGCCCACCCTTGGCGGGCTCGATGCCGTGATCGCCGCGATTGATGAGACCACCGCCTGCGTCGTCGTCCAGACACCGGACATTTTCGGTCAATTGCACGATCTGCGCGCCATCTCCGAAGCGGCCCATGCCAAGGGCGCTCTTGTGATCGCCGTCTTCACGGAAACCGTCTCGCTCGGCCTTGTTGAGGCTCCCGGTGATATGGGCGCCGACATCGCGGTTGGCGAAGGCCAGTCGATCGGCGTCGGCCTCAATTTTGGCGGCCCCTATGTCGGCCTCTTCGCCTGCAAGAATGATCGCAATTTCATCCGGCAAATGCCCGGCCGCCTGGCCGGCGAGACCGTCGATGCCGATGGCCGCCGCGGCTATGTGCTCACCCTCTCGACGCGCGAGCAGCATATCCGCCGCGACAAGGCGACGTCGAATATCTGCACCAATTCGGGCCTGTGCTCTCTGGCCTTCACCATCCATATGACGCTGCTGGGCGAGACAGGTCTGCGCACGCTGGCCCGCCTCAATCACGAGGCCGCCTGCGACCTGGCGGACCGGCTGGGCGCGATCGAGGGTGTCGAAGTGCTCAATTCGAGCTTCTTCAACGAATTCACCGTGCGCCTGCCAAAACCCGCCGCTGGCGTGGTCGAGGAACTGGCCCAGATGGGCGTGCTCGGCGGCGTACCCGTCAGCCGTCTTTATCCCGGCCAGTTCGAGGATCTCCTCCTCGTCACGGCGACGGAAGCCAATACGGAGCACGACATGGTCGTGTTCGAGAAAGCCTTGCGGGGAGTGCTCTAGGATGGCGATGAATACACAAGGACGCCCGACCCGCATGGCCGAGAATATCGCCACGGGTGGCTATGGCGACACGGTCTCCGGCTCGAAAGGGCTGGACCAGGCCGAACCGCTTCTGTTTGAACGCGGCGGTGTTGAAAATACCGGCGTCGATTTCCCCGCCCCCAAGGGCAGCAAGACCCGCCTCGGCGGTCTCGAGCGCAAGGCCGAGATTGGTCTGGCCGGTCTCTCCGAGCCGGAAACCATGCGCCATTATGTGCGCCTGAGCCGGAAGAATTACGCCATCGATCTGGGCCTCTACCCGCTCGGTTCGTGCACGATGAAGCATAATCCGCGTCTCAATGAGAAAGTTGCGCGGATGCCCGGCTTTGCCGATGTCCACCCGCTGCAGCCAGCCTCGACCGTCCAGGGCGCCTATGAAGTCATGGATGTTCTGGCGCATTGGTTGATGACACTGACCGGCATGCCGGCCGTGGCGCTGTCGCCGAAAGCCGGCGCCCATGGCGAATTCTGCGGCATGATGGCGATCCGCGCGGCGCTCGATGCCCGCGGCGAAGACAAGCGCCGCCGCGTGCTGGTGCCGGAATCGGCCCATGGCACCAATCCGGCGACCGCTGTGCAGTGCGGCTTCACGGTTGACGAGATCCCGGCCAATGAAGGCGGACGTGTCGATATGGCGGCCCTCAAGGCCAAGCTCGGCGATGATGTCGCCGGCATCATGCTGACCAACCCGAACACGTGCGGCCTGTTTGAACGCGATATCCGTGAGATCGCCGATCTCATCCATGAGGCGGGCGGCTATTTCTACTGCGACGGCGCCAATTTCAACGCCATTGTCGGCCGTGTCCGGCCCGGCGATCTCGGCGTCGATGCCATGCACATCAATCTGCACAAGACCTTTTCGACGCCGCATGGCGGCGGTGGTCCCGGTGCTGGCCCGACGGTCTTGTCCGAAGCGCTCGCACCATTTGCGCCGCTGCCCCTCTTGATGGTCGACCGGGACAATCCCAAGGGCATGGCGGTCATGCATATGGTCGAGCATGAGAGCGAGCTGGGCGATAAGGATGCGCATCCGTTTGGCCGCATGGCCGCCTTCCACGGCCAGATGGGCATGTTCACCCGTGCGCTCACCTATATGATGAGCCATGGCTCGGACGGTCTGAAGCAGGTCGCCGACGATGCCGTGCTCAATGCCAATTACATCCTAGCGCGCCTCAAGACCGTAATGACGCCGGCCTTCGAAGGCACATGCATGCACGAGGCCCTGTTTGATGACCGCTTCCTCAAGGATACCGGTGTGACGACGCTCGATTTCGCCAAGGCGATGATCGATGAGGGCTATCATCCAATGACGATGTATTTCCCGCTCGTCGTCCACGGTGCCATGCTGATCGAGCCGACCGAGACCGAGTCCAAGGGCGGGCTCGACCGCTTCATCGACGTCATGGAAGCCCTCGCTTTGGCCGCCAAGGCCGGCGAAGTCACACGTTTCCAGGCGGCACCGGTGCACGCCCCGGTCAAGCGTCTCGACGAAACCCGCGCGGCCCGCCAGCCGGTCCTGCGCTGGACACCAGCCGCCGACGCGGCAGAGTAATCGCAGATCGCCTCATCCCGGCTCGCCCGGGGTGAGGCGGCCTTGCTATGGCCTCTCGTCCTGCCGCAATCTCGCGCAGGCCTGCCCTGCGAGCAGGCACCTCGCATCATGATACAAATCTTTCATGCGGATTGCAGAGGCGATGCCTTGTGTTTGCATCCGTGAAGCCTCATTTGAGGGTGAAGTATCTGCCTCCGGCCGGGTAATTTATGAATAGTTCCGGGTGTGGGCCGATCCGCCCCGGGCAGACCAGACGAGAATTCCGGGAGGAATCCTTGCCCTGCTTGGTGAGCCCGGCGTTTCCGGTGCGCATATACAACAGGTCCGATGTCAGACGCAGCGTGTGCCCGAATTTCGGCCCTTTTGGCTCGCATTGGGGTCTAGTTTAAGAATTAGGTGTTACCTGTGCTCTCCTGACCGGCAGTCGGTGCCGACGGGAGATGGCAGGGTAGAGGATGGTTGCAGCTATGAACGAGTCGCTGAACGGTTGGGCACGCTCCGGTGCGTTTGGCGCAGCGGTTGTGCTGATCATCCGGACGGTCGTGATCTCGGTTGGCGTTCTTCTGATGATCATTTCGGTTCCGATCGGCCTGCTCACCCCCTTTATCCCTGTTGGCCTGCCGCTTGGTTTGCTCGGCCTTGTGCTGGTAGCGGCTGCGTCCAAAACGGCGCATACCGTGATCACAAACATGCTGCGACGCTCACCCTGGGTGTGGAGCAAGGTCCGCTTTGCCTTCGGTGAGAAAGATCCCGCCGAATAGAGCGCTCCCGCCGCCCTGGCAGAGGCAATGAAGAAAAAGGCCCGCAGCGAGTGCTGCGGGCCTTTTTCGTGTCTGCGGTGGCGGCGGGCTCTAGTTGAACTGCTTGCCGGCCAGCTTGATGTCGGAATCGAGCAGCTTGTTGAGATCTGCCTTCTTCATCGACGTCTTGAGCAGGTGCTCGGCAGCGGCGGCTGCAAGCTCGGCAGCGGCAGCCTTCACTTCGGCCGCGGCCGAGGCTTCCGCTTGCGCGATGCGTTGCTCTGCAAGCGCCGTCCGGCGTTCCAGGCGCTCGGTCATTTCCTCGCGAGCCTGCTTCTTCAGCATTTTCGCTTCGTTCTTGGCCTGCTCGATAATCGAGTCGGCTTCTTCGATCGCTTCCTGCTGACGGCGCTGGAAGCTGGCGAGCAGCTCCTGGGCTTCCTCACGCAGGCGGCGAGCCTGGGTGATCTCGTCGGCAATGCCCTGGGCACGGCTGTCGAGTTGCTTGGCCACCATGCCGGGAACGCGGGCATAGATCATGATGCCGACGATGATGAAGAAGGACATGGCAACCCAGAAGGCCGCCTCGTTCGGATGGATCCAGTCGAAACTCATGGCTTCTCGTCCTCTACCGGCCGCCGCTGACAGCGGACTCGATCGACTTGTCGTCGAACTCGGCGCCGGTCAGCTGGTCGATGATCGCCCGGGTGGCGTCCGCCGCAATTGAATTGACCTCGGCCAGAGCCTTGGTCCGCATGTCGGCGATGAGGTGCTCGGCCGCTTCCTGACGCTTGGCAATCTCGGCGTCGGCTTCAGCAGCCTCGGCTTTCATTGCGGCGTCAACGCTGTCGCGAGTGCTCAGTGCCAGGGCGTGGGCCTTGGCGCGGGCATCGTGAAGCACACGCTCATACTCGGCAGCCGAATCATCGGCTTTCTGCTTGAGCTGTGCGGCTGTGTCGAGATCGTCCGCGATGCGATCGCGCCGTTCTTCGATCGCATTGCGGATGCGTGGCAGGACAACCCGCCACATCATCAGGAAGAGCAGGGAGAAGGTGACCGCAAGCCAGAACAATTGTCCCGGCCAGGTCGAGACATCCAGCTGCGGCAGGCCGCCGCTGGCATGGGCCTCTGCGGCATGCTCAACAGCCGCATGAGCCGGGTCAGCCGCAGTCGCGCCATGCGGCGCTTCCTGGGTGACCAGCCATGCGGACTCGGAGAAATTGATCATCTTCGATGCTCTTTGAACGGCTTTGGGAACGGGTGGAGAAAAATCAACCGAAGAGGATGATCATCGCCACGACGAAGCCCAGAAGACCGGTGAACTCGGTCAGGGCGAAGCCGATCAGGAGGTTGGTGAACTGGCCTGGGGCAGCAGACGGGTTGCGCAGGGCACCGGTCAGGTAGTTGCCGAAAATGGTGCCGAGGCCCATGCCGGCGCCGCCGAGGGCGATTGCTGCGATGCCTGCACCGATTTGCTTGGCTGCTTCGATTTCCATGGGATGGCTCCTGTTGAATAAGTCGTGTGACTGAAGGGGTTGAACTTAGTGCGACGGGTGAAGTGCATCATTGAGATAGATGCAGGTCAGCACCGCGAAGACATAGGTCTGAAGGCCGGCAATCATGATCTCCAGCGCTGTCACGGCAGTGGCGACAGCGAGCGGCATGATCGAGGCGAAAATCCCGACGGCGCCCAGGCTCGAGAGCGACAGCACAAAGCCGCCGAACAATTTGAGCAGGGTGTGTCCGGCCATCATATTGGCGAACAGACGAATGGCGAGCGAGAAGGGACGGCTCAGAAAGGAGATGATCTCGATCGGAACGATCAGGAAATACATCACGAAGGGCAGGCCAGCCGGCGCGAACAGCTTGAGGAAACCGAAACCGTTCTTGGCAAAACCGGTGATCAGCACGAGGCTGAAGGACATCAGGGCCAGGGCGAAGGTGACGACCAGCTGGCTGGTAACAGTGTAGACGCCCGGGAACAGGCCGATCAGATTGGCGACCAGGATGAAGGTGAAGAGCGTGAAGACGTAAGGGAAGAATTTGCGGCCTTCCTCGCCCATGATCGAACGGACCATGTCGGCGACGAAGCCATAGAGCAATTCAGCGATCGACTGCGAACGGGTCGGCACCATGGCGCCGCGGCCCGTCATCAGGATCAGGCCGAGACTGCTGAGCAGCGCGGTGACGATCATGAAGAAGGCAGCATTCGTGATCGTCAGGTCGATCCCGAACACGGTCGGCAGCTCGACAAGCGGCTGCACGACGAATTGGTGCATCGGATCGGTCGAGAGCATCATCACTAGTCTTCTTTCGTCCCGTTAGAAGACGGCGTCTCGCCGGCTTCGCGCGCTGCATTCTCTGCATTCAAGACTGCCGCTTCGCGCATGATATTGCGCACCCCGGCAGCAAACCCCAGTATCATTCCGACCAGCATGCCCCAAGGCGCGATCTCGAACACCTTGTCCGCGAACCAGCCCAGACCGGTTCCAACCAGAAGGCCACCAGCGAAACCGCTGCCGTATCTGATTCCCGTACTCCAGGCAGTACTTCTTCCGCTATCTTCGGGAGGTGGACCACGATGCTGGGCAATCTTCTCAGCCAGCCGCCGGTCAAAATCCTTCAAATCATCGGTTCGGTCAGGTGTTTTCGGTCTATCGTCTCGTTCAGACATGGCAATTGATCCGCCTCCCGGGCCTCCCGGCAGGCGCGCGCAAACTAGACTCGGCCTCCTGGAGTGTCAAGCAAAGGCGCTCGCCGTTTAAGATGTTGATAAAAAAGAAATAATTCGTCATTCCGCGGCGACGAGCTGTTCGGCGGCGCGAAGGTCGACCGAGACCAGCTGGGAAACGCCCCGTTCCGACATCGTCACACCATAGAGACGGTCCATCCGCGACATGGTGAGCGGGTTGTGGGTGATGACCAGAAAACGTGTCTCGGTCATGCGCCGCATCTCGTTCAACATCCGGCAATAGCGGTCGACATTGGCGTCATCGAGCGGCGCATCCACTTCGTCAAGTACACAGACTGGGGCCGGATTCGACAAAAAGACCGCGAAAATCAAGGCGGAAGCCGTCAGGGCCTGCTCGCCGCCGGACATCAGCGACATCGTCTCCATCTTCTTGCCGGGCGGGCAGGCGAAGATTTCCAGACCGGCTTCGAGCGGGTCTTCATTCTCTGTCAGGCGCAATTCGGCATGGCCGCCCTCGAACAGGGTGGCGAAGAGGGTGCGGAAATGGCCGTCGACAATATCGAAGGCCTCGAGCAGCCGGGCACGGCCCTCCCGCGACAATTGGTCCACCGCCTTGCGCAGCCGGTCGATCGCCGCCAGCAGGTCATCGCGCTCGCGGCTCATCTCCTCGACGCGGCTGGCCAGCTCCTCGGCCTCTTCATCGGCGCGAAGATTCACCGCGCCGAGACGGTCGCGGGAAAGGCGCTCTTCGTCGAGCCGGCGTTCGATTTCGTCGCCGGTCAGGCCGTCCAGCGCGTCATCGCTGATTCGGGCCGACAGGGCGCCGGGCGCTTCGCCGGTCGCATCCTGCAATCGCTCCGTCGTTTCGCGCAGGCGATCCCGCGCCGAGCCCAGCCGGGCTTCGGCGGCGGCACGGCCTTCACGCGCTGCCGAGGCGGCTGCTTCGGCGGAGCGGGCGGCGCTGTCGGCAGCTTTCAGCTCGTCCTCGGTTCCTGCCGCTGCGTCACGGGCCTCACGGGCGGCGCGTTCCGCGGTTTCCAGCGTGTCGACCAGAGCATGCAGGTTTTCCTGCAGGATGTCCGGGCGCGTCAGGGCGGTGTCGAGTGCGGCTTGCGCTTCGGCAGATTGTCCGGCCAGCTCGGTCATCCGGTCCTGTGCCGCCTGGCAGCGCAGGGCCCAGGCTTCGTGCTCACGCCGGGCAGCCGCGATGCGCTGACGGCGCAGCTCGCTCTCGCGGCGCACGCTCTCCAGCGCGGCGCGGGCATCGGCCGCGACACGGCGGGCATTGTCGGCTTCGCTGCGGGCCATCTCCAGCGCCTGGCTGTCCTCGCCAGCGGTCTGTGCCTGGTCGAGCAAGAGCCGGGCAGCTTCAAGCGCCGCACGGGCTTCGCCTTGCTCGAGCTCGAGGCGCTGCAAGCGCTCGCCGAGGGCATCGGCACGGGCCGAGGCCTTGGCGGCGGATTCGGTCAGGCCAGCCAGGCGTGTCTGGCCCTCGCGGGCGGCGCGCTCTGCCGGGGCGATGGCGCTGCGGGCGGTCTGCTCGGCCTCGCGGCCAGCGGTGAGCGCTGCCTGTGCCTTGTCTCGTGCCGCACCCGCTGCGGCGAAATCATCGGCAGACGCTGCCAGCTCCTCGCGGATCGCATCGAGGCGGTTGCGTTGTTCCAGCCTGGCGACCGCGGCGGAGGGCGCATCTGCGCGCGCGACCAGTCCGTCCCAGCGCCAAAGATCACCCTCGCGCGTGACCAGACGCTGGCCGGGTTTCAGCTTTGCGGCCGCGGCTTCTGCCTTTTCCGGCTTGATCACCCCGACAGCGTCGAGACGTGCGCGCAGCGCGGCCGGGGCTTCGACATGGTCGGAGAGCGGCACGCAGCCGCCGGGCAGGGCGTCGGCATGGCAATCGGTCTTGTGCCAGTGACGCGCCGCGTTTTCATCCAGGGAAGCGTCGAGATCATCGCCCAGCGCGGCGGCGAGGGCGTGTTCATAGCCGGGCCGGGCCCGCACGGCATCGAGCGCCGGCGAGGCATTGCCTTGCAGCGTGCTTGCGAGAAGCCGCTCGATCGCGCTGGCTTCGCGCTCCAGAGCTTCGCGCTCGGTCGCAATGGCACGCAGCGCCTCGATGGCCGACTGGTTTGTGGTTTCAGCATCCTGACGCGCCAGCTCGGCCGCCTCCAGCGCCAGCTTGGCCGCATCGCGTTCGGCTTCGGCGGAGGCGAGGGCAGTCTGCGCGGTTTCCAGATCGGCCAGGGCGGAGGATCCGAGCAGCTGATCACGCTCGCGCGCTGCCGCTTCAATCTCACGCTCGATCTGGCCCAGCCGGGCCGCAAGGCGTTCGGCATCTCGCCGCGCCGTGTCCACCGCGGCCTGGCGCGCCGCGGCATCACCGGCCTTGGCATCAAGCACGGCTTCCTTCTCGCGCCGCCGGGCGTCGGAATCGAGGGCGGCGGCCTCGGCGCCGGCAAGGCTTGCCTTTTCGCGCGTCATCTCCGTGTCGAGCCGATCGATCTCGCCCTGGGCCTGGTCACGGCTGGCAAGGGCATCATCGGCGATATGCTGTTCGCGGCCCGCCGCCGAGGCGAGCTCGCTCAACCGTGCTTCCAGGCTGGTGATGGTGCGCTGCACATCGGCGGCATCGCGCTCGATCTTGTCGCGCTCGCGCTCGATATGACGCAGGGCTGCTGCGGCCTCGGCCTCTTTCAGACGCGCCGGTTCACGCTTGGCAGCTAGGATCTCCGCCTGGAGCCGTGCCGCGCTGGCGGCGCTGGTCGCGGTTTCGGCGGCGGCCTGTTTTTCGACCAGCGCGCCTTCTGTCTCTTCAACCAGGCTTGCGGCCGAGCGCCAGCGATTGAGCCAGACGGCGGCTTCCAGCGTGCGGATGCTTGCGGAGAGCTTGCGATAGCGGGCGGCCTGGCGTGCCTGTTTCTGCAGGGAGCCGTGCCGGGCGCCAATATCGTCGATCACTTCCTGCAGCCGGTCGAGATTTGTCTCGGCGCCCCGCAGGCGCAATTCCGCCTCGTGGCGGCGGGCGCGCAGACCGGCAACCCCGGCGGCTTCTTCCAGCACGCGGCGGCGGTTTTCCGGCTTGGCGGCGATCAGCTCGCTGATCTGGCCCTGGCGCACCAGGGCGGGGGAGTTGGCGCCGGTGCCGGCATCGGCGAAGAGCAGCTGGACATCCTTGGCCCGCACTTCCTCGCCATTGATCTTGTAGGCCGAGCCCGTGCCGCGGCCGATGCGGCGCGTCACATCGAGACTGGCAGCTTCATTGAAGCGGGCCGGGGCGAGTTTTTCGGAGTTGTCGACGGTCAGCACGACTTCCGCATGATTGCGGGCCGGGCGATTATCGGTGCCGGAGAAGATTACGTCTTCCATGCCATCGCCGCGCAGGGATTTGGCAGAGGTTGCGCCCATCACCCAGCGCAGGGCTTCAAGCAAGTTTGATTTACCGCAACCGTTGGGGCCGATCACGCCAGTCAGGCCAGGGTCGATCCGCAATTCCGTCGGGTCGACAAAGGATTTGAAACCGGTCAGCCGGAGCTGCGTAAACTTCACCCCGTCTCCTATTTCATGCCGGTTACCGCCGGTGCGGTTTCGCCCCGCCTGTCGAGGCTATCGCCCTTATTCGGACATCTCCAGGAAGTGAAGGATGATTCGGCGGAATGAGTCTCCGTCCAATTGCCCGGGGACGCGTTGTCCGTCTATCAGAAGCGGCGCACCGCCCCAGGTAAAGATCAGGCCATCAACGGTTGGTTCCGTGCTGAGGACCTTGCCGCCGATGATGAAGGTCGGAGTGCCGGTTATGCCATCCGTACTCGCCTGCTGGGCATCGGCATTGACCATTTCATTCATGGCGGGGTCGCCAAAGCAGGCGCTCAATTGCTCTGGCGAGACACCGACTGCAGCCGCGATCCGGTCGTAAATGGCGATCACATCGCCGCCATCCTGGGCCGTCTGGAAGATATTGCTCTGCTCGGTGAAGAGAAGGTCGACTGCGTCGAAATACTCCTCGTCCGCTGCGCATTCCGCCAGCACCATGCCGATCGCCGCGATCTGTGGCGGTGAGGTGAGCATGGGCCGGTAGATGTAACGGACCAGTCCGGTCTCAACGAACTCCGCATTGACCGTTGGCCAGGCATCGATCTGATAATGGGCGCAATGCGGGCAGGCGAAGGATGCGTACTCGACCATGGTCAAGGGCGCATCCGTCGATCCGATCGCATGATCGTCCGGCCGTTCGGCCTGGGCCGGATTCTGGCTGTATCCCGGCGCGGCGCTGGCGGCGAGAATGCCAATGGCGAAGGCAAGGCTGGCCAGCGGCCGGATGATCATCGTCACGGGGCTATTCCTCTTCGGTAGCTGGTGCAGCCTCGGCAGCTGGCGAAGCCTCACCGCTGATCTGGGCCAGGAGATGGTCGATCAGGCGGCGGAAGGTCTCCTCGTCCGGGATCGCCAGGACAGGGGCGCCGTCAATCATGACCTGGGAGCCACCGAGGAAATATGTGTACTCGCTGGCACCCGGCGCGCGGCGGCCTTCGAGCAGTTCGCCGTTGAACATGAAGCGCGGCGTGCTGTCGATGCCCTCCGAGAGCGCACGATCATTCGACGCGACGATGGCGTTGGTGACTTCCTGATTATTGAGGCAGGCGTCGAACTCAGCCTCATTCATCCCCATCGACCGGGCGATGGCGACATACTGGCTGCGAGGGCCGCCGGGGGCCTGGGCAGCCTGGAAGATGGCGCGTTGCTGGCGGAACAGCACGTCGAGCGTATCGAAATAGCGCTCGGGAGCGACGCAATGAGCCATGGCAAAGCCGGCAATGGCAAGCGGGCGCGGACCGGTGATCATTTCGCGGAAGACATACCGCACCTTGCCGGTGTCGATATAATCACTGCGCAATGACGACCAGACTTCCTCGTGGAATTCTGCGCAATGGGAGCAGGCGACCGAGGCATATTCGATCATGGTCAGCGGCGCGTCAGCGCTGCCGAGGCCGCGATCAGAGCTGCGCTCATACTGGGTCTGGCCCGCTGAGGGTTGGTCGGCACCGCCTCCACAGGCGCCCAGCGCCAGAGCGGCGGAAACGGCGAATGCGGATAATACGCGTCGGGTCAGGTACATGGCGGGACTCCCCCTGGGTCACAAATCGGTCTTGCTACGGCTTTTGACATTATTGCCGAAGCGATCAAGCGCGGACAATAGCCGCGCCTCAAGGTTTTGCTCCACCTTTTCGCTCACATGTGAACCAGATGGAGAATTTGTCATCTTGCCGGCGGGTTTCGCCGCCGTCCGGGTGGCGCCTTGAATCACCCGCAAACGGGTTGGCGAGCGATCACCGGCAAACAGCCGCACGCGCTCGAGGATGCGCCGGCTCTCAGCCTGCAGCACCGCTGCCGCCGGGCCGCGGGCGCGGATGACGAGCACCTTGTTGCCGGCGACATTCTGGATCGTTTCCGGCAGGCACCATTCGGCCAGACGCGCGCCGACTATCTCGGGCCAGTGTTGCACCAGCCGCTCGACCCCGACGCCGAAGCGCTTGGCGAGTGGTCGCAAGATCGCTTCGGCGGCCCTCGCAGCCGATGGCGCAGGCCGGATGGCCCGTCGGCCACGATGCGCTTCCAGGAAGCGGCGGGCCTGTTGTTCGAGAGTTGACGGCGTGGGTTTGCGGCTCATGCTGCCAGTGTCGCCTTGATGCGGCATGGCCGCAAGTTACGGGACGCATGGACGTCGATCAAACCATCACTGCCCTGCGCGCGGCACTGCTCGACTGGTATGACCGGGAGGGGCGCACGCTCCCCTGGCGCCTTCGGCCGGAGGACCGGCGTGCAGGCCGCATCGCCGATCCCTATGCGGTCTGGCTGTCGGAAATCATGCTGCAGCAGACGACCGTGCCGCATGCGACACCCTATTGGCACCGCTTTCTCGCCCTCTGGCCGCGGGTTGAGGATCTGGCCGCTGCGCCGCGCGAGGATGTGATGCGGGAATGGGCCGGTCTTGGTTATTACGCCCGCGCCCGCAATCTCCATGCCTGCGCGATTGCCGTGGCCGATGGGCTTGGCGGCCGATTTCCCGATACGATGGACGGGCTGCGGGTCTTGCCTGGCATTGGTGAATACACGGCCAACGCCATCCTGGCAGCAGCGTTCGACAAGCCGGCCAGTGTCGTCGATGGCAATGTCGAGCGCGTGATCACACGGCTCTACCGTGTCGAAACCGAAATGCCCAAAGCCAAGCCCGAGATTCGTGGCCGGGCCGCCGCGATTGCCGATCCGGAGCGGCCGGGTGATTACGCCCAGGCCATCATGGATCTCGGCGCCACGGTCTGTACGCCGCGGTCGCCGGATTGTGACGCATGCCCGTGGAGCTTTGCGTGCGCTGCCAGGGTTGAAGGGGATATGCAGCGCTATCCCCGCAAGGCCCGCAAAGCGCCCAAGCCTGTGCGGCACGGCATTGCCTGGCTGGTCCGGCGGCAGGGCCGGATCTGGCTGCGGCAGCGCGCTGACAAGGGGCTGCTGGGCGGCATGATGGAAGTGCCGTCATCGGAGTGGAGTGTGGGTGATGTGACCGCGCCCGCCGTGCCGCCCTTCGAGGCGCAGTGGGCGGATCGCGGTGAGATCCGCCATGTCTTCACCCATTTCGAACTGCGGCTGCAGGTGCGTGAAGCCGAGGCCGGCGGCGAATGGGAGCCGGAATCCGGTATCTGGGCTGACGATGCCGACCTCGCCGCCCACGCTCTGCCCAGCGTCATGCGCAAGGTCACCGCCCGTCTGGGCTAGGCTGGGCTCAGGCAGCCAAGACGCCAGCCATGGCAGAAAAGAGCTCGTATGGGCGCAGGGGCTTGGTCAGGCAGGCATCCATGCCGGAGTCCAGACACTCCGCTGCCTCCTCGGCGCTTGAATTCGCGGTCACAGCTATGACAGGCACCCGGGACCATGGCCCGTCACTGGCGCGGATGCAGCGCGTTGCCTCAAGCCCGTCCATCTCCGGCATGCGGACATCCATCAGGACGAGGTCAAAGCGTCCCTGTGCAAGATGCTGAAGGGCTTCTCTACCGTTGGCAGCCTCGACAACCAGCCCCTCCAGGGGTTTGAGGTAGGCATGGGCGACCAGCCTGTTGGTGGAGTTGTCATCCACCAACAGGCAGCGCAAGCCATGCAGGCGCGCGAAGCCTGGCTCCTGCGCCAGATCCGCTGGATCCGTAGACACCTCGTTTGGCTGCTCAACTGTCGAAGCTGGTGCCCGGAACGTGAAGCGGAAGCAGGACCCGACTCCCGGAGCAGAGCTGGCAGCGATGTCGCCGCTCATCAGCCGTGCGAGGTCGCGGGCGATCGCAAGGCCCAGCCCCGTCCCGCCGTAATTTCCCGAAATTGCCGAATTTGCCTGGACGAACGGCGCGAACAGGTTTGCGAGGGCGTCGCCGCTGATGCCTATTCCCGTATCCTCGACTTCGACCGCGATCATGCCGGGTTGATCCGCGATCAGCATTGCACGCAACGTGATCGACCCGCTTGAGGTGAATTTGATAGAATTGGACAGCAGGTTGGATACGCATTGGCGAATCCGCAGGGCGTCTGACTGTACCTGCTGCGGCACCGCGTCATCGATCTCCAGGCGACAGTCAAGGAACTTGGCGTGGGCCGTGGCCGCGAACAGCTCGAAGGTGTCGGCAAGTTCACGACGCAGATCAAATGGCACATTGACCAATTGCATCTGTCCTGCCTCGATTTTTGACATGTCGAGCACGTCATTGAGCAGCAAGGTCAGCGTCTCGCCGCAGCTTTCGATTATGCGGGCGCGTTCTCGCGAATCCGTGCCAGGTTCCGCTCTTTGCATTGCCCTGGCCATTCCAATAATACCGTTCAGCGGCGTGCGCAATTCATGGCTCATATTCGCCAGAAACTCGCCTTTGGCCTGGCTGGCTTCCTCGAGCTGCCGGGTGCGCTCGGCGACCCTCGACTCGAGCGTTGCCTGCAAGGATTCGCTATCCCGCCTCTGCCGGTCTAGCGCGCGCGCCAGAACCCCGATCTCGTGACCGCTCTCCAGCATGCGGTGAAAACGGGTCTCGCCGGGCCCTTCCGGCTGCTGCGCTGGTCCGAACAGCCGGGTCAGGGTCATCAAGGGGCCAAGGATTTCTGTGAAGAGCAGCAGATACGTTATCAGGGCCTGGAGACACACGCCGACAAGTCCCAGAGCGAGGATCACGCCTACCCGGCCCATGATATCGTCGCCCAGCACCGAGCGGTCTACCACGGAGACAAAATACCATCCGACTGTTGGCAGGAGGCTAAAGGCAATGACATCACGACCATCGTCGCTGAGCGTCGTCCCGCTCGTCTTGCCGCTTGCCTGGATGGCAGCGAAAATCTCCGGCACATTCATACGTTGGAAAATTTCCGCGACGGCCTCGGGGGTGATCTCCCTGTTCAAAAGATCCCGATGGGAGATCAGGCCGCCCCGCTGGTCGATAAACAGGTTTTCGCCGCCGAGCGGGACCTGTTCCAGCGCTTCGGTGAAGTAGGCCCCAAGGTAAATGGTTGTCCCGAAGGCCCCAAGATGGACGCCATCAACGCGGAACGGCGTGAAGCAGCCCGTCGTCAGGGCTTCGCGGCTGGTGACGTAGACCAGTCTCGAAAGCTCGTCGCAGAAGAAGCGCCCTTCGGGATTGGCCTCGGGCAAGACCAGCGGGAAGAAGGAGGCGCGTGAGAAGGTGAAGTCTGCGGGGGCGCTGTGCCGATAGAATTCCAGCCTGTCCGGTCGCTCGGACGCCGAAATGATCAGGTCGTCGACGGGCGTGAAGAAGTACAGATTGTCGACCGGGTTGCTCAGCATCTCGCCACCGCTGTCGATGACGTTGTAGACCGCGACCATCAGCCTCTCATGCTCGATGTCACGCTCGACCTCGCTGCCGAGAAACGCCCCGACGCCGGCGTGCCATCCGCCGAGCCCGTCGGCATAGCCGTCATACATGGCATCGGTGCTTCGGCGTGTCCCGTCCTCGCGGCGCGGGAAAAGCCGGTTGAACTCGGCCTCGGCCGCCGGATCGGAAATTGTGTCGAGCCGGGCGCTCAGCGCAATGGCAGCGGTCTGATGGGCAGCCTGGACTGTGTCGAACAGGGCTTGGGTCCGCAATCCGCGTTCCTGGATGTATTCGTCGAGCCGGGCCAGCTGCTCGCCAGCCAGTTCTTTCCAGAAGCTGCGCGCTGCCAGAATTGTGCTGCCGCCGGAGACAATGATTGAGGTCAGTAAAATTACGGCCAGGATTCGCCAAGCGATCGAGTGGTTCTTGACGGTCAATGCTTGGCTCCAACACAGAGGGCGGCGCGAATATTCTCGCGGGGTGCGGCTGCTATCGTCTCAGGGCTGAACGGTGTCGCATTGCGATTTGATCCAGCAGCGCCAGCATTCTGGTTCCTGCCGATTCAGCTCTCCAGCGTCGCGCGCACTTCCGCCCGCATGACATCGATCGGGGCGAGGCCCTGCTTGGTGCGGATGTGCCAATAGGTCCAGCCATTGCACGAGGGTGCGCTCTGGATCTGGGCGCCGACCTGGTGGATCGAGCCGGAGCGTTCGCCGGCGACGATGGATCCGTCCGCGCGCACCCGTGCCGTAAAGCGGCCCTTGGGGCAGTAGAGCGTATCGCCGGGCTTCACCATGCCGCGTTCGACCAGCGTGCCGAACGGGATGCGCGTCTGGGCGCGCGGCGACTGGGTGACGTTCATGGCGTCGCGGCTGGCAGGCTGGATGGCGGCCAGGCGTTCGGTCGCGACTTTCAGATAATCCGGGTCGCGTTCAATGCCGATATAATGCCGGCCGAGCCGCTTGGCGGCCGCGCCGGTCGTGCCGGTGCCGAAGAAGGGATCCAGCACGAGGTCGCCAGGATTGGTTGTTGCGAGCAGGACACGATGCAGCAGGGATTCCGGCTTTTGCGTCGGGTGGGCCTTCTTGCCGTCATCGCCCTTGAGGCGTTCGCCGCCCGAGCAGATCGGCAGGGACCAGTCGGAGCGCATCTGGACGCCATCATTGAGCGCCTTCATCGCGGCATAGTTGAAGGTTGGCCGGCCTTCCTTGGTCTTGGCCGCCCAGATCAGGGTCTCGTGCGCATTGGTAAAGCGCGTGCCCTTGAAATTCGGCATCGGATTGGTCTTGCGCCAGATGATGTCATTGAGCACCCAGAAACCGGCATCCTGGAGAATGCCGCCAACCCGGAAAATATTGTGATAGCTGCCGATGACCCAGATGGCGCCATTCGGTTTGAGGACGCGACGCGCCTCTTCCAGCCATTGCCAGGTGAAGAGGTCATAATCGTCGAAACCGCCGATCTGATCCCAGTCATTATCGACAGCGTCGACCTTGGAATTGTCGGGCCGGTGCAAATCGCCGCCAAGCTGGAGATTATAGGGCGGGTCCGCGAAGACGAGGTCAATGCTCGCATCGGGGATGGTTTTCATCACCTCGACGCATTCGCCTGACAAAATCTGATCTACCGGTGTCTTCACCATAACGCCCCACTCCACACGTCTGTACGACGGGCAGTTCTCGGCCAGTTAGACCTAACGGGCGGTTAAGCATGAATCAAGTTATCCACAATGAGTCCGGTTTTGCTGTGATGAGTCCGGATTTGCCGCAGTTCTATCGGACAGCGGCGCGCACCGGCGCATAGCTGAAGCGGTGGATGGGGCAGGGGCCGAGCTCGGCCAGGGCGGCGCGATGGACAGCGCTGGGATATCCCTTGTGAGCTTCAAAACCGTATCCGGGAAAGCGGGCCGCTGCGTGCAGCATCAAGCTGTCGCGGACGGTCTTGGCAATGATCGATGCGGCGCCGATCGCGGCTTCGCTGGCATCGCCCTTGATGATGGCTTCGGCCGGAGCGGGCAGGCCGTGTGGCACGCGATTGCCGTCAATCAGAATCCTGTCCGGCCGGCGCGGCAGCGCCATCACGGCGCGGCGCATGGCCGTCATGCTGGCGTGAAGGATGTTGAGCCGGTCGATTTCCTCCGGTTCGGCGATGCCGACACCAACCCAGGCATAGTGCCGGATTTGCAGGGCGAGGCTGGCGCGCCGCTTCTCCGAAATCACTTTGGAGTCGCCCAGACCTGCAATCGGCCGGGCCGGGTCGAGGATCACGGCTGCTGCCACGACCGGCCCTGCCAGCGGCCCCCTGCCTGCCTCGTCGACACCGGCAATAAGATGGCTTCCGTCCGAAAGATGAAACAGGTCTGCTGACATGGGCTGCAGGCATAGCGATTGCCGGCAGGTCGGGCAATCGGGCGCGCGCGCTCAAAACAGGCTTGGCTGCGCGGCGGACCCGAGCGGCCGCTGAAAAGCGGAAAAATCCGGTTCGGGCCGCTCGCCATCCAGTCCGTATCGCTTGACGGCGGCGCGAAACCGTTTCGCGATCAACTCGGCATAAGGGCCCGTGCCGCGGCCGCGATGGCCCCAACGGGGGTCATAGTCCTGACCGCCGCGCATCTGGCGCAGCAGGGACAGCACGCGCGAGGCCGAGTCTGGTCGCTTGTCCGCCAGCCATTCGCGGAACAGGTCCTTGATCTCCAATGGCAGCCGCAGGAGCACATAACCGGCGCGGTGTGCGCCGGCCTCGGCTGCGGCTGACAGCAAGTCCTCAATCTCGTGATCATTCAGCGCCGGGATGATCGGTGCCATCATCGCCATCACCGGTATCCCGGCATCGCTCAGGCCCCGGATTGTTTCAAGCCGGCGGTGCGGCGCCGCTGCGCGCGGCTCCATATCCCGCGCCAGCTTGCGGTCGAGTGTCGTCACGGAGATCGCACCGGAAACCAGCCCGTTGCGGGCCATCGGTTCGAGAATGTCGATATCGCGCATGACCAGCGCCGACTTGGTGATGAAGCTGACCGGGTGGCGGAAACGCTGGAAGACCTTCAAAATCTCGCGTGTGGTCTCGAGCTGGCGTTCGAGGGGCTGCCAGGCATCGGTATTGGCACCGATCATGATCTGGCGGGGTTGATAGCCAGGCTTGCTGAAGGCCGCCTCCAGCAGGGCCGCAGCGTCGGGCTTGGTGAAGATGACGCTCTCGAAGTCGAGTCCCGGCGAATAGCCCCAATAGGCGTGGCTGGGCCGGGCGTAACAATAGACGCAGCCATGTCCCTCCGTTGCACGCGACCGTGTCAGGGGGAGACATGGTTCAATACGCGCCGCATTCACTCCTCTCGACGCAGGGCGACGAGCTTGCACGGTCGTGCGCAGCGCGGGATCCCGTGGGTGATTACGTTGAACCTGCTTGCATACACGTTCAACAATGATCGGGCCTTTCCGGACGTGACTGGCGCGAGGTTGCGCGGCAAGTATTGCAAGATCTGTACAGCCTTGCTCATCGAGGAAGTATCACCGGGGTCTGGACGGCCTGGCTCGATTTGCGTCGCCCACTGGTAGCTATTCGGGATCGTGGACCGTCACGGTAAATAATGGCTGCCCGGCGTACTGGATGAGCTTGGCCCCAATTCCGAATAGGCTGATCCGGCGCAAGGTGACCTCATACCCATCCCACGGGGCCGAGCTGGGTGAATCTATGAGGGTTGGAGCCTCCTGATCGAACCACGTAATCGTTGCCGAAGGAGGACGATCTTCAAGTCTGGAGATTATCCTGGCAATCTCGGTTTCTCGTTCATGCAGGTCTCGAAAGTTCTGTTTTGCAGCTGGATGACCTACCAACTTCATAGCTGCTAAGGGAAAATCCAGAAGTGCTGAATATAGGACACTTGGTCCAGCCTCGGCGCCGATATGCTCACTTTCGCGCGCTTGATAACCAAGCTCGGCTGCGATTGCGCGCACTGCCAACGCTGCGACGGCAGACGTCTTCATTTTGCCGCGCGGGCCATCACTTGGCCCCAGATATCCGCGTTGGCGCCAATTTCTCTGGCCGTCCATTGAAAGCCCGGTCATGTCCGCGATCCGCGCTGGCCCGTGGACACTCTCTTCAACTTCGAAATTGACGTCCATCACGGCCCTCGCGCACTTCCCCGACCCAGCAATTACAAAAACGAATGATGCCGTCAATAGTCTAACTTGACGATTTTTTATCGTCAATGTAAGCTTTGACAACTTTTCGAAGCTGACTGCAGGAGGATCCGGTATGATTTCAGAGATTGATGTTAGCGGCCACGATATGGCTGAAACCTTGCGCAAAGACCGTCGTCGGCGCTGCGAGGCTGAACTTAGTGAAGGAATGAGTAGCCTTGACGCACTGCTTTTGCCGCTCGCCATTGCGGTGGCTCGCCTGTCCGCGCGAGTGGGAACCAACGAGTCTCGCGTACCCTGCAACATGTCGGGTCAAAACTGATGCGGCCGATGCCCCCAGCCGGTAGCCGGGTTGCGTTTTACAGCCGGTTCTCGACCGATCGACAAAAGCAATCCTCCATCGAGGGCCAGGAAAGGCTATGCGCGACCTACAGCGCTGAGCGTAAGTGGGAGGAGTACAAGCGGTTTAGCGATGCGGAGCGGTCCGGCACCACGACTATGGGGAGGTCAGGCCTGTTCGAGATGCTCGCAGCGGCGGAGCGGGGCGAATTCGAAGTGCTGTTGGTCGAGGATATTGATCGCACCAGCCGCGACGCTGCCGACATGCACCAGATTGCAAAAGAACTGGACGAGCTTGACATCGTCCTGTGCACGGTAGCGAGCGGGGTAGTCACTGATATCGAACTGGCCTTTAAAGCCGTTCAAAATCAGCAGTTCATCAAGCAAAATATCCAGAAATCCAAGCGCGGCCAAGAGCTCGCGGTCAGCCAGGGGAGAATGTCTGGCTCCATTGCATATGGATATCGAAAGGTCGTTACAATGGACGCACGCGCTGAGCCCATTAACGGCATTCGCGAAATCGACCCGGAACGCGCAGCTATCGTGCAGCGCATCCACAAAGAATTCGATGCCGGCCGCACCACCTTCGAAATCTCCAAGACACTCAACGCCGAGGGCGTGCCCAGCCCCAAGGGTAAGCAGTGGCGGCCTGGCACATTGCTTGGCAACCGAAACGGTGGACTCGGGATTCTGCGGAATCCAATTTACATCGGCGAGTATCATTTCAGGAAGACCAAGCGCCGGCGCCGCAAAGGCGAAATCAAGATGACCTTCAACCCGGAATCGCAGCGTCTCATCGAGGAGCACCCGGAGCTGCAAATCATCGACAGAGACGTATGGGATCGCAATCAGGCGCGTTTGGCTGAGCACATTGACCGCCCTTTCCACAAAAAGAAAAGAGTTCGATTCGCTTTCAGCGGTAGGGTTCATTGCGGCAAGTGTGGGTCCACCGCCATCGTCACTGATGGAAAATATGTGTGCACCGGTCGTAAGCAAAAAGGGATATGCGACAATTCGCGCCGTGTGCATCGCGAGGCGGTTGAAACAACCATCTTTGCGAAACTGAAGGCTCACGTTTTGAATGCCGCCGTTCTCGGGCCCGCACTGGCTGCCTTTCGAGCCGAAGTGGATCGCGCTCAAGCCGACCATGCGGCAAAACATGATAGCCAAATGAGCCAACTCCAGGATGCCGAGAAGCGCATTTCGAATCTGTTGAATCAGCTCGCCGTTACGGGCGAGACTTCGTTCGCAAGTCAAATGCTGCTGGAGGAGCTTGAACGGCTTGGTGCGCAGAAGCGCCGGTTGGAAGGGCAGATCAAGCAAGTGCCGCCCTCTAAGGTCGCCGGCGACACCGATGATGTTATCGCCTCGATCACCCACACGCTTGATACTTTAAACGACCATTTGCAGGGCGACGACCCCGAAGCGTCACGTGCCAAGGAACTCCTGCGAGGTTTGATTTCACGGGTCATACTAACGCCTACCGGAGCAGCTTCAGACGGTCGGGGCGCTGGAGATATAACAATCACGGTCGAAGGCCCAATAGCCAATTTGATCGACCTCGCCAACCTGCACATCGATCGCGTTACCAAGAATGGACATCGGCCCATGTTTGGTCTTGATAACGCGACAGTTGTGTGGAGCTTTTCATTCGAGCTGCAATGGCGCGACCCCCGTCTGGCAACGGTCCGAGCTGACCTTCCGGTCATCGCACGCCTGCTGGATGAAGCCGATGTTCCGGTATCAATGGCGTCGATGGCGAAGGCCCTGGGGAAGACCGAGCAGGGCGTGGATCCCGACGGCGACCGCTCTCCGGATCACCGTGCGCTGAACGCCGTGGCCTATCTGCAAGGGCAAAGCTTTACCCGTTGCATCAACATGCGCAGCACCGACACCGGCTATGTCTGGATTCAACGGGGCTTGACCGATGACGATTGGAAGGCTCGCATTGCCGAGCCTCCGATGACAAGGGTCATCCCGGTAATCAGGGTCACCCCGCCCGAGGCTGTGCCGGTAATTCTCGGCCCTCAGCCATCCTAACAATGATGCCGATGGGAACAGTGTTCCGGTTTGTATGAAGGCCCCGAGATTCACCGCACAGCTACGCTTTTCGATAGCGGCCTGAGATCCAGGGCCTCTGCGTGTATTGCGAGAGCCTGTCCCGCTCATGGTTTGTGGTTTGGCAGGGGCGCCAGGAGCAGAGCCCAACGACTTGGAACGCTTCACACTCAGCCGAACTCGGCCGCTGCCATAGCAGTTCCGAGAACCTATTTTCCCTCGCGGTGACGGTTTATGTAGTCACTCAACCATCCCTCGTTCATGGGTTCTGGTCGGGTCCAAGCTTCCTCATCATTGTCCGCATGACCTGCGAGAACCGCGCCGACCCGCTCGGTTAAAGCCGCACCACACAAATCGGGATACACCTCCCGCACGAGCGCTACGCCATCGAAACGGATCGCGACTTTTCCTCTGTCATCGAACAGGCAGGACAGCACACCATTTGGAAGAACAAGACCGATCTGACGCCCTTCTTCGGGATCGATGCAGCAAACCACCCTGCAGCCCAATCCTATGATCGCATTATGCACTCGAAGCCGGGCAGCCGTGCGAATGTCAGCGTCGCTATCATTCAGGGCTTCGCGCACATCCCGCACTCGCTCCAAATGTTTTGCTGGACTGACAGCACCTTTCGCAGTGTTCAGCGCTTTGGCTGCGGTCTCACGGTCTAGGCGGTGCAATTGTAGGGATCGCTCGGCCGCTATCAGTCGAGCCTCAATGGCCTCTGACGCCCCGACGCGGCCAAGCGACTCGACCCATCGGTCAATCTGTTCCTTCTGATCTGCAATCGCTTTTTCAATCGTGGCCAACTCTGTCGCAAACTTCGCAGTCTGATCTGGTTCGGCAAAGGAGTGGTCGTCAAGGGCCAGATGAAGAATTTCATCCAGCGCGGCCCGCTCGAAGCTGTCATATCGGAACATCTCTTTTTGGGCGCACCCTCGTGATCGAGCCGCGAAGTTACATTGCCAGTAGCGACGGGGATTAGGTGTTCCGCTGGTCCGTAGATGCATTCGGTTGCCACACGATCCACACACGACCACGCCAGCAAAGAGGTTCGCGACTTGCCTTGTGTGGCGCCCGCCTTTCCTGGGCCCGGTCTTTCTCGACTCTACCTGAGCCCGAGCGCGCGCGACCAAGTCTGCATCCACGATCCGGGGATAGTAACCAACGATCCGTTGATCGAATTTCGTTCGCTTCGCGCTGGTGTTCGAGAACCCTGGTACGTAGTCGCCCTCTACCGACGGTTGGCTAAGAATCAACCTGATGGAGCTAATCTCCCACGTCGCGGTTGATCCAACTTTGCGCCAGGTGCCCCATGCAGGTATCCCTAGCTCGTTCAGCTCCTTCGCAATCCACCGCGCACCCTTTCCTTGCGCGGCCCGTTCGTAGATGTCCCGGACAATTCTGGCTCTCGCTTCGACGGTATCGAATCCCGTTCGATCTTCCTTTGCAACCAGCCATCCTGGCGCTTTGGCCGTAATAATTTGTCCTGTGGTGCGTGCCCGCTCCATGTTGCGGCCGATGCGATCAAGTACACGTTCAGATTTTTGCTGGCTTTCATCGTTCGCCAGCTTTGCCCGCATGAGTATCTCGAAGACCCCCATTAGGTCGGCGCGCAGCCCGGTGTCATCAAAAACCCGGCCGCCATCGACAGTTGCGATCGTCAGTCCAGCCGCACACAGATCTTCCATCCACCGCAAGGTTGTCCGCGGCTGCTGCCGCGACAGTCGGTCCAGCTTTTCGACAACCAGAACGGTGCCTGCCCCAATCTCGCCCGCTCTCACCAAGTCAGCGAAGCGTCCCAGTTCGCCGGCGGCGAGATGTGCTCCCGTCCATGCAGATCGACCGAGGTCCTCAACGACTTCGTCTACAGGCCACCCTTGCGCCGCACAGAACTGCTGACAGAGCGCCAATTGTCGATCCCGACTCGCACCCCTTTCCTGTCTTTGAGTCGAGAAGCGGATATAGATTATTGCCCGCATAGTCGCGTCGCACTCCTTATCGCAAAGTATGGACAGCTCATTCGTATGGCGTGGCGGACATGAACGGTCGGGTTTGCGTCGAGGTTCTGCCCGGCGGAAAACACGCCACCACCGGCTTCGCGGTCAAAGCCCGCGCGGCTCCGTTGGCGCGGCATCACCGGCGAGCGCGTCATGACGGAGGATGGCTGCGCCTATGTCTCGCGCTCCTTCGCTATGGTGTTCAGGTGGTTGATGTTCCCCAACATCGATGCCCGGCCCCTGCTGCGCGAATGGGCCTCCGCCATCACTTGGCGTTTGTCGGACAATCGAAATCGCGACTGGCACGAAATAAGTCGACCCATCACGCTCTAGCCAAAGCATCAGCCCGCCAAAGGGCTCAGCGATCCGCGAAAACGCGCCTTGAGAAATAGCGAGTAGGCGACTCGAATGGTTCAGGCTGTCTTCCTTATTTCGTCTCTGGCCAACAGGCGTGGGTCGGGCAAGAACATCAGTCAGAGCAAGCGCGTTGTGGAAGGCGCGCAGCTAGTGTGAGCCCAATCATGACAACTCTCACCATAACCTGGTCGGATCGGGGGGGGTGATTTCAAATGCCGATTTGGGTCGGTCAGAGTAGCTGGTTCGTTTCACAATTAGCGATCCCGCAGGCAGGTTCTGGATAAGGTTCGTGTGGCCTTGACTTGGCCGAAACCATTCGGGCAGCTCGGAACGACCAAGGATCAGTGGACACCAGGACGTGGCGCGCCCGACGTCGACGGGCGGGCGAACGATGCACGGCCAAAAAACCGGATCGTCGCCAGGTTGACCACCGCCGGATACTTCACCACCGAGGAAGAGCATTGGTCCTGTGGCAGAGAAAATCTCTAGATGCCCTTCGAAGTGGATGCTCGAACAATCCCCCTCTATGGCAGCGATAGCTAAGACCGCGCGATACGTCGATTGTTTGTAGGGTTCGCTCTGTGAGTAGCGCACGGCACTGTGCCGATCGGGAAACCGCTCACACCGAACCATCCGGCGAAAAATTGTACCGGGCGGGCCGAAGAAGCAGGGAAATCGCTCTGCTAACCCTGAGCGCTTTCCTCCAACCCATTCAGGAATGCGATACGGTGAGCCAGCTCTACCAAGCTCGTCTTTGACGCATTCAATTGCCTTTTCCTCTGATGGAAGACGGAAGCAGTAGAGCCGCATGAGCGACCTCCTTTTTGTGTTCAAGTTGCGACTGCGATCATAACGTAAAATTTTATTAATGCAATAAAATCAACAGTTTCCATTGGGCAACGGAGTGGTGACGCTTGGAAAGCGGAGGGGGCCAAACTGGTGGTTTCGCAGTTCGGGCGCGCGCACAATTTGAGAAATTTTGTCGAACGGGACCCGCGTTTGGCATCCGGACCTCACTAGAAGTGAGTCAAGGTTCAATCCGGTTTGCGTGGCAGGCGTCGTGGGACGATGGCGGGAACTTTATAGGGGCTGCGAACAGGGGGAAGCATGGCGCAACCGCAAATCACGTGGCCGCCAATTCAAACAGGTTCTTCAAAAATCGGACTATTTCGTCCGCGATGTGGATCTTGCGTTCGTGTGGCATTTCCTCGACGCACACCAGTGAGAGCGACGGTCGACTATCCAACAACACCGGCAGGCGGACGATCTGGTGCCAAGTCAGCAAACGCCGAATAGGTGGACTTTGTCTGCCGCAGTGGAGTCGGTCGCCGACGGAAGGGAAGTTTCGAGACGGCCTGTTTGGTAACCCATCCGAGAGGGTGAGGGGTGGTGCTTCTGCTGACGTAGTCCTCATGTGTGAACCTGAAAGGATTACCCAATGAGTGAACAGCCATCTCGTGAGGGCCCGCGCCTTGTGCCGCTCGGCCTGACCCTGTCCAGCTTCCTGCTAGCCACCTACCTACTCTGCATCATCTTCGGCTTGATCGCGCCGGGGCGGTTTCATATGCACGAGGCTTGGGCTCCGCTTCTGCCCGGCTTCGAGTGGCTGACGCCGCAGGGCGCCCTGTTCGGCGCCATCGGTTCGTACCTCTACGGCTGGTACATCGCGGTCTTGTTCGTCCCGCTCTACCGGCTGTTTCATCGCTGACGAGTCAGTTCGGCTTCGCGAAGGTGCTGGGACAGGGTGATCGGGGCGGGACCCACTGAACACTTAGGTGGCTCTCGTCAGCCATGGTGATTCGTATCAGGCGCCGCATCGTGTTCGCGGCGCCAGGAGAGGTAGATATTCTCGAATACAAAAATTCCGAGGATTCCGGATGTCGAAATCGCGATAATAAACGGGTCGCTCATGGCCTTCATGGCCAGGAAGGCCCCCAACGCGACGAGATCAAACAGAATGGCGCTCATCAGAACGACCGGATTCGCGCCGACATCTTCGCGCAAGCGACGCAGCACGCCCCAGTGGATGATCACATCCATAACCAGATAGAAAATTGCGCCCATGGAGGCGATCCGGCCCAGATCAAAGAACGCCGCAAGCGCGCCCGCCGCGACAACGGTATAAACCAGCGTATGGGTCTGAATATTGCCTGGCATGCCGAAATGCTTGTGCGGGATCAGCTTCATTTCGGTCAGCATGGCGATCATGCGCGAGACCGCGAAAACACTGGCAATCACCCCGGAAGCAGTCGCGATTATGGCAATGGCGACGGTAAACCAGACACCCACATCACCGAAAGCCGGACGAGCGGCTTCAGCCAGGGAGTAATCACGTGCGGCGGCAATCTCGTTGATTGACAGTGTCGATCCAACGGCGAAGGCGACCAGGAGGTAAACAACGACGCAGATCGCCAAGGAGATCATTATCGCCCAGCCGACATTTTGCTTCGGGTTTTTCAGCTCACCGCCGCTATTGGTGATGGTTGTGAAACCCTTGAAGGCAAGGATAGCCAGGGCAACGCCGGCAAGAAATCCGGTGATAGAGGTTGGCGAGACATCGCCGCCGGTCGCCGGTTGATAATTGAATCCCGCCGCCCAAAGGATCAGCGTGGCGAAGACGAGAATGCCGCCAATCTTGGCAATTGCGGCAAGCTTGGAAAGCCCTCCGATGACGCGGTTGCCGGCAATATTCACAAGGAAGGCAAAGACAATCAGCCCGAGCGCGAGGACCGGAACTAGCACTTCGGTTCGGCCCGCATCGAACAGGCGCAACACATAGGTGGCGAAGGTCCGGGCCACCAGGCTTTCATTGATGATCATCGAGCAGGCCATCAGCATGGCCGCGCCGCCGGTGATCGTTGCCGGTCCATATGCCTTGTGCAGGATCATGGCGATCCCGCCGGCCGACGGGTATTTGTTGGAAACCTTGATGTAGGTGTACGCGCTGAACCCGCTGATCACCGCGGCCAACAGGAATGCCAGCGGAAAAAACGGCCCGGAAAGCTCCGCGACCTGTCCGGTCAGTGCGAAAATTCCCGCGCCGATCATGACGCCGGTACCCATGGCGACGGCACCCGCGAGGGTCAGGCTATTCGCTTTGTATCGGCTGGACACAACGGAGGCCTTTTCATCTGGTGGCGCGACGGCGGCACACGCCGGGCTGATCCGGATGCCGGGCAATGCAGACAGCCGACCCTGAAAACCGAGGGAATGGCGGCGATTGGGGCTGCCCCCTTAGCCTCCGTCTCATCGACCTGGAGCGTGGTCAGCTGCGGTGATGACCATGCTCCCTTTTTGCGTCGCCGTCAGTGCGGCTGGGACGATTCGCCCTGCTCGTGACCGGCATCATCCGTGTCGGTCGCGGACTCATGGTGATGCATAGCGCTCGCGCCGTCATGACGCATGGTGGCGGCATCCTCGTCATGAGCCGCTTCCATCATGGAATGGCACTGCGACATGCGCTCGCGCATGGCCTCGGACATACCTTCCATGCCCGACGTCGCCGGCGCATCAGCCGCAGCGTCAGTTGCAGGGTGGCTTGCCATCATCTCGTGATGCATGGACCGACAATCTTCCATGGTCGGCATGGAGCTGGCCGCTTCCTGTGTCATCAACCCATGGTCATGCTCCTGAGCCAAGGCGACGCCGCCCAACACACTCACACTGGCTGAAGCGATAAACGTCAAAACGAGTGACTTCATAGTTTCTCTCCTTGGATCCGATTTGGCTTGCGTCGTTTGGATAAATTCGGCGCGGCTCATTCGATGGAAGGATTACGTTCACAGCTGTCTCAGCCCTCACGAGACAGCTGTGTTTTTAGGGCCTTGCGGGCGCGATAGACCCGCACCTCAACGGCTTTCGCTGACATATCCATCACCGCGCCGATTTCTTCGTGAGACAGGCCTTCCATGGCGGAGAGCAACAAGGGCGTTCGAAGCCCCTCGGGAAGGGCCCGGATCAGGCGCCCGACCTGTAAAAGCTCTTCGCGGTCCGCGACTTCGCGTTCCGGATCCGGGGCCGGCGAGGCCACCCGGTCGTATTGATCGTCAACGCCCACCCAGCGCAGGGCGGCGCGGCGGCGATGGTGATCGCGCGCCTTGTTGCGGGCAATGACGAAGGCCCAAGCCAAGAAGGGGCGGCTGGTATCGTACCGGTCCAGTGACCGGAACAGCGCCACGAATGTCTCCTGGGCGATATCGGATGCATCCGCCCGGTTACTGACCTGATGTGAGAGGAAGCGGTAAATCGCATCCTGATGTCGGCGGATCAGCTGACCGAAGGCCGGGTCGTCGCCGGATCGGGCTCGCACCACCAGATCGGCATCGGATGGCGCCGCCTCATCAGTGCTTTCAGTCCGCGACATCGAGAGTCCGCGCAAGATGTCTGTCGAACTCGACGCGCTGCCCGGGGTCGAGCTCCGCACGCATGGCCAGGATGTGGCTGAGCGTCTCCAACTGCAAATCACCCATCGCTTGATGAATGTCCGCCGCAGCGCGGGTGACGTCACCCGAGAGCGTTTGGTCGCGCACCAGCGCCGCTGCAAGGGCTCGGCGTGCACTGCTCATCCGCGCCTCGTCATTGGCGCGTAGAAGCGAAAATTCGCGCTCCAGCATGGCGATTGCCGCTTCCTGGTGTTCCGAAAGGACGAGTTCTTCATGAATGAGGTCATGGAAACTCTCCTCAGCGACAACCCCGCCCGCCAGAAATGTGAGCCCCAGCCAAACGCCGAGAAACCCGCCAAGCAACCCAAGAATCGACGCGACAAGGCCAGTGCGAACCATCAGTGTCGAGCCTCCTGAGTGTCGATTCTCGAAGCAATCAGATAGGATGAGTTCGCCCGGAACACGTCCAGCTCATCATGCGATTGCGGTGCAGACAACGCGGCCCCCGAAATACCGCCAATGATCAGGGCGAGTGCCGCCGGCGCCGCCCGCCAGGCGATGGTGGGCGCCAGTTTGTGCCAGCCTGCCATCATGCGTTCGGGCCAGCCCGCGCTCTGCCGGATTTTGCGCCAGACATCGGATTCAAACGCGCCCGGTTGCGGCACCGTGGAGCGGTCCTTCAACCCTCGCAGGAGCCGATCAATCTCATGGTCTTCCATCGTTTCACCCCTTCTTTACGACGTGTGCAGATGCTGGATGCGCCAACCGGCCTCGGTGCGGGTCAGGACCGCTGTGCGGTGGCCGTCGCGCGACCGCTCTTCGCCGCGCACAGTGTATTCCATCCGGATATCGAAAGTCGCAACCGCCAGGTCATGATCGATCTGAACCGAATAGCCCGACCAGTCATAGACTTGGAAGTTGATATCCTCGGAGGCAAATTCCGGTGCGAGATGATGGTCGCGATAGTCAGTCCAACCAATATTGACGCCTGATCCTTCGAATACCGTGAAGACATCGCCCTCGGCGAGGACCCAGTTCTGCGCTGCGATTACGTCCTCATCGGCCAGCGCAATCGAATAGGATTCGAGCACGGAACTGATGTCTGTGGGTTCATCGGCCGAAGCGAGACCGGCACTGAACAGGACGACCGCACTTGCTGCCAACATTTTATATGTGTTCATGATCCCATTCCCATCAGATGGTTCATGCCGCCATGCGCCAGTGAACCGCCAAGAAAACCATTGATTGCCACCGCTGCTGCAGCCGCAAACAGGCTCAAATTCAACACGAAGGCTGAAAGCCTGCTTGCGCTTTTCCGGTGCCATTCTACCGCAGCCGCAACGCCAAACAGACCGACCGCCAGCGATGAGCCGATCCAGCGGTGCGCCAGCATAATACCGGCCTCGTCGCTCGCCATCGGTCCGGCATGCGCCCAGCCCAATAGGCCGGCAGCCAGGCCGCCCAGCGCCCCGGTCCAGACCAGAAACCGGACAGTGCCCCCATTGGTGCCGCGGACACCAGCCAGATTGAGCGCTTGGGCCAGTGCAGCCGCCAGGATCAGGGCGATCGGGAAATGCACTAGCAGCGGATGGTAGACGCCCAGCCTTTCCATCGACTTTTCAAACGGCGTATTGGCGCCGTTATCGCCCCAATGACTATGACCGCCGCCGCCGTGATGGCCTTCCTCGCCCTCACTGCTATGCTCATGCGGGAGGGCTTCGTCATGATGACCTGCTTCCGCTGTGTCTCCATGATCGTGCGACATGGCCTCGTCATGATGGCCAGCGGCCGGAGCTAGGCTACCCGTTTGGTGCGCAGAAACCGCGTCGTGATCATGCGGCGCAGCGAGTTCTTGGTGCGAGGTATCGACGTCCGCCTCGGGGATTTGCTCGGAGGCGGCAACCGCCTCGGCGCCCGTGTGTTCATCGGGCGGGTGCGCCCATGCCGGCTGAGTTGCGGCAAACGCCAAACTCGCTGTCGCCAAGGTCAACATCAAAACACGTATCGCGGACATGAGCCATTCCTCCGGTAGATCGAAGGGGTATTACGCGCCGGAGCGGCGCGTCCCTCACCCCAGTGCAGGACGATCCGAATAGCCGTCCGGCGCCCCGACTTACGCCCTTCGGACCAAAGCCCAGCTTCAGCCTAGCCCCCACCCGGCAGGCGTTCGGAAAAGGATCGCTGCTGTCGCCGTAGCGCGATGGTCTGCCAGATCAGGAATGCTGCCGGGATCACCAGCAAGGTCAAGATAGTTGCGCTGACCATCCCGCCGACCATCGGAGCCGCGATGCGGCGCATCACTTCGGAACCGGTGCCGCTGCCGAGCATGATAGGCAGCAGGCCGGCGATGATCACCGCAACCGTCATCATGATCGGGCGGACGCGCAGCAGGGCGCCCTCGATCACGGCCGCGGTGAGATCGTCGGGGCTCAACTCACGCCCCTCATCCGCGGCAAGTTTTCGGCGGTCTTCCAGCGCGTGCTCGAGATAGAGGATCATCAACACGCCGATTTCCACCGAGACTCCGGCCAGCGCGATAAAACCGACCCCTACCGCGACCGACATGTTGTAGCCGAGCAGGTCGAGCAGCCAGACGCCGCCGACCAGGGCGAGCGGCAGAGTGCCGATAATCAGCAAGACCGGGATCAGGCGCCGGAAGTTGAGGAAAAGCAGCAGCACGATGATGATCAGCGTCACCGGGACCACCACGGCGAGCTTTGCCTTGGCCCGTTCCATGAATTCATACTGGCCTGACCATCGGATCGAATAACCGGGCGGCAGATCGAGCTGATCCGCCAGCGTGCGTTGAGCCTCGGCGACATAGGTGCCGATATCGACCCCGGCAATATCGACATAGACCCAGCCATTCAGGCGCGCATTCTCGCTGCGAATGACACCGGGGCCGGCGCCAATCGAGATGTCCGCGATGCGTCCGAGTGGAATCTGGGCCCCGCCCGGTGTGATCACCGGAAGGGATCTGAGTTGATCCGGGGAGCCGCGATAATCGCTCGGGTAGCGGATATTGACCGGGTAACGCTCCTGTCCCTCGACGCTCTCGGTAACCGTCATGCCGCCGATCGCGGTGCGAATGACATCGTGGACATCGGCGACATTGAGGCCAAAACGGGCGGCCTCGAGACGGTCAAGATCAATATCGACGAAGCGCCCGCCGGTGACCCGTTCGGCATAGACCGAGGCCGTCCCCGGAACGTCTCCGATGATGTCCTCGATCTGCTGTCCGATCTCGGCGATCACAGCCAGATCGGGGCCCGCAATCTTGATCCCCACCGGCGTCTTGATGCCCGTTGCCAGCATGTCGATACGGGCCCGGATCGGCATCACCCAGGCATTCGTCAGGCTGGGGATATCCACAAGATCATTCAGTTGGGCGCGGATATCATCCATTGTCACGCCCGGGCGCCATTCCTCGCGCGGTCGCAGCTGAATGGTGGTTTCGATCATCGACATGGGTGCCGGGTCGGTAGCGGTGTCGGCGCGGCCGGCCTTGCCGTATACGGTCAGCACCTCGGGGACA
>TARA_R110000868_G_scaffold6614_6_pt1 | contig 56312 bp, 51 predicted proteins | sample TARA_R110000868 | Tara Oceans TARA_R110000868 (sample SAMEA4397489) | marine metagenome | biome: Polar Biome; feature: [SRF] surface water layer (ENVO:00010504); material: water (ENVO:00002006), including particulate matter (ENVO:01000060) such as... | depth 5 m | reverse complement strand
GATCGGCTCACAGTTCCGGATGCTGGTTGACCAGCGGCCAGGGTTCTTTTCTCTGGCCTTTAGCAAGGTGATCTTTCGGCGTGCCAGTATGTCAGCGTCTTTGCCTGCATGGCGGTCTGCCGGTGTCACATAGCGGATAGCACTGTGACGGTGTTCTTCGTTATACCAGCCGATGAACTTCCTTACCCAGTCACGTGCCAGCTCCAGGTTCTCAAAGCCTTCAGGCGGGTATTCCGGGCGCTGCTTGGTGGTGCCGAACAGCGATTCGATATAGGCGTTGTCGTTAGACACACGCGGCCGGCTGTAGGACGGCGTGACACCCAGTTTCTCGAACGTCGCCGGTAACGTGCCACCTTTCATGGCACTGCCATTGTCCGAATGCACCACCGGTGGGTTGTTGATACAGCCTTCACGGAGCAGCGCTTTGCGGAGCACGATTTCACTATTGGCGGCGCTTTCTGCATCGAAGACTTCGGCACCCACGATCTTGCGGCTGTAGACGTCGAGCATGAAGTACAGATAAAAGAATTGACCCCGAACCATAGACTTTAAGTAAGTCACGTCCCAGCACCAGACCTGATTCGGTCTGGTCGCCTCGTGCCGGCGTGGCATGACTACTTCGCCTGAAAAAGTATGGCTTGATGACGACAATCTTTGGGTCATACTTTCGGATGGTCGCACAATTGGTGCCCCGTTGGCCTGGTTCCCGCGCCTGCTGCATGCGGAAAAAAAAGCCAGGGATGACTTTGAGCTGAGCGTTCATGGTATTCACTGGGACTCGTTGGATGAGGATATCAGCATTGAGGGTTTGCTGACTGGCCTGGGCGACCAAACCCACCCAAAACGTAATCACGCGGCCTGATTTGGAAAGGAATTCAAATGAAGAAAATTGCAATCATTGGTCTTGGGTATGTGGGCCTGCCCCTGGCAGCGGCTTTTGGTGAAAAGCGGGAAATCGTCGGTTTTGATATCAACAGCAAGCGCATTGCTGACCTTAAAGACGGTGTTGATTTTACCCGTGAGGTTTCCCGGGAAGAATTAGCCGTCTCATCCGGGTTGTCATTTACGGATAACCTTGAAGGCATTCGCGATTGCCAGATTTATATTGTGACGGTGCCAACACCGATTGATGAATTCAAAACGCCCGATTTAACGCCCTTGGTTAAAGCCAGTGAAACCGTGGGCCAGGTTTTGAAAAAGGGCGATATCGTGATTTATGAATCCACGGTATACCCGGGTGCAACCGAGGAAGTCTGCGTGCCGGTTCTGGAGAAAGTCTCCGGCCTGGTGTTCAACCAGGACTTTTACGCGGGTTACAGCCCCGAGCGTATTAATCCGGGTGATAAAGAACACCGGGTAGCCAGCATTATGAAAGTCACCTCCGGTTCTACTCCGGAGATTGCCAGTGAAGTGGATGCGCTTTATGCCGGCATTATTACCGCCGGCACCCATAAGGCCAGTTCCATCAAGGTGGCTGAGGCGGCAAAGGTTATCGAGAATACCCAGCGTGATCTGAATATCGCGCTGATGAATGAGCTTTCGATGATCTTCGCGCGGCTGAAGATTGATACCCATGAAGTGCTGGCAGCTGCCGCTACCAAGTGGAATTTCCTGCCCTTCAAACCCGGCCTGGTTGGCGGGCACTGTATTGGTGTGGACCCGTATTATCTCACCCATAAAGCCCAGGCCATCGGGTATCACCCGGAAATTATCCTCGCCGGGCGCCGGGTAAACGACAACATGGGCCCGTATGCAGCGGCCGAGCTTGTTAAAGCCATGATAAAAACCGGGCACACCGTTGCTTCTTCAAAGGTACTGGTGATGGGCCTGGCCTTTAAGGAGAATTGCCCGGATTTGCGAAACACCCGGGTTGTGGATGTTATCCGCGAGCTGGAGGATTTCGGTTGTGCCGTGGATGTGACGGATTGCTGGGCAGATAATGAGGAAGCCGTGCACGAATATGGTATTTCTCTGGTGGATGCCCCGAAAGCCGGTGCCTATGATGCGGTGTTTCTGGCCGTACCCCATCGCGAATACGCTGAAAAATCGTCGAAGGAGCTGCGGGCGTATTTGAAGGACGATGGGGTTTTGTTTGATCTGAAGGGTGTTTTGCCGTTGGGTGAAGCGGATTTGCGGTTGTAACACACTCTCCTACTTCCCCACCCACTCCCCGATTGCCCGCTGCACCAACGCTTCGGGCAAAAACTCCTGCTCCAGCCTGCCCCGTTCTGCTTCCAGGAGCGCGTTGTAGAGTTCGGCTTCGCCGGTTGTCAGGCCGGTGGGAGCAACGGATTCGGCGGGTTGGGGTTCTTCTACGGCGTTCTCTTTCGCGAACTGTTCGAAGACCGCCTGGTTCATTAGCAGTGGCGTAAGGTGGGGCTGGTGGTTTCTGGCGCGCGCGAGCATGGTCAGGCCCCAGGTATCCAGGTCGCCCCAGTAGGCGAGGTTTTTTTCGGCGAGCCAGCTGGCCTTTAGCCAGGACAGGTTCAGGCCGGAGCCGAGGACCGCAATGGTGCCGGGAGTGTGTGGCAACTGATGCAGGCAGCGTTCGTTCTCCACCAGCAACAGGTGTTGCCCCGGTAGCGGCGTCTTTTGCAGTTCGCTGGCCCGGACCCGGAACTGTGAAAAAGGCGTAAGGCCACCCTCCAGATCCGCGACCAGCAGCCAGTGATGGCCTTCATCCTCCGCACCCAGAAACGCTTCCAGGCCTGTTTCGCTGACCTGGCCATCGAACAGGATGTCCAGCATCCGCACGACCAGCTGGCGGTTGCGTTCGAAGAACTTGCTGTCGATACCCGCCAGGGGCAGCGCCCGCAGGGGCTTGCCGGCCGCACAGCCGGGGCTGAGTTGCCGGGCCAGTTTTCCGCACCGGATAACGTCGGTTTCAGGTTTATCCAGCACCAGGCTGCGCCTTCGGATAATCAATGAGTGAAAGCGCTCATCCAGCGCTGCGGCCAGGCGGCTGAGCCGTTGATATTCACGCCTTACTTCGCTGTTGCCGGTTGCCTGTATCCATTCGCTGGGCGATGCAAGCACCCAGGCAACGGGTATTTCCACGTTGTCGTTGGCGCTGCGGAACCGTACCTGTTGCCATTGTGTTTTTCCGACGGTGATTTCCCGCCAGCGCTGCAGATGCTGGCGAACGCTGCCGGGATTATCCCGGACAGTGCCGCCGGTGGGCTTGCTGATAGGGATTCGTAGCGGCCAGGTGTCGGCATTGAGCAGGCGCTGTTCCCGCAGGTCAGCGTTTTGCCATTGCCGAGCGAGGCGGCTGGCCAGTTCAGCCGGGGATTTCATGGGCTTTCCGGGCCATGCGTTCGGCGTGGGTTTCCAGTTCTTCCCAGCTCAGGGAGGTGAGGGTGGCCTGGAGTTCTTTACGGTGTACCAGGATCGCAGAACGAGTATGGGCTCGCAGCAATCGCATCTCCTTGTTGGGCGTAACGAACAGGGGGTGCAGGCCGAATTCGTTCAGGGCTGAGATAATCCGGCCTGCCACTGCATGAGAGCTTTTCGAGAAAGCTTCGTCCAGCACAATGGTGCCGAACAGAGGCAGGGTGGCACCGTCCGGGCACAGGGCGTAGCTGAGCGACGCGGTAAGGATGTAACTGGCGATGATTTCTTTCTCGCCGCCGCTGCCACCCTGGGAGCCGGTGCGGGTTTCGATTACCGTGCTGCTATCCCGGTCCAGTACCGATACTTCGAACTGCAACCGGTAGCGGGGGTCCAGTAACGCCCGGGCACCCACGGTGCGTTTGTTGTCGGCGGCATCCCTCAGCAGTCCCACCATGTTTTGCAGGGCGCGGAAATGGCTTTCGCCCTGGTCATCCTTCAGGGCGTCGGCGCGGAGCTGGCGCTGGGCCCGCTCCAGGGTGCGCAGGGACTCGTGGGTAACCCGGCGGGGTTCCAGCCGCAGGTATCGGCCAGGCTGGAAGTCCACCCGCCTCAGGGTGGCGTTCAGGTCCGCAATGCGTTCCTCAATGATGGCCACCTGGTTCTGGATATGGGCCAGCAGTTGGGTCACGCCCTGGTCCGAGGACTGGTTCAGGTAGTTCAGGAATCGCTCCAGCTTCTGGGGCAGGGCTTCTTCTTCCAGCACCTGCAGCCGCTCCAGGTATTCCGGGATGTCGCGAATATCGCTGCCGGTTTCCGCCAGGGCGCCGGTGTCGATGGAACGGGCTTTTTCCATCAGCTGGGTCAGGCTCAGTTCATAGCCCTGCACCCGTTTGTTCAGAAGGCGGATATCCTGTTCCAGCTGTTCCCGCTGGGCTCGTTCCAACTGGTCGAGATGGTCGTACTGGTCGGCTTTCGGCGGGGTGAAATGTTTATCCGCCAGGGCCTGCTGCTCAGCCGGCAGGCCGTCGCCGATCCTGTCCAGCAGGTCTTTGCATCGGTCGGTGGCCTGGCTTCGCTTGTCTTCCAGAAGGGCATGGCGGGTTCGTTCGCCAGACAACGCCTGCTGGGTCTGTTCCAGTTGCCTGTTGACCGTTTCATACTCTTGCCGTGCCTTTTCCACGTCCGAATCCGGAGCGGTGAGGGATTCGAGGCGGGCCTGCAGTTCGTCCTGCGCGGCCCGGGCTGTGGGCAGGTCGATGGCATCAAAATCGATCTCTGAGAGCAGGGTGTATAGCTTGATCTGATCCCTGGTGTCGTTCAGGGCAGCCCGTGCCGTATTAAGCTGCTGCTCAACCTGCCCGGCGGCCAGCCGGATTTCCGTCAGTTCGTCGCCCAGGGCCGCCAGCCTGTCCCGGTTGTTGAAGCCGGTCATCCAGCCCTTGTCCAGCCGCTGGTTATCCCGCTTTTCGAAATAGCCCTTCTTGCCGGACATGAGGCCCTGCATGGTCATGCCGTGGGGCGTCTGGCGCAGTGTTTCCGGCGAGTCGATGCAATGGCGGTCGATACCGGCCAGCAGCTGCTTCAGGGCTTCCCCGTGAGGGTGGTCCTTGAAGTTAAGTTTGCGGGTGAAGCCATCTTCCAGGAACCGCGCCGGGGTCTGGGGTGCCTGGGCCTCCAATAACCGCACATGCAGCCGGTTCTCTCGGCTGTTGATTCGGTTCAGGGCCGTTTGCATGGCCGCGGGTGGCACCAGTAGCCGCAACCGGTGCCCGCCGATGGCGCGCTCGATGGCACCACGCCAGGTGCTTTCTTCCGGTTTGACCTCCACCAGTTCCGCCACAAAAGGCAGGCTGTCTTCCTCAAGGTTCAGTGCTTCGGCCAGCTCGCTGCGGAATTCCTGATACCGGCCATCGATGTTGGAGCCCGGCCTGGCCCTGATGCGGTCGATCTCCCCGGTGAGTTCGGTCAGGGTTTCGGCAAGCTTGCCTTGGTGGATCCGGAGGTCCAGGGCTGTCTCGTCCTGTTCCTCCTCCAGCGCCGACAGTTCCCGGAGCTTTGTCGCGCCTTGTTGTTGGTTGGCGGCGAGGGCGCCCGCGGAGAGTGAGTCATCCAAACCGAGCTTGCGAGTCAGGGATTGATAATCGCTGGAGTCGCGGGCCCGCTCGTCCAGCCACCGCTGTTGCAGGCTGATCTGTTCCCGCAGCTGCTCGATGCTGGCACCACCTGCCTTCAGGTAGATGTCCTTGAGTGTGGTGGCTTTGCTGTTGAGGGCAGCCGCGGTGGTTTCCAGGGAATGGATGGTGCTCTGGCTTTCCCCGAGCTGTGTATCCAGGTTCAGGATACGGTTGCGCCACAGCTGGTAGCCCGCCTGGGCAAACCACACCGGCAAGTTATCCTTCAGGGTTTGCTGCTGGTCCAGCTCGGTGCGGGTGGCCTGGTGCTTCTCGTGGGTTTCGGCAATGGGCAACAGCGACTGGTGCTGTTTGCGGGCGGTCTCCAGTTCGCTGTGAATGGCTGCGAGGTCATCGAACTCGCTGGCTACTTCAGAGGCCCGGTCAAAGGCGGAGTGGTCTTCCAGCACCAGCTCCCGGAAAATGTCGTCGATGCTGTTGAGCTGCTTGAGGCCGGCGGAGCGGTTGAGCAGGGTGAAGGCATTTTCGCCCACCTCGAAGAACCGCCGTACCTGGGCGAGGTAGGCTTTCTTGCTGTCGTTGGCCTGCAGGCCGGGGTTGTCCCGGGCGTGCTGCTTGAGTTCCCGGGCGCCGCCCTCGTGGTGTATGGCCAGCCAGTCCTCCAGGCCCTGGTCGTCCCTTTCCGAGACCAGCCACAGGCGCTTGAGGTCACTGGTGGCGGAGCTGCTGCCATCCACCCAGAATAAGGCACCAAGGCGCAAGGCCTTGTTGCTATTGGAAAAGCGGGCGCAGACCGCGGTTACGGTCTTGCCCGGGCGAGCGATATGGCTGTTGTCCCCACTGTTGTTGCCTGCACCGGAGACGCCACGAATATAGGAGATCAGGTCCCGGTCGCTTTCATGACCGCCGGTGGAGGCGAGGTTGTAGCGGGGCTGGTGGGTGAGCAGGGTCATCAGGGCATCCACCAGGGTGGTCTTGCCACTGCCAGTGGGACCGATTATGGCGGTACCCCTGGGGTCGATTTCCGCGCAGTGCCGGCCACCGAACGGGCCCCAGTTATACAGGTCCAGGTGGGTCAGTATATACGCGGTGGGCGGGGTAACCTCGGTGGCAAGCAGGTCGTTCCGGGGCAGGCTCATGACTCGCCTCCGTCCGTGTCAGCGGCCTGCCCGGCCAGCTTGCGGAAGTGGTGCAACAGGTTCTGCAGGTTTTCCGGGTTGGCCAGGTGAGTGATGATGGGGCGGATGACGACCTGATCGTTGGCATCAATGTCTGAGACGATACCGTGGTTTTTCAGATTCTCCATCAGGCTGCGCAGGCGTTTCTGGTCCCGGGTGTCGCTGCCGGTGTCACCCAGGTAGAGTTGCAGCTGCGGTATCAGTTCTTCCAGCTCCACGACAGCGTCGCCGGCACCCAGCCCGGCTTCCTGTTCATGGGCGATAAAGTGCTGCCGCAGGATGGCAATCAGCAGGGACTGTTCCATGTTCAGTCGCTGTCGGCGCACCAGGGGGTGGGACCATTCGTCGTCGTTTTCCTCGCCGTCCCGGAACAGTTGTTCGGATACCACCAGGAAGGCGAGGCCGCGGATGTCGTCCACCTTGAGGCGCAGATCCAGTGGCTCCAGAATCCGGTTGATGGCGGCAGTCTGACCGGTGGCTACCTGGTAAAGGCCGGGTTTGCGATCCGCCTCCAGCAGGCCGTATTTGAGCAGTTCCTGGGCGGTGGTTTTCAGGTTGGTGGCGGTGTACTGGTCAGTTTCCGCAGTCGGTGCCGGGGTGTCCTCGGCATGGGCCGGTGAGGGGGTACCCTGTTTCTGCGTGTCGCCTGTTTCCGGAGTGTCTGTCCGGCTGGTCAGGCGGTCAAAGTAGTCGGACATGCTGTGTTATAGCTCCCAGTCGATAGAGTGTGCGTCGTCCCTGGTGAGTGCCAGTTTCGGTACCTGGAAACGCAGTTTCTGGCCGTTGCTGTCGGTGATATCCACAGCTTCGCGGTCTTCGGAAATAGCCACCTCCGCCTCCCGGGCCATGGCCAGCCAAAGCGCGACCGTTTCCAGGTCGTGGGTAGGCGGCAGGTGGCTGGCCAGATCGGCAATGCTCATGGGCCGATCAGTCACCTTGAGCAGTTCTGCGGTTTGCTGGAACAGGGCCTCCCTGTCGAGCCCGTCGAAGGAACGCCAGAATTCCTCGTCCACCTCTTCGAGATTGACGTTCTGCTCCGCCAGCTCCAGGCCCCGGGCCTGTTCCTCGATTGCGGACTTGAATCTCAGCCGCTCCATCAGGGGCAGGCCGGAGGTTGCAACGGCCACCGGGGGCAGCGGTGTGTCACTCTTGCGGACCCAATGGCTGGACCAGTCAATCTGCAGTGCCGTATTGAGGATGCCGTTCAGTAGCTCACCCACCCGATGGTTTTCTGCCGCCAGCCCGGTCTTGAGGAAGCCCTTGACGTCCCGCTCACTGCGGGCCCGGGCCTTGATGACGGTGGCGGACTCTTGAATCAGACGAATAACCAGCCAGCGTAAATCGTCCTGTTGCTGACGGGAGAGGGCATGGCGGGTGGCCGGGTGGCGCAGAATGGTACGCAGCCGCTGTTTCATGTTGTCCAGCTCCGTGGACCGCCCCAGTTGTTCATGGAAGCCGTGGAAGACCTTGCCCTCGGAGGTTTCCAGCAGAGTGTCGTGGCCGTCGAGCAAGCGGTCGACAATCTCGCCACGGTGATGTTGTTCGCTGACGATAGACTGGCGCAGGCGTCGGTCGGCGTCGCGATAAGAGTCTTCCACGCGCCGGAAGTCCGCCCGCAGGCTGATGGCCAGGTTGTAGACCTCACGAATGCCTTCGGCGGCCTCACCACCTTGCAGTACCTGGAAACGGCCGGCTTCCACTTCGGCCAGTTCGTGCTCCAGATCTTTGATCTTGCGACGAATGTGATCCGCGCGGCTGCGGGCATCGGGGTTCAGGCGGGTTTCCAGGTTTTCGATTTCCCGCTGAACGGTGGCCAGGCGGGATGCGGTGGAGGTCATGATGCGGTTATCAAGCCCCTCTGCAAAGGCCAGGGCCTTTTGCAGAGCGTCGGTGGCAATCAGCCGGCCGTTTCTTTCGATGATCAGGCCCCGGCGGATCCAGGACCGAAGCTCCCGCCGGGCATCGCCAGCCGGGTCGTCGGTGGACAGCTCCAGGTCGTCGCTGTTGGCATGCTGGAGCAGGATGTCCGTCAGCATCTGCTGGGCATCCTCAAAAAGGATTTCCTCCCGGTTCTGCTCCAGCAATGCATGCAGACAGCTCAGAACCAGTGGTCCCCGGGTAGCGGAAAGCAGTTTCCAGGCCGGGTGCTGGTGGCGTGCCACCAGGTAGGACTGGGTGCGCAGATGGGTGCTTTCATCCATGGTGGTACTTGGTGATGTCTGGGGCCGATTGACTTCGCGTTGGTAGTGGCTGGTTCAGTTCTGCCTTCTACCATGGATACTCTATCCTGTAGCGGCCCGACAGGCCAGCCAGAAGCATCGGAAGGTTTCCCGGTTGATGGTGTTTTATTTGATCCGCCGGGTGTTTTTTCTTTGTATGAGGCGGATCCGGGGTTGTAAGCACATTATTTGTACAGGGAACTTTTCAGAAGCCGCTAAAATTGACCGGATTTACTATTAAGGCTTCGTAAATAAATAATTTTGCCAGGATACATTGTTTTGTCTATTATTGTTGGCGACTTTTGGTCAACCCCAATTTAGTTTTTAAACCCCCTGTTTGAATAAGGTTTTAATTCCATGGCAAAGATTAACGATTACTACCAGAAAAAACAGCTTATGGAAAAGCTTGCTTCAGAGTTGGAACAGCTTGAAAAAGACCAGGCACTGAAAGGTGAGCTGGAGTTTGAAGACAAGGTTCGTGATTTGATGAAGAAGCATGGCAAGTCACCGAAGGATGTACTTCAGATCCTTTCTGCAATTGATCCCTCTGTGGCCGGTGGTAAGGCCGATTCAACAGCTGGCAGTCGCCCGAAGCGCCCGGTGAAAACCTACAAGAACCCGCATACCGGTGAAGTGGTTAAAACCCGGGGTGGCAATCACAAGACTCTGAATGAATGGCGTCAGAAGCATGGTAAGGAAGCTGTGCAGAGCTGGCAGCAGGACTAACGGCGTAAATCGGGGTCAGATGAAAATGGGGTCAGATGAACTTTTCATCTGACCCCATTTTCATCTGACCCCAAACTTCACTCTTTCATTATCCGGACAATTTTATCGCTAAGGCAGCTTCGAACAAACCGGTTCATTGGCGCTTCTTCACCGGATTCGTAGAGCTCAAGCATTAACTCGTTAAACTCCAGCTGCCTTGACGCGGGTATATTAATCGCCGGATATCCGTTGTTCAGTAGATGGCCGTTCATCATGAATCGGCCCATCCGTTTGTTCGCATCGTAAAAAAACTGGCATCGGGCCATGGTCAGGAATATATGAATGGCCTGGTCGTAGATGTCGTTGATTTCATCCAGACTGTCTTTCATTTCATCGAATAGAGCCGGAAGCTTTTCCGCGGCCGGAGGTTCATAATCAGTGCCGGCTATGAGCACAGATCCTGAACGAAAGCACCCCCATTCCAGCGCCTCCTCTTTTGCAGCGATGGCATGCAGGCTTGTGGCACACTCTTTGGTCAGTTGGAACTGGCGTTCCCGGATCCTTTGAAACAGCGCTTTCCAGGTTTCACTCTGGTTGATGGCAATTTGCTGATCACTCAACTTGTGGCCGCCTACCGTAATGCCCTGCAGTAATGTTTGTATCTCCGGCAGCGTAAAGTTGAGGCCTTCCAGGCGCACGGCGTCATAGACAAAGACCGACACCTCTTTCTGCGCAATCATTAGTGCTCTACCCTGGTTAGGCGGCATTTGCCAGTAGGTGTCAGCAACTGCGGTCATATTGATTCCGGATCCGGTTTAAAGTGTATGCGACATTATAGCAGCGAGGTAAGGCGAATTCGGGGTCAGATGAAAATGGGGTCAGATGAAAAGTTCATCTGACCCCATTTTCATCTGACCCCAACTGTGAAGAGAGTCGCCCGCCCTCAGTCGGATATGCCGTACTTGGCCTTGAGCTGGCTTTTAAACTCAATCGAGCCGAGTGTTCTGCCGCTTTTTACCGTTTTCCGGATTTGATCTTTGAGAAAGTCTGGCATGGGCTTGGCAAACAGTTGGCGATAGCGCCGTTGGCGTTCGGATGGGTCTTTGCCGAGGGCCTGGTATAGCGGGTGGGGGCTGTGCATTTCACTGGTTTTTCCGAGCCCGTGGCACTGATAGCTTGACCACCAGTAATCTTCCGGGTTACGGACCATTCCTGCGCTGACCGGATTCATCTCAATGTAGCGCTGGCAGCCAAGCAGATAATTTTCTGAGTCAATCAGGCAGGATCGGAATCGCCCTTCCCAAAGGCCGCCGGTTCTGTCATGGCGCCGGTTGAAGTAGCGCACGTAACGCCGGCCAATTGACTGCATATAGTCTGACAGGCTTCTCTCTGTTGAAGGGGTTGCCAGCAGATGCACATGGTTTGTCATCAGTACCCAGCCATGCAGGGCGACACCGTGCTCTTCGGCATATTGCTCCATCAGACGACAGTAGAACGCAAAATCCACACGCCCTTTGAAGGTTGGCTGGCGGTTGTTTCCTCTTTGGATAACGTGTTGGGGAACGCCGGGAGGGCAAAATCTCGTGGTTCTGGGCATAACACCACATCCTTGTGATAGTTTGGTTGAGGCTGGAACCTTATCGTACGGCTACCCCGTCTACCATGACGCAGCGCACGAATTCGGGGGTCAGATGAAAATGGGGTCAGATGAACTTTTCATCTGACCCCATTTTAAGACACCACTACGCGGTTCCTGCCTCCTTCTTTGGCGGCATACAGTGCCTCGTCCGCTTTCTGCATCCATTGCATATGGTTTTCCGGCTCGTCGGTTAACTGGGCAACGCCAATGCTGACGGTATAGCGAATCGGCGCTACGCTGGTTTCGACCACGCTCTGTTCAATGCTTTCCCGAATCCGCTCGCAGATAACCCGCGCCCCTTCGGCGTCGGTTTCCGGCAGTATGATGCCGAATTCTTCACCGCCGTAACGGCCGGCGCTGTCGGATTGGCGGATGTTGGCGCGGGTTATGCCAGCGGTGTGTCTGATCACTTCGTCGCCGGCCAGGTGGCCGTGGGTGTCGTTGACGGGTTTGAAGTGGTCTATGTCGAACATCACCAGGCTGGTGGTGTGGCCGTAGCGGCGGAAGCGTTCGAATTCAGCGTCTACCAGGTTTTCCCAGGTGCCGCGGTTGAGCAAGCCGGTGAGGCGGTCGGTCATGCTGAGTTTGGCCAACTGCTCGTTGGCGCGTTCCAGGGCGCGCTTGCTGCTGGCGATGTCGGTGACGTCGTACACCATCAGGCACACTTTCTCGACTTCGCCGGTTGTACCGGAGAGCGGGCTGATGGTGAGGTTCTGGAACATGTATTCTTCGGTACCGGTAATGGGCCGGGTGTTACGGAACCGGAACAGGTAAGGGCGTTGTTCCCAGGAGGTGAAGGCCCGGGTGTTCAGGAGGGCAACGGCATCTACCTTGCGGGCGAGCCAGGCTTTGGGGATGTCCGGGAATACATCGAACAGCACCTGGTTGCGGATTTTGTTGGCGGTGATGCCGCTGTGATTTTCCATGAAACCGTTCCAGGCCTGTACCCGGAAATCCAGATCAAGCACTACCAGGCCCACTTCCACGGATTCCAGCATGTCCACCAGCCAATGGAAGGAGTTGGCTTCTAAGTCGTTAATGGCCATCGGTCAGTCCACCAGGTATTGCAGGCGATCTTCGAGAAAAGGCACTGAATCCCCGGTGAGGAGGATCAGCATGTCGCATTCGATATCCCGGTCTTCCAGGGTGTAGCAGATTTCGATACACAGCAACTGTTCCTCCCGGCCGCTGTGGTGTTCCAGCAGTTCGGTAATTTGCCGGTGCTGGCCCAGTACGGTGGGGTGCCCCAGGCCGAGCTTCAGGTCCAACTGGTCGCCGATGCCTTTGAGGAAGGCACCGAACAGGATGCTGGACATGTCCATCAGTACTTCGACGTTGACGGCCTCGCCCTCGAGGTTTTCGTAGTGCAGCATCTCCGCCATGTCTCTGAAGCTGGCGTCTGCAAACAGCAGCAGTGCCTCACCGGCAATGCCGGCCCCGGTAAAGCCCTGGCATACGGCGGAGTAGGTGTCGCTGTTGCTGATTGAGGAAATCGCCATGTGCAGTTCCGAATTGGCGAGGAAAGCCACCTTGGGAATGGGTTGTTTCACAAATACCCTCAACAGGCGGGCCAGCAGATCCGAGGACCGGCCCATGGCCACGTTGGAGATTTCCTGCAGGTAGTCGTTCAGGGAAACGGAGATTTCCGGGGTGGCGCTGCCTGTATTCTTCAGGGTAGCGTCCTGCAGTGCGGCGTCTTCGAGGTCTCCGGGGCGGTAAACCCCGTAATCCACCAGCAGACTGAGCAGGATGCCCGTCTCGGTGGGCTTTTTGATGAAGTCGATGGCACCGAGTTTTTTTACCCGTTCCCGGGCTTCAGGCTGGATATCGCCGGAAACCACGATGGTCACGACCGGCAGGTCTTCCTTGCGGACCTGTTCCAGCACCTGGTAACCGTCCATTTCCGGCATGTTCAGATCCAGGAACATCAGCTCTGCCTCATGCCGTCGCAATTTCTCAAGTGCTTCCACGCCGTCTTTTGCGTAACTGACATCCCCCCTCAGCCCCTCTGGCAGGGCCCGGGCCATCTGCTTTCTGGCAAGGGCGGAATCGTCGCAGATCAGTATGCGGGTAGTCATTGAGGTGGCCGTTGGGGGTTGATTATCAGGTGAGAAAGTATACCAGCAGCAATTGTTATGTACAGGTTTGCTACAGCATTCGTAACGTTCGGTAAGAGGTTGTAAGTATATTAAACCAAAGGTTTTGTGACTGTATTCAAACTTGGCCGAGTATTACTGGATTTAAATGGCGATTGTGAACCTGCTCACTCTATTGGCCGGTCTGCCTTGTTTATAGTGTGTCGTCGGCAGATAAAATAATAATGGTTTTTCAGAGACCCAACTATATGAGACAGCAGGCGTATGGATACGCTGCCGTCACCCTGTTCTGCCTGGGTATTGCGCCCGTTGCCCAGGCCGAGCTGAAACCCATTTCAGACGAAACAATGGGTGAGGTGACCGGGCAGGGTTTTATTAAGATCGAGAACATACCGGGAGATCCCCACCAGTTCACGCGGATGACGCTGAGCATGGATGTGGAAACCCGGATGAATGTGGACGAGGTGAAAGCCGGTGAGATCGACGGCGGAGTGGACTTCGCGGCGCAGCATGTGGCCCTGGGGCACATTGCCCGTAATGACGGCGTTCAGTATAACGGCCGCGCTTACAATGCCGGTGACACGGTGCCTTTCGAAGCGTTCCAGCCCTACATCGAGCTGGCGGAAGACCCGGCCGAGGGCAGGCTCTCCGGATTCCGCATGGGGTTCGGGCAGGCACGGGGATCTGTCTCTTCACTGACCAGCAGTTTCAGTGGTGATATCGGGCTCACGCTTGTTGATGATAGCGGTACCGAATTTGACGCCACACTATTTGACCAGAATTCCCAGGCCACCAACTATCGGGCCAGTTATATTGGCATAAACGATGGTTCGGCCGATTGCGCCCAGGGCATCAACTGTGCGCCTCTGGCCCAGTTGCAGTCACTGTTTGTGGGCCAGGAAAGCGCGGATGGCACGACGGGCTTCACCAGCGACTTCTTTATCGGCTTCCAGCGAGAGGGTGTTGAGTGGCAAAGCCCGGACGGCACGAACGTAATCAATGCCGGCAAGGGCGTGTTTATCAATCTGCCCACGAGCATGAAGGTGGATATGAGTCAGTTGATCAACCAGGGCGTGCCGCGATTGCAGACCCACCGGGAGGATATGGGTACCCGGCTGTTCTAGATGCTAAACTCCCGCCAGTTGGAACCCTATTTGGCAGGAGTTTAATCCCTTGATTCGCTCTTTTTACTGGCACGATTACGAAACCTTCGGTGTGGATCCGGTTCATGACAGGCCTTCCCAGTTTGCCGGCGTGCGGACGGACGCGGATCTGAATATCATCGAAGATCCGCTGGTTCTATACTGCAAGCCGGCGGACGATTACCTGCCAGCACCCGAAGCCTGCCTGATAACTGGCATTACCCCGCAGAAGGCACTGGAAAACGGGTTCCCTGAGGCGGAGTTCATCGCCCGGATCAACGAAGCCTTCAGCCAGCCCGGCACCTGTGTGGTGGGTTACAACAGCCTGCGTTTCGACGACGAGGTTACCCGCCACACCCTGTACCGGAACCTGCGCGACCCCTATGCCCGCGAATGGCAGAACGGCAATTCCCGCTGGGACATCATCGATATGGTGCGCCTGACCTATGCCCTGCGCCCGGAAGGCATCAACTGGCCCCGTAAGGAAGACGGCAGCCCCAGTTTCAAACTCGAGGCGCTGACGGTCGCCAACGGCATTGCCCACGAAGCCGCCCACGATGCCATGTCGGATGTGGAGGCGACGATTGCGTTGGCGAGGCTGATCAAGGAAAAGCAACCCAGGCTGTTTGATTTCGTGCTGCAGAACAAAGACAAGCACTCCGCCCGGGCCATGCTCGACACCGCCAACATGAAACCGGTTTTCCACATATCCGCCAAGTACCCGGCGACCCGTGGATGCTGTGCCCTGGTTGCTCCGGTGGCTGACCACCCCACCAACAAGAACCTGGTGATTGTGTACGACCTGCGGGAAGGCCCCGGCGAGCTGATCAACGCTACTCCTGAGCAGATTCGTGAGCGGGTGTTTACTTCCCGGGCGGAACTGGGGGAGGGCGTGAGCCGCTTTCCGCTGAAAGGCGTGCAGTTGAACAAATGCCCGGTGCTGGCGCCGGCGACCATGCTTTCCTCCCTTTCTCCGGAGCGGCTGGACGAACTGGAACTCGATGGCGATACCCTGCGGGCCAATCTGGCCATGCTGCGCAAGGCGCCGGACCTTCCGCGCAGGATTGCCGAAGCCTTTGACCAGCCCCACGAAAGCGACCTTACCGATCCGGACGAACAGCTTTACGCCGGCGGCTTTATCAGCAAGACCGACCGGGACAAGCTGAACCGGGTGCTGGAACAGCCGGTGGATACCCTGGGTGAGCTGGATGTGACTTTCGAGGATGATCGCCTGCAGGAACTGCTGTTCCGCTACCGGGCCAGAAATTACCCGGGCACCTTGATGGGTGAAGAGCTCGAGCGTTGGGAGGCGTTTCGTAGTCAACGGTTGATGCACCCGAAGAGGGGCTGGCGATCTTTCGAGGCCTACGCCCGGGAACTACAGCGCCTGGCGGCGGATCCGGAATTGACGCCGGAGAGGCGGCAGGTGCTGGAGGACTTGCATGTGTACGGGGAGTCTTTGATTCCCTATGTCTGAAGGTGGGGTCAGATGAAAACGGGGTCAGATGAAAAGTTCATCTGACCCCGTTTTCATCTGACCCCAATTTTATCTCTCAAAAAGCACGGTGATGTCATCGGCTGTCAGCGCCGAGGCAAAGCTGCCGGGTTTTCCATAGAGGCCGTCGGCCAGCCGGCTCTTGCGGGCCTGGAGGGCCTGGATGCGCTCCTCTACCGTTCCCTCGCTGATAAGGCGATACACGAATACCGGTTTGTCCTGGCCGATGCGCCAGGCGCGGTCGGTGGCTTGTTGCTCTACGGCTGGGTTCCACCAGGGGTCGTAATGAATCACGCAGTCGGCGGCGGTGAGGTTGAGGCCGGTGCCGCCGGCTTTCAGGCTGATCAGGAAAACCGGACTGTCTCCGTTCTGGAATCTTTTAACGGGGGTGGCACGGTCCCGGGTCTGGCCGGTGAGTTTTTCGTAACGGATGCCGGCAGACTCCAGCGCGGTTTCTATCAGTGCGAGCATGCTGGTGAACTGGGAAAACAGAATGATCCGCCGGCCCTCTTCCAGTAATTCGCAGATCATCTCCAGCAGGTACTCCATCTTGGCGGAACCGGCGTTACTTTCGCTGTTCAGCAGGGCCGGGTGGCAGCAGATCTGGCGGAGTTTGAGCAGGGCATCGAGAATTTCGATCTGGCTGCGGGCAGCACCTTTGCTGGCCAGGAGCTGGCGAATGCGTTTGTCCATGCTGGCGCGCACGGTTTCGTAGAGGTCCCGCTGTTCCCGGTTCAGTTCCACGTGGCGGATGATTTCTGTTTTCCGGGGCAGTTCCGGTGTTACCTGGTCTTTGGTGCGCCGCAGCATGAACGGGCGCACGCGGCGGCTGAGTTCGGCCTGGCGGCTGGCGTCACCGTTTTCTTCGATGGCCTTGCGGTAGTAGTCACGGAACGTCTTCTGGTCGCTCAGGTACCCGGGCAGGATCAGATCAAACAGGGCCCAGAGCTCGCCCAGGTGGTTTTCCATGGGGGTGCCGGTGAGGGCGATCCGGTTTTCCGCCGGCAGTTTGCGAGTGGCTTTGGCCAAAGCGGTAGCAGGGTTCTTGAGGTATTGGGCTTCGTCAAAGAAGGCCAGGCTGTAGCCTTGCGCCTTATGCTGTTCGATATCCCGGGGTAGTAGTGGATAACTGGTAATCACCAGGTCGGCCCCGGGAATCTGTTCGAACAGTGGTTTGCGGTGGCTGCCGTGGAGGATCAGAAGTTTCAGCTCTGGTGCGAACTTTTTCGCTTCCGATTGCCAGTTCGCAATCAGGGTCGTTGGGCAGACTACCAGGGCAGGCGCTTTCAGCCGGCCGGCAGACTTCTCAACCTGAATGCACGCCAGGGTCTGCAGGGTTTTGCCCAGGCCCATGTCGTCTGCCAGTATGCCCCCGAGGCCAAATTCCCGCAGAAACTGCAGCCAGTTGAGGCCATCCTGCTGGTAATGGCGGAGCCGGGCATTGAGTTCGCTGGGCGGCAGTACGTCTTCCAGAGCCTGGAAGCTGGTCAGTTTTCTGCCCAGCGCCTTGAGTTCTTCACTGCTGTCCCAGTCGGCCCGGGTGCTGCCCATGACTTGCGCTGCGTCGAGTCGGGGTAGTCTGAACTTGCCGTTGGTTTCCTGTCCAAACAGGCTCAGGAGTGTTTGTACCAGTGGTTTGATCCGCTCGGAGGGGATTCGGATCAGGGTTTCGCCATTATGCAGCCAGAGGGTCTCCGGCAGATCATCGGTACTCTCCTGATTGCCTTCGATGTGAACGGGAATGTATGCCAGAGCCTGGTGCAGCAGGGGGATCAGGTCTATTTTGGTGCCGTTGAAGTTTATGCCCAGCTCAACCTCAAACCAGCCCTGCGCGTCGTCGTCCGGGCGCAGGCTGCCCTGCAACTCGTCCGCCTCCACCACTGGCAGATCGAAGCTCTCATCCATTTCAATCTGCCAGCCTTCGGCGTGGAGCTGTGGTAACTGATAGGCGATGAAATCGAGCCAGGCTTTCCGGGTTGGCAGGGTAAAATCCAACAAGGCGGAACCGGGTAATTGGTTCAGGGCACGCTCGCCCTGTTCATCGGCAAGGATGCTGGCGAACTGGAAGCCGGGCAGGCCGTGGTGCAGGAAGCCGGCCTCCTGGTCTTTATCGCGGATGATCAGTACCGGGCCTTCCGATGCCTGCTGGAGAACCCGGGGCTGCTGCTCGGCATAGCCAACCTGATAGCCCTGGTAGCTAAACCGCAGGCGCGCAAGCAGCATGGGTACCTGCGCGCCGGGCGATGGATCATCCACGCTGTAAAGTTGCAAAATGGGCTGCGGGTTGGCTTTGATCATTTCCGGCGCCCTGAACGACCCGGGAAGCGGGGCGCTGGCTTGTTCCAGTAACGGTGTCAGATCCGGCAGGGCCTCCTGCAGCTGTTCTTCGGTTAAAGGCGGACATTGCTCCAGCAGGTCGCTGACTTCTGGCGAGAGCGCGCTGTGAACCGGCCCAATGCAGTGCGTTTCGGAATCCAGATACAGTGGTGGGTTGGTGTTGAGCACCGCGACCTGTGGTGGTAGCTCCCTTGGCACCAGCTGCCAGTGCCGGTCGCCTGGTAATTGCTGCCACTCGTAACCGGTCTTGATGGCATCCCCGGGCTGCAGTGGCGGATTGCTGGCGGACTCAAGGAACAGGCGCCCGGTTTTCATGGCGGTTTCCAGAAAATAAGCGCCGGTCGTTCCTTCCAGCAAGGGGTCGGAGCGGTAGGATGTGGGGGCGGCCTCCAGCCAGGTAAGCGGCGCGATATCGCTGTCCTGCAGGTATTTGGGGCGATCATATTCCAGTGTGGTCCGGCCCCAGACCGTGCTGACGGAACCCTGGGAGTAACCACCGGATTTACGGGCCCGGACCTTCCGAACCGAAACCGAAAGGCGCTTCAGGCTGGTGTACGCAGTGATGATGTACACCAGGCACTCGGGGCTGGCGGCCTTGGGAGCCGGATCCGCGGCTGAAGCAAGCCGCGCCAGCCAGGTTTCCGCCGTGTGTCCCGTTGCCCTGTTCCGGTGGCCCTCCGCCTTCTGCGCATCCACCTGCGACTGCTCGTAATTGGCCTGCAGGATAACCGCCGCGGCATGTTTACATTGAAAGCCCACAGGGCAACTGCAGTAGGTGTCGACCCTGTAGGGCGTGTAACGATCAAACCGTACCTCCGTACGGTAGGCCTGGTGCTGGCTGCCGATAACCTTCGCCCGCAACACCTGAATGCTCATGCCTTCGATATTGAGAGTCAGGTCCTGTACCCGGCTCTGGGCAAAATAGCGTTTGCCCCGCTGCAGGGTGTTGGTGTCGAAAATCTCGGTGAGGGTGTGGTTGTCGATCAGCATAATGTCGCGCTGTAGTGCAGAATCGGGAGGCACTACGCTAACCGAAAGCTGTGTGCGGCTCAATGCCCGGATTGGTGAAAGGCCGGCCGCAGTGCCGCGACGGCCGGCCTTTCACCTCATCTTCTGCGCTGGAAATAAACACTCAGATTCTGCCCCATCAGGCTCTGTACCTCACTTCCCAGCGCCTCCGCCTGAATCTGCTTCTGAACCGGCCCGGTCGCCAGGCTGTGGCCGTCGATATCCCGGGCCTTAACCAGCTTCCATTCCACTTCATTGCTGACCATCGCCATCAGTTCTTTTAACTGGGCGGTATCCTGGGGCCGGAACCATCTGTCCCGGCAGCCGCCGAGGCTGTAGAAATCGGCGTCGGCAGTCAGTTCCTGCCAGGTGGCATCCTTCCGGTTGGCCAGAACCATCCGGCGGAGTTGGCGCAGGGCCTGGCGGGTGGGTTGGAGCTTGTGCTCGCTGACCAGCTTGCGAATCTGTTTGTCACCGCTGGTTTGTTCGGCAACGGCCGTGTGTATGTGAACAACGGCACCGGAGCCGGTGGCTTCGTTAACGAGGGCTGCCAAAGAAAGAGTAGTCATCGCCGGTGAGGGCAGGCGGCCGACTTCAATCCAGTGCACCTGGTGGCCATCGGCCACGAAACGCTGGGCAATGGACCAGGGCCAGAACACGATGTTGTCCCGGCCCATGTCATTGGCCACGCGGGTGGCCTTGGCGATGTTAGCCAGGGATTCGTCCACCGCGATCACTTCCACATCGTCCAGGTAACTGGCCAACTCCATGGCGCGCTGGCCGGACTGGGCACCGCAGACCATGATGCGCAGGGTGGCCGGGAGGTTGTCGGTGGCCAGCCCCAGTTCTGTTGCCATCAGGGTTTTCAGGCTGCTTTCGGTGCGGTAGGCCAGCTGCGACCAGGCAGGCCATGCCTGGGGCACGTCGGTTTTGTCCAGGCAGAGCTCTTCGGCTTTCTCATCGAAGTTCTGCTTGATAGCCTCTTCTTGCGCCCTGTCGTAGTAGCTGGCGGCCAGGACCGGTTGCAGCGCCAGGGGCCAGTCCACCAGGTTCCACTGGCCAAGCTGGACGGCAAAGGTCTGGTGGAAGAGGGCGCCGTACATGGCGCTGATTATCAAAGAGCCAATCAGCGCATCCTGTTCCTCCCCAAGGGCAAACTGGGCCTGGAGGCTGTCGTTGATGGCGGCAACCAGGCGCTCTTCATCATCGTTAGCGGCCAGGGCATGGCCGGTTCTGTCCGCATACTCTGCAATGGCCAGGGCCAGGCGTTGTAGCTCATCCCGAAGTTCAACGGCTTGCGCGACTTCGGCAATAATGGCGCGGCGCAGCAGGGTAATCAGTTCTTCCACCGCCGGATTGGGCATCAGGGTTTTCCGGAGGGCAAGGATCAGCAGTTCATCCTCACTGGCGGCTTCCAGGAAAATCTGCGCGTTCGGATTATCCAGATCGTACTGCTGGTGAATGATCGCGCCGACAAACCTGCCCAGTTCCTGGTGCGGCAAACCCTCCCGCTGGAGCAGGGCAATGGCATCCCGGGCCAGGGCTGAATCCGCCTTGTTGACTTCCAGATGCTGGGCGCAGGTCAGCATGCCGCTGTACACAGACTCCCATTTGGCCCCGGTTTCCAGCAGCTTGCGGTAGTGCAGGTAGGCCACATCAAACTGGCCCAGCGAGCGTTTGGCATGGGCGATACCACAGAAAGCGGCGGCGGATTGCCGGTCGCAGTCCAGGGCCTGCAGGAAATACCGCTCCGCCAGCGCCGGGCGTTCGGTTTTCAGGGCCCAGTAACCCAGGTTGCAATACTGCTGTGCCTGCCCCGGCTGATGATCCAGGCTGGCGTTGAACAGCTTATGCGCCTTCTCAAACTGCCCGTCGTCTATCTCCACCCGCCCAAGCAGGCCCAGAGCGCCAGCGTTCGTCGGCTCAAGAGCCAGCGCCTCGTTCAGATACCCCCGGCATTCCTGCCGCGACTTCAGCCGCCGGATATGGCTGACGCCGTTGCTGTTGGATTCCCCGTAGGCAAGGTTGGCCTGCAGAAGCAGGCGGGCAACCTGGGCCTGTTGGGTTTGGGATACCGGAACTTGATGCTTGGCTTGCATGGGACACCTCGTAATACCAGCCGCAATGGGAAGCGGCAAAGGTCTGCAGTTTTTGGACGGTTTGCCGGGGTTTGGGGGAGGTGGTGCGAAAGGTGTGCCAGTTTGGCGATATGGTGGCAGTGAGATTGGTTTTCGAAACATCTTGGGGCTGATCAAGAATTATTGTATCGTGTACATACAGATGTAAATACAAGGATGTGTAATGCGTTTTGAATGGGATGAGGCGAAGAATGCCCAAAACATCCGCAAGCATGGAATCGACTTCATGGATGCCGTCGATATTTTCAATCACCCGATGCTGACATCTATTGACGATCAGTATGCCTATGATGAAGAACGTTGGGTCGCTGTGGGTTTAATGCGACAGTTTATAGGGGTGATTGTATACGTGGAGAGATGCGGAGACGTTGTCCGGATAATTTCAGCTCGGAAAGCAACCCGGCGAGAGGTGAGGCTTTATGAACAGAACATCTAAAACAGACTGGCAGCGAATGGCTGAACAGGATGACGAACGGATCGACACCAGTGATATACCAGAACTGGATGAGACCTTCTTTGAAAAGGCCGAACTGCGAGTGCCGGCGAAGCAGCCTGTAACGCTTCGGATAGACGAGGATGTGCTGGTCTGGTTCAAAGCTCAGGGAAAGGGGTATCAAACGAGGATCAATAAGTTGCTGAGGCAATATATGGAAAATCAGGTTCACAGGCGCTGAATGTTGCAAACCAGCGCCTGGCTAAACCAAGCGCACAGGCCCCTGGTAGCCTGCCACCAGCTCATCCGAGGTGATTAACAAAAAGCCCTCAGTCTCTGCCTGGGTGACCAGAATCCGGTCAAAGGGATCCTTGTGAATATCCGGGAGGTGGCTTAACGCAAGTGTGTGTTGCGAGGTGATCGGCAATTCCGAATAGCCGTTATCGACAAGGCCGCGCCTCAGCAAATGGGGATCAACCCGAAAATCCGGCCGGCCCAGCCGATTTTTTATGACAACCTCCCAAAGGCTGGCAGCGCTGAAATATAAACGGTTGTTCTCATCGTTGATAAGCGCTGTCGCTTCAGGTGACAACTTGCCGGGCTCAGCGGCTGCCCAGAGAAGAATGTGGGTGTCCAGAAGCAGGTTCACGTCAGCCTCCGAACATCTCGGCTATTTCGTCCTGGCCCATTCGGTCAAAATCGTCCGGCACGGTAAATTCACCTGCCATAAAGCCAATCCTTTTTTGCTGGCTTTCTTCAGGGGAATCATAAGCCGTTACCCGGGCAACCGGCTTCCCCGCTTTGGCGATGATGAATGCTTCGCCCTTGGCTGCACGGGCAACCAGTTGCGACAGGCGGGTTTTTGCTTCGTGCATGTTGACGGATTCCATGTTGGCTCCATTAGCTTAGTTTATAGGACTTAGTCTATCATTGGCGAGCTGGTTGAGCTACCCAGGCAGATGACAAGAGCTGCGGGTGAATTTGCCAGTGGATATCGTCCAATTTCTAAATTAACTAAACTGTGCATACCGCTCAAAAAGATCTGTTGCTCTGAAGTGGATCCCAAAATATCGGAGCCCTTATGCCCCAGCCAGCCAACAAAGCCTACCAACTCAAAGTATCACTTCTTGGCGCCCAGCCGCCGATCTGGCGCCGGTTGCTGATTGCGCCGGATACCACGTTTCAGGATCTTCACCGGATTATCCAGTTGGCGATGGGCTGGCAGGCCTGTCACCTGCATATGTTTCAGGCGGGTGATGGCCGGTTGATTGGTGATCCGGCGGAGGATTTCGATGGCATGCTGAATTTTCAGGATGAAACCATGGTGGCGGTGTCTGCTGTGCTCAGCAAGGAAGGGCAGGCGCTGACGTATGACTATGATTTCGGCGACAGCTGGGAGCATGAGGTGCGGCTTGAAAAGGTCCTGCCGGGCGATCGGGGTGAGCCGTTGCCCCGCTGTATAAAAGCGGTGCGCCAGTGCCCGCCAGAGAATGTCGGTGGCTTGCCCGGATTCTACGACTTCCTGGAAGTCATGGAAGATGCCGCTCACCCGGAGCATGTGGCAGTGCGCGAATGGATGGGTGGCGAGTTGTTCGAGCCGGAGTTTGTGGATCTTGATGACATCAACCAGGCACTCGCCGAGCGGGATGCCCCGTTTACCGAAATAGAATCCGAATCCGATACCCCGCCGGCCAGCGACTTCTTCGGCCATAGCCCCAGCCAGGTTCATGAGCTGCTGAAGAACCCGCTGAATTGCCACTCTGTGTTCAAGCCACTGATCAATGCCGAAGCCGTAAACCGCGAACTCGACACCGCACCGGTCGTCCGGATGGCGAAAGTTCTGGTTGAGGCATTGAAAGGCAAGGGCATCCGCCTCACCGGCAAAGGAAACCTGCCTCTCAAACAGGTCAAGGCCATGATTGAGGCTGGTGGCGAGGGGGTTGCGGCACCGATGGCGAGGTATTCTCCGATTCGCTCCGAGGAGCAGGCTCGATCTGCGATGCGCTCAAGAATGTTGACGCTGTACCAGCTACTTGGCCTGATCGAGCTGGATCCTGAGCATGCACGGTTGCGGGGTGAGGGTGAGCAGAGGATGCGGCGGACGGCGTTGTTTGAGGGGATGTTTGTTAGAGCTTAGTTTCGGGCGCTGCCAAAACGTGTGGCGCAAATTGGAGCGGTTCCAGAGGGTGGGTTAAACTGTTAAGCTAGTTGCAACTAGGGAGTGGGCGTTAATGGCTAATTCCGGATTGCCAGATATCCTGACAGAGCGATCAGGCGAGGTGAATTATCTTTGCCGCAAGTATAATGTGAGCGCCCTTTTCGTCTTCGGATCCGCTGTCACCGGCCGTTTTTCCGAATCAAGCGACCTGGATTTTCTGGTTACTTTTAACCCGGAGCTGTCCGCTATAGCCGTGGCCGAATCCTACTTCGGGCTAAAGGAAGAGCTTGAGGCTCTGTTTTGCCGGCCAGTCGACCTCGTAAGCACGGCCTCGTTGACCAACCCCTATTTTCGAGATGCGGTAATGGAAGAAAGGCAGTCGCTCTATGCAGCGTGAGGCACTGAAATATGTGTACGACATAAAAGTTGCGGCTGAGAAAATTCAGCGATTCGTTGCCGGTAAATCGCAGTCAGAGTATTTCGAAGATGAAATGCTGCAGTCGGCAGTGGAAAGGTAGTTTGAAATAATTGGAGAGGCGATCGGGAAGTTGCATAAAGTGGATGCTGCACTTGCTGATTCCATAACTGATTGCCGGAAAATGATTGCGTTTAGAAATGTGCTTATCCACGGCTATGCGACAGTGGACCCAGTAATAGTCTGGGGTGTCGTTGAATCGAACCTTGGCGGTCTCGCAAGAGAAGTCGGCCTCATTCTGGATTTGTAGTTCTGCGATTCCGTGTTGATGTGGGTCTTGCCAAACTTTGCCATAATCTCGCCAATGGAGGGCTTAAACATGGCAACAATGAATATATCCCTGCCCGATGCGATGAAAACCTGGGCAGAGCAACAGGCGGAATCCGGTAGGTATTCCAATACCAGCGATTATGTTTGTGATCTGATCCGCAAAGATCAGGACCGACGACACAAAATCGACCAGTTACAAGCTCTCGTTTCGGCGGGAATCGCCAGTGGAGAAGGGGCTCGTTCAATGGATGAACTAAGAGCTGCTGCAAAGCATTTAGCCAGGGATGGAGAAGTCGATGAATTACGTTCTCAGCAGGACGGCTGAAGAAGATATCATTTCTATCTCCATGGATTGGAAAACTTTGGTGAAATGCAGGCCGACGTGTATCACTCAAAATTGCAGGCTTGCTTTGAGTTTCTTGCTCGAAACCTGCTCTCCACGCCGGAACGCATGGAATTGTCACCGCCGGTAAGATTACATCCTGTCGGCATATATCGCGGTATACCAAATAATAGACTCGTGCAACATATTCATTGTGAGGGTGCGGCACGAGCGTGAAGACTGGCTAAGAATATAGGTCTCACCCAAAAACCAAAACGGCCGGGTTCTAGCCCGACCGTTTCGATTCCTCAGTTCAGGTTAAGCGACGTTATCCCTGCAGCAACTGCAACACCTGCTGCGGCCTCGCGTTGGCCTGGGCCAGTACCGACAGGCCGGCCTGCTGGAGCACCTGGGTTCGGGCCAGTTCGGCGGATTCGGCGGCGAAGTCGGCGTCCTGAATCCGAGAACGAGCTGCGGTCAGGTTTTCGGACGTGGTGCCAAGATTGGCGATGGTAGTCTCAAAGCGGTTTTGGATAGCACCGAGGTCTGCCCGAACGCTGTTAATGGATTGCAGTGCAGAGTCCATGGCGAGGAGGGCCTTGTTAGCACCTTCGATTGTGGAGATATCGACTGTCGCAACGTTCTGCGTCTTGTCAGCGTTCAGAAGCGCTTGATCGAAGCCAATAATGTCGCCGCCTCCGTTAATAGTTACGTTATCGAGTGACTGCAAGGTGACTTCACCTCGGTAAAGAAAACTATTGGATACGGAGGCATCCGTGTTGGCTGTCTGGTCGAAGCCATCCTGGAAAATTGATACAAGGCTAGAGGCTGCTCCTGTATTAGTGGTGTCGCCTTCCGTTATCGACATGGTTTCGTCAATGTCGATATTTCTGCCGTCTTTTGCGCGGAGTACCAACTGCCCAGACGTATCAATTTCTGCGCGAACACCTGTTTGGCTGCTAAATTCGTTGATTGCGGCTTCAGCGTCCGCCAGAGAAATCCCATCACCAGTATCTAGCGTAGTCTCGAGGACTTTTACACCATTGATGTCGATGCTGTAAGTTGCCGTGTCGCCCTCAGCTGCAGGGTCTGTAAAGGTGGCGAGGGAGTTGCTGCCGGGGCCAACCCCAGTGAAACTTTTCTCTGTTTCGGCGAGTGCGCTCACACCATCGAGTGCACTACCATTAATGGCTGCGGCCTTTGCATAGGCGCTGTCAGCTTCTTGGCCAGCGAGCGTTCCTGCGAACCGTGTTGAGTCTGCCACTACGGTTCCGTTGATGATGACGGAGGTGCCCGTCGCCGCGCCACTAACACCGGTTGAGTCGGTGACACCAGCTTGAGCAGCGCCATTCGAGCCGCCGGTTGCCGTACCCAATGTCTCCGCGCCGGTTCGCGCAACTTCACCCGCGACGTCCACTACCGAGCCAATCTGGTTGGCCTTGGTGCCGTCAATGGAGACGCCGATGGTCTGGTTGGCATTTGCGCCTACCTGGAATTGTTGAGTGACATAACTGCCGTCAAGAATCCGCAATCCGTTGAATTCAGTTTCGGAGGCAATCCGGTCGATTTCTTCGATCAGTTGGGACACTTCGGCCTGCAGGGCTTTCCGATCCGAGCCGGAGTTGGTGGCGTTAGCAGATTGGACAGCAAGTTCTCTGATGCGCTGGAGGGCATTGGCGGATTCGCCCAGCGCACCCTCAGCAACTTGGGACAGTGAAATGCCATCGTTGGCGTTCCGGATGGCCTGATTGAGACCTTTCACCTGGCTGGTGAATCGCTCGGAGATGGCGAGTCCGGCGGCATCGTCCTTCGCAGAGTTAATTCGCAAACCCGAAGACAGGCGCTGCAGCGTAGTATCGGCTTCCCGCTGTGACGTATTGAGATTCCGCTGTGCATTCAGCGAAGCAATGTTGGTGTTAATGATCTGAGGCATATCAATTCTCCCTGCTAAGAAGTGCCGGAAGCCTGGTGCCCGATCTTGAAGGGGAACCCTTGCCGGCTGGAATTCGTTAACTTGCCGTTTTGCAGGGTGATAAGCGAAGGGTGTGCCAGTTTTCAGTATTTTTCTCAGGAGACTGTTTCTAAAAGAATTTCTATTACCGGTATCCATATACGGGGCCTTTGACGCGCCAAAGTGCTGCCGCTGGAAAAGGAACTGAATTGCCGGTTTTACATTTGTTAACAAAAACGCTAGTTTTTTTTCTAAAGCAATCGGATGTAGCGCCGTTATTTGAGGTAACAGGGCGGCGCTTCCAAACTGAAAACGGGCGCCAGACCTTTTCCATGAAGTAATGACTTCCGTCGAAGGAGAAGCAATATGGCTCTCAGTATCAACACTAACGTTGCGTCACTGTCTGCACAAAATCAGTTAAACAATTCTCAGAAGTTAAACGATCAGGCGCTGGAGCGTCTGTCCTCCGGTTTGAGGATCAACTCCGCGAAAGATGATGCTGCGGGCCTGGCAATCTCTACGCGTTTTCAGGCTCAAATCTCAGGCCTGAATGTGGCTCAGCGCAACGCTAATGACGGGATTTCTCTGGCGCAGACTGCTGAGGGCGCGCTTGGTGAAGTCACGAATTCTCTTCAGCGAATCCGCGAGCTTTCTGTTCAATCAGCCAACGCAACCAACAGCGCCTCAGATCGCCAAGCGCTGCAGGAAGAAGTGAGTCAGTTGGTAAGCGAAATTGAACGGGTTGCCACTACAACCGAGTTCAATAACACCAAGCTTTTGAATGGCAACTTTACTGCCCAACAGTTCCAGGTAGGAGCCAATGCCAATCAGACCATCAATGTTACTGTCGATGGCGCACGGACAACGCAGATTGGCTCAATTGTAAACGAGAAAGGCACGAACACGGTTTCAGGTGTAGCAACAATTGCCACAGCAGGTACAGCTGAAACAACCGCTGACACATACGCTGGTGTTGACTCCAACCCGATTGATGGCACCAACGTGACAATAAACGGCACTAACATTGTTTCGTCATCAGATTTTACTGGTGAGTTGGCCAGGGGCGAAACCAATGACAGCGCATTTGCGAAGGCAGCTGCAATTAATGCAAGTGATGCTGGCGTTAGCGCCGTTGCATCTAACACTCAAACTATCAGCGTTGGCTCCGCAAATGCTGTAAGTTTTGGTGCCGATGAGGCAGGAGACACCGCAACCTATGCTCTGGCGATTAACGGTGAGAACGTGTTTTCTCAAGATCTTACCTTCACCAGCCAAACAATTTCCGCAACGGACATTCAAAATGCGGTAAACGCAAAATCAGATACAACAGGAGTTACTGCTTCGTTCAATGCCACCACCAACGAATTGACTTTTACCAACGCATCCGGTGGCAATATTGAGCTGAAAGAAACAGTAAGCGGGGTTGCTGATGGCGGTACAGGAACGCCTGACCCTCTGGATTCCATTCTGACGACTGGTGGTGCGGCGACAGTAACCGCTGGCGATAATACTGCCACTTTCAGGGGTGACATTACGCTGCAATCCAATGAGCTGGTTAATATAACTGCCGGGGCCGCTGTTGTTGGATTCGATGCTACATCTCAGAATATTCTGAATGTCGATACTACCAAGTCAGTGGCGACTGTCGATATCTCAACCGTAGCTGGTGCCAATGAAGCCATATTGGCTATTGACGCCGCTCTTGACAGCATCAATAGTTCAAGGGCTAAGCTGGGTGCGGTCCAAAATCGGTTTGAGTCCACTATTTCTAACATTGCATCCACCGCGGAAAACCTCAGTGCCGCTAACAGCCGCATCCTGGACGCAGACTTCGCCGCTGAAACTGCGAAGCTGTCCAAGTCCCAGGTATTGCAACAGGCCGGCATCTCCGTCCTGGCCCAGGCCAACGCCCGTCCGCAGCAGGTTCTGTCCCTCCTGCAGTAAGGGGCTAGCGGTAACAGCCGGAACCTTCGGGTTCCGGCTTAACGCCGTTTGAGGATAGCGAGGTAAAGCTATGAATGACGTTAACCTGAACAGCCCGGATCTGAAGCTGGTTCGTACCAGTGAGCAAGCACCGGCTCGGGCAATTTCGTCATCTCAGTCCGAAGGCAGGAATGCCTCCGACCTTGCTGGTTCGTCTGCCGCGGTCAACCAGACTCAGAATTCCCAGGTAACTTCAGAGGCGTCAAAAGCTGAGAAGCTGCAGGCTCGGAACGAAGCTACACGGGAGCAACTGGATGATGCGGTTAGTCAACTGAACGATTTTGTTCAGAATGTGCAGCGGGATTTGCAGTTTGAGGTGGATAATGAACTTGGTCAGACGATCGTGAAGGTCGTTGATCAGTCGACCAAAGAAGTCATTCGCCAGATTCCGGATGAACTAGCATTGAGGTTGGCAGAAAACTTGCAGCAGGATGAGCCGCTGACGTTGTTTAATATCAAAGTGTAAGGCCGGTCGTTTTACACAGATTTAGATGACGGTATCTCAGCACCGCCGCACCCGAGAGGGGCCGGCGGTGTTCTGCGTTTTTGAATACCGATGAAGATGGGGTCAGAAGAAGGCTTTCTTCTGACCCCGAGGTGGCCCCCTCTGTTACAGGGTGTTACAAATCGGCGAAAGAAAAAGGCAAAGTTTTGCCGCTTTTTGCCGATAAACTGAACAATGAAGAGATTCGCCCCCTTGAGGAGGCATGAGCATGGCAAACATTTCATCGTTGGGTCTTGGTTCAGGCGTTCTGAACTCGGATCTGGTAGATCAGCTGGTGCAGGCAGAGCGCGCGCCTACTGAAAACCGGCTGACTCAAAAGACAGAACAGACCCAGGCTCTCATTTCCGCCTATGGAAAGCTGCGCAGCGCCGTTACCGAATTGCGGTTGCCCATGCGCCAGCTCAGTGCCCCGGACAACCTCAAGGCCTTTTCCGCCAGTTCCTCCAATGAAGACATCGCGGTATCCGTGGACAGCACCAGGGCCAGCCGGGGCACCTACAGCGTGGCGGTGACCAGCCTCGCCGGTGCGCAGGCGCTGGCTTCCCGCGATGTGTTTGCCGACCGCGATGCAACCAGCGTCGGGCAGGGGGCGATGACTCTGAATGTTGGCGACAAAACCACGAACCTCACCATTGATAGCAGCAACGACACGCTTCAGGGGCTGGCGAATGCCATCAATGATGCCGACGCCGGCGTGTCGGCGGGTGTGATTGATACCGGCAACGGTTTCCAACTGGTTCTTTCCGCGGATGAGACTGGTACCGCCAATGCCGTCAGTATTTCTGTATCGGGTGACACGGTTGGAACCGATACCGACAACCTGGGGTTGTCGCGCTTTGCCTTCAATACCGGAATGGATGCGGATTCCGGTCTGCGCGAAACCATTGCTGCTTCAGATGCGGTTATGGAAATCAACGGTGTGGAAGTTACCCGTTCCACCAATAGCTTTGAGAACGTGATTGATGGGCTGACGTTTGATATTGCCGCCACAGGCTCTTCCATTATCAAGGTTCAGCAGGATTTTGGTGCGGTTGCGGATCGGGTTCAGGGCTTTGTCGACAAATTCAACAGCCTCCAGTCCATGATCGATAGTCTTGCCGGTTTTAATTCCGAGGCGGGCGTGGGCAGTTTGTTGACGGGCGACAGCACCGTACGGTCGATTCAGAACCAATTGCGCCAGGTGCTGACCCGCGTTGTGCCGGGTCTGGAAAATTCCAGCGTTCGCAGTCTGGCGGATGTGGGCATTACCACCAACTTTGAGACCGGCGGTCTGGAGTTTGACCGGGCGAAGTTTGAAGAGCAGCTCAAGAATAATCCGGATGATGTTACCGCTTTGTTTGCGGAGCGGGGGCGCACGACAGACGGCCAGGTTGAGTTTGTGCGCAGTGGTCTTGATACTGCCCCGGGTAAATACGGCATCAACATTACCCAGGCGGCAACGCAGGGTTCTCTTGTCGCCGGTAGCGCGCTTGCAGATGGCATTGCGATTGATGGAGCGAACGATGAACTCTCGTTTCAAGTCAATGGTGAGACGTCCGTTAGTCTGCTGTTGACTCAGCAAACCTACGCCTCTGCTCAGGATTTGGTGGATGAGATTCAGTCCCAGCTGAATAGCAATAATGCCCTGAATGCGGCAGGCACGTCCGTACAGGTTGAGCTTGATGCGAGCGGCAATCTGAACTTCAGGTCTGCGAAATACGGGAGCGAGTCTTCGGTATCCCTCACTTCGGCGGAAAATTCGGCCACTTTCGGCCTGGATTCTGTTTCGACTTCTTTGGGCGTCGACGTGGCTGGCACTATTGACGGCCGAACTGCCGAAGGCGATGGGCAGGTCCTGTTCCTTGGGAGCGGTAACGGCGGTGCTTCCGGCCTGCAGGTCCGTATACTTGGGGATCAGACCGGAAATCGAGGTTCGATCACGTTTGTTGAGGGTGTTGCCGAACGCACCGTGGATCTGGTGACCAGCTTTGTGGGCGCCGACGGCGTGATCGAATCGCGTACCGAAGGCCTGAATCGGGAACTTGAGCAGATTCAGCAGAACCAGACCCGCCTGGAAGAACGAATCGCAGCTTATCGTGAGCGCTTGGTCAGCCAGTTCACTGCTGCTGACTCCCTGATTTCCCGGCTCAGCAGCACCCAGGATTACGTAAGCCAGCAACTTGCCGCGCTTGCACCCCAAAACAACCGGAACAACAACTGACCGGTCCGGTCCGGTTGGCGAACAGAGAGGTCTAGCATGAACGGTTTACAGGCATACCAGCGGGTAAACACCCAAACCAGCATCACCGATGCGGATCCTCACAAGCTTATCCAGCTGCTTTATAACGGGGCTCTGGAACGCATCAACATGGCGAAGGCCCGCATGCAGGCGAAGGATTATGAAGGCAAGGGTAAGCTGATCACCAAGGCTATCGAAATCATTGGCGGTCTTCGCAGCTTCCTGGACTTTGAAAAAGGTGGCGATCTGGCGGTTCGGCTGGAAGGGCTCTACGACTATATGGAGCGCACGCTGTTCGAGGCGAATGCCAAAAACGATGTCGCCAAGCTGGATGAAGTCGCCGATTTGCTTCGTGCCATCAAGGAGGGCTGGGATGGGATTCGGGAAGAGGCTGTTGGGCAGCAGCAGGCTGTTTGAGGCGACGAATCCGCTGCTCTGAACATGGGTCATGAAGAGGGGGTCAGATGAAAACTTCATCTGACCCATGTTCACCTGATCCTTGGTTTGCGTTATCCCCCGGCCCAATAGCCATTCCCGCTGCAGTTCCGTACAATGTGCGCCTTATTTCGATCAAGAAATTGAGGTATACCCCGGGGTGAGGCTAAATTGGGGTCAGATGAAGTTTTCATCTGACCCCGCCTTCACTCTCACTCTGGGTTCATCCTCCGTTTCCATCCATTCTGTTCAGTCTGGAGCAAGGGCATGTCTGATATCAAAAAGGTGGTGCTGGCCTATTCCGGTGGCCTGGATACTTCCGTCATCGTTCGGTGGTTGCAGGATACCTATAACTGTGAGGTGGTGACCTTCACCGCCGACATCGGCCAGGGCGAGGAAGTGGAACCGGCACGCGCCAAGGCCGAGGCGTTGGGCGTGAAGGAAATCTACATCGAGGATCTGCGCGAGGCGTTTGTGCGCGATTACGTGTTCCCGATGTTCCGCGCGAACACCATCTACGAGGGTGAGTACCTGTTGGGTACATCCATTGCCCGCCCGCTGATTGCAAAGCGTCTGATCGACATCGCCAATGAAACGGGTGCAGATGCCATCTCTCACGGCGCTACCGGTAAGGGTAACGATCAGGTTCGTTTTGAGTTGGGCGCCTATGCGCTCAAGCCCGGTGTAAAGGTGATTGCGCCCTGGCGGGAGTGGGATCTGAACTCCCGCGAGAAGTTGCTCCAGTACTGTGACGAGCGCAATATTCCGGTGGAGAAGAAGAAGGGCAAGAGCCCTTACTCCATGGATGCCAACCTGCTGCACATCTCCTACGAAGGCATCAATCTGGAAGACCCCTGGGCGGAAGCCGAGGAAGATATGTGGCGCTGGAGCGTTTCTCCGGAAACGGCACCAGACACGCCGACTTACGTTGAGCTGACCTATGAGAAGGGCGACATTGTTGCCATCGACGGCCAGGAGATGAAGGCGCATGAAGTGCTGGAAACCCTGAACAAGGTTGCCGGCGCGAACGGTATTGGTCGCCTGGATATCGTCGAGAACCGCTACGTGGGCATGAAGTCCCGTGGCTGCTATGAAACCCCGGGTGGCACCATCATGCTGCGCGCCCACCGCGCCATTGAGTCCATCACCCTGGACCGCGAAGTCGCACATCTGAAAGACAGCATCATGCCGCGCTACGCCGAGGTGATCTACAACGGTTACTGGTGGTCGCCGGAGCGTGAGGCGCTGCAGGCGCTGATCGACCAGACCCAGAGCTATGTGAACGGCACGGTTCGACTGAAGCTCTACAAGGGCAATGTCGATGTGGTTGGCCGTAAGTCTGACGATTCTCTGTTCGACGAGAAGATTGCCACCTTCGAGGAAGATCAGGGCGCGTACAATCAGAAGGATGCGGAAGGCTTTATCAAGCTGAATGCTCTGCGGCTTCGGATTGCGGCTGGCAAGGGTCGCAAGCTTTAGGGCGTGAAATTGGGGTCAGATGAAAATGGGGTCAGAAGAAAAGTTCATCTGACCCCATTTTCATCTGACCCCGTTTTCAGCGATCCCCGGGGTCAGGCCCCTGATTCCCCGACTTGGTTCCCGCGAAATTCTCCGGGCGTCTTCCCCGTTACCGCCTTGAACTTCCGGTGAAACGACGTGGTTTCACTGTATCCCAGCCTTAGTGCGATATCCGGAATGGCCAGCTCGCTGTTGCGGAGATAGTCTTCGGCCATTTTTTGCCGCACTTCATCCAGCAGTTTCTGATAGGAAACGCCTTCCTGGCTAAGTTTCCTCTGCAGGGTTCGGCTGGTCATACCCAGGTCTTCTGCCACCATGTCCTGTCGTGTAATGCCGTGCATCAGTTGCTGCTGGATGCTGTGGCGCACTTTTGATCTCAGGTCGCTGTCAGTGTCCAGGGAGGCCAGTTGGCTCAGAGCATGGGCTTCCAGGGTTTTTCGGAGCAGGGGGTCTGGCTGCCGCAGACGGGTTTCCAGCAGAGCCTTTTTGAGGGTAATGCTGTCTTCATCGGCAGAAAAAGTGACTTGACACTGCCATCTTTCCTGATAAGCCTGTTCGAGTTCCGGGCCGGGAGAGGTGCGACGGAGTTGTATTGAGCTGGGTGACGCCTCGTGATCGTCCGCCAGCCAGCGAGCGTAGTTCACCCAGGAGGCAAATACGTTATCTACCAGCTGTGGCCGGACTACGGGATCAGTGTAGTTGCAGTTCCAGCTTAGCTTGATGTCGTCCCCTTTCATGGCAAGGCTGGTGGTGCCCATGTCCCCGACCAGTTTCTCAAAGGGCGCAATCCTTGCCACCGCCTCGCCCAGGGTGGCGCAGCTCATGGTGATGTAGCCCAGGACGCTGTAGGAACCAGGCTGTACAAAATCGCCAGTTTCCAGCCCGAGGATCGGGTTACCGGAGTGTTCGCACAGCAGGTGAATGAAATCCTGAAACTGCTCACCGTTAATGCGGCCGTCGTCCGTGTCCAGAAGATTTGGGTCCAGGCCGGCTTTGGCGAACAGTTTGTTGATATCAACGCCGGCAGATTCAGCAGCACGAGCATACTGGCGCAGGGCGGCGACGGAGGCAGTTCCAAGGGTTTTCATGGTTACAGCGCTGTTTTTGGAGTCTTATAGCTGGAGTATAACGGAACTGGTGCCGAAGCGTCTGGAAGGAAAAATAAAAAGGCCAGCTAGGAAGCTGGCCCAAAAAACAAGGAAAGAACGAAAGTGCCTGAAAAATTCGTTAATCCGGTGGATCTCACTCCCCATATGGCGGCGGAGGTACTGCGCGGCCCCTCCGCCATGGGGGATACTGCTTGAATCCACAATTTCAGAATAAGCCGTCCGCCTCGACCTGTCTGTTTGTGAAGTGTGTATCAGTGTTACTGACTGTGAAGGCGGGGTCAGATGAAAATGGGGTCAGATGAACTTTTCATCTGACCCCATTTTCATCTGACCCCAAGTTCGCTATGCCGTCGCTCCGATCTCCGGTGCTGTTTCGGTAAACCGCCGTGTATCATACGCATCCACCAGCCCCTGCACCGCGGCCCGCTCCATATCCTGTATCGAGGGCGTGCCATTCTGGGCGTCGGCCTTGCAAAGCACCATGCCTGCTTCCACGGAGGTATACCCGGCAGTGGTTTTCAGGGCCTTGTGGTTAATTCCATCGAACACGCGCCGGAAGGCGGTGGTGGTACAGTGGTCGCTGTTGGGGAAGTAGGCAATGATGGCGAACTGGTTGTCGCCCACGCGGCAAAGGGCGTCGATGGGGCGAATCAAGGTGCTCAGCCTGCGGGCAATGCCGATGGCCAGCTCGCTCATGACCGTGGGCGGGTGCTTGCGTTTCAGCTCCTGCCAGTTCCGGATGCCGCAAAGTACGTAAGCGGAACAGCCGCCCCGGGATTCGGCGTGGCGCAGCATTTTATTCAGTCGCTCGCGACCGTATTTGGTGTTGCAGAGGCCGGTTTCCAGGTCGATGATGTTGCTGGATTCCAGTTCCCGGTTGTTCTCAATCAGCAGCGAATTGGCCCGGAGCAGGGTATTCTGCCGGTCTGCCATGCGGTCCGCCGCAAAGATGCGGGGGATGAGTTGCTTGGTCATGTCGGACTTGTAGATGAAGTCATCCACGCCCCGGTCAAAGGCTTTCGAGAGTGCTTCCACACTTTCCCGGGCGGTGAGCAGGATCACATAAGTGTAGTGGTTGTTTTGCTCGTCCTGCTGGCGGACCTGGTCTGTCAGTTCCAGACCATCCATTTCCGGCATCAGCCAGTCGGCGATGAGCACGCTCACGGGTCGCTGTTCGATCAGTTGAAGGGCTTCCGGTGCATTGTTGACGATGCGTACGTCACGATACCCGGCATTTCGCAGGGTGCGGCCAACCACCATACTGCTGAATTTCGCGTCGTCTACTACGAGGATGGGAAGGTCCAGATTCGGCATTGTTATCTTCTTTTTACCAGTCCATTGTCAGATGCGGTATAAGCTGCAGATTGGTATGATTCCCTGCAAATCGAACGGGCGCGGAATGCGAACCCGGGGTCAGATGAACGCTTTCATCTGACCCCACTTTCAGCTTTTCCTCAGTATACCCGCTCAGCGTAACGGAGAATAACGACCATGCCGTCTTTTGACATTGTTTCAGAAATTGATATGCACGAAATCACCAATGCAGTGGACCAGGCCAGGCGGGAATTGGGCAACCGCTGGGATTTCAAGAACGTTGAAGCCGACGTCGAGCTGGACGACAAGGGCATCACCATCAGCGCCGAGCAGGAGTTCCAGCTTGAACAGTTGCTGGATATGCTGCGGATGGCCTTTGCCAAGCGCAATATCGATTCCCGCGCTCTGGCAGAGGATGGCGACAGCAAGTCCGGCAAGCTGGTGAAGCAGCACCTTCTGCTGAAGCAGGGCATAGAAACCGACATGGCGAAGAAGATTGTCAAGATGATCAAGGACGCCAAGCTGAAAGTGCAGGCCAGTATCCAGGGGGACAAGGTTCGGGTAACCGGCAAGAAGCGGGACGATCTGCAAACCGCCATTGCCATGCTCCGCGAAGCCGAGCTGGATATCCCGCTACAGTTCAACAACTTCCGCGACTGATCCGGAGGCTTCACCATCGTAACCGGCACCCGCCTGACCCTGATCCGGGACACGCTCTACACCTATACCCGCTGGCAGGTGATTGCCCTGCTGTTCCTGGGATTTTCCGCCGGGTTGCCGTTTTTGCTGGTGTTTTCCACCCTTAACGCCCGGCTGGCGGATGTGGGGGTGGAAACGGCCACCATTGGCTTCTTCAGTTGGCTTGGCATTACCTACTCCATCAAGGTGTTCTGGGCGCCGGTGGTGGATCGCCTGAAGCTGCCGTTGCTGGACAGACTGCTGGGCAAACGCCGGAGCTGGATTATTTTCGCCCAGGTGGGTATTGCCGCGGGCCTCTACCTGATGGCTCATGTGGATGCCACCGCGGCACCGGAAATGATGGCCCTGTACGGGCTGCTGGTCGCGTTTTCCTCCGCCACCCAGGATGTGGCCATTGATGCCTACCGCATCGAGATTGCCGGCGAGCGTCTCCAGGCTGCCCTGGCGGCCACCTATATTTTTGGCTATCGGCTGGCCTTGCTGGTGGCCGGTGCCGGCGCCCTGTACCTGGCCGAGTTCTGGTCCTGGCAGGTGTCCTATGAGGTGATGGCGGCTCTGGTGGGCGTTGGAGTGCTCACGGTTCTGATTGTGCGCGAACCCCGGGTGAACCACTTTGCCGCGGCCCAGGACATTGCTCACAAGATCGAGCAGGAGGCCAGCAAGCGGACTCATCTCAATCCCCGGCTGGCGCGACTTGTCGGCTGGTTCTATGCCGCCGTTGCCGGTCCGTTCCTGGATTTCTTCCGCCGCTATAAAGAGCTTTCCATCGCGATTTTGCTGATGGTGGCGGTGTACCGGATTGCGGACATCGCCATGGGGGTGATGGCCAATCCCTTCTACCTGGACTTCATGGGCTTTAGCAAAACCGAGGTAGCGGACGTTACCAAGATTTTCGGTTTCTTCATGACCATCGCGGGTTCACTGCTGGGGGGGGTGATGGTGGTTCGCTACGGTGTGCGGCGTATTCTGCTGCTGGGCGCAATCATGACCGCCGCAACCAACCTTTTGTTTGTTCTGCTGGCCCAGTACCCACCCAATCTCATTACGCTTGCGGCGGTGGTCAGTGCCGATAACCTGAGCGGCGGTATTGCCAATGTGGCGCTGATTGCCTGGCTTTCGAGCATGACCAGCGCCTCGTTTACGGCAACTCAGTACGCGTTGTTCAGCTCGTTGATGACGTTACCGGGCAAGTTTCTCGGTGGTTTCTCCGGCATTGTGGTAGCCGGGTTTGGCTATGCGGAGTTCTTCCTGGTCTCTGCGGTTATGGGTGTGCCAGCGGTTCTTCTGGCAATGTTTATGATTCGCCAGGGAAAGCGGCTGGACGCTTTGGCGCCTCGGAATAAAGAGGGGTCAGATGAAAATGGGGTCAGATGAACTTTCATCTGACCCCATTTTCATCTGACCCCGAGTTCAATGAGATCGTGGGATGTCTGAACCGACTAAAGATCAAAAGATCTGGCAAGTGGTATTGGCCGTTCCCAGGGGGAAGGTGGTCAGTTATGGCCAGGTAGCAGAGATGGCCGGGCTTGGTCGGCAGGCGCGGTACATCGGAAGGGCGTTGGGTAGGTTGCCGGAGGGGCATTCGGTGCCTTGGTATCGGGTGATTCGCAGTAACGGCCAGATTGCTTTTCCCGTGGGTTCAGAGAAATACCAGGAGCAGGTAAGCCGGCTTGAAGCTGAGGGTGTAGAAGTCACTCACGGGCGGGTTTCGATGTCGCGGTTTCGGTGGCAATGAGAGTATGGAGGTGATCCAGCACGTCGGCTTTTGCCCCGGCAGGTGCTCGTGAAAGCCGTTCTTCGATATAGCGCTGAACCTTGTCAATTGCCTTCAGGCACTGTTCGTATAATTCCCGCGTTCTGGCCGAGCTCAAGTCACATACCTGAATGCCAAACCGCTCTAAATGCTTTCTTGGCCACCATTTTTTGCTGCCCATAAGGGTAAGGGCCGAGATGTCCTGCCTGATGTAGGCCGTGGTGCAAACGACATCGTAGGCCGGGGCCAGTCTGATGGCATCAATGCTTTCGTAAACCAGGCCAAAGTTCTTCAGGTGGGCGTCGCCATTCTGCAGGATGTTGTTCAGGACGATCATCTTGAAAAACTGCTCCAGGGAGGCGGCTTTGTTTTCCGCGCTCACAAAGGTCTTAATGGTTTTGGCAATCTGCTCGTAGCTGCCGGTGTACTTTTCCTCCCGCTGTTTTGCCTGAAGCACGCACATGTCTTCAAAGCCCAGAGCCACACCGCTGTCTTTCAGATCGAACCGCTTCATGATGAACAGGGATTCGTCATCCGAGAGGTAGAATTCAGGGACGGGAATGCCGGCATTCTGGCAGGCTAGCATGCAGCAGTATTCATTGAGGGCCAGCTCCGGATAATCCGGGCCCCAGGCTTTAACAATGTAGTCTTCAAGGTGAAGCGTCGCCTTGTTTTCCAGTGTCGCGAGGACCTTGGGCTGCACACCGCTCAGTGCAGAGCGAAGCGCAAAACGCGACACCAGTTCCTCGAACAGATCGGGGTTGCCAGAGTGCAAGAGCGTGTCGAGGCTCAGTGATCTCTCTCCGGGGTGATCATCAGGGTTGAATTCGATTCGGCCACGTATGTTTGGCGCGAGCAGTCGAAGAAGCCCGAAGTCGTCGGTATCCGTGAGTTTGGCAAACTGCTTTTTGATAACGGCGAGCAGGTAGCCCTCTGGCAGGTGCATCTCGAAAACAGGGTGCAGCTGTGGATGGGTATAATCTTTCTTTCGCACCGGCATGGTCAGCGAGACGAACGCGTCCGGACGGGCTTGTCCGGAATAGCTGAACACGTATTCGCCAGATTCCCGGAAAAGTCTCCCGGCAGGCCGCTGATGTACATGAACGTCGAGTTCATCGCTCATCACGCAGCTCCTCTAGTGTCGGGAACGGAGACTTGTCCCGGATAGCCAGTTCCTTTCCCAGGTAGTCCAGGATTTTCATAACCTTGCGGATGCCAATATCGCCGGACCGGCCGTTTTCCAGGGCATTGACGGTGGCACGGGAGATGCCCAGGTGGTCTGCCAGCTTCTGCTGGGAGACTCCTTGTTGCCGCCGGTGCAGGGCGATGTCGTGTCCGAGAGTTTGGAAATCCATTTTGGGCTCTGAGTGGCTAAAATAATTTACATCATTGGTTATTTTTGGTGATTTGTAAAGTATTTTAGCTTAATGCCAGCTCGTCCCTGATCTGGCATTACTTCCGGTGAGTTGCGGTTGATTACAGCCGCAAAGCCCCATCCACTTCAATTATCCGCCCGGAGACATAGTCATTCTCAAAGATAAACGCCGCCGCCGAGGCGATTTCTTCCGGCTGGCCCATACGCTTGAGCGGAATGCCGGCGATCATTTTTTCCAGGGCTTCCGGTTTCATGGAGGCGGTCATTTCGGTTTCGATAAAGCCGGGAGCTATGCCTGCACAGCGGATGCCGTGGCGGGCGAGTTCCCTGGCCCAGACCGGAACCAGGGCGGAGACGCCGGCTTTGGCGGCGGAGTAGTTGCTCTGGCCCATGTTGCCGGCGCGGGAGATGGAGGCAATGTTGATGATCACACCCTGGTCGCCGTTCTTGATCATCTGGGTGGCGGCTTCGCGACCGCAGAGGAAGACGCCGGTGAGGTTGACGTCGATCACGGCCTGCCACTGGGACAGTTCCATGCGGCGCTCAACTTTGCACTCTTTGGCTTTGACCATCAGGCAGTCGCGGAGGATGCCGGCGTTGTTGATCAGACCATTGAGGTGGCCGAAGTCTTTGATGATGGCTTCGAAGGTTTTCTCGACGTCTTCTTCTTTCGCCACGTTGCAAATGTAGCTTTTTGCCTCTGAACCGGCGGCTTTGCAGGCGGCGACGGCTTCGTCCAGTTTTTCCGGCATCAGGTCGATCAACGCGACTTTTGTGCCTTTGGAGGCAAGGTGTTCAGCCATGGCACGGCCCAGACCCTGTCCGCCGCCGGTAATCGCCATCACGGAATCTTGAAGTTTCATGTTTTGCCCTAACTGAATTGGATGAGGTTCAGCAGTTTCTGTGTGGCTGTATCTCTACGTAAACCAGAGACAAAAGTTTTTTTAAGTGTGCGGCCCGCACCTTGCAACGTGTTAGTCACCGGGTAAGAGGCTTGTGGAATGTTGGAGGCCATGGATGGCCGGAAACAAGTGTACATGGACGTAGTCGCAGCGGTTCAACAAGCCTCTTACCCGGTGGCGTGCTAACTCACAATACCGGACTGCATTCTCATTTTGAGGGCTGCGAGTATACCAGACCTTCTGAAATTCCTGTTCAGACCGCGAGGGCCTGATGTCTGTATTTCTCTTTTTATTCATTATCATGCCGATTGCCGAGATGGCGGTATTGATCAAAGTGGGCGGCATGATTGGTGTACTGAACACCGTGGGGCTGGTGTTACTGACGGCCGTTATTGGTGCCTGGCTTTTACGCCAGCAGGGTCTGGCAACACTGTTGAAGGCCAGCCAGCGCCTGAACAGTGGTGAACTACCCGCCAGGGAGGTTGCTGAAGGCCTGATTCTGGCTGTCGGTGGTGCCTTGCTGCTTACACCGGGGTTCATCACCGATACCGTCGGCTTTTTGTGCCTGATCCCGGGAACCCGCCACTGGCTGGCGGCCCAGGCACTGAAGCGGATGGTGGTGGCTGGCCGGAGCCGGAGTTTCCATTTCCGTTCCGGGGGTGAGTCGAATCCCTTCGGGCATGATCCGTTTGGTGGCCGGGAAAACCCGTTCGGACAGCAACGTCCGTTTGACCGGGACAGCAAGGGTGACATCATCGAAGGCGAGTACCAGGATGAGACGGAATCCGATCACGACCGGATCGAAAAAAAGTGAAAAATTTTTCTCTCGGGGTGTTGAAAACCCCTACCTGCTACCCCACATAGGAAACACAAGTTCGCCGCGGGCTCATAACCTCTGAAAAACAGATGGTTAGCAGCCGGGCAATTTGTCGGATTATGCTTTGCTGATCCGACTTTCAACAGCAAATGTCATTGCCACATTAATCTGACTATTGGAGAAACCGAGCAATGAAAATTCGTCCGCTACACGATCGTGTTGTCGTGCGCCGTAAGGAAGAAGAAGAGAAAACTGCAGGTGGCATCGTGCTGCCGGGCAACGCCAAGGAAAAGCCGTCCCAGGGTGAGGTAATTGCCGTGGGCAATGGCCGTATCCTCGATAACGGCGAGACCCGTGCGCTGGCGGTGAAGGTGGGTGACACCGTGGTTTTTGGTCAATACGCCGGTAATACCGTAAAGGTGAACGGCGAAGAGCTCCTGATTATGAGCGAGAACGACATCTACGGCGTGCTTGAGTGATCGCATAAGCGACCGGCACGAACTCTCATTATTCCGACTGACTCAACAAATTCGGTTTAACGAACAGGAATAGAAGACATGGCAGCAAAAGACGTTAAATTCGGTGATAGCGCTCGTAAGCGCATGGTCGCAGGCGTCAACGTTCTGGCAGACGCGGTTAAGGTGACCCTGGGCCCGAAAGGCCGTAACGTGGTTCTGGAAAAATCCTTTGGCGCGCCAACCATCACCAAAGATGGTGTTTCCGTCGCCAAGGAAATCGAGCTGAGAGACAAGTTCGAGAACATGGGCGCTCAGATGGTCAAGGAAGTTGCTTCCCAGACCAACGACACTGCCGGCGACGGTACCACTACCGCGACCGTTCTGGCCCAGTCCATTGTAAACGAGGGTGTTAAGGCGGTAACCGCCGGCATGAACCCGATGGATCTGAAGCGTGGCATCGACAAGGCCACTGCCCAAGCCGTGAAGGCGATCCGTGAGATGGCCAAGCCGTGCGACGACAACCGCAACATTGCTCAGGTAGGCACAATCTCCGCCAACGGCGACGAGGCCATCGGCAAGATCATTGCTGATGCCATGGAGCGTGTTGGTAAGGAAGGCGTGATTACTGTCGAGGAAGGCCGTGGCCTGGAAGACGAGCTGGACGTGGTTGAAGGCATGCAGTTCGACCGAGGCTTCCTGTCTCCGTACTTCATCAATAACCAGGACAACATGTCTGCCGAGCTGGATGACCCGTACATCCTGCTGGTCGACAAGAAGATCTCCAACATCCGCGAACTGCTGCCGGTGCTGGAATCGGTTGCGAAAGCTGGCAAGCCGCTGATGATCATCGCTGAAGACATCGAAGGCGAAGCGCTGGCAACTCTGGTTGTGAACAACATGCGCGGTATCGTGAAGGTGTCGGCTGTGAAGGCTCCCGGCTTCGGTGACCGCCGCAAGGAAATGCTGCAGGACATCGCGATCCTGACTGGCGGCACTGTGATTTCCGAGGAAGTAGGTCTGTCTCTGGAAAACACCTCTCTGGATGACCTGGGCACTGCCCGGCGCGTCAACATCACCAAGGAAAACACCACGGTAATTGGCGGTGCCGGTGCCCAGGCAGACATCGAAGCCCGTGTTGAGCAGATTCGCCGGCAGATTGAAGACAGCACTTCCGATTACGACAAGGAAAAGCTGCAGGAGCGGGTTGCCAAGCTGGCGGGCGGTGTTGCCGTCATCAAGGTGGGCGCCGGTTCCGAGGTGGAAATGAAAGAGAAGAAAGCCCGCGTTGAGGACGCGCTGCACTCTACCCGCGCTGCGGTCGAAGAGGGCATCGTGCCTGGTGGCGGTGTCACCCTGATCCGTGCCATTGCGGCTCTGGACAAGGTGGATGCGCTCAACGAAGAGCAGAAAGCCGGTGTGAACATCCTGCGCCGTGCCATGGAAGCGCCGCTGCGCCAGATCGTGTACAACGCAGGTGGCGAGTCTTCTGTGGTGGTTGCCAAGGTTCGCGAAGGCGAAGGCGCCTTTGGCTACAACGCTGCTACCGAAGCGTACGGCGACATGCTGGAAATGGGCATCCTGGATCCTGCCAAGGTAACCCGCTCCGCGCTGCAGGCTGCGGCTTCCGTTGCGTCTCTGATCATCACCACCGAGGCGATGGTTGCAGACGAGCCGGAAGACGAGAAAGCCGGTGGTATGCCAGACATGGGCGGCATGGGCGGAATGGGAGGTATGGGCGGCATGATGTGATGCCGGCCTGATCCTGGCCCTTTAAAAACCCCGCGCTGGTTCACACTGGCGCGGGGTTTTTGTTTTTTTGTCATGAACTTGCGCCATGCCTTTGCTAGACTCGGCTTCCGGTCCATTTTCTGTGTGTAGCTGAATGAGTGACGCTGAACCAAGGCCCTTTCTCCGCCCCGGCAAGGTGTTTTTGCTTCTGTTGCTGGGTGCTCTGGTTTATCTGTTGTCACTGGTGTTTCTGGTACCCGCCGGCTGGGTCTGGCAGCAGGTGTCTGCCCAGGTGCCACTGCCGGCCCAGGTGCAGGTCCGGCAGGTGGCCGGCAGGCTTTGGGATGGCGAGGCTGGTGTGATTGTGGCGGGTTTTCCGCTGCGTGTGGACTGGCGCCTGCACCTGCCCTCCGTTACCCGCCTGGAACTGCCGCTCCGGGTTTCCGTGGAATCGTCACAATCTTCGCTGGATGGTGATGTTACGATCAGATGGCCAGCCAGCGCCCGAATGAACGCGCGCGGGCAAGTGGCGGTTGCGGAATTTGAGGCGTTTATCCGCCAGAGTGGCGGCGCGATGATTGAGGGTGTGGTGACCATTGATCGTCTTGAAATGGCGTGGGCGGACAACCGGATTACCCGGGCTGAGGGCCTCGGGCGCTGGGGTGGCGGGCTGGTTACCTGGCCCATGGGCGATCAGCGAGGCCAGGCTGAATTCCCGCCGATGCAGGCGACACTGGATACTGTAGAGAGCAGCCAGGGTGGTGTGGCCCTGACCGTTGCCGAACAGGGTGGAGAAGGCCCGGCGGCGGATGCAACGATATTCTGGAATGGGATGATGGAGCTGCGTGTCTACAAACGCATGGTGGATCTGGCCGGCCAGCCGTGGCCGGACTCCGCCAGCCCGGGGGACGTCGTGTTCCGGGTACGGCAGCCGCTTATCCCGGGGGCACGATAGTATGCCCCTGCTGAGCGCCCGGGCCCAGAGCCGAATTTCGCGGACTGTCGCGAACCTGTTGCTGGTGGCCCTGGTTCTGTACCTGGGGGTGGCCATGGCCCGGATTACCTGGCTGATTGCCTGGGACGACAGGCCGGTTCCCCGTGCGCCGGTGTCGGGTGGCGCAGGTAATCTGACAACGGGCGGTCGCATGACAGCCTCCATGGCCATCTACGATTTCTTCGGTCGTTCAGAGCGGGCGGTGGAGGTTGCTGAAGCCGTTCGCCGTTCGGCACCGGAAACCCGCCTGAGGCTTCGGCTCGAAGGCGTTCTGGTTGCGCAGCGTCCGGAGGACTCCGGTGCTATAGTGGCAGGAAGTAATGGTGAGACAGCGTATTACCGGGTGGGAGAGGTGTTGCCCGGTAATGCGGAACTCGCTGAAGTAGAGCCGGGGCGTGTGCTGATTCGCCGGGGCGGGCGTTATGAGTCGCTTACCTTTGAAGAGTCGGTGTCCGCGGACCTGGTTGCGGAGGTAGTGGCGAGGCCGGCAGACCCCTCCCCCGATGCGTTCCTCGCCAACGCCCGCGAACAGATTGACAGCCAGGGCCTGGCCGCATTGGCGCCATTCGGGTTGAGCCCGGTGGATGACAGCGGCATGTCCGGGTACGTATACGATGGCTCGAACGCCATGCTGAATGCCGTTAACCTGCAGGCCGGTGACGTGATTACCGCCATCAATGGCCAGCGGCTGGGTGATATCGATCAGGACAAGGCCTTGCTTGAGAACTGGCGTGACCAGTCTCAGCTGGAGATAGAAATCGAGCGTGACGGGTCCATCCTTACCATCAGTTATGCCATACCCGGTCAGTGGCGCTGACCGGGTTCATCGAAACAGGAAGAAATCGCCAGATGTATAATTACAAGACCAATCTGTTACGGGCCATTGCTCTGCTTATTTTGCTGCCGATGATGTCACTGGCGCACGGGCAGGAAGAAACCTGGCGGCTGAACCTGAAGGATGCGGATATCCGTGCCTTTGTTACCCAGGTGGCGGACATTACCGGTTACAGTTTTGTGGTGGACCCGAGGGTGAAGGGCAAGGTGACGGTGCTCTCCAGCGCACCCATGAACAAGGATGAGATTTACGACCTGTTCCTGGCGGTTCTGAACGTACACGGCTTTACCGCGATTCCCGGCGAAGAAGTCATCAAGGTGGTGCAGCAGGTGGACGCCAAGCAATCGGCGGAATCCCTGGACCGGTTTCCGGCGACCCCTTCCGAACAGCTGATTACCCGGGTTATTCAGATTGACAATGGTAACGCGCTTGAGCTGGTGCCTATCCTGCGACCGCTGGTGGCCAAGTATGGCCACCTTGCCGGTGTAGCGGCCGCCAATGCGCTGATCATCAGTGACCACGCCTCGAATATCCAGCGCATCGAGCAGATCGTTCGCGAGCTGGACAGCCCCTCAAAATACGAAGTGGAAGTCATCCAGCTTCAGGAAGCCTGGGTTGGCGATATGGTTACCCTGTTGCAGGAGCTGGCACCGGATGAGCTGGGGCGTGCCGGTGGGGATAATGCTGCCCGGAAGTACAGCGTGACCGCGGATGAGCGCAGCAACCGGCTCATTCTCCGGGGCGATGAGACCTTCCGTGGCAAGATGCGAGGCCTGATCCGGCAGCTGGACCAGCCCTCGGCCTCCGGGGGCACCACCAAGGTTCTGAGACTGAAACACGCCGATGCCAAGAACCTGACCGAAATCCTCAAGGGGGTTATGGGCGAGCTGGTCAAAGAAGGGGGCGGCTCGGGAGGCACAGGCGGCGCCAAACCGCAAAGCAGTTTCGCCGTCTTCGCGGATGAGGGTCTTAACGCGCTGGTGGTTCGTGGCGAGCCATCCCTGATGCAGGAAGCCGAGCAGATTGTAGCAGCTCTTGATGTGCGCCGTGCCCAGGTCATGATTGAGGCGGCGATTGTCGAAATCAGCGACGAGCTGGGGCGGGATCTGGGTGTTCAGGTGGCCGTTGGTGATGAGTCCGGAGAGTCCACGCCGGTGGCCGGCACCAACTTTGGTAACGTGGGTCGCAGCCTGGGTGAGGTGCTGAGCGCGATTCTCACCGGGTCTGCCATTACGCCGGCCGCCGGAGGCATCACCATCGGGGCCGGCCAGCGAAACGAGAACGGCGTCAGTTGGGGTGTCCTGTTGCAGGCGCTCTCTACGTCAGCTGCCGCGAACCTGCTCTCCACCCCGAGCATCATTACCCTGGACAACCAGGAGTCGGAGATTATCGTCGGCCAGAATGTCCCGTTCCGCACTGGCCAGTCGACGGTTGTCGGTGACGGCACCACCAACCCGTTCACTACCATAGAGCGTCGTGATATCGGCCTGACGCTCAAGGTGACCCCGACCATCAGTGCAGAGGGGCTGGTTCGTCTGGTGGTCGAGCAGACCACTGAAAGTGTGGCGGACAGCATTGAGGATGCCTCGGACATTGTAACCAACAAGCGGGAAATCAAGACCACCGTGCTGGCCGATGATGGCGAGACCATCGTGCTGGGCGGGTTGACCCGGGACGACTACCAGGTCAACAAGAGCAAGGTTCCGTTGCTTGGCGACATTCCGTATCTGGGGCGGTTGTTTTCATCGGAATCAGAACGGCGGGTGAAACGTAACCTGCTGGTGTTCCTGCGCCCGAAGATCATGTTGGGCAAAGAGGAAGCCGTTGCCGCGACCGACGACAAGTTCAACAGGCTTTGGGATGTGAACCTGGGTATCCGCGAGAAGCTTGGCATGCCGACTCCCCGGCAGCACCCCTCCGTTGATGCGCTGTTTGAAGAGGGAAACACCCGGGTTCAGTAAGTCCTCAGGCAGTCAGTGGCGGCATCGGGCAATCCATCTGATCCGCCACCAGCCGCATCAGCTCGTATTCTCTTGTCTCCACTTTGCCATCGTGGGTGATGCAGTGCCCGCAGGCATCGATCACCGCAGGCTTTAGCAAGGGGGACAGGCCGTTAAGAGCAGTCAGGGCTTCCCGTAGCTGGCGCATGGTGACCTTCTCCGGCACCGGCTGGCTTCCATTGCGGGTATCCATAAAGCCCGCCATTGCTTCCCGGTAAAGCGCTTCCGCATCAGCCTGGGAGGTGGAGCCTGCGCGAGCCAGCAGGCTCAGAAGCCGTTGCAGAGCTGGCAATACAGGCTTATAGCTTTTATAGCGAACAGGGACCACTCTGTCTGCCTCGGCACCCAGGTGCCGGGACAGGAAGCTGGTCAGCGCCAGCTCAAACAGGCTGACCCGGTTATCCGCCGCCACCAGTTTCTGAACATTGGTAATGAGCGTTTCCCGCTCTTCCGGATCCAGCTTGCGCAGCGCAGGCATGGCCAGCTCAAGGGCCGGGAACCGGACGCCGTCGCCAATGGTCTTCAGGGCCGGCAGCAGTTTTTCCAGCAGGTCCGGCTGGCTGCCCAGTACCGGGTGCGGGGGTAGCAGGATGAGCCTTTCAACCTGCTGATCGCGGGAAAGTTCACTGATCAGCATGGCGTAGCAAAGCTGCACAGCGCCGGCCCGGGTGTACAAGAGATTCCGAAAGGTGGCCGGGAGCCGGCCCAGAAAGCGGAGGGCGAAATCCTCGCTTTGCCGGTTGATGGTGCCAACCTGGTCTGAAAATTTCCGGGCTGGCTTCGTTGGTGATTCAGTGCCGGACGCCAGTGGTGATGTTCGCGCGCCTTTTCCGGATACCGGCCCGAGTATTTCCGAGGTGGCTCCGGTGAATCCGGACGTTCCAGCCGCCGGTACCGGGCCTGAACTCCGGTAAAGATCAGCCCCGGGCTTGGTATCCCGGAGACGGCTACGCAGTCTGGCCAGCATGCCGGGCTGAATCGCGTTGATACGCTCATCGATAGGAGGGTGGGACGCCAGCAGGGCGGTAAATTTCATTCGGGCGCTTTCGCCAAAACACATATGGTTCATGTCGCTGGCGTGGCTGGTGGTGTCCAGGTAGCCGCCCTTCAGGACGATCTTGAACAAAGCGCCGGCAATCCCCTCGGGGTTACGGGTGAACTGAACGGATGAGGCGTCTGCCAGCATTTCCCGTTGCCGCGAGACAGCCGCCTGAATAAGCCGGCCGAAGAAAACCCCCACGTAGCCAATCACAAACAGTGCCAGGCCGATGATGCCCATGGCGGCCTGGGCCCGCCCGTCCCGGGACCGTCCGACCCGGTGACCCCGGTAGAAGGAGGCCCGGAGCAGGAAACCGCCAATCTGACCAATCATCAGAATGCCGGCAAGCAGGGCAATAAGGCGCACGTTCAACCGCATGTCGCCGTTAAAGATGTGGCTGAACTCGTGGGCAACAACGCCCTGGAGTTCGTCCCGTGAAAGTTGGGTAATGGCACCGTGAGTGACCACCATCACTGCTTCGCCGGGGGTGTAGCCGGCCACAAAGGCGTTGATGCCGGTTTCCTGGTCCATTAGGTAGAGTTCGGGTACAGGTACGCCGCTGGCGATGGCCATTTCCTCGACAATGTTGCGCAGTTTGCGCTCGTCGCTGTCCCGGGTGTCCGGGTCAACCGGCCGCGCGCCCACCATTTTCGCAACCCGGCTACCGCCGCCGGCCAGATCGACCCAGCGTAACAGGGACCCGAGACCAATCAGCAGCACGACCGTTGCGGCCGTTAACAGCCCGTGACTGGAGAGGAGCCAATGGTGAAAAGCGAGGCTGGTCGATTCGCTGCGGGTAACGAAGTAACCCACAAGAGAAACCGCCAGGGTGATAAAGGCGACCGCTGCCAGGAACAGGAACACCAGAAGACCGGTGTTGCGCCGGGCATGGGCCTGGCGCTGAAAGAAACCGGGATGAGCCATGCCTCGGGGCCTCAGAAGGCTACTTTCGGGGCCTGGCGGGCTTCCGGAGAATCCAGTTCCAGCTGAGCCGTTTCCTTGAAGGCAAACATGCCGGCCATGATATTGTTGGGGAACTGCTCCCGGAAAATGTTGTAGCTCATTACGCCATCGTTATAAGCCTGGCGGGCGAAGGCGACCCGGTTCTCGGTGCTGGAAAGCTCTTCCATCAGCTGCTGGATAGTCTCGTTGGCTTTCAGCTCCGGGTAGTTCTCCGCAACGGCATAAAAGTTGGCGAGGGCCTTGGTCAGGAGATTTTCGGCACTGCCCAGGCGCTGGATTTTGGTTCCGTCACCGGGGTCTTTCGCTGCATCTTTCTGGGCACTGACTGCATTGTTACGGGCTTCCATGACCTGGGTGAGGGTGCTTTTCTCGTGGGTAAGGTAGGCCTTGGCAGCCTCAACCAGATTTGGAATCAGGTCGTGGCGACGCTGCAGCTGCACATCAATCTGGGCAAAGCCGTTTTTGAATTGATTACGCAGGGAAACCAAGCGGTTGTAGATAAAGGCCAGGTAGATTAGGGCGACGGCAATAACAATCAGGCCAATGATGGTAGTTCCCATGGCAACTCCTCAGGGTGATGAATCAGGCGTTATTTTCCACGATTTGCCTGTGAAAACCTTTTACAAAAGTCTCAAAATCTTTCGGTAGTAGCGGTTTGTTGAAGTAGTAACCCTGCGCCAGTTGGCATCCGCGCTGGCTGAGACAGTACTCCTGCTCTGCCGTTTCCACGCCCTCTGCAATCATGGACAGGTTCAGGCTCCTGCCCGGATCGATGCTGAAGACGGCCTGGGTAGCTGCGTCTTTTACCATGGCAATGGTCTGGTTGGCGTTGTTGTCCAGACCCGCGGACATGCGCTTCGGGCCTCACCCTGATTACTGCTTCCAGGTATGGTCTGGAGTCGGGATAGCTTTATGGAGTATCGGTGATTTTTCCAAAGATTTCAGGATGTGGTTGTATCAAATTGTAATTGTTTCGGGATGACAGACACCAAAACGCCCGCCAGGGGGCGGGCGTTTCAACACAGTCTTCGACGACTGCATCTGGAAGCGGAGCTTTGATCAGGCCAGGTTTTCGTTCACGAAATCCCAGTTGACCAGGTTCCAGAAAGCTTCCAGGTAGTTCGGGCGGGAGTTGCGATAGTCGATGTAGTAGGCATGCTCCCATACGTCGACGGTCAGCACCGGCTTGTCGGCACCGGTCAGTGGGGTTTCCGCGTTGCTGGTGTTGGCAATCGCAACGCTGCCGTCAGCTTTCTTTACCAGCCAGGTCCAGCCGGAGCCGAAGTTGTTGGCGGCCTTGTCATTAAACTCTTTCTTGAAGTCTTCGAAAGAACCAAAAGCTTTCTCAATGGCTTCCTTGGCGGCACCGGTCGGCTCACCGCCGCCGTTCGGGCTCAGGCAGTGCCAGTAGAAAGTGTGGTTCCAGACCTGCGCCGCGTTGTTGAACAGCGGGCCGCTGGCGCTCTTGATGATGTCTTCAAGAGACTTGTTGGCGTTATCGGTGCCTTCCACCAGGCCATTGAGCTTGGTGACGTAAGTGTTGTGGTGCTTGCCGTAATGGTACTCAAGGGTTTCCTCAGAGATGTGCGGTTCCAGTGCGTTTTTTTCATAAGGCAGTGCGGGAAGTTCAAATGCCATGAGGTCGTTCTCCCTGTCTCTCTGTTTATGTGGATGTACATCACCCCGATATAAGGGCGCTTTGAGCTATATCAACCCTTTGGTGTCAAAGAGCTTTTAAACTCCGGGCTACCGGGCAGGAACTGCGCGCAGTTCTTTACTCGCCAGACCAGCTCTTCGTAGCTGTCTGCAAGAATGTTCACATGGCCCAGTTTCCGGCCCGGTCGTTCGCCTTTATTATAGAGGTGAACGTGGGCATAGGGCAGTTCGAGGATGCGCTCAATGTCGCCATGCTCGCCGATGATGTTGATCATGCAGCTTACGCCACGGGGCGCGACATTCCCAAGGGCATGGCCGCTTACCGCGCGGATGTGGTTCTCGAACTGGCTGGTCATCGCGCCTTCGAGGGTCCAGTGCCCGGAGTTGTGGACCCTCGGGGCCATCTCGTTGGCTACCAGGCCATTGGCAGTCTCGAACAGCTCAAGGGTGAGTACGCCAACATAATCCAATTCGTTCAGTAGCGCCCTGATGTAACGCTCGGCATCTTCCTGGATATGCTTCTCAAGCCTCGGGGCTGGCGCAATCGAGTAGCGCAGGATGCCTTCGTGGTGGGTGTTTTCCGTGATCGGGTAGAAGGCCAGTTCACCGTCTTCGGCTCTTACCGCGATCATCGATACTTCCCGGTGGAAGTCGACAAACTTTTCCACGATCAGGCGCGGATGGCCGATGGAATCCCAGGCCGCATCGGCATCCTCCGGACTTTTCAGGACTGCCTGGCCCTTGCCGTCATAGCCTTCGGTGTTGGACTTGGCCACCACCGGGCAGCCAAGCTCTTCGGCGGCGGCTCGCAGTGAGGCGGCGCTGTCGGCAATTTTCCACTCCGGCGTCGGAATGCCCAACTGGCCAAACAGGGTTTTCTCCGCTTCGCGGTTCTGGCAAACCCGGAGGGCCCGGGGGCAGGGGTGCACCGGTTTGTGGGCGGCAATTTTCTCGGCCACGTCTACCGGCAGGTGTTCAAATTCGTAAGTAACCCGGTCTACGCGGGAGAGAAAGTCATCCAGGTATTCGCCGTCGCGGTCGATAATGACTTCACCGAGCCCGGCACTGGGGCTGCCGGACATGTCATAGAAAACAAAGGTCTTGGCCAGTGGGTATCCGGCCAGTGCCAGCATTCTTCCCAGTTGGCCGGCGCCCAGTACACCAATTCTCATTTGTGTTCTCCTGCCTTGTGTTCGGCGTTTAGCGTCTGACTTTTGGAGTGTGAGCGGGGTGGAAACCCTTTTCCAAAACACGCTCCTTGCGGCACGTCCATGTGACGCTTGGGCTCCGCCATCCATGGCTCCGCACAGTTTTGGAAAAGGGTTTCCACCCCGCTCAGCAGGCTTGGGAGTCAACGCGTGGCTTAGTTTGTTTGACCATGGTGCCATTTATGATGAACCACCCAAAGCTGGGGGAGCCTTCGGGAGATGCCCTTCCAAAACTGTAGAGGGCCATGGATGGCCCGAAACAAGCGCACATGGACGTGCTTGTAGCGTGTTTTGGAAGGGCATCTCCCGAAGGCTCCTTTCTCCGGAGTTTGGCTCCGGGGCCTGGCACCCAGTTCTGATTACTGATCCTGAGGGTCAGGATTGTCCAGTATCGTCTGTGTTTGAGTAGAGCGAAATTCTTCTACGGCTTTGCGGACATTGTCGTCGGACGTGCCGATAATCTGTGCTGCCAGCAGGCCAGCATTGGTGGCACCCGCTTTTCCGATGGCCAGTGTGCCAACGGCGATGCCGCCGGGCATCTGGACGATGGACAGCAGGGAATCGAGGCCATTCAGGGTTTTGGACTGAACAGGCACGCCCAGGACCGGCAGGGCGGTTTGCGAGGCAATCATGCCCGGCAGGTGCGCTGCGCCGCCGGCACCGGCAATGATGACTTTCAGGCCGCGGTCCGCGGCGGTTTTGGCGTAGTCAAACAGCAGATCCGGGGTGCGGTGGGCCGAGACGACTTTGGTTTCATAGGGTACGCCAAGTTTTTCGAGCATGTTGGCGGCGTGTTCCATGGTGGGCCAGTCGGATCTGGAGCCCATGATGAGTCCTACAAGCGGCTGCATATGCAACAGTCCTGTGATAATTGGAAAGCCGGCCATTGTATGTTTTGGCTACCTGCCATGCAACAAAGCCCGGAGCACGGCGGGGTCGGGATTCCTTTTCCAGAAACCGCTACAAGCACATCCCTGTGCGCTTGGCTCCGGCCATCCATGGCCTCCGACATTTCTGGAAAAGGAATCCCGACCCCGCCCAGGGTTCTGTGCGGTGTTCCTGTAACAAGCCTTCATTTCACCCTGCTTGTAAGTACGGGTATTATCGGTCCTTATTGTTCAATCCGTCCATAGTCAGGAGCTGTAATGGAACCCATCCGTCCAGGTGATGATGAACTGAGAGCCGAGCGACCGATTGGCAGTGCCGAGCCCAAGGCGGCGGCAGAGAAGAAGCCCAGGCCATCTTCCGCAGGGAAGGGGGAGCCGCCGCGGCATGAGGGGCCGGCTAGCGGGGGTAAAAGCGGCAAGGGCGGTAACGGCGGCGATGGCCGTGGGAGTGTGGTGATGCTCTGGTTGCTGGTGATTGCGGTGGCCGTGGCAGCGGGTGCTGGCTGGTATTCGCAGAACCAGCGGGTTCAGGCGTTAGAGAGCCAGTTGGAGGAGGCGGACTACTGGACGCGGCAGAGCAAGCTGGCGTTGGCGCGGTTTGAGGGGGATCTTTCCGAAACCGGGGAGACTCTTCAGGAGCGTGGAGCGTCGCTGGCGGATCAGATGGCTGCCCAGGAGAAGCGGCTGGATACGGCGGACAGTGAGATCAGGAAACTTTGGGCCATTGCCAATGAGCGCAACAAGAAACGCCTGGACGAGCATCAGGAGCGGATTGCCACGGTTGAGTCCGGCCTTGCTGAAAGCAAGAAGGCAGTTGATGCGCTGGAGGCCTCAGCCGAGAAGATCCGGGCATCGCTTTCGTCAGATATTGCCGCCGTGAAACAACAGACGGAGACGTCGATAACAGCCTTGCAGGACGCAAACCGGCAGGCGACGGATCAGCTTACCAGGTTCAGCCAGCAACTGGCGGATGTGGACCAGGTGATTGAGAGCCGTATCCGGCGGTTTGAGCGTGAGCAGAAGCTGGGGGCGAGCGGTATGGAAGGGCGGATTGCGGCCCTTGAGCGGGAGACCGAGGCGCTTTCCGGTGGCGACCGGGTTCAGGCGCTTCGGAATGAGCTCGCAAACCTGAAAAGGACGGTGGAGTCCATTGACGCTTCCCGTTCGCAGTTGACTTCCCGCCTGGTAAGGCTTTCCGAGGAGGTGAATCAGCTTCGCACTCAGGTGAGCCGGCAGTAATCCGGGGTTTTCGGTTCATTAAACGGCGGTATTTCGGGTTTTGTAACGCAGTTTGTAGTCATCCCTTGCGGTAGCTCTCATTTCTGCCGTTTTGCAGTTGCTATGATCAGACAACTCGCAATCAGGATGAAGAGTTAACAACAATGAAAACCCGAGTGCCCCCTGTTCTGTCTGTTCTCCGGCCGCTGGCGGTGTTGTCGGTGTTGCTGGTGATGTCGGGTTGTACGGTGTACCAGTCCGTCGGCAAGAGCGTGGGTTCGTTCCTGCATCCGGTCTCCGGCCCTGACTTCGTGCATATTGATAACGACAGCTGGGACCGCCGGAATGCCCTGCTGTACTTCTACCGGACCGATTCCCAATGGGCGGCGGACGAGATCGAGGCCCCAAGCGTCTACATCGATGACAAGCACTACTTCAATATCCGCAACGACAGTTATACCTGGCTTGAAGTCAGTCCTGGTGAGCGCCGGATCACCATGCGTCGGCCATTGCTGGGTCTTGAGGGATTGAATTCCTTCAGCCTGAGCCTGATTGCCGATGCAACCCTTAAGGTTGAGCCCGGCCGGATCTATTACCTGCGTTACAACGAACTCTCGGAGCCGGCCCAGCGACATCCGGACCTGGACCCGGACGATCCGCTGGCCCAGGGTGACTTGCAACTGGTAACCCGGGATTACGCAATGCAGGCGGAGGAGATTGTTTCCACGCGCTTCCTGAACAGTGATCTGCTGGCACCGAACCATGCCGCTACCTCGATTGTGGAAGTGAATGAAGATCTCGATTACGAACGGCGGCTTGTAATGCTGGAAGAGGAGCGGGAGCTTGAGGTTGAGCGCCTGAAGGAAGAAGGAAGGTACGAATCAGCCTCTTGGTTCTGGCCGTTCGGTGGCGGCCCCACGGTTCCCCTGGAAGCGGATCGAAAGATCGATAGACTCGAGAGGGAATACGCTGAGCTGAAGCGTAAGCGGCGGGAAGCGGCAGAATCCGGTGGTGGCTGGTGGATTTTCTGAGTGCTGGCTACACTGACGGGAGGTGAAAGGCTCGGGAAGTTAGAAAATGGCTCTCAAGGATTCTCTTCGTCTGAGACTTGAAAAGCTGGCTGGTGGCGTTGTTCCCCAGCTACGGGATAGCTGGGGTGATCTCCGGAAACGGCTTGACGATCTGAACTGTTCACTGGCTAATCGCGCCTGTCCGGAGGACAGGCGCAGCCGTGTCAGTGAGCTGTCCCTGCAGGAGAAAGCGCAGCAGGCGGGCCAGAATCGCCCGGCTCTGAGGGCTGTCAAAACGGCTGGCAAGGCCTCGTGGGAAAAGTAGAATTGCTCAAAAACTGTCTGCTTTTGAATGACTTGCAGGTTTTCCCATAAAATTTCAGGAAAATATTTGACACTGTCAGCCAAATGCTTAAAATGCGCCTCTCACTTGATTGAGACAGCATCGCTGGCCAGCAAGTGAGCGCCTTTGGAAGGTTTGTACGTCTTTGTCAGGTTTGAGGCAAAGGCCTGAAAGTGGGTGGTTAGCTCAGCTGGGAGAGCATCGCCCTTACAAGGCGAGGGTCACTGGTTCGATCCCAGTACCACCCACCACTTTCAAATGCATCACCGGATCATCCCATCCGGTTTCAGGTTCGGCCCAAAGGCCGGAGTTGA